>Ga0065720_1018957_pt1 | contig 51562 bp, 44 predicted proteins | sample Thericmetagenome_FD_59107 | JGI IMG/M metagenome (GOLD analysis project Ga0065720, IMG submission 59107) | Thermophilic microbial communities from the Joint Bioenergy Institute, California, USA of rice/straw/compost enrichment - eDNA_2 v2... | ecosystem: Engineered > Solid waste > Grass >... | reverse complement strand
ACACGCGAGGCTTTGCGCTTCTATTTCTACGGAACTTGTCTTCTAGAAGGTTTCTCTTGGCACAGACAGGTCGACATGGCGAGTTGACCTCAAGGATATGACGATTTTAACACCACGCTGTTTGGGGAAAAAAAAAAATCTTCAAGATACAAGTTTCATTCTAATTTGAACAGTCACTGACATCACTCTGAACTATTCATCTTCGTTCATAAGCGCCCTATCGAACTCAAAAAATTCAGCTAATGTTAACTGTCCATAGGATATGCTCAAGCCTTGTTACGCTTCGAGCCATCTCGGCAAGACAAGGAAATGGATTTCACCAGCCACTGAGCACGCTCTTGAACAACCTCACGACTGGGGGCCAATATTCTTAACAGGGATGTCCATTGAAAACTCCGGCTTGGAGATTCAGCATTCCATGTGCATCCGAGCAATTCAACGCCGAGGGGGTATTGCTATTCCTCTTATCTTGGCTCACTTTAAGTCAAACATTGGGTCTCAGCGAGGAGGCTATTTCAGCCTGGGCATCAGTGTGTCTCAGTGGAATTCTGCAGTCAGCATGTCATTATGTCCAGCAGGTGGCAGACCACCTCCCTCTTGGTGCGAGAACTGTTGTACTGTACATGGTGGCACAACAACTGCGTCGATGCGAACACCCTCAGAGTCAGCCATCTTTCCCCACGCGTCCCAGTTCCCCTCCCCTTCCTGTCTTCCTCGGGCGAACATTGCACGAGATTGGTCATCTGACAGGTCACAGCGCAAAGTTTGGACAGGTGCTGGCAGAGGCCAAGGATTACTGCATACTCGCTCGCTTCTGCCGAAGCGCTGTAGGCGGGACAGCTATCTCAAAGCCAAGTAGGCGGCTTCGTTGGGGAAGCGTGTGATTTGACAATTCTCTGCAGGCCGTGGACTGTGTCTTGACAGGTGCCAATCCTCAACCAACCCACGATGAAGCTACAGCCTTCCATGACTGGCCAACATTTGGACACTTTCCATGGGATTTACAACTAGTCTTAGGATAGAATCTGAGAGAGTGTATCTCTCGCCCTGGGCTACACGCTTATTGCGGCTCATTACGTGTCCAAACTCCGTGAGGCGTTTGCTTTTGCGCCATTGCGCTGTTTCAAGGCCACCTCTGGCCCCATGACTCAGAACTGGATTTGTAAATCTGAAGGGTATTTGGAGCATGCAGTTCAGGGGGTCATTGCGAGATGTTGCGCCGCCGGGTTTGGCCCTCTTTTGCCTGATGATACGGGTCGGCTTGAACTTTGCACCGCCTGATTGGGGGGACTTCCTGTACTCCTTTTTTTCTTCATAATGCTGACCTCACACCTTCCCACACTGCCTGTAGATCGTTATATTAGAGGGTGTATATCTGGATCAAGATGTTGGCAGAGTTAGGGCAGCACCTAGGCAAAGTGGAGATATGATGTTGCTGTCTAGACGTGGGATGATATGAAGTGAGGGCAAGAAGGCATGGATTGAAAGAGAGCATAGGTGGAGGACTTAGGGAGATTGACCAGACCATGGAAAGGACAACACCCTCCATTGCTTCCTGGGAGGGATCTTATCCAAACTCAGCTGGCATTCATCATCTTCCCCCACCTTCCTTCAGCCTTATGGGCATTCAAATTTTATCACCAACATCCGTCTGCTGTGCCCATTCCGTCATTGTGTGCTGGAATAAGACTAACCTGCAGCTGGACCAGCACGGCACACACTAGTGATGCAAAATGCGAGTAACTGCAGATCCAAGGGAACATGCAAGTCACGTATCACCACGAAGAACCTGCATGCTCGTCACTCCAAAGAACGATACTGCCTATCATGGATACCTTTATAACTCCTACGCCTAGTTTATTCACCCAGACCTTTGCCTTTTCCAGCTCTACAAATGACATTCATATGCATCTCAATGCGGAGACCACCATAATGTGAGCAGGATTTCGTGGTACTCCTTCGGACGACAGGACATGCCGGAAACTCGGTCACGTTTGAAGCTCTGAATGGGCAGGTAACACCAACAATACGTATTGAACTACCTTTTGCGCAATTGCGCAAAAGAACTACAAGAAAGCAATAGAAAGTTTACGCCTAGAGCGGCTCATCTACTTGCGCAAATGGCATGTTCGGTTAGTGAAAGTGATGATGGGCCTTCAAATATATAGAGATCCTTTCCTCCCCCCCAGTGCTGTATGATAGTTCCATGTTAACGCAACGGCTTACCAGCTCCTACAAATTTTTCTTGTCTTCATTCTTTTGCCCTTTTAGTATTTTCCAGCACCCGTTATCTGAGGCGGCCATTGCTTAGCTTCATCTGGCCTTCTTGGCTGGGTACGCAATAACATCCGAACATCTCTCTCATACTTGAGCCCATTTTTTTAACAAAAACATTTGTGAGCCAGTGCCTCATGACTAAGGATTCAAGAACTTTCAACTAGTGTCAGTCGACACCTAGATCTACACAGTCATCCTAACACCACATGGCACCGCCATCAATCATTCCAGGCATCACAAAAGCCCCTGGTAGTTGCGTCACTGAAAGTTTTCTCGATCGCAAGAAGGAGGAAATTCTTGAGCAATCTATGGCTCGATTTCTTGGACGCGTTGAAAAATGTCTTAACAAAACAATCGCGGAAAAGCGCCGGCGGGAGAGGCATGATGAAGGTGAAAGTGCTGTTGGATATCAGAGTGCTGCGCACGAGAAAGCCATCAGGAAGAAGCGTGTCAAGAAAAGTGAAGGGCCTCGGTTTGCGTGCCCTTTCGCGAAGCGCTATCCAGAAAAGTATGGGTCTGTGAGGACATGCCTCGGACCTGGATGGATGGATGTTCATCGTGTAAAGTAAGTATCCTACCAGAGTATCTTAGCTGTGTCCCGTGGTGGATGATCTAATATCTTGAGGGAACACCTCTACCGCCGACATTCACTCACAGGGCTGGTTTGTGTTCGCTGTTTCGAGGTCTTCGACAACAGGAAGGACCTCAGAGCTCACCACCGTGATCAGCCATGTGAAGTCTGTGAACTCGATACTGAACAAGGCTTCATTACCGATGAACAGGAGGACAAGCTTCGAACGAGAGCTAAAAATGGCCAGTCCGAAGAAGACAAGTGGAAAGAAATGTATCGTATCATCTTTCCTGGAGCAGATGTTCCATCTCCTTGTAAGTCTTGAATCTCATTCAGTCAATGATTGGACTTGGGACTGACCGGTGTACAGACTACCAAGATCCCGAGCCTGAGTTCGCGTCTCCCCAGAGGCCTGTTGCCTCTGAACTTAAGCGAGCATCTTCAACCACATCGGTGGACGCCAATCTGCCTCCTTTGGATTCCGGCGCAGAGAATTTGCATTCTTATGAGGAAATGGCGAATATTATTCTCACTGAGCTACCAAAAATCATCAAACCCTGGTTCAAACAATGGATTGATGAGCGCTTCCAAGATCTTCATGAATCAGCAATCCATAAGATGGACGAAATTACGAGCTTAACGGTGGCTCGTCTTTTCCGCACGCACAGATACCGAACTTCTCAGGCTACCATGGGGAACGCAAGCTCTGCAGCAGAGGTGATCCCTTCAACAACTCAACCACTGCAAATGCCAACTGCATCAGTTCCTGAATTGCCTGATCTGGATTCTTTCGTCAGAAAGCTCCAGTCTGATAGCAGGTTTACCGATCTGGCTCATGAAATGCAAAACAACTGGGATCAGTGGTTTTCCAATGACATGGACAGCGCTTTTGTCTATGATACTCACGTAGGACCTGTCGCTTCAGGATTTGCGTGCGATCAGGACTCCGCTTATTTCACGTTGCCTTCCAACGCTGGGACAAACGCCTATCTTCCAAACCAACTCCGTTAATGAAGAGTCGCTGTGTCTTGATCTCTGATAACTTCGGACGATGAGCACCAAAACGAAGAAGATGACGGCTGGTGGGCACAGATTGCAGATCTCCTTGTAACCAACACTCTCTCACTGAACTTTTACTCTCTCTCGTTCCTTTCAATTCTTCATTTTTCTCTCATCTTCACTGATTTTTAAATAAAAAAAATTTGAAGCTCGATGTTTGTTTATTTCTCGCATTTCGTCATCATCGATCGCTTTCTTCATGAACTTGACCTTGGCCAATTTCTTCGGGGATTTGGTCCTGTTTTGGACGAATGTCAGTTTGGCAATTACTCCTTGAGTAGATAGTTTGAGAAATACGACCAATGTCACCGTCATGTTAATGCTGCTGGAATTTCCCTGTGATATATTAAACCTACACGACCAAAAACGACTAGTCAGTCATCTGACTTTTGATGCGTCTATCTGTTTGTGGAAGTGTGGCAGACTTTCTATAACAAGTATGAGATTGAAACCCTAACCCTGAGAACAATTGATATGGCAAGTGCTGACGAATCATACGGTTGCAGTGGGCTCCATCCGACAAACAACAAGGTTCCCGCAACGTCGTCATTGCATGAACGAAATGTGGCTGCTATATCCGCTTCCCATTTCATGGCTGAGAGCTCATCAGTGTCGCGTTCCAGGAGCCCATCCTCTCTCCTAATGTCTATAATAACAAACTAGACCCCTTTTCTGAATGAGTTGATTCATATAACAGAGCGACAGCACATGATTAAAATGCGATCATGGCGCTAACGGTTCGTCTATTAATCTCCCCAGAGCGTGCGAGGATATGTCTCGGCTAACCTCCCTCGCTCGTCCAGTGGAGGTCCTTCGACTTCTTTGATGCAACCCAGGTCAAAATCACCGACGATGACACACGCACGTTTTTTGAGAGCAATGAGATATCATCGGCATGTTCTGGGTCTGACAATTTGTTCTTGGGCGGTTATGACGGTCAAGTGCGCATCGTCGGCTCCAGTTGGAAGGTTGTTCGCAGCTTTCCTGCCTACGACAGCGGGCCTATCACCCACATGTGCCAGATCGAGGGAACAAGCCTCCTAGTCACAGTGGCTGTATGTGCACTGTTTCACTTTAATAATAATATAATGCTGTTGTTTGGGTGAGATGCGGAGAGCTAATGGCAGCTGCTTTGTTAGGAAGAACCGGGCATAACAGGGGATTCAGTCAACCAACCGGTACTCAAAGTATGGGCACTCGACAAGCCTGTCAAGATCAAGAACATCGACATACCAACATGCCTAAGCACTGTGGTGATTAACAATGGCAAGAAGCCGTTCCCAGTAGGTGGTCAACACGGCGTGGACACGCTACCGTCAGTGTGACTAACTCAAACATCGCTCCTCTCAGATATCTGCTATTGCGGCCACCGAAGACCTGGCGCAGATTGCTGTAGGCTTTGCTAATGGCGCAGTCACCCTCATTCGTGGTGACCTGATTAACGACCGCGGCACACGACAGCGCACTATTTTCGAGTCAGACGAACCCATCACTGGGGTCGAGCTCCATGTCGAGGGAGTGCTGACCACCTTATTTGTTGCCACAACATCGCGCATATTGAAGCTGATTATCTCGGGAAAGGGTCAAAGCCAACAGCCCAAGACAGTCGAGGACGCGGGCTGCGGCGTAGGCTGCATGGCGGTGGACAAGCGGGCGGGTCGGATAATTGTGGCCAGAGAGGATGCTATCTACTGGTATACATTAGACGGGAGAGGGCCACCGACAGCGTACGAAGGTCAGAAGAAGCTGATTGCAGTCTACCAGGATTACATTGCCTTGGTGTCGCCGCCTACACCAACAGGGGATACTGATGTTATACGAAGGAGATTTTGGGGTGCTGGTGCTGATAACATCTACACCTTTACCTTGATCCATCCTGACCTGAGAATCATTGCTCACAGCGAAACCGTCTTGTCAGATGTGAAGCACATCTTCCAGTTGTGGGGTGACCTGTATATTCTCACTCAAGACGGCAAGGTTTGTTTCTCGGTCAGGACATGTCTTGACACGGTAACTGACCGCGATGACTAGGTACTCCGATACCATGAAAAGCCTTTGCAGAAGCGACTTGACATGCTGTATCAGCGCAACCTTTATACTCTTGCCGTTGACCTCGCCCAGAGATGTGGGATGGAAGCACAACAGCAGAACATCATATTCCGCAAATATGGAGACTATCTCTATCAGAAGGGGAATTACGATGAAGCTATGACCCAGTATATCAAAGCGATCGACAGCACAGAGCCATCCCAGGTCATCCGGAAGTTCCTTGACACACAAAGGATACACAACCTCATTGAATACTTAGAAGAACTCCACGAGCGCCACAAAGCGACATCTGACCATACCACTCTACTTTTGAACTGTTATGCAAAACTCAAGGATATCGACAAGTTGGAAAACTTCATCAAGTCTCCGGGCGATCTGAAATTCGATCTAGACACGGCCATCTCTATGTGTCGGCAGGGTGGCTACCATGAACAGGCAGCCTACCTAGCGAAGAAGCACAATGAGCATAATCTGGTCGTGGACATTCTCATTGAGGACTCCAAGTCATACGAGCAAGCGCTGGACTACATATGGCATCTAGACCCGGAAGCGGTATGTTCTGCAACCTCAGGGCGTGTTGCTTGATGCTGACTTCCTCAGGCTTATTCCTCGCTCATGAAGTATGCTCGTGTTCTCATCGAGCACTGTCCAAAAGATGCTACACAGCTATTCATCGACTACTACACAGGCAAGTACAGGCCAAAAGTCGATGTTCAAGCGACAATTGGTACTTCCCCTGTCACCAATGGGGGATTTGTTACCGGCGCCGCCACTGCCGTCCAGAGCCTTGGTCACCTGTTACCTCTACCATACATGTCAGGAGCATCAGGACAACAGCAAACACAGGCCAAGTCAGCGGCTGATGATGCCACGGCAAAACAAGAGGTACCTGCGCCCAAGTATTTCCCACCTCGCCCTCGAACAGCCTTTTCCTCGTTTATAGACCACCCCGACGAGTTCATCGTTTTCCTCGAGGCTTGCCTGAAAGACGACAATGTCTTGCCCGAGGATAAGAAGGACATTTGCACCACCCTCTTTGAGATGTACTTGCACAAGGCCAACGAAAAGAACAAGGGCGAGCAACACCGCGAGGAATGGGAAGCGCGCGCCAAAGCCCTGATCGAAAACAACAAGACTGCAGCCGCTACATCAACCAAGGACATCAAGCCAGCCATCGAAAGCTCCAACGTCCTTCTCCTCTCTCACCTTTCCTCCTTCCCCGCGGGCACCACCCTCGTTAAGGAACAATCAGGCCTTCTCTTCGACATCTTCCGTTCCTATACCTCCGCGCGGGACACACGTGGTGCTCTCAAAGCCCTGCACAAATACGGCCCACAAGAGCCCCAGCTCTACCCGGCTGCTCTTGCCTACCTTACCTCTTCGCCACAGATACTTGCTGAGGCAGGAGATGACGAGATCGCAGCCATCCTGGACCGCATCGATCGCGACGGGTTGATGGCGCCGCTCCAGGTAGTACAGACCCTTGCGCAGGGCGGTGTGGCTACTATGGGTATGCTGAAGCCGTACCTGCGAAGGAGGGTCGAGCGGGAAAGAAAGGAGGCGGCAGAGAATCGACGGGTGGCGGGTCAGTTCAAAGAGGAAACTGAGCTGAGAAGAAAGGAGATGTTGGATTTGCAGACGAAGCCGGCTATTTTCCAAGCAGTGCGGTGTGCTCAGTGCGGAGGAGGCCTGGAGTTGCCTGTGGTGCACTTTTTGTGCAAGCACTCGTTTCATAGGCGGTGTTTGTCCTCGTCTAGTACGGCGGCCGCCGAGGAGTACCAGTGGGGAGCTAGTGAGGAAGACGAGACCCGGGTCGGGGAGTGTCCGGTTTGTGCAAGAGATAATGCCACGATTCGGGCGCTCAAGAAGAGCCAGGAGGAGAACGCGACCAGGCACGAACTGTTCAAGGATGATCTGGAGAGGAGCGAGGACCGGTTCAAGACCGTCGCTGAGTGGTTTGGACGTGGGGTGATGTCAGTCTCGGGTGGGGATTGATACCTGCGGTTGTGTTGGAATCGGATTAAAGAATTAGGAACGTAGTCGGGAATAATGTTTCCGTCTATGGTCTATCTCTAGTATTTTGTCTAATGCCTTGCGTCGAGTCGGATATGAAGACATCGCAGGACCACTGGATGAAATGAAAGCAGCTTCTCTATCCAATCGCATGATGTTGTCGTCACATAATTACTTGCTGAGCCACATACCCAGCTTACTCTCCTGGATGGCCCTGACAACCTCCTCAGACAACGAGCGCTCTTTCTGCCCTTCAACAGGCTCGGGAATGCCAAACATACGGTTCAGCCACATGCCGACTTGCTCAACATCGAAAGCCTCCGATAAAGGTGCTTCGCTGACCGCCTTAGACAAGACGGCACGCCAGTCACTGATGTGGTGCAGCCGCTCTTTGGCCAGGACCTGACTGAGGGGAGAAGGATCTGTCATGTTAAAGGGGTCATCAGAGAGAGACAGGTATACAGATTGGATCTCGCCGTGGCGGACCGTGATACGGCCTTGAAACTGTGAAACGGTTAGGGAATAACCCGAGCACGGGGTACTGGCAGAGCCGAATTTAGGACACGCACATCATGGGGGAGTTCTGCAAGGAGAGATGGGGGCCGGTCGCGGGGGTCATCTTCAGTCGGATGGGTTGAGAAGGTGAAAAGGGGGGTTTGTCCAAAGATCCACTCTGGGTCCTGTGTTGGGTGTCAGTAGACGGACATCCACATGGAAAATAAGGGACAAGACTCACTGTCAACTCTCTCACACCCTTATTGATTCCCTCTGTTGCCAATGCTTCCTCCTCCCTAATAACTAGAACCTCCTTTCCTCCATCCTCCACTCCATACATATCACAAAACTCATCAACCACTGCATCCACAAACTCCTCAGTCCCAACATTAACATTCCGAATCGGACTCCTCACGCTCTCGACGCCCCTAGCCTTAATAAAACCCTCCGCTGGAGACCTCAGTAGCGCCGACACACTTCCCAAGTTCGGCGAACTCAGCAAGCACGTCCCATGATGCAGTGCTCGTGTCCGTGTGAGCTTGTACGCCGACCCAGAGATTTTGAACATGCCACCACTAGGCGAAAGTATGTCCACGACGATATCGTGCCGTTCGTTGACTCGCACCCCACCGCCAGGCCGACTGCCGCACGTTCGATGCGGAACACCCAGCTTCCTTAGTGCGCGCGCAACCATCTCCGCATGGCGATCGCGGTCGAAGACTGCTGGCGGGCAGATCACTGAGTAGTTTGTGTTGCCTTTGTCGTGGAAGACGGTGCCCCCTCCTGAGCGGCGGCGTACTAACGCTATGGGCTGCTTTTTATCCTGTGACTCTGAGGTCGGCAGGCCATCACGAAGAAGACGGAGATTTACTTCTAGCCATGGATTTTGGTTGCGGCCGATGACGATGCTGGGGCGGTTTGTGTAAAGGAAGAGGATGGTTGAGTCGGGTGGGGAAGACTGGAGGAGGTGGTGCTCAATAGAGAGGTTGACGTAAGGATCGGAAGAGGCAGACCGGTATATTTGGAAGGGACGGATTAGATTTTGGGTGAAATAGCGTGTCTGATTGAAATATTGTGGCCAATTTAGTCTCTCTGTTTGTAAGAGGGCTCTATGCGGTGATGTAAGTGGTATAACTGTGGAAGATGAAGGTGAGAGTGAGAGTGATGCTGAAGACGGGAGGGACGAGAAAGCGCGCCCTTGGCTAAGGCGCGTTATCGAGGACATCGGCTTGATTAGAGGAATTTACGATGTTAAGACAGTATTTTTAAAACGTTTTAACTTCTATCACTCGATTCTGATGAGAGTTCTCCTGTTTTCCAGCAGCATGAGCTGGGTTTTGACCGCGAGCTTGGGACTGAATCGAAGTTTGTGGTTGATGCCAAGAGCATGAGATCCACAGCTGGGCGGATCGACGTTGTGGAACATGGTCCCTGGACTGCCCCGCTGGGCTTTGCCAAGACCTCGTCCGATGACCCACATTTCCATCACGGCCTGGACAGCGTCCCACAACAGCCCCCTGTCATGACTGCGGGGTGCCGATGACGGCGCTGGAGGGGTCTGGGTGTTTCCTTTTCCAGAATTTTAAGCAGCGGACATCGTGCCACTCGGGCCGTCATCGATTGGTGACTCGAAAAACTCTACTGTTTCCAAAGCTTCTTCCAGATCGAAGAAAGCTTCTCTTTCCTCCCGTCTGTCCTGGACTTTAGTCGCAGCACCAATTCGTCGTCAATTAGCTGCCCATCATGTCGACCTTTGGCGAGTACTTCCGTGTGACCACGTATGTCCATGTCTCCTAAACCTCGTCATCGTCCTTTCTATCGGCACCTCTAACTATTCTCTCAGCTATGGCGAGTCGCACTGTCGCTCCGTCGGCTGCATTGTCGATGGCTGCCCGCCGGGCATGGAGCTCACCGAGGCCGATATCCAGCCGCAGATGAACCGTCGCCGGCCCGGTCAGAGCAGCATCACCACTCCGCGCAACGAGAAGGATCGCGTCATGATCCAGAGCGGCACCGAGTTCGGCGTCACCCTTGGCACACCCATCGGCATGATGGTGCTGAACGAGGACCAGCGCCCCAAGGACTACGGCAACCAGACCATGGACAAATACCCGCGCCCTAGCCACGCCGATTGGACCTATCTAGAGAAGTACGGCGTCAAGGCTAGCAGTGGTGGCGGCCGCAGCAGTGCCCGCGAGACCATTGGCCGTGTCGCCGCCGGTGCCATTGCTGAGAAGTACCTGCGTCTTGCCTACGGCATTGAGATCGTTGCCTTTGTCAGTTCCGTCGGCAACGTCCACCTGTTCCCCCCGACCGCCGAACACCCCACACCCTGTACAAACCCCGAGTTCCAGAAGCTACTGCAGACCATCAGCCGCAAGACCGTTGACGAATATCTGCCTGTGCGCTGCCCCGATGAAGAGGTCTCCCGCAAGATGGAGGACCTTATCGCCTCCTTCAAGCAGCGCAGCGACAGCATTGGTGGTACCGTGACCTGCGTCATCCGCAATTGCCCCAGCGGTCTGGGCGAGCCGTGCTTCGACAAGCTCGAGGCCAAGCTGGCGCACGCCATGCTGAGCATTCCCGCCACCAAGGGCTTCGAGATTGGCTCTGGCTTCGGCGGTTGCGAGATCCCCGGGTCAACTCACAACGACCCCTTCGTCAAGAACGACAGCGAGCTTCCCGAGGTTGTCGCCCAGAGCGGTGCTGCCCGCGGTGGCTTCCCTCGGCCCCGGCTAACCACTAAGACCAACTACTCTGGTGGTATCCAGGGTGGTATTTCTAACGGCGCCCCCATCTACTTCCGTGTCGCCTTCAAGCCCCCTGCCACCATTGGCCAGGAGCAGCTGACAGCCACGTATGACGGAGAGGAGGAGGGTATCCTAGCTGCCAAGGGCCGCCACGACCCGTGCGTCGTGCCGCGCGCCGTGCCCATTGTTGAGGCCATGGCTGCGCTGGTGATCATGGATGCTGTGCTCGCCCAGCAGGCGCGGCATACGGCTAAGAGCTTGCTGCCTCCTCTGAAGCAGACCATAAACTCAGGGCTGCCGGCAGGGAATGGCGTGACGGAGCAGGAGGTTAAGCAGGCGTAAAATTGGATATTTTGTACATCAAAATCATGGATTTCGGATACCCGTCTTTTCCCCTTTCATGAATAAAAAGTATAGTAAGGGATGTAGGCAAGATGCAAGAGAAATATACATATAAGTTGCAAATATTGTGCCTGAGGATTGAAGCGCTGTTGCTTTCGGAGCGAAAAAAAAAATGGAAATTGTATAAAAGAAGCTTCCCGGCCGGGAATTGAACCCGGGTCTCAGGCGTGACAAGCCTGCATACTAACCACTATACTACCGAGAACTCCTTGTTGGCTTATTGCTCGCTAAATTAGCCTATTAGGTTGTCTATTGTCTAAACTCTCTTGGCATTTATTGTATCCTTTGATGGAACAAGACATGCAATCGGGGAATATCCGATTAATGTTCCAGCTCACAGTTACTGAAAGTTTCACACCCGATACTTATGTAGCTATATCTCACTTTGATTGCGAGACATCGGCATCATTTCGACACCCCTTTCTGATGTCACTACATCCGGTTGTAGCAAGCAGTGAGGGTTTAAACACGTGAAACTTTGCTGTGGGCCTCAACTGTACCTTCTTCCTGCCTATTTTTTACAGCAAGTTGAAAGAAAGCCGATGAAGCCTCTTCTTCCAAGCTGCTTTGGCTCTAGATCCTACGAAATCCTACCCGCACATGTTTGTCAGCAAGAAATCTATAGACATAACTCTGGTCCTCAATGGCCCTGACACAAACTGCCCAATGATTCTGGATTAAGCAGCGATCCGTAGGGCGGTGAGGACACAAATTGCTGTTTTCGGCCCAAAATATCCAAGCGGAACCGACGAGTGCTGTTACAAACAACCACCAGACGACACATCTTGGTATCCGAAGGATCATGATGGATCAAGTATTATTCAGCGGGACCTTGGATTTGTCATCAACAACACTGTCATCAACGCGGCTTGCTGGAAACCTCTCTGAAACTATGTCGATTTTGATGCTGGAGGGCTCAGACCTGGAGTTGGTGTTGACGAAGTATAAGAAACCCTCTTTTTGACTTGCAGAGGTCTGCATTCCTCCATGTTGTTCAAACTCAACATAGAGCTCTTTCCTCTCCCATTTCCCCTTGCTTCTTCTGACAGTTTTCAACGAGAATACGCAAGTGTCCATCACAAATTCTTTCCGTTCGACCATGTCTACCCCGATTCAAAAGCTCAACTTGCCCCTCCTGGCTACCCCAGCCCACTGTGCCGGCAAAACTTACATCGTCACCGGCGCAAACTCTGGCCTTGGTTTCCACGCAGCCCTACACCTGGCCAAACTTGGCGCCGGTAGACTTATTCTCGCAGTGCGCAACTTGGCCGCAGGAGAGGAGGCCAAGGCCCGCATTCTCAGTGCCGTTCCTGATGCGAAGACAGTCATTGAGGTGTGGTCATTGGATTTGGCGAAGTATAACACCATCGTGCAGTTTGCGAACCGCGCAGAGAGGGAGCTGGAGAGGATTGATGGGCTGATTGAAAACGCTGGTGTTTGTCCTGGGAAGAGGGAGATTGCGGAGGGAAGGGTGAGTGCTATTACGGTGAATGTAGTTGGGACGTTGTTGTTGCTGGCGTTGATGCTTCCTGGAATGGGGAGGAAAGCGAAAAAGTATGGGGAGGTGGCCAGGCTGGTGGTGGTGAGTAGCTCGCTTGGATTCCAGGACTGGGTGAAGGGGGCCTTGGAAGGGATCAAGGGAGAACAGGGCCTGCTGGCAGCTGTGGATAAAGGAGAGGGGGAGTATCAGACGATGAAAGTGTAAGTGACACCTGATCAATACTCACCAACTCGACATGACACACTGACAGCTCGCAGCTATGCCCTCTCGAAGCTGCTTTTGACCTTCGCGACACGCTATATTGCTCGCTTCCTGGTCCCTGATCCAACCAAGTCGGGAGTCATCATTACGACTGTTTGTCCAGGCCTCTGCGATACAGGATTGCCACGCTATGCGCCGCCAGAGGTACAAGCCCCTGTTCTCAAGTTGATCGAGCAGTGTGGGCGTACTGCGGAGGACGGCAGTCGCACTCTTCTGCACGGAACTGTGGCCGGGATTGAGAGCCACGGGCGATTTCTTCAACATTGCGAAGAGGGAGAGTGAGTGTTTCCCTAACCATGGGCTCAGTTGTGATTTCGAGGTACCTCGAGTACTAATTGTTGAGTATAGTGATATCCCAGACTGGATCAGGGACGATGTGGGCATGCAGCGGAAGATTTGGGATGATGTAGCGAGGGATTTGGAAGATGCTTCACCAGGGGTTATTGATCACTTGTTGGCAGCAGCACGATGAGAATTGCTTTTAATCAATTCAAGTCCTGGATCTGTAAGGTTTCAATGCAGGTTTCTTCAACCTCTTCGAATTGATCTTTGTATCCATGGCCATGAGAAACTTGAATAACCGTTTTTCATGCCACCTGATCATGCTAACGATCTCAACCAGTTGTTGTGGGCAGTCGTTGTGGCGTGTGAGACCGAACAAAAATACACTACCCAAGTCCTGGTCCTCGAAGTGCATTATACGCTCACAGAGCTGTGCCGTACTTGACTCATTCTCGTCCATTAGCACAGTGGAAATGCAGAGGGGCAGTAGGAAATAAGCCAATCTGAACTTGAGGAGAACTTGTGAGTGCTTGTCTGATGAAGAGGACGGTTCATCGATCAGAAGAAGGCTGCTCTTCGGGGTCTCATCGAAATATTGCCCTAAGCTGAATCATTTAGAAGATATAGAAAAGTGAGAGAACGGCGTAATTCATCGGCGACATGAAGGCCAGTGTTGTCCTTGATCTCATCTACATTCCTAATATAGTGCCAAGAGGAGTCAGTAGGATACATAAAAACGTGAGCATGGAGTAATGCGTCATCGGAGATATGATGACCAGTATGGTTGTTGGCTTCGGTGTCAATGGTTTTTGTCAGTGATGTATTGCTCAGGGATTAACCACAAGTCGCGGATGTTGACCCGAGGTTTCTGTTCACGAGGGAGCTGAGCAACACTACCCAGTAATGTTCAATAGAAAGATTGCTTTGTTGGAAGCCATCGGACGTTTAGAAACAGCATGCTTATAGAAATGCGAATTCGTTAAGACTTGTGTGATTCTCCTTTTTTCACTTTAGTTTTGAGCCTGTTCCCGGGCTTGTCTGCTCTCTCAACTAAAGGGTCAATCAATTCCGGCGAAAAGGCGCCATTCGCGTAAAGCTTCAGCAAAAGAATGTTGACTTTGTACCGTGTCATCATGGTGCAGGGGGAAGTGTGGAGCAGAGACTATGACAAAAGTAGTTTTGCCGAGCAGAACGACATGAGGGAGGAGTGCATTTGAGTTAAGGCGTAGAGGCAGCTGCGTGCATTTCATGTTCTCATTGGTGGTAAATTGGCAATGATAGTATTCGCCAGCTCGACATGTTCAATTAAGCACCCAGGTAGGAGCGTCAGTCCATCAATGGCTGATGATGCGGACTTTAGTCCTTGGGCGAGCAAGAGAATTTCGATACCATACTTCTCGCTCTGTAGCATTTGAGGGCAATGTCTGTAAATACTTGGCGTGTATGCTTGCAGTAGTCTGCTCTTATGGGCTTGATATCGTCCCAATTCTGTACTAGTGAGAGGGTACCAAATATTTTGTCTCGCGGATCGGCACAATGGCAATCCCGAACAGCAAGCAACAAGTCCACGATATCTGGTCCGGTAACAGAGGCCTTAGGGGCTAGCATACACATTATCTCACTATGCTCAACCCCTGAAGCTCTAAGAAGTCAGTAAACATGATAATGGAGGGTGATAAGTTCAAACCACTGCCTGGGAGTTGCCCTTGTGAACGGGACTAAGCAGTCGCAGAGCTTCCAGCGGCTGGCATCGCTGCGCTTCTATAGCGGATTCGGATCGTGAAAGTCAATCCATTTTGCAAGCTTGATGATATCTGACCATTTAAGCTAGATCCCGAAAGGATTAACTCGGTTTTCGGTGCAACCAAAACCTCTTGAACCACTCATATCCGATTCCACCAACGAACGAAACATATATGACGAAGCAAGAGACGTCCCTGCGTTTCTTGTGATCGGTGTATCACACCAAACATGAAATCCAAACTAAACATGCATTCACCTGAGTTTATGTTCCCCAGAAAGAGATGGAAGCAGTGACAGTGAGGGGCTTGGGACAGTCAGCTCCTGGCTACTAGATGGTGCAAGCTGATGCGACTGCTTTGGTGAAAATGGGACCACGATTTTGGAGGTTTGGGGTCTAGCTTCCATGGACATTCAAGATAGATCAAACATTGCTCACAATTCTTACAGATATCGGTCATCAGCGTAACTTGGGCATTGCGTTCATCAATGTTGGCCTGATTGATAGAGATCGCATCGGCCCAGAGGGCACGCTCTCAGAACTAGTCCTGCAATCTCTTACAGAAAATCGACCAGATCCTTGGGGACAAGCACAATGCGACTACAATATTGACTAGCTTTGTATTATGAGAGCCTTAGTCTTCTTTGAATGCTCATTGGTACGAGAGCGCTTCGTAACGGGGGTTTGTCGCTGAGAGATGATGCATGAAGACTAACGAGGGTATACTAAGGGTTAGGGTTTGAATACAGGTGGAGCAATCCATATCGCGGTTCTCTGATAAGTTTGAGGGATGGGAATCGAAGCGAGCTGTTGGCCGGACCCACCATTATTCAGGGGTTCTTACATCGCTCCCAAGCAACCTATGTTTGGCTGGCTCAAAGGTTGGTAACATCCCATTTATCAAGCCGCCTGGTTGGATAGCTTACAAGCTGATATGCTGGAGCCTTCTGCTATACTTACAGGAGCCCCATAGCCTGATCTCTGGTTCAAGGTACAGAAGACGGATTTGTCTTAACCTTGTATGCCTGGAGCTGTTTCAGCTCAGCCTTTTTCCTTATTTTGTGCAACATGCCCACGCATGACCCAATCCCGCCACGATCAATACTGATTCTCAAGTCGTTTTCCGGTTCGCCAACATGCCGCGTGTAAGCCCATCCTTTTTATGGATTTATGTTTTGTCGAGTTCTCTTCCAACCTATCGTCTGAGTTCCAGCTGACTGATTGCTAGTTTCTCCAACCTTCCTCTCCTCCAGGACTTCTGAAGAAATCAGTTTCGCATCTCCCCATCTCGCAACCGCAATACAATGCGCTGGCTAAAAATGCCCCGGCGATAAATAGGCTGACCGCCGGCCTGGCTGTTGTCAGCGCCTACCTTCAGACCTTCACTAGACACCTGCGGCGTCTGGCACGTCGCCACAGCCTATCATTGCGTCTTTTCGTCCTCGTGGCTGCCATATGTATTCTCGAACCGCTGGTCTACTCCTTCTACCTCCACCGCGTCTCTCCTCCGCCACATGATCTCGACGCCCCCTTCCAGGTTGGCTGTGCCGATCCCCTCGCCGCCGCCACCGCTTACCCCCGCGAGAAGGCCGCTCTTGTCATGTTGGCTCGCAATTCTGAGCTCGACAATGTGATCGCAACAGCTCAGAACATTGATGTCCAATTCAACCGATGGTTCAACTATCCGCTTGTGCTGTTGAACGATGAGCCGTTCACCGACGACTTCGTCGCTCGCGTCACTGCCTCTCTGCCGGCCAACCGAACCATCCGCTTCGAAACTATTCCTTCATCTCACTGGGGCTTTCCCTCGCATATCTCTCCACAAACAGCCCGCGGATGGATGGCCGACCTGGACCGCCAAGGCGTCTTCCATGGCGGGGAAGAGTCCTACCATCACATGTGCCGCTTCTACTCCGGTACCTTCTTCACTCTCCCCGCGTTGAAGGACTACCGCTGGTACTGGCGCCTTGAGCCAGGCGTACAATACACCTGCGCCATCACCTACGACCCGTTCGCAGCCATGGCTCGACACGGGAAGGTCTACGGCTTTACCACTGCCTTGTGGGAAGTCCCCGAGACATGTCCGAGCCTGTTCCGCGAAGTTGATGCGTTCGCTCATGATTACGATATCCCCCAAGGTGTGAACTGGGATGCCCTCTTGGACATGGAGAGTGGGCTCTTTGGTATCGGGCCTCCGGTGTTGTGGAAACGTTGGCTGGCGGCGCGGCGCGGAGACGCACACTGGACGAAAGGGGGTGATCGATGGAATTTGTGCCACTACTGGAGCAATTTTGAAATCGCCGATTTAAACTTCTTCCGCGGTGAGCAGTACCAGGCCTTGTTTCGATATCTGGACGAGAAAGGAGGGTTTTACCGTGAGCGTTGGGGCGATGCGCCCGTGCACAGCCTGGCCGTGCACTTGCTGTTACCACCGGAGAAGTTGCATCATTTTGCAGACTTTGGGTACCTCCACGAGCCGTTCTATCAGTGTCCTGGTAATGCCCCTAACGGCCAGTTGCGGCATAGCAAAGAACTGGGGTTGTGGGAAGAAGGCAATTACTCCGAAGAAATGGAGGGGTCGATCGGGTGTCGCTGTCTGTGCAAGGAGGAGAGAAGACGAAATCTCAGCGGGTACTGCCTGGAGAAGTTGCAGGCGCCGGCCGCAGCCCGGAGGATGAGTTGGTGGGATCGTCAGCAGAACCGGTTTCCCTACTCGATTGGCATGCCGGGAAGGAAAGGTGAGGAGATTTAAATGTCGGATGATATAGATGGGATCTTTGAGTCGGCTTTAGACGGAGTTTGGTGTTGGATTTTACCCATACCGCTAGGTCTGTTTCTCTATACCCGAGTACATCTGGTAATGTCTTGTACATGGTATGCGCTCATTGAACATCTTAGGTGCCTTGGGAACCGCACACGAACGTACATGACTTGGTGTCTTGGAGCTTATCGCACTTTAAGTCATTCCATTTCCCCATGGAAATCTCCCTCTCGCCTTGTTTTTCCAGGTAATCCACCAATTGTTGAACAGATAAACGACCACAAAGAGGGCGAACGTCACCATAACGGTCCCAACTGTCAATGACCAATTAGACCTCCTTCCAATTGTTAGAGGCACGAGCGATACTCACGAGAAGCCCACACTAAAGTCCCGACTGTCCAAGCTTCATCTTCAGGGGTAAATCCCTTAATATTGAGCTCCATTACTCCTGAGATCCACGCCAAAGGTGCCTGCAAGCCAAGAGTTAACTCTGCTGACATTAACTTCAGTATGGGAAGCGACTTACAAATATTACCGTCGCTACGGTGAACACGAAAAGAATATTCGACTGAGAGAAGAGTAGGTCCTCTTGTGTCGCTGAGCTGAGGGCATTTTCTGTAATAGCTTGCCGTTGCCTGAGGTCAAGAAGGGTGATGATCTTAGATGGTGTCAGTCAAACAACTCCGTCAAGACTTAAAGCCTTGGTTACGCTCACCGAGTTCCTCACTCTTGTCGCATCCTCCGCTAGCCGGTCGAGCCGACTGACCAAATACTTCGACCTGACCGACCGCAGCTTATTCAGTCCAGTAAACGACTGTGATTGGAACTCGTTCCCACTTCCCGAACACTCTGTCTGCGCTTGTGCGACCTGAAACTCCCCATTCCATCTACTTCCATTGCCGCTCCCCTCATCTCCCCACAACGGCATCGAATTCGACCTTACCGGACGCGCAGAAGAAAGCGGCGCAATATCTGGTGCTTGGCTTGACTGTGGCGACTGGCTGTTTCCCCAGCTGCTCGCCATGTACATGCCGTCCGTCGAGCCATTAGCGGCGGCGGCGTTCCGAGTGGCCGTTTGCAGCAGGAGACACACTCGGTCCTGGTCGTGGTGCACCCGCTGAATCATGGCAATTTCGCCTAGGATGTCGTCGATGCGAACGAGAAGACCCATCTCACCTTGCATGGCGGGCTGGAAGTGTGCGATGCTGCCTCCGGCAGTTGGTGTGGAGGGGATGTCGGCGGGCATGTTGCGACGGAAGGATTCGTAGCACGTTGTTACTTTGCTCGACTATTTGGATGTTAGATGAAACTTGGTGATGGGGGAGTTCGAAGGCTACTGCAACTGTTACTTACTACATAAGCAATCTCGTCATCAAATGCGTCGAGATAGGCCCTCCTAGCCTCGGACATCAGCAACTTGGGCTCGAAATCCAAGCATGTGCTGATGATGAGGTCGACAAGCTGTGAGGCATCCAAATCCCCAACCCCAGGCACCTGTTTTTGCAAAAGGGCGTTGAGAATAGCTTGGGACAGAGGAAATGCTGAGTTGTGGCCTTGAGTCAAACGGTAGTTTTCTGGGAACGAGGTCACAACCGTCCCTATGGGACGTTCAAAGCTGTCAGCTCAAGTCCGAATTCTCACAAAATGCGGGAATGGCTTTATGATTACCTTCAATCCTCCATAACCACAGCTGGGGCACCGTCAGGATCTGCTGCCGGACAATTTTCTCGTTTGCAAGGGCTTGGATCTCTTTCTCGGTGGTCTCTTCCCCGGCCTGATCCTCCTCACTCTCAGAATCGCTGTCCCTCCATCTCCGCTTATAAAAGAACCCCTCCAGATCGGACCAGCTCCGTCGCAGCTTCAAGTGCCAGAACCCCCACGGCGAGCGCCGTGTCACCGGCCAAGTCTGACTTTCCAGTTGTGCCGGGGATATCGGAATGTTCATCTCTCCTGTGGCGAGTCTCACCATTGTCTTAACACCGTTCGGATCCTCTACTACTTGCTTTATTGTGGAATTGGAGTCGCGTGATGAAGACGTTCGGCTGCTATCGGATGCTTTGTCTGCCTTCATGGCCCTGACCTGCTTTCTGAGCTTCTCGGCGTAAGTCCGACGGTCTCTCTCTATAAAGCGGCTGACCACTTGGTCTCCATTGCGGAAGCGAAGGTTGGTTTCGTCCATGAACGGATGGATGTAGCCATCCAAGGTGCGCGACTTTTCAACTGCATCTGGGTAAGCTTCTCTCAGCTCTTGAAGCTTCGCAATGTGAGCCCGGAGTTCTTCCTCTGGTGGTTGATCCTTCAAACTGGCCGGCGTTGGCTTCCCTGGTGTAGTCGAAATGACATCAGGGGGGTTGTAGTAGGCTGGCTGCTGAAGGTCAACGTCAATTACAGGAAGCTGTGAGATTGCAGGTGAGTTAGCATTAGATTGCAATGACAAACAACTGACACGACGTTGACACCTACCACAAGAGCAAGCATGGGGAAGCTATCCTCATATCGCTTTCCATAAGCAATTTACGCTGTGTTAATGTGTGTCTCTACCGATCTCAGGGGGTCAAGTTGGTTCTCACCTTGACTTGAGGATATCTATGCTGACTGAGGGTTTCCAGTTCCGCGAATTGGCTGTTGATGAACTGCCGGATCTGCTGGAAAACAGTAGCATCCGAGTTCTGCTGTTCGTTCAAAGAACTTCCTCCTGTTTTTTGTTTTTCGTTGTTACCGGACTGATCTGAAGAGTACAAACGCTTGAAGACATCCTGAATCCATACGCTCTGAGGAGGAAATGACGTCAGTTCATTGCGGCTTATGCAGTACAATGATCTATCTCTCTTCAAACTTACGTTATTAGCCGGGATATGTATCCATCTCACCCTGTTCCTGACATGCGGTCCTAGTTTCGGCTCGGGATACTTTTGATACAACATCTCAAAAATGCTCATCTCTGTGTACTTCCTGTTACCCACTGTGTCCCCTTCAACGGCTGGCCAAACAAGTCCCTTGAATTTCTTCGCAACAATAGTCTGCTTTTGTGATGGCTTTGGCACGCGAACACGACAAGGCCTGGGCTGCCTCTGAGGGCTGCTTATATCCACCGGAGTCCTAAGCAGATCGACCATATCTTGATGTCCGTTATCTCTGGCTACCATCTCAGGAGTGTCCTTAGACTGGTTCGGGGAAATCCTCAGAGCGTCATAGCGCAGCAGAACTCTGGCCGCCTCAACAGCATTCTGATCGGCCGCAACGTGAAGTGGTGTTTCACCGGTCTTGGATTTGGCATTTACGTCAGCCCCTTCTGTGATCAACATCTCAGCCATGTCTGCCTGATTCAATGCGCAGGCGAGGTGCAAAGGTGTCATGCCGTCTTTGTCTTTCTGGTCAACAGTATCAGCGGCGTGGCTGAGAAGCAGTGCCAGCAGCTCTTTGTTACGGGTATGGATCGCATAGTGAAGCGCGCAGCAGTCTGATGCATCAGAGATGCCGACATCTGCATTATGAGCTAGGAGAAAGCGAGATACTTCGAAGAGATCATTCTCAATGGCAAGGAGCAATGGGGTTCGTCCAGCTTTGTCCCTCAAATTCCAGTCTACAGCCGGCGAACCAGAGACTTGGGTTAGAAGATCGAGCCATCCGGGCTTTTCGGCTCCTTCCAGGTTGTTCTGACGAATGATTTCGTGCACTATGGTACCGCCATAGCGGCCTCCAACGTCCTGATTAACTATGTCAGGGTGTTCGGAAAGAGTTCTGAAGAAGCCTGGTCGATCTCTCTGAGAGAGAGCCTGAAGGAGGGGTTTAAACGTAAACATCCGTTCCCGAGCAATGCTTCTGACACTTGGTTAGTTCTCTGTAGTTTGTCGGGGAGTGGCAGGTAGTGCGTTCGTCCTGGAGGAATTGGCAAAAAAAAAAATCTCTATGCTCTACTTGGGCAGCAACAGGACTGGTAGGGGCAGAGATAGAATCGCTAGAAGCCAGAGAAGTATGTCTTTGGTGTCTTCCATGAAAATAAATTATGCATGATGGTCCTCAAAAGCCTGCTGTTTCTCCATGACTGCTGACTATATCAGGCTCGGTGATCAAGGCTTGCCTAAGACATAGCGGGCTTGGCCTGGATCATGTGGACAAACATAAGACGATTCATTCGCACATAATATGCTATTCACCACCTACATTTTTACGATCTTCTTGTCACCTGGCACAATATTTAACTTGGCCTTTGGAACGAGGCTGTGATGCGATGACTATGATGAGCACATCTGCTCCATAGCAGTCCTCGAGACCCGCGAACAAAGTTTGCCCAACGGGAACCATGTAATTTACAGAGCTTGCTTTTACATCACAGGCCACCGTTCCAATTCACTTTCGGTGGTTTCTGGACCATGGAATAACTTGCCTGCTCGGGCCATCTTCTAATGTTTCATGTTCCTACCTTACATACTTGAGTCAAGAAAGCATGCAACTGACTGTGAAGTAGCCACATGATCTGAAAATAGATCAATCTTTTCATTTTTTGGTTATCATGATGGGGGCATGCTCAAGGCTTGTTCTAACTTACGGCTTAGAGAACCATCAGCCTGGGTCAGCCTCCACACTGCTTAGCTAGTGGGCCGTGCTTGGGTAAAACTCTCAGCAGTCAGGTAGTTGGACACCGGGCAACAACAGAAGATTTGTGCTAGTGTAGTTATGAAGGATACCTTCCAAGGTAGCCAACCTGTTACTCATCAATGTCAGGCATGTGATGAAGAAATGCACCAATCACGGGCTGCATCGTTTGCCCCTCGGTGAAGTATTGCTCGGTGCTCAGCCTTGAGCCAACCCTCGTGTCCGGATCACAAGGCCAAGTATACCCTACCTAGATAGCTCCCGAATCTTCTGTTCTTGCACACCATCATCATATCATGAGCCCTGGCAAAAGGAGGTGTAGCCTCCTCTTTTCCCACTAACGACGCACGCAGCACAGCCACCAACACCGCACGGCAACAAGGAGACAGCACGGCCAAAGACATGAAACAGTCAGCCCATCAATATTGATAATTTCGGTGGTTGCTACCCCATGCCAAACATCTGACTTGCAAGCTACAGCTACCAACAGCCTTGCGCCAAACAGCTTGGATCTTCAAAGGGTAAGTTTGACACCGCAAGCCGCGAAATGGGGCTTCAAGTGCGGATGCTACATCGGTAGCTTAAAGCAGAAGGGCCGTGCTGCAACGTTGCATTATATCAACCTCGCCTCACAACAGCATCTTCCAGCATGAGTGCTTGCTAATTCTTCAAGAGTGAGTAGGTAAGAATTCCATGCGAGCAGACCGCAAACTATCTGCAAAGTCAACCACCTACCTGCTTACGTGGGAATGTGAACGTGTTGGACTGTGAAGGAGCTCAAATATAACCTTATCCGAATAGCCAGACTTGCGGACTGGTAATAGATGACTGTAAACAAGGTTATCAAGACCAAAGACCAATGTAAGGTAGATAAGCAAAATAGCTCTTACATCGATGTTTGCCACTTGGACTTCATGGTGTCAAAATAAGATTGTGAGCCAGTGGCCGTTTCAGAGCAATTATTGGAGTCGCTTTTGTATTTCTCTTATTTGATGTCATCCCCAACGTCTATCGCTATTAAAATTTGGTAGCGCGAGACAATCAAAGAAGAGAATCTCATGAACAGAAAGATTTGTGGGAATTGAGCGTTGTTTCTGAAGACTGGCCTCTCATTTGTCAGCTGTGGTGTCTGCTGGAATAAGTTGTCCATCGATGATTGGGAGCTTGTGATACACGGCAGATGGCAGCAAATACTATGACGAAAGCGCGCTCCGTCTATGGATCAGGACCAAGTCCGAGTCATATCAAAAGATAGGTGCCAAACAAATGGCCAGAAGATAGCTCGATGCACTTTTCCCGGTGTTAACCCGGCATATTCAACAGAGCTAGATTCGACTACTTCACTTGGCCCCTGCTCCTCCCTCAGACTAAGGATTTCCGAGTCAAACTCATCAGCTTCCCGCGGCATCAACAACCTGAAAGTCGCTGACAAACTTACCGTTGCCTCTTTGGACAACAACTTTATCTACGAAGCACTGTCATACCAATAGAAGACCCAGGAAGATGGCTCCCGTTCTATTGGAAACAAAGAAGATGTCCACTCGAGACCCAACAACAAGAATCTCGGCAACTTACTGGCTTGGCTACGCCACCATGACCAAGAGCGTGTTCTGTAGACCGATGAGCTTTGCAACAACCAGGATGACATAAACGAGCGAAATACACAACTTCCCTTCATAACGATATATATAAAAGCGCCAGAGGTGGTTAATATGGCTTAGGAGTGAGCAAACGCTCTTACCCGGAAACTTGATTTCAGGACTAATATCCATTTCGAAACCCCAAAAGTTGTCAAATAACACTGTCTGCCAGTTGTTGATGGCACAAGAGGATTGTGACCATAGTCAAGTGCATCACGTACATGCTGCACGGCCTGACAGAAAGAGCTCTGGAGCATGTTTACTACTCCGATATTTGACTCCTGCTGACTGGTGGGATCGGATATGGGTGGTTCAAGAAGTCCTCCTTGCACCAAGATCCATGACGATCCTGCTATCTGGGAAAGAATTGGCGTGGTATGACCTTGTCAAGTTCACAATAAGAATTAATTCCCATGAACCAGATCTATCTCAGTAGATGATCAATGTCAGCTCCCATGATACTTGTGCCTGTTTGAACATATTGAGGAAAGACTATTCACAGCAATAGACTGAGCTCCTGATGCTTGGCGACAATGTCCACCGGCTGCTTCAGGTCGACAGCTTTGGACACGGAAAAATTCGGACCCAACTTTATAGATGTGCTGCTTGCTGTTCGAGATCGCGACTGCTCTGAGCCCCAAAACAAATATCTTTAGTATCCTCTCTCTGCTACATGAGTGAGGTAATTTATACCCCATCAGAGCATATTATACTAAGACAGTCAAGCAGCTTTTTGCCGACATTGCGACACAAATGCTGGGAAGTAGCACGTTTGATATTGCAACACTTCTGCTGTCGCGAGGGCTTAGATCCCTCCCATATAATGCCGGCATTGATGAACCTGACCTACCAACTTGAGTACCCGATTGGACCTGCTGAGGAATGAGATATGAAAAGCAACTTTTTCACCTATCCAGAAACTTTTCAGCATCTCACACACCCGATATGCAGCCCTTGGTTCTCAACTTAATCACTCCTCTTCTCCCATAAATCACCGTTCTCGGCAGAATCATAGCTGTCTCGGAGAGTGGTCCAGTTTGTCTACATCATCACAGTCAGAAGAAGCACAGCACGAAGGATCGAGAGTAGTTTGCTCGAATGCTCAACCAGTGGCATCGCTTTGTTGGTCTCCGTGGCCCTGACAGCATTTAACAGCATGGAAAACTCGACGACATGGTTGGTTCAATTGAAATTGAAGTTTGAGAAAATGGGAAGCGGCTCACGCTACTATAGGTACTTTACGTCCAGATGGCCCATAACACCAAGAAAGAAGCTTTCTACCTTACTCAGCAATATTCCCTTCTCCCTTGAACTGAGACACTCTCAGACTCTGGAAACTGTGGCGCGGATTCTCGTACGGTTTGTCGAAAATGGAAGTAACTATGACTCTGAAGGCAGTCAGATACTATCTACCATTGCAAATTGTCTAGCGAATATTTTTTGTCTCATTCCAATCCTGCTTTTGTACCTTGCATCAATCTTCGTGTAAAGTGGGGAACGAAGTTGCGCTCATTAAGGGCATTGATTGGCCAGTTGTTCTGAGATTTGCTAGGATCAAACAAGTAGAGGGAAAGGGTGAAAAGCGCAGCTTTCAGCTTCCTGGGCAGTGCTACGTGGGTGAATTGATCGGGAAGGACTTCGACTGGGAACAGGCCAAGGAGATATATTTGGTGTAGGTGCTTCACTAAGCACAATAACTTTTGGCTAATGGAGACAGCCCAAGATATCCCGACCAGCTATCTACACAGAGGTTCGGTTCGCAGTTCACGTCTAGTGCTTAGTTTGATAGTGTCGGGATAGCAGGACCGAGAACAACGATCCATTTCATCCTACATAACTGGTTTGGTAATGCTGCAAGCAACATCGAAGATATAAAATCCCCAAGCGGTGTCTTAGTACAAGAACAATGTCGCATGACGAAGCCTTCCATCGTCATATCATTCCACGATGCACTGAATGTAGTCCATGCAGCGCTCGCGAAGTCGTCCACTGACACTGGACTGTATCATAGTCCTTACCCATCCCGTTCAGCTAAAGCTTCTAATCTTGGCTGACAGGAACGTTGAGGTCGACGCCGATCTCCTCTAACAACAGCTGATTGAGAGTAGACCCATCACGCAAGTAAACCCACTCGCCTACGGCTGTGTCCTGCTTTTCATTTTGGCCCTCGCCCGTGATAACATAGTCATAGCGTTTCGGACCAGACTTGGGCGATGACAACCAGATCTGCTTGTTAGGCGGCTGCTTGTTGATGACATATGTGCCCACCTCTGGACCCATATTGAGCGTCAAGACACCCGACTATTCATGTCAGCGAGGAAACAAAACGGGAACCGCCAAAGAGGGTATAGACATACCTGATACTCAACATCAACATCCTCCCTCTCATCCTGAAGCTCCTCCAGGCGGCTCAGGAGAGCGTCCAGATATTCATCTGCAAGTCTGTGGTATTCGGCAGTAGTAATGTCGGCTGGTTTAGTCGCAGGTTTTGGCGACTTTTCAATCCCGCTCGAGTCGCGTGGCTTATTGTCAGGTGTGATTCCCTTCAAGCTTGAGCTGCTTGAAAGAAACCTGCGGGTGGGGATAGGAATTATGATAGATGCCTTGAGGTGGGTAGAAATCGAGATGAAAGAAGGAGAGATGCTTGGGGACATCCAATGCGAGAGTTGGGCTCTTTGCAGGCCCAGGCGCGTAGCTCTGGCAACCCTCACGGCTGTTACGCGGCCCATGGCGGGTTGACTGTGAGGTATGGAGACGAACGGATGTAAGTGTATGAGAGGCAAAGGTAAATTCGAAACCCGACTTAGGCAGCGGGATTTATTGGCCTCAAAAAATAGATGGGGCCACACTAGAATTTGTTATCTCCGGTATGTCTCAGTGCTTAAAAGGAAAGTTTTCCGTTGTCATCAGCGCTCATTCCAACAATGATAGAAAGACTGAATGAGAGCTTCTGTCGATTGGAAGCTTCGGCTTTGGAGCTGCCAGATGGAACATTGGCCGATGAAACCTTTATCGATAAAGGTTCCCTGAGGGAAATCAACCAATGAGAGGTAATGGTGCTGGAAGAAAGCACGAGCCAATGGCGTTGACATGCACTGATCGGGAACCTGCACGTCATCGCCCCGCCGTCCCAACCTGGGACAACAACCTCCGGAAGGACCACAACAGCGGGGCTCCAACACGACACTCATGCGCAGCAGGCCAAAACTGATTCCTAAATTTAATGACAACACATTAAGTTGCTCACACACTGTTATCTCAAGGATATTACAGTCGCCATGATCAACGCTTTTCTGGTTTTCAACGGTCAAGGCCAGCCACGGCTAACCAAGTTCTACACTCAGCTGGTTCGTCCTAGCCTCCATACTCAGCTCCTCCTATCATAACAGATGGCACTAACCCGTTTCCCCAAACACAGGACACCCAAATTAAGCAACGTTTGATATCTGAAATCTTCACCTTGGTCTCCAACCGCCCTCCAGGCTCATGCAACTTCCTTCCTCTCCCCCCGCTCCTGGCTCCTCCTGCCAACGCCGACCCGCAACAACATAACGACGTTCCCTCGCTTGTTACTTACCGCCACTACGCAACCCTGTACTTCATCATCATCTCGACATCGACGGAGTCTCCATTGGCTTTGATCGATCTAATCCAGGTGTATGTCGAGGCGCTGGATCGCCTGTTCGAAAATGTTTGCGAACTAGACCTTATCTTTAATTTTGAAACCTTACATGCGACTTTGGGCGAGATGATCGTCGGCGGTGTGGTCGTGGAGACCAACCTGGACAGGATCGTTGCTGGCGTGAAAGCACAGGGAACCGTCGCCAAAAGACCCGTTAATGAAGGGAGAGGTGGCGGAGGGGCCGGTGGATTTGCAAGCGCTGTTGGCGCGGGGCTGGGAATGGGAGGAATGGTTTGGCATGGAAGATGAACTGGAGACCAGCCCAAAAACGCCGGCAATAAACAAATCGAATAAGGGCCAAATTGACCATCAAAAACCACCACTTCGACAGAAACACCATGCTTTTGAACCAGAAGGAAACATTCGGTGCACTCACGTCACGGCAATCTGTCATCCCATTGATGCCGGGGTATTTTCTAACGCCAAAACTCCTGGATGATGATGGTGGAACAAATAATATACAAGAGGGGGCAACGGCCGCCCCCCGGAAGCACGGTGGCCAGATACACATCAATTGCTGTCTGCTTACTAGGAAGATGGCCTGTCCTTTGGGGCTTTGAGCTTTCTGTTTTCCTCGGTAAAGATACCAAAGAAGCCCCAAACTTTCTCGCGAAGCTAAATAGATAGTCAGATTGGGCTCCGAGTCCTGGGGTGCTGGGGGACATGTGGTGTCACTCACTGGCTCGAAAGGGGTGGGGACATCCTTCCAATCCATAAAAAGCACCATGTAACCGATAACAGCTGGAAAAAATACGCATCAGCTATGAACAACAAGTGAATACTCGTGAGAGCCGAGCAAAAAGCCATACATGTGGTTGTGACTAGCTGGGCCAACTTGACAAACTTGTTCCACCGGGGCCGTTCCATTTTGAGCTTAAGCCTGCGCTTGTACTTCTTCTCGAAGCGAAGCTGCTGCTGCGGCGTCATGGACTTAAAATCTGGTGGCCACACTTTTTTAAGCTTGTATGGGCTTGCTGCTGCTGGCGGCGTGACTGCAGTAGCATTGGCCGCAGCCTGCTCTATCTGAGGTTTCGCGACTTGTGCAAGCCGTCTGGTAAGATTGGGAAACATGATGGATGGACTGTCTACTCGTCGCTGTCCTAAGATGAGTGATTGAGCTTGCCTGTGATGATGACCCTGGTCGATCATTGATGAGAGCGAGTTCCATTGAAGGCACTATCACCGCGGGAAATCCCGTCTCCCGTCTTGCTAGCGGCGGCGAACCAGCGGACTGAGCTTGGTATCCAGCGCCTCACAAGTTGCCTGAGGCGTTGTGGCTAAAGCGCCAAAAATTTCTGGAGAGCCCCTGAATGCGCCACAGCCTGCCCCACCTCCAGTTCGGCCAAAGCCAAAACAGCCCCGCGCTGCCCCTCTATGCCTGCCGGCCGTGTCCCAACAGAGCGGAGTGACTCAAAATATTCCCCCGGTCCTCGACTGCTCGACTCTAACTGCGGTGCCGTCAGAAAGATCCGGCGCTCGAAGTCCCAAATCACCCCACGGCCGGCTGTGAAGAAATTGACTGAACGGCAAGCCAACAAACCCCGGCACATCCGTTCCAGCGCATACTTGCAGACTCGATTCTCAGCCAACTGAATAAAATTAAGAGAAAAATTAAGAGAAACAGCCCATTGACCGAGCAACCATGGCCGACACGACAGTGCCAAAGGCCCTAGAGGCCCTCACCATCTCCAAGACCAAGGAGCTCAAGGGCACCGAGAAGCGTGACACCCTGATTGCGATCGAGAAGAAGTACCAAAAGAAGTGGGAGGAGGAGCACGTCTTCGAGGTTGATGCCCCATCAATCGATGAGTTTCCCCTGGAGTCTATCTCCCCTGAGGAGCTTCGCGAGAAGTATGTCCTGCGCGGTGATTTTTGATTACGACCGGGGTGCATGTCGAGCACAGGGGGACAATGAGGAGCAGATGAATATATGGATGTGCTCGGGGACAGTCATGCCCCTGGCTTGCCAATGCGCACCGTCGAGCTCTTCGAGGAATGTGCTGCTGATGCTCGTAAAATAGGTTCCCTAAGTTCTTCGGCACAATTGCTTACCGTATGTGCTTCTGCGAAAGACAGTGCCGTTTTGCGAACTATGCTTATTGACATACCCTGCAGCCTACATGAACGGTCGTCTCCATGCTGGCCATGCCTTCAGCTTCAGCAAGAGTACGAATGACCACCTAGTCCATTTTTGCTTCCCGATGTCCTCTTGCTGATCATGTCTCAACAGTCGAGTTCTTCACTGGCTTCGCTCGAATGCAGGGCAAGCGCTGCCTGTTCCCCCTGGGCTACCACTGCACCGGTCTGCCTATTAAAGCCTCCGCCGACAAGCTGGCGAAGGAGGTTGAAATGTTCGGCGCCGACTTCTCCGGCTACAAGCCAGAGGAAGAAGAAGAGCCGGCCCCTGCTGAGCCCGCGCCGAAGGGCCAGAAGGAGGACCTGACCAAGTTCAGTGCCAAGAAGGGCAAGGCTGCCGCGAAGACAGTCAAGGCCAAATACCAGTTCCAAATTCTGCAGTCAGTCGGCATCCCTCTGGAGGAGATCCATCGCTTTGCCGATCCTCAGTATTGGCTGAAGTACTTCCCTCCGGCCTGCAAGCAGGACCTCACAAACTTCGGCGCTCGCATTGACTGGCGCCGCCAGTTCGTGACTACGGATGCTAACCCTTATTATGATGCCTTCGTGCGCTGGCAGATGGTTCGCCTTAAGGAGCTGGAAAAAATCAAGTTTGGCAAGCGCTACACCATCTACTCTATCAAGGATGGTCAGCCATGCATGGACCACGACCGGAGTGAGGGTGAGGGTGTCCTCCCTCAGGAGTACACTGCCCTCAAGCTCAAGGTCATTGAATGGGCTCCGAAGGCCGCTGAAGCCATCAAGGGCAAGCTGCCCGAAGGCGCGTCGGTCTACCTCTGCCCGGCCACTCTCAGGCCCGAGACCATGTATGGCCAAGTCTGTTGCTTTGTTGGTCCTAGCTTGACCTATGGTGTTTACAAGGCCCGGGAGAACGAGTACTTCGTCATCACGGAGCGTGCTGCGCGCAACATGGCCTTCCAGGGCATCTTTGAGAAGGATGGAATCCCGGAGAAGGCGGCTGACCTTCAGGGTTCTGACCTCATCGGCACCCTGGTTAATGCTCCTCTCAGCTTCCACCGCGAAGTTCGTGTGCTGCCCATGGAGACTGTCCTTGCCACCAAGGGTACCGGTGTCGTGACGTCGGTTCCTTCTGATTCTCCTGGTATGTGCCGTTGATTTGTGATCTTTTTTTTTTAAAAAAAAATATCGAGCCTAACATTACGATAGATGACTATGCCACTGTAACGGAGCTGGCCAAAAAACCGGACTACTATGGCATCAAGAAGGAGTGGGCAGAGCTGGAGATCATCCCCATCATCCAAACACCCACTTCCGACCTGATTGCTCCCTATCTCGTCAAGAAACTCAAGATCAACTCTCCGAAGGACACCAAACAGCTTGCCGAGGCCAAGGAGCTTGCCTACAAGGAGGGCTATTACCAGGGTGTCATGAAGGTTGGCGATTTTGCCGGAGAGAAGGTCGAAGTTGCCAAGCCCAAGGTCCGTGAGCAGCTCATTAAGAACGGCGATGCCTTCCCCTACTCTGAGCCCGAAAGCAAGGTTGTGTCCCGCTCTGGCGATGAATGGTTAGTCATTCCCGTCTGATTTTGCCCTGATGTGTCTTTGATTCTAACCCAATGTCACAGCACCGTCGCTCTGCTTGACCAGTGGTATATTGACTACGGTGAGGACTCGTGGCGCCAGCAGGCCTTTGAGTACGTCGAGAACAAAGACGGCAAGGGCCTCGAGTGCTACTCTCCCGACACCCAGCATGCATTCAAGGGTGTTCTTGCCTGGCTCAAGCAGTGGGCTTGCGCTCGCACCTACGGTCTTGGCTCCAAGCTGCCTTGGGATCCTCAGTTCCTTGTCGAGTCTCTTAGCGACTCGACTATCTACATGGCATACTACACCCTTGTGCCATGGCTGCACAAGGACCTCTTTGGCCGCGAAAAGGGCAAAGGCAACATCGCGCCGGAGCAGATGATTGATGAGGTCTGGGACTACGTCTTCTGCCGCACTGAGTGGTCGGACGACCTTGTCGAGAAGTCCGGCATTCCCAAGGAGACCCTGCAGGGCATGAGGAGAGACTTCCAGTACTTCTACCCTCTCGACCTCCGTGTCAGTGGCAAGGACCTGATCCCGAACCACCTGACCTTCTTCCTCTACAACCACATTGCTCTGTTCCCCCGCGAGTACTGGCCCAAGTCGATCCGCGCCAACGGCCACCTCCAGCTGAACGGCGAGAAGATGAGCAAGTCTACCGGCAACTTCATGACTCTTGACGACGTTGTCAGGAAGTATGGTGCTGATGCTGCTCGTGTTGCTCTTGCCGATGCTGGTGACGGTATCACGGATTCTAACTTTGTTGAGGATGTCGCCGATAACACCATCCTGAGGTTCTACACCAACAAGGAGTGGATTGAGGAGATCATCAAGGACGATAAGCTCCGGACGGGTCCGCTCAATGACTTCCAGGATGCCCTTTTCGACAATGAGATGAACGCTCTGGTCAACGAGGCCAAGAAGTACTATGAAGAGACCTCGTACAAGCTTGCTCTCAAGGCCGCCCACTACGATTTCCTTAACGCCCGTGATACCTACCGCGAGGCCTGCAATGCGGCCGGCATTCCGCTCCACAAGGACCTCGTCTTCAAGTATATCCGCCTGCAGGCACTCATCCTTACCCCGATTGCCCCTCACTGGGCTGACTACGTGTGGCGCGAGATCCTGGGTGAGAAGGAGTCGATCCAGTTCGCCCGCTGGCCCGAGGTCCCCGCTGCCGACCCGGCGCTCACTGCCGCTCGCGAGTACGTGCGCACCACGTCGTCCAATATCAACTCGGCCGAGGCTGCGCAGCTCAAGAAGATGGCCAAAGGTCGCCAGAGCGACTTCGACCCCAAGAAGCCCAAGAAGCTCACCATCTTCATGACCGAGTCCTTCCCCGCTTGGCAGGCCAAGTACATTGAGCTGCTGAAGGAGGTCTGGGATCCGGCGACCAACACCCAAAAGATCGAGGACAAGGAGCTTAATGGCCGCATCGCTAAGATGGGCGAGATGAAGAAGGCCATGCCCTTCGTTCAAGCACTGAAGAAGCGTCTCCGTGATGGCGAGCCCGCTGAAACGGTGCTCGAGCGGAAGCTTGCTTTTGATGAGAAGAAGACTCTTCTTGTATGTTCCCTCACTCCTTACTTTACCGTTTCAGTGGGCTAACATTTTTCTTTCTTCCAGGCTATGGTTCCCGGCCTCAAGCGCACTGCTGGCCTCGTAGCTGTGCAAATCCTTGCCGTCACCGAGGGCAGCAAGGTCGGCATCGACCTGACCAACAATAATGTCGAGGTCGAAGTCAAGGCACCAGTGGCCGAGTCTGCCCTGCCCGGGCAGCCGAGCTTCCACTTTGAGAATGTTCAGGCTTAAATTAAAAAAAAAAAAAATCTGTCGCGGGAGGGTTCCTAAGCTAAATGTTTTGTAGCTAGATGTGTTACTGATATCAGGACAATAGCGTCCATTAGGTGTTTGATGAGTATTATGTTTGGTTAAGCTGTCGGTGCTTAAGTGCGTCTAGTGGTTTGTGTCTGGCAACTGAAAGGTGTGCACCTCGACTAAACCCATGGAGTAGTCAAGAATAAGCTTGATAGCTTGGAGTTCATGCTTTGACCATGACCACTGCGCAAACTCTGGTACGGAGTCCGGCCAAAGCAGGGTATTATGGTTGGGTAAGAGGGGGAAGCAAGGCGAACGGACCCTCTGACTGAGGTCATAGACCCCTCTATTCCATCCGTTTGCCGTCGATAACCTGGACAGCAAACAGGAGTGATGGGGCTGAGGCTGGATTCGTCATCAAGGCCGGGGAGGGGTTCCGGAGCGGAAAGAAGGGAGACTATCCCGCCATGATGTATGGCAGAGGGGAACGCTCGGACTTATACGTAAAGAAGCACCTCTCGTTTGACTCCTTTCCCTCCATCTACATACTCGACTGCTGCTAGTTGGATAACCACTGCAGAAAGCGACTTGATTCCTCTTGCAATCACATCTTATTTTGTCATCGGACTCCTAGATCCTATCAAGATGCGCTTCTCATTCTTATCAGTTCTGGCCATTGCTGGCCTCGCTGCAGCCCGTACGTGTTACCAGATCCAATGCAAGATATTCGCTCATATCTCCCAAACTTCTCACGCTTACTTTCATAGCTCCTTCTTGTTCTGATTTCTGTCCACGAGGAGGTGAAGGCTGACCCAGCAACAGAAACCACACCCACGCCCTCTGTCACCGTCATCACATCTTTATCGACCATTACCCCGACTCCGGCCGTGACGGAAACGGTCACGGGTACTGCCCCGAGTAAGTGCAATAACTATTACTTCCTTACCCAGAACTTCTTCGCGGCCATCTTTGGAAGATTCCACACAAGCACCACAGGCTCAACAGGCTAACCTGTACCTTTTACCGAAGCATCCCCAGCGGGAACTGCCACGGTCACTGTTGTCCCTGGAGCAGCAGTGCACGGAGCTGGCGTGGAGGGATCGATCCTCGGGCTTGCTATTGCCGGAGCTGTGGGTATACTACTGGTTTGAATAGAATCGAAGAACCACAGGGGCACTGGATTCTGGTAAAGTTGATGGATTCATGGAGGTGGCCATCAAATAGTCCCGGCGTGTCGTAGGAAGGACGGGGGTTGGTTAGGTGATTGAAGGTGACCGTCGGTTGAGTCAACGAATCAGAAAATATATGGCGAATTTTGTAAACCCTTCCAGTTGTCCGAAAAGAGCTTGGATATGAGGATTCGTAATGGTGATCGAGGATATCGCGTTCCGATATCAATCTATTACTAGCTGGGCCGCAATGCTGTGTCTTCCGACGGGTATCAATCAAGGAGCCCTCCGTATTGGTGTGAACTGGCTCTGCTCATAATCGCAACATTATCATAATTGTTGCGCGGACGACTTCCATCGGTCGTGCTGTGCTAACGTCGACTTGGTGAACGTTTAGGCGGCGACCTCAACAGGCGCAGCAGATGCATCTTTCGGCTTAGGAAGGTTATCCTGCGCGTGGGTCAGTTCCTCGAGCTCATGGGGCAAAATTCCGCCCTTGTTCATATTCTGGAAACCAACCGCATCAAAGATAACCCTGATCATAAGACTGCAGCTTGGGCAAACGGCAATATCTTGACCATCTGCCAAGTCGACCAGCGCGATTTCGAAGCGATCGCCACAGGGGCAGGGGTAGTGGTAGATCTGGAGGGTCTCATCGAAAGTCATGTCTTCGATCTCGACCTCGTCGTAGATTGAATACTGCTCGTCCGCCATTTTTTATATGTTTTTATTCACTGCCTCTGTTGAATCCTCTGGGGACAAGGGTGCAACGCGTTCGCGAAGAAACCTATGTTGCAAAAGGAGGATTTTGTTGGACTGTTGAGGGGCAAATTTTTATCTTATCGCATGTGGGACAGTCACGTAAAATACCGTTATTGCGTGTGACCAGTAGAACCCCGTTTCGAATACAAAAAACAATTTGGACTACATTATTTCCATTTTACACCATGAACATGACCCTTTTTTTCGTGAAGATATACCACGTAAATAGTCCCCATCATGATATCATTTCTAAGTAGTTCCCGCCAACTGCGAAATGTACATGAATTCTACTTCCTGCCCTCTCCCGCCTCCTTCGCCAGTGTCTTCAAAGCCTCCTCATACTCCTTCACCCTCTTCTCCGAGAATCCACCATCCTCCACGTCCTCCCCGATCTTCGCTCTCTGCACCTTTCCATGCCGAACAATACTCGTGACAGCTCCCTTGCCCTCACCAGCAAACTCCCTCCAGAACCGTCTGCCCTCCGAGAACTCAACCAACGTCCACGCGCAGCCCTTCCGTCCTGCACGCGCCGTGCGTCCGACACGGTGCACGTATGACGTCTCGCTGATCGGCACGTCGTAGTTGACCACGTGCTCCAGGTTGAGCAGGTCGATACCACGCGAGACGAGGTCCGATGCGACGAGGATGCGCAGCTTGCCCTGTGTAAAAGCACGCAGAGTACGTGTGCGCCGGGCAGTCTTCGTTGATGATGTGAGAACGCCGATAAGAGGGGCCAGGTCGGGAACCAGGAGGGTGAGTAAGCGGGAGAGACGCAGGGCTGCTTCGTTGCTCTTGGTGAAGATGAGGACCGTAGTGGGGAACTTGGCCGCTGTCGGGAACCGAGTGGTGGCTCGCTCCTGTTGAAAGGTTTCTTCCCGATCCGATGAAGCAGATGATGAGTCAGAGTCGGAATCGGATACTGAATCAGATTCGGATTCGGAGCTGGATGACTCGGAAGAGGATGAAGACTCCGAGTCGCTGGCATCGGAGGGAACTGATTTTGTCTTGGCGGTGCCATCTTTGTTGACAGCGACCATGTGCTTGCTCCGGAGCAGATCCACCAAGTATAATGGCTTCAAACTGGCCTCACGCACCTTGATGGCAAACTCGCTGAGGGTAGACGGCAAGACCTGCTCACCAGCCCTCGTGCCCTCGACAAGAACAAGCTGAGGTCTCGATAACTTCAAACCGTTCAACAGGCTTAGGTCACGGGTCATCGTGGCGCTAAGGATAACTTTTCGTACACCGGATTTGTTTGATGTTGGAAAGTCGCGAGCACCCGGCTTCGCAGTGCTCAGCTTTTCTGTAACTGTTGCCAGCCACTGCTGAAAGTCTTGAGCCAACAACTTGTCAGCTTCATCGACGATCAGCCAGCGAACATAGTCAAGCGTGAAACCAGGCGTCTTTGTGATGTGTTCCACAAGTCGACCGGGGGTGCAAATAAGAATGTCGACCTTGGATACATGGGAGATGACATGATAGGGAAGGGGCAGAGTCCGCCCAATATGTAGCTCGTCATCCTCTTCGTCCGATTCTTCCAGATCAACGAAGCTATCTTGCTTCCTCAGGTATTTCTCGAACCCCTCAGGATCGTACTTTTGCTCTTCCCCCATAATCACGGTCTGTTCATCTTTGAATGGTCTGTTACCCATGGCAGTCGCAATTTTGACGCGCTTGCCGCCATTCACAGCAAACGCGGCGGCACATGTCTCGCAGGCGAGTTGGACCTGATGAACAAGGTCTCTTGTGGGCAGCACAATAAGGGCCCTTAGCCTGGTGATGCGACCTCGACTAAGATCATGTACCATGGGAAGCACATAGGACAGAGTCTTGCCCGAACCAGTTGGGGCAGCGACAACTACGTCGCCTTGGCGGTCGGCAGAGGGCAACAAGAGAGGAAGCACGGCGGTTTGCACTGCAAACGCATCCTTGAAACCTTTAGACTCAAGTACCCTTGCTGATTCAGGAGAAATGCCTAGCTCATTCCATGGCTGTTTCATCTCGGGGTTGACCCGGATAGGCGAGGCAAGCCATTGAGGCAGAGTCTCGTAAGTCAACTTGGACTCATCAAAGACGACTGGCTCTGGCTGCGGGATTGGTTCAAGCCCATGCTCCTCAGCAGGCTCTTCCTCTATCTGCTTCTCAGGCTCCGTGCTCTTGAGCTCCTCTTTAGGCAAATGCTGTTGTATCTGGAGAGATCTCTGGAACCTTTCAAGCACTGATGTGTGGCCCTTATGGAGCATAGCCGCCTCGGCATCGGCCATCTCAATATCCTGATCACCCAATTGCTTGTTCTTCTTCTTCTTTTCGCGTTTAGGTGGCTTTTTTGTTGTTTGTATGACATCGTTCGAGGCTCCAGGCGCAGGCTCCCTGTCGGCTGCACTGTTCAGTTCCAGCTCTTGATCCGCGTCGGGCTGCTCTGTCTGTTCTGCTCCGTTTCCCTGTATAACATCATGTTCAGATGGTTTCGTTGGTTCTTCCTCGTCCCGTTTCCGCTTTCGTGCCTTGGAGGCTTGGGCGTTGTTAGCAGTACTTTGTTCTTGTGCCTCGTCTTCGGGCTTGTTTGATTTAAACTTTGCTTTTCTGGACTCTGTCGTACCCTTCGTCTCCGCGTTTGTTGAGCGGCCATCTTTACTTTGATCATTTGCGGAAAAATCATCATCACTGAAAACAACTCGTTGTGATGCCGCTGGCTGCAGGGGTTGCGCTGTCGCTTGACCGGGGATGTATCGAGCATATGGTGTGGACGTCGAGAAGGCCGGAGTAGCAGGAGGAGCAGTTGCTAGCACGGCCTGAACAGGAGCAGACTGCTGTGTGTCTTTCGGAGGTGGTATATAGCGGGCGTACATCTTCAATGAGAACTCTGGGGGTGTCCGTGTCCTAGAAGCAATGCTGCGGCCAAACTCAATTTAACCAAGCTGTGTTGACGACTGCATTTAAAGATGAAAAAAAAACATGGGAGTGTCGCTAGATGCTCCTGCACGTGCGGGGCCGGTGTGGGGCAAGAGCTGTTGTGATCCACTTGTTGAACCAGGGTCTTGATCTTGGCATTCTTGGTACCCCTTATCGGAGGGTTCCAGACCGCTGAAGCAAATGCAGCCACGACATCGCAGCCGAGGCCACGACACTCCCAGACCAGCCTGGCCCAGTATCATCCGTTGCTTGTTCGTCTCTCCTCCCAAACGGACACCACACGTTCATTACACTTGTCAGTACAGCCCGAATTAAACATCGGACAGTTGTGGCTGGGGAAAATGCATCCCCTCCACGCCCGCAGGGACAGACACGATGACGCCCCGTTCCAGACCTACCTACAACATCGCTATGGTTAGCGATTTCTTTTTTCCCCAGCCCGGCGGTGTCGAGAGTCACATCTATCAATTATCGACGAAGCTGCGCGATCGTGGTCACAAGGTCATCATCATCACGCATGCCTACGAGGGTCGTACTGGTGTGCGTTATCTGACCAACGGCATCAAGGTCTACCACGTTCCGTTCCTTGTTGTCTATCGCTCTGCCAGTTTTCCTACGGTCTTCTCCTTCTTCCCGATCTTTCGAAATATTGTCCTACGTGAGAAGATCGACATCGTTCATGGGCACGCCAGCTTGAGCAGTCTGTGCCATGAGGCCATCCTTCATGCGAGGACCATGGGTCTGCGCACTGTTTATACCGACCATTCGCTCTTTGGCTTTGCTGATGCTGCCAGCATCTTTGCCAACAAGCTGCTCAAGTTCAGCTTGAGCGACGTAGACCATGTCATCTGCGTGAGTCATACCTGCAAGGAAAACACTGTCCTCAGAGCATCCTTAGACCCTCTCATGGTTTCGGTCATCCCCAATGCTGTGGTGGCCGAGAACTTCAGGCCGCTGGAGGATTCTGAAGTGCAGAACGGAATGTTCAAAGGGCATCCGGCTCCAGTTCGGCCACCTGGGCCAGACGACATGATCACTATTGTTGTTATTTCACGTCTATTCTACAACAAGGGCACCGACCTGCTCACGGCTGCTATTCCTCGAATCCTGGAGAATCACCCCAACACTCGCTTTATCATTGCCGGTGATGGGCCCAAGGCCATTGATCTAGAACAGATGATCGAGCAGAACGTTCTTCAGGATCGTGTCGAGATGTTGGGTCCTATCCGCCACGAAGAGGTTCGCGACGTCATGGTGCGCGGCCATATCTATCTTCACCCTTCACTCACGGAAGCCTTTGGTACGGTCATTGTGGAGGCCGCCTCCTGCGGTCTGTATGTCGTTTGCACCCAAGTTGGAGGCATCCCCGAGGTATTGCCCTCGCACATGACCGTGTTCGCGAAGCCGGAAGAGGACGACCTGGTGGAGGCGACCGGTCGCGCCATCGCTGCCATCCGTGCCAACAAAGTTCGTACTGAACTCTTCCACGAGCAGGTGAAGAGCATGTACTCGTGGACCAACGTTGCCACGCGTACGGAACGGGTCTACGACGGGATTTCTGGTGCGATCAGTGAAGAGGAGTTCTATGGCTACGAGGCTGTTGACGGCTGGAGTGCCACAAGGGGTCGGTCTGGAGTACAGAGCTTCGCGCTGATTGACCGGCTGAAGCGCTACTACGGCTGTGGTATATGGGCCGGAAAGCTGTTTTGTCTGTGCGTCATTGTCGACTACCTAATCTTTCTGTTCCTCGAGTTGTGGTTCCCAAGGGACCAGATCGACATCTGCCCCGATTGGCCGAGGAAAGAGCCAAAAGAGAGAGGAAAGGATGCCGATTGAGACAAATCGATGAGCGGGCACAATCATCAATCTCACACCGCACTGCCTTGAAACGGAGTACTCTTCGCAGTCTAGCCGAGAGAAGTCCAGTATGACCAGGCTCGGACACATGGGACGTATCTTGATCTGCCTAGTGTCAGCGCCAATAAGCCAACTGCTAAGATCACACTCTAGCTCTCGCTCTCAAAACTCCAATCGTTTCAATTACGGAGCTGTCTCTCATGATAGGCGTTTTGTCCAAAGACAATTCTGTAGTGCGTGACAGGAATGGCAGCAGTTCGGCTGTGGGAGGAGTGTCGTGTTCCTACCCAAGATTCCTGCCCAAGAACGGCGACGATTCCAATGTCAACATATGTCGACCTCCGAAAATCATCCTTGTGGTCTACTAATTGATATCTTCGACCTCTACGTAGATTGCACGTAGTGTGGCTTCATAGAAGAAATAAGACAACTGATACCATGGTGTATGTCATTTTCTCTTCCGTTTCCTTTCACCTGCTTAAGGTCCTTCACTTGAGCAAGGTCACCTTGGAACGAAATGTGTCTTCCGTCTCACCCCTGGCTCTCCTCCATCGATCTGTCTCTCAAGGTTCAGGCATCTTCTAGGGACCGATTCTGACACTTGGGGCTTGGTAGCACAATGTCTTTGTTTCCTTATCCCCTTTAGAAACAGCAAGCACTATCAACCAGCAACCCCGCAGTTAACCCTTACACCTCATTCAGACTTGGTTTTAATGTCTTAACGGACCTGACAACGCCCCTGACTAGTATTTTGCCACATTGTTCTTTTCGAGCAATGGTCTTCGTACTGGGGACCGATGTATCTCAGTCATTGTCGCTTGTACAGTCCCCATCCAATGAACGGAAGGTCCGGGTCCGTCTATGACCGGGCCCGGTACAAGACCCCGCCGCCGTTAGCACTGTGCGACCACCGACCCCGCCGTACTCTCCACGGTTCCACACCGAGGGCTCTTATCGGTGACGGTGCCCAAACGAGCTGCGCCAGTGACGGCATTGACGGAGACGAGAGGAACCGTGGCGACAGCTACCGTCTTTTCGCATCGTTTTATCTTCTGCAGCGAGACTTTTTGGCCGGCTCAAAGCGTACGATCTGCAACGTCAGGAAGATTTGCGCTTTGGATTATTTGGTCTTCTCAGCCCGCCGTCACCACTTTTCAAAGACTATCGACAACTTCAACATTCAGCCAACAAGTTGTGCTTCAAACTCTCTCATAGCTAACAAGCTGGAAGCTCCGACTCACATAACTTCAAACTTCCCAAGTCAACAGCCACAATTATGAGACGATCCAGCAGCTCAGGGGGCACTCCTTTCATCTCCCTCCTTGAGCCACACCCCCTCACAGGCTGGGACCGCACTCTCCCAGCTGACGAACAGCCCGATCTGGACAGCTTGCCCCGCACCTTCGTCGACGCAATGCGTGTGCGCCAGGAGGTCTTCGTTCAGGAGCAGAACGTCCCCTTAGCAAATGAATTCGACGCCGACGATCCGCGCTCCTGCCACTGGGTGATCTACGCCTCAGTCAACAAGACCGTGGAGCCGGCACGCACTGACCCCGTCACAGGCAAAATCATCCAGCCGCGGCGTAGCGAGACGCAGAGCGTGCCGATCGGCACGATCCGGCTTGTGCCCTTCCCGCATCCGCCGCATCCGCTAGACGGCGGGGTCTACGTAGACGGGGAGCTCGTGAACTCGGGCGAGCCGGTCGCAAGGGTACATAGCATCCACCCTGCCGCTGGCGGTGAGAGAACGACCTCTCAGTACTCCTCTAACAGCACCTCCCCAACCCTCCCAAACTCCCAAATTGTGCCTCCAGCTCCCCCATCCCTGATCAAGCCAGCCTTCACACCGGACCGCCCAACCACCTACCACGACGGCGTGGAGCCTTATCTCAAGCTGGGCCGACTTGCCGTGATCCCTGCCTTCCGAGGCCGTGGCATCGCCCAGCAGCTCATCAAAACTGCCGTGGCATGGGCGCGGTCGCACCCAGAGTATTTTAACCCGTCGGCAACAGAGCAAGGGTTTGAGCAGCTGGGCATGGAGGAAGGGAGCCGCATGAGGGGAGGAGGAGTTGTGCCCCGATGGCAGGGATTGATTTGTGTTCATGCGCAGGTAGATGCGATCAAAGTGTGGGAGAGGTGTGGGTTTGTTCTTGATGAGGGTATGGGGAAGTGGATGGAGGAGGGGATTCCGCATGTGGGCATGTTTCTGAGAGTGTCTTTGGACAAACGAGAGGATGAGTTCACTATATAATTATTCCTTACGTTTCCTTGCAGATTATAGAGGGTACCCCATCACAGTGTCGGTGGATAAGCGGTGTGGATGGTCAAAAGGTCAAGGGTCATGGACATTGGATTTTGGGTATTTTTGTAAAAAATCGAAAGAAATCAGGGATGAATCTGATACCATGGGATTGTCACATGTCACATAAAAGCCGGAAGCGAGAAAATGGGAAAAGAGAAACCCAAACTCCAGGTTTTGCAATCACACCGTGGGCGCCATTATCCGTTCCTGTCATTCGTTCACATTTTGCTCCCAAATTACGAGAGCCCTAATATGCCTGTTTGACAGGAATGCCATGCATCCAGACCGTAATGCGCAAAAGCAGCCCTGAAAAACAAGCCGAAAAACCGTCCCGTCCCGGTCCACATGCCTTCCCCCAGTGCACCCTTTTACCGGTTGCTCTTGGCGACACGCTCCAGCTCGTCCTTCTTCTTGATGGCATACGAGTTGCTGCTGCCCTTGGCGGCGTTGATCAGCTCCTCAGCGAGGCACTCAGCGATGGTCTTGACGTTGCGGAACGCCGCCTCACGGGCGCCCGTGGTAAGGAGGGCGATGGCCTGGTTGACACGGCGTAGGGGCGACACATCGACGGCCTGCCTCCGGACGGTACCAGCAGAGCCGATACGGGTGCTGTCTTCGCGGGGACCGCAGTTGACAATAGCGTCAACAGCGACCTGGATGGGGTTTTGGTCGGTCATCAGGTGGATCTGCGAGTTTCTGTTAGAACAGCGTTCCCATTCTCCTTGCGGGACTGCCAATGCTCACAATCTCGAAGGCGTGAGCGACAATGCGGACGGCCATGAGCTTCTTGCCGTTGTTGCGGCCGTGCATCATCAGAGAGTTGGTCAGGCGCTCAATGATGGGGCAGTTGGCCTTGCGGAAGCGCTTGACGGCATAGCGGCCAGCCGAGTGAGGAATGTAGACCGGGGCGCGGATCTGGATGTAATCGCTGCAGAGAAAGCAGGCCCGTTAGTCGCTGAATGAAGGAAAAGAAACTGGCGTCAAGAAATCGGCCTCGCGATCAAACGAGGAACTCGTCGCTTTCGAAATTGTGTGGGTGTAGTCTTACGTCAGGGAGATATCCCGGATCTCGATATCATCATAGCTCCAGCGGTCTGCAATTTACACAGGGTCAGTCCTCAGTCCAGCTCATCGGTTGTCGATGCAATTCGTCGGTTTCCGATTCGACGATCAAAATTACTGTGAAGGGTGCAACGTACTGAACAGCTTGACGCTGCCAACTTCGGCGAGGACCTCCTTGGGGAGGACATCGTACTGGGGCTGGGCCACTTCGACTTCGCCTTCGGACATGTTTGCGGTGGACGGCTGACTGCGAAAACCTCGAGGTGGTGACGGTTTGAAGTTTGGGCGTGGAGGACAATACACTCGAAGTCTTGTGAGGTTTGAGTCGTCAATTTTTTGGTGGCCCCGCAGGAGGTGGTCTGGGCGTCACATCAGCCACTCACAGTTCCGCATTTCTTTAGGGCTTGGTTGACCTAAGCAATTGGACCGCGCGCCATCTGAAAAATCTCCCCGCTTTTGGAGGCTTGATCAACGACGCAACCTTCCATCATCAACCCACCAGAACAGGACATCCAAAATGGCTCCCGCGGCTCAGTCTGGTGCTAAGAAGCAGAAGAAGAAGTGGTCCAAGGGGAAGGGTAAGCGTTCTGTTGAACCGACAGGCTTTTTGGCGGTTCCCGACGCGCCAAAACGGCTGCACTTCGCGACGGACAGCGACGGCTAACATCGAGATCTGTGATCAGTCAAGGACAAGGCCCAGCACTCGGTCATCCTTGACAAGGCCACTTCCGACAAGCTCTATAAGGATGTCCAGTCCTATCGCCTCGTGACGGTCGCCACCCTCGTCGACCGCCTCAAGATCAACGGCGCCCTGGCTCGCAAGTGCCTCAAGGACCTCGAGGAGAAGGGTCTCATCAGGCAGGTGGTTGGTCACAGCAAGATGAAGATCTACAGTACGTTTATCCGGTGATTTGGGGCCAGCAAGGATTGTCAGAGAAAAGGGGGAAATCAGTGCTGACACAGAACCACAGCTCGTGCCGTTGGCGCCGCTGCCGAGTGAACAATCACCATCTATCAGAACGACAGACCTGGCGGGCAAGATTGCGACTTTGGTAAAACGGCGGTTCGCTTGGGTTTGCTATTTTTCAGGCATGGCTACGTCTCTGGGAATGGGAATCGACTTGCAGCTCGGTGTAGCATAGGGATCGGAAGGGCTCCAGATCCTAGACTGGAATTGCGTCGAGTTACGAAGAAACAACGCCGCGTCTCTGCCCTGCCAGGGCTCGAGTTTGATGAACAACAGCCGGTTCCCGATATCATGATGTGATACCCCGTGGTTGATGACCGAGTCAGCTCGAGCTGAAGGGAAAAAAAAGCTAGGGCATGTCGAAAGGCATGTCGAGGTAGTGAATGAATAACCCATCGCCCATCGATTGTCTAAGACGCTTGCCTAAAGTTTTGTTCGAGTCTTTAATCTCTCACCATTGCGTTTGCAATCTGTGGGATGGCCCCGTTTGGCAGTACCTGGGAGGTTGCTTTCATACACCCGTTGGCCATTCTGTTTCATGTGATTGGGGGCCAGCCCTTAGACCTCAACCTATGTTGACCTATGTTGATCATGTTCGCTTCCAATTAAGGTATCTGCATCCTCGAGCACTCTGTAACGCATAAGCCCTCAATAGAATGTCTCATCCATCTAAGTGGCTTCACTGGAAGCATGATTCTGAGGAAAAATATGCAGGCCGAATAGCTTCTGGTGGCTTTACCGAGTAACGATAGGGCAGGAGGTGACAAAGCAATACTTCAAACACTCGAACGCCGGGCAGCAACATAACGTAACCTACATAATCTGCATGCCCCGCAAGGTCCCTCTCTGGTTCTTATCGCTTCCATGCATTGAAGCCTTGAAAAGGGCAGCAACCCAGGACTCAAGCACAAAATTCACGCTCGGTCCCAACCCTCAAGAGTTGCCAACATACGCGGCGGCCCCCCTGACGTGGAGATCGGGGTGTGCATTGCTGGAACTTGAACGTCGAAAACTTTTTGACTGGGCCCAATTGACTCCTTCTCATTGGTCGCACAAGACTTCCGGAGCTTTTATTAGCCTCGTGGGACCGTTCAGCCGAGCAACAGCGCAGAAAGCGCAAGACATTCGCCGCGGATGGCGAAACCCGACCCCATGCTTTGACTCGAGGTGGTGATCAAAACCAAGCTCAAGGGCAGCTGGGACAGCGTAGCTTTAGTGTCTGGAGGGTATCAAAAGAGCGTCTATGTACATAATTCAGGTGACAAATGGAATAAGCAGCATACTGTTTGCGTCACAGAAGCCCATATGTGAAAGATGCAGAAATGCCTGCCCCCATCTGGCCGTTGCCCCGTTTGCGATATCAACCCTGGTAGACAAGCCCTGGGAACCTCGGGCTTTACCGGCAGGCCCAGATGCCAGGTGCCACTCTGCCACTGGCAGGGCTGCAAAAGGGCAGCACATCGGCCAGTCGTTGCCGTGAATCCCGTGGCTGGGCGCCATTGGCCCGTGCGTAGCGCGGCAGGGGGGCCGGAAAGACTCGCACTCAAAAGCAGGTCGCTTCCGGACCGCTTGCGAATTTTTTTCCCTCTTCCCCCCCAAACCTCCCAGGACCGCAGAATTTATTTCTCGCGACTTCCTGCATCCTCCATCACCCAGACTCTCTCCGTAGAGCTTGGTGCCTCATCTCCACTCCATTCTTTCTTTTCAAAGGGATCTTTGACAAGAAGCCAAGATGTCGGGCAAGCAGCAGGAGAAGGTCCTGGGCATGCCGGTAAGTTTTGACGCTATTTTCCTCGATTTCCCCTCCCCCTCCCCCTCGTTGCCCTAGCGGTCCGCGCGATTTGGGCACAACGGCTTAGTTGTCCGGGCCTCCAGCAATTGGCATCACAAACGGACAGCAGTGAGTTTTGCAGTCAACATTTTGCATAGCATCTGCTTTGCGTTTGTCTGCGTTGCTTGTTGTCTGCCATGGTGTAACTGGGGTCCCTGCATGTAAGCCAAGCGTGCGTCATTGACAGCCATGCTAACTTTGTGTGATAGCCCTTCGTGGCCGACTTCCTGAGTACGTCAATCCTAAATTACACCTTCGCCGAACAGCCCTGACAACCATCGCTGTTCTTGAAAACGGCTGTGCCGCAGTTGGTTGCTGCCCTCGAAATATGGTGCTGACACCATCATCACAGTGGGCGGTGTCTCTGCCGCCGTCTCGAAGACCGCCGCCGCTCCCATTGAGCGCATCAAGCTCCTCATCCAGAACCAGGTATGCAGGTTCCTTCCCATGCTGTATTTTTCCTCGATTCGCCATGCCGTGCATATCCAGACGGTCATTTGTATCCCGAATAAAGCAAAACTTTCGATAATGTCACGTGCATTTGATTTCGAGGATCTGCACTCTGCGATAAGCAGATACAGATAAGATGCTGACACCCGTACAGGATGAGATGATCAAGGCTGGCCGTCTTGACCGCCGCTACACCGGCATCATTGACTGCTTTAAGCGCACCACTGCCGATGAGGGTCTCCTCTCCCTCTGGCGTGGCAACACTGCCAACGTCATCCGTTACTTCCCCACCCAGGCCCTGAACTTCGCTTTCCGCGATAAGTTCAAGAAGATGTTCGGCTACAAGAAGGACAAGGATGGCTACTGGAAGTGGATGGCCGGTAACCTGGCCTCCGGTGGTGTAAGCTTTATCCCCGGTGACACATCGAACCTGCTTCATGCTGATTCTGTTTAGGCTGCTGGTGCTACCTCCCTCCTCTTCGTCTACTCCCTCGACTACGCTCGTACTCGTCTTGCCAACGACGCCAAGTCGGCCAAGAGCGGCGGTGAGCGCCAGTTCAACGGTCTCATCGACGTCTACCGCAAGACCCTCAAGTCTGACGGTATCGTCGGTCTCTACCGCGGCTTCGGTCCCTCGGTCGCTGGTATCGTCGTCTACCGTGGTCTGTACTTCGGCATGTACGACTCGATCAAGCCTGTCGTCCTTGTCGGCCCTCTTGCCAACAACTTCCTTGCCTCGTTCCTGCTCGGCTGGTGCGTCACCACTGGCGCTGGTATCGCTTCTTACCCTCTTGATACCGTCCGTCGTCGCATGATGATGACCTCTGGTGAGGCCGTCAAGTACAAGAGCTCGATCGACGCCTTCTCTCAGATTATCAAGAAGGAGGGTGTTAAGTCTCTCTTCAAGGGTGCTGGTGCCAACATCCTCCGTGGTGTTGCTGGCGCTGGTGTGCTCTCGATCTATGACCAGCTCCAGATCCTTCTCTTCGGCAAGGCCTTCAAGGGCGGCTCCGGCTAAACTCGCTTAACCACTGCACGAACTTCGCGGTGATGGAGGCTGTCGGAGGTGATCGTGGTTGAGCAGCTGGAGGGATGAGGGCGAACTGGGTCTGCGGCGTTGGGGGGAAACGGGGTGGATCCATCGTGACAGACGTGCATATGTGTGCGTCTGGGACGTTGGGTATTGCGGGTAACAAAATCGGGCATATCTGGCGTTATAGGGACGCGGATGGGCCGGTCACCCGCTGTAATTTATACACTTGAGCCATTCCCGGTGCATTCCTGCAACACTTGCTCTCTGGGTGTTTCCTTTTATGGCTTGCGACAATAGATCCCTTTGACAATGTATTTGCTGTTTTTTGTGGCTTGAATGTGATTTGATTACTCGTGCGAGCCCTCCATTTCGGTCCTTCAATGGTGAGCTTTCGTAACATACGAACGGTAATCTGTATTTGCACGGTGTAATGTAAAGCTTAGTTGTGACTCCAAGTAACTGCGTCGCGTTCCCGGGTCCTGCATTTCTAAAAGTCGATCTAATCACCAAGTTCACCTAGTCACTGCCCCGCTCTCAGAACGACTGGTGAATCTTTTCGGATTTCAAGTCCGACCTCTTCAGGATTCTATAACATATAATCATATTTTACAGCAATGCCGCCCAAGCAAACGGCCTCTCGCGGCCGCGCTGCAGTCGCACAGAGCAGAGGAAACACAAAAAACACGGCCAAGTCACGGCGCATGGAAGAGGCAGATGAGGAGGTTAGTTCGACGGCTGAGACAGAGCATGGGGTTGAAGAAGCTATGGATCTCGATGATCATGCAGGCGATAGGAGACGGCGGCAGCGCCGGGATGAGGAAGAGGAGGAATACAATGAGGTCGATGACGATAATGCGGTTGTGGAGGATGAGGAGGAAGACGATGAGAGGGAAAATATTCATCCTGAGCTGCTGACGCGCATCTTGCATGAGTTCTTTGAGAAGGAAGACACGCGCATCACAAAGGATGCTAATGCGGCAGTTGCGAAGTATGTGGATATTTTTGTGAGGGAGGCAATTGCTAGGGCGGCTGTGGAGAGGGGGAGGGGCTTCCTTGAGGTCAGTTGTCGTCTAGCTGCATCTTCATGGGATAAGACTGCTAACAATTTTCTCTGAGTAGGTTGAGGATCTGGAGAAGATCGCTCCTCAGCTTTTGATGGATTTGTGAGCCGAGACCTGTTGGCATCTTCAGGGACAGCATTTCATTGTTGCCGCTTCCCCTTAGGCTCACTGACTGGAACTCCCTGAGCTACCCCATAGGGACATCACAGAGCGTTTTATTCTCGATATCTACGGTACAAACCGCCAATTCGTCTGGCCAATCTCATTGCATTCCCAAGCCCAGACTAAACTAAACCATGCGGCCAGTTAGGACAAGGTAGTTCGGATGGTTGCCTATCCTCGTTCCGTGCCGTGTGTCATGGTCGGAATCGTGGTGACGGGATGACCCGTTGGGATTTGACGAGGGCATTTATACGGATCATCCAGAGGACCTGAGAGGTTGTATTCTCTGCACAGATCTTCCGGCATAAGAGTGAATGGGAATGTCAGGGCAGGGAGGATTGACGGGTTGCATATTGTTTTCATCCATACTCTCAGCAGGCGAGTCGATCTTGGATCGGACTGATGATCTGGAAACTAGGACGGGATGATATGCATATAGCGGCCGGTCCAAAGCTACTTAAGTACATCAACCCTAGATAATCAAGAGACCAATTCGCAACCAGCATGACACATCAGCATGAGACAACACTGAAAAGCTTCGACAAAAAGTCCTCATCGGCTAGTTTAACCCAACTCTATGCTTGCCTGTCAGACCCCCGGCCGCGAAAACTCACCTCGCACTCCTAGATTATCCAAAAATATGACTCATAGTATTTAAATCCATCTCGACTAGTAGCTCCCAAATCAACTGTGATCGAAAAGTCAGCGAGATACTCTGCTGGCAAGCTTGAATGGATTGGTAGGTGTCCAGCCCGCTGAGACGTCCGCATCCAATCCAATAACCCCACATAGCCCTAGTGAGCACGTGCCCACCCATCGATGCTGTTTTTAGGGCAATGATCGAAATTAACCAAAATTCCATGCACAGACCTCTTACTCTCACAATGGTGAAAGTTGGTTTGCGATTGAAAACGGCGAATGATGCGGATGGCAAGCGAAGCGCTTAGGCAGTGGGGCTGAAACCCCCTACGTTTGAAAAATGTCACAAGCTGCGGCAAAACGGCAAGCCTGGACTTGGCACCCCTGCCGAGCAGCACTGGTAACCACTGGAGCCATTAGAATTTGTCCAACCGCTATGGCCGGCCTCGTGGTAGGCCGGATGGATGAGGTTGAGTTGTGGGGTGCGGCTCTGTTCCGGCGGCGCAGTTCGGAGCCTTGAGGTTGCAAGCACAAACCTTAATTCTCGGCTTCAGATCTGTCCGGTGCTAGCGAGCAGCATGGGAGTTGGGAGGGCGCCGAGAAAGCCGATGAGCTATGCTGCAGAGTGTGTAACACTCTTCTATTCTGCGACCTGCTCTAAGCCTCTGTCTTCGGACTTGTTCAAGCGTAGGCGGCTACAGCGCTAAATTCATTGGCGATGTTAAGCTAGGATCAGACTTAGAATGATATCTAACTCCATCAATATTAGCAACAGCGCCTAGGAATGGCTGTGTGTCTCAAGGAACCATTGAAATTTCGTTCTGCGTTGGTCCTTGTCGCTCTAACCAGGTCTCGACTTGACGTTGTTGCTTTGTTGCCCCTGTCTGCGTTGCCGAGTCAGGGGAAAGGAGAAACGTTCAAACACCTAAGCGCACAGTAGACAAGGTCTGCATGCATGGAAGCAACTCAAAGAGGTTGTCAGCATGTTTCTCACCATTACCCAATCAAGCTCTCGTGATTTGCCACACTACTCTTTGGTGGCGGGCGAAGACGCCCAGAGGTAGTGTTGACAGCGCCATCGTGTTTCACACGCCTGTCGTTCGTACCCTGGTCCCTCCCTACAACCACCCCATTTGCTTGGCCCCAAGATGGTACCTTGGACTCCGGACGATCATTTACTTTGCTGCAGGGCTCGGAAAACTTGTATAATTCATGCCGTTCCCAATCTGCGATCTGCTCAGTTTGCTTTCATTTTCTCTCCATAGTCAACTCTTCACGCCGTCGTCTTTTCTTGACGCTTCACACAGGCTAGTCCTGTCTTCTATTCGTGCATAGCGCTAGTCGCTCTCTGTTAGGCCTTCAGTCTCTCTCTTGCAGTCATCGCTTCGAGTCCGGCACTCATCCGTAATAAACTACAATCATATCTGTCAATATGCAGCTCACTACTCTGGTCCTCTCGGCTCTTGCGGGCATCGCCTCTGGTGAGTTTCCACCGAAAGAATGTCACAGAGCATGGATACTAACAACCTGGGTAGCCCAACAGAAAGTCCATGTCGTCGCTGTCGCCCAGAATTCCACCCTCACCTTCTCTCCTTCCCGCCTGACCGTGGCACCCGGTGAATTCGTCCAGTTCCAGTTCCACGCGGGCAACCACACGGTGACACAGTCAACCTTCGACCAGCCCTGCCAGCCGATCGCCATGCACAGCAACGTGACTGGCTTCCACTCGGGCTTCCTTCCGGTCTCCGCCAGCCTCGAGGCGGGGATGATCCCCACCTA
>Ga0065720_1018956_pt1 | contig 51568 bp, 46 predicted proteins | sample Thericmetagenome_FD_59107 | JGI IMG/M metagenome (GOLD analysis project Ga0065720, IMG submission 59107) | Thermophilic microbial communities from the Joint Bioenergy Institute, California, USA of rice/straw/compost enrichment - eDNA_2 v2... | ecosystem: Engineered > Solid waste > Grass >... | reverse complement strand
GGGTGGGGTCCACAAGTTAGAGCCCCCGCTGATTCATGGACGGAGGGGCAACTAGGCATGACGGGAGGAGGCCGGGGTGCAGCAGTAATTCAGCAAGATGAAAAGGAGGGGTTGACAGGAGGATGGCTTCTATCCGCTGTAAGGAATGAGCAATACATCATTTCTGTTGGATATTGCCTGGCGCAGACCCGTATTGCTGTGCGTCATACTCACAACGGCAGCGGCAGGTAAGAGCGTGAGGATGTTGGAGTGCAGAAGCGATGCAGTTGTGGTACATGGAAGCAGCCAGTCCCAGGGAAAGGGCACCGGCCATCCATGATACGAGCCTTACGAGGTACGTACGGGATCTGATGGGCAGGCAAGATGCTCCGCGAGTGGATGGTAGGCTGCTTGGATGATTTGGGGCTGCAATGCGATGTCACTCATCACTGCCACATCCACCACTCACTGTTTCGCGTTGTTGACGATCACCGACAATTGACAATCCACACCTTCCAGGTTGGCTCCATCCCGTGTGGTCGTACTATCATTCGGCTATCCAGTCCACTTGTGTCCCAACCCCCTAATTGCTTCCGCTGTCGGCATCGGCGCCGCTGCACGCAAGGAAGCAGCACTTGGAACCGGTAAAGCCTCCAGATTGCATACCCTTATCTCTCTGCAGGGGTTAGGTTCGCCACTCTCGGGCGTAATTTTCCAAAATGAGGACTGGAAGGTCCAATGAGGCCGAGCTCAGCAGATGGAACTGGAAGTTGAGAATGAATGACATTGTTTTTACAATTACAAAAGGCTTCAAGGTTACTAATAGCCACCACAAATTTGAACCCATGGACAGTCCCCTGTGACTTGCTTTGTTTATGGCATGAACAGGTTAGCAGCGCCTTGATTTGTTCATACAAGAGCTCATCGATAACATTGACAAGGGGTTGTTCAATTCGGTGGTGTGTTCAATCAGGCGGGTGTTGCATAAAGTATATATCATGTGTTGTGAATAGTCAAGGAATACCATAGTGTCTTTTGTTTGGCTTTTGATCTACACTGGGGGGCGTGGTAACAGATTCGAAACTGAGTTACTGTATGAAAAGAAATCAATAGTAAAACTGAATTCATGACGTGACTCAGGTTTGCCGTCCTCATGAAAGTTATTAACAACAATCAACAGGAAACCAACCTGTACATGCATATCTAACAATCTTGGCTCTGACATCATGAAGTCAAACCTCCCTCCCTTATGTCCACCGTTCATAACTGCATACATACATAAACCAACAATCATCCATGAAATTATGCCTCATTATCCTCAATCTTTGCCTCTCGAAGAAACTAAGGAGAGTGTTGTGTGCCCCACTTCTTCGCTCAATTATAATCAGTAGTTGTGGTTGTCGTTCCCGCCCGACTACCTTCTCTCCTTTCAAGTCTCCTCCGTCTTCTCCTATCTGCTGCAGCGGTCGCATCCGTCATGGGCTGGCTCGTGAACGTGGTATAGCTGCCTCCGGGACTCACGAGGTTGTGTGCAGCTGACCCAGGCGGAGCCATGCTATTTCCAGTCGTTAAGCTGCTCACAGTCGCTGCAGCAGCAGGCATCGCGCCAGGTGGCCCGGCAGTCGTCAAAGGCGCCTGTGACGGACCCCCTTGAGCTCCTCCCGAGTAATAAGCCGAGTCCTTATTCCCTCCAGACCCTCCAGCTTTTCTCGCATAACCCGGGTTAGGCAGCTCCAAATCACCTAATCTATCCTCCGCCACAGCCTCAGTAACTCCCTCAACTTTCCTCACCGTGTTCGCCGACGACGAGTCCCGTCTATAATGCCTACTACTTGGCGTCTCCCCATCCGACACGCTACTCATTGAGTCCCTTCTTCCGGCTCCACCAGCGCCAGCTCCCGGGGCACTCGTCCCCCTCCTCCGACTCCGCTGCTCCTGCTCGCGCCTTGCTTCTTCCTCCGTCAACCTCCGCAGTGTGATATTCCTTTCGGGATCATCGCGAACCTGCACGCGCACACTAACAGGCGGATTCGTCGGCGGAGTCCCCGTTCCCTGGACAGGCGGCCTATCGGTAGGTGTTGATGACTCTGCTCCGTCACGGGTACTTCGTCGGCGGTGATGGTCGCTGGGTGAGTGATGGCGTTCGCGCTCGCGCTCGCGGCTGTCGCCTGAAATGGTCGGGTCGCTGGAACGGTGCAGGATGCCGTGTGGGTCGGGGGGCATGGGCGGCATGGAGATTGGGTCAGTGACGTCGTGGCGGAAGGGTTGTGATGAGCCAGGCATGGTGCCAGCCGGAGGGATCGGGGGAGGAGCTGGGGCAATTGTGTCGGTACGAGCGGGGTGATTGCTTGGGGGCGCTGGGTCATATGGGGCCCTACCGCGCGGTTCAATCGTTGAGACATCATCGGACGCGGCTAAGATGGTCGAAGGCGCAGAGCGACGACGACTCAGACGGGAAGGACGGTGATGAGAGTCACGGCGTGACGGGCTGGGGTAGTCGTCGTCGCTGTTGTACCTGGACATGCGGCGGCTGGTACGGCGTTCCTCTTCTTCCTCCCTGCGCTTTTCTTCGTCATCACGGAGCCGTTCTCTCTCACGCTCGTCTCGCTGGTCTTTGTCTCTGCCACCCATACCAAGTTTCGCTAGAAAGCCCAGGCCAATGCTGGCTAGAAAACCTTTACCTGCACCGCCGCCACTGGTACCTGAAACGCTACCTCCAGCAGCACTGATGCTCTTTCGACGCTCAGGGGGCGGCGCTCTCCGTGGGGGAGGGCTATAATACGACGAGTAATCCGACTGGATGGTGCTTTCGAGACGGGTTGATGTTCCTTCGGTATACGAGCGGCGAGGGGGAGGGGTTGTAGCCCGTCTACCCCTCGTGACGGGCGGCCGAGTGGATGCGGTAACTGATGACCGCCTACCCAAGTGGCTATCGTACCTGCGGGTGTCGTCGGTCACGTCGGTCGTCGTGTAGCCCGAGTAACCGGTATAGCCAGTGTATCCAGTGTACCCTGTGACCTCAGTGGCGGTGACCTCGCTTCTCGCCCCATATCTGCGCGATCGACTCGGTACATCGGTCGTCACGGCCGAATAATCATCACGATAGCGACGGTCCTTGCCGCCCATAAACTTGGACATAATCGCACCGGCGGCACCGGCCGCAAGGAGCTTACCCATGAGGCCACCTTTGCCGCCACCGCTCTCGCTGGGACGTCGCCTTTCGGATGGTTTCTCGTTATAGTAGTAGCTATCGGGCCGGGATGAGATGACAGTTGGCTCACGAGTGCGGCCAGAAGGGGTAGGACTGCGGCTCAGAGCCTTCTCGACATCCCTCTCCTTGTTACGACCACGCATCATCGCCATCGCGCCTGCACTAAGAGCAAGACCACCCAGCCGTTTCATACGCCCTCCAGACTTAGCGTCGGATTCCACACGGCTACCCGTGATCCTGCTGCTCGTGGGGCCAGCAACAGTCGAGGTGCCTTCTCTAGCCAAGCCTCGGCAACCCGGATCAACGAAGTCGAGGATGAAGTACAGGATGAGCAAGAGTCCCATCCAGACCGCGTACAGGATAAACAGGACCTTTGGGGAGCCGTACAAAGTCAGACCGAGAGGCACCTGGACAATGCCGAGCAGGGCAGTGGCGCGACCAAGCCAACGATGGATGTGCAAACGAAACGAGCGGCGACCAGCCAGCTTTTTGATTAGCGGGCCACCGAAGGCCTGGACCAGAAGCATGATGTAGAGGGCGACGCCGATACCATGGTGCGGGTTCGACAGGTTACGGGGCGGACCAACAGCCACGAAACCGAGAATGAAGACGACAGTGGACAGGCCGACTGCAAAGATCTGCAGGTAGGAATGGTAGACCAGGGCCATGCCCGGTCGGGCAGTGTAGAATCGGGCGATCAGCACAGAAATGGGCACGAGGAAGAGGAATGTAATGGCGGCAAGGATACCGTGACCCAGAATGATTCGGTGGTATTGCGGCCAGTCCTTGAACCGGTTGCCCATGCCTGCGCGGAACATATCGTCAGCCATTTCTGTCCTGCTGTCTCGGTCACTCTGACGCGATTATGGAAAGATAGAGAGTACCATTGTAACGCATCATCTCGAAGTTGACGCCCATGAGATTGGGCAGCAGGAATGTGTTGCGTTCATTATCCCAGGTGCCGTCGCCGACGTGTAGAATGTCCGACGAGTATGTACTCGACCCCGGCGGCGAGAGAGAGTCGGCCGATGCCATGGTGGCAATTGGGCTCGATGGGAGCCCGAGATGACCTCAGAACAGACAGGCAGACGCAAGTCCCTTAGATGTTCGTGATATCCGGAGCTGTGGATGACTTGGAGTCACAGTACTGTGTTCCTGCGCAATGCTGCGACATGCCGTGGGCCAGAGCAGGATCGATGTCTCGCAGTCGGGACGACAGGAATGCGGGCCCGGCGTAGAAGTCACTCTCTGAAGACGAAAAGGTTCGTAGAGAAAAAAACACGTTCGAATCTCAAATTCCGCGGTTTTGGTCCCGGCGGTGGTTGGGGAGGAGGAACAGCAGGGCAAGGCCGCTTGCTGTGTACAGGTCCAAAAAGTTAAAGCCAATTTCGGTTCGTTTAAGTCGTCGTCGGTGCTACTCTTTCGCGAAGACTTGAAGTGGCCGTTTCTAGCCACAAAAACTTGAAGATTCAGTTGAACATACAGAGAACTCGATGACGCTTCAGCTCCCAAATCCCCCGACCCCGGCGGCCTTCACGCGGAAAAAACAACACAGCTCGTGGCCCCCTCTACGACATGCAGCCGACCGCCTCACCAGCAAATCGGCGCAACGACAGCGAACCAAGTGCCAACGACCCGTTGCCATGGAAGCAGCCTTGGCGCCACATCCCTGTCACAGCCCGCGCTAGCCTGGTGAGTCTTGTGAAGTTCCAGCCACTTAAATGCTTTAGATAAGCGATAAGAAGAAAGCTTAGCTTGAGTGGGTCATCCCGCTCGATCGCTCGGGAGTGGCAGGTGGCTGGGGAAGTCTGGGCGTCCGCGCTTCCATCGCATGTCCATTGTTGTCATCCTAGGCACTTCGCGACTACTGTCGCCCCACTCCGATACTGTGGTCTGGATGGCCGACGCCCACTTGACAAGTACCAAGGAGCCCGTACCTGACTAAGAACATCGTATGGAGAGTCTCGCACCATTCTCACAGCGACAGCATCCCATGGACGTGCTTTACGAGCAGAATTGCAGCCGTTTGCCTGCTGTTTCATGAGAGGCGCTGTGCTACAAATGTCCACAGCCACAACTGAAAAGAAGTCACGAAAAGCAAAAAGAATGGAGAGTTGCCCCTCAATATATCCGATTACTAGATGGTGATGCGAAGCTCCAAGTTGCTTAATGCTCAAATACAACCGTCCATTTCTTCGGACAACTGTCACCATGGTGAACCAGGAGTTGCCCCCTCCGCCTCTACACGCCGACTCCCACTCCAAAGGTTGAACAGGCTCTAGAGACTGGTCCCTCTTTCAGCCTCTTTAATCCCCCTGATCTACGCAACCCTCCCGGTCCACAAGAAAGACACCATCTGCTTCGTCAGCTTCCCCTTAGACCTCATTTCTGCCATCTTGTTCAGTAACAATCTCTTCCTACAGCAAAGGCATCTCTCGGCATGGGAGACCCTCCACTACCTACTCGTCCAAAGCCTACCACTCTTTTGTCTCAGTGGCAGTCCATTTGGCTCCTTCTGGACCGTTGGCCATGTCCGCGGTGTGCGTTTGATCCAGGACCTCCTGGCCTTCCTGTATCTTGAAGGGTGGGAAGTCGTTGGGGAAATGATGTGCAGTAGCCAGAAGAGGGACAAGGACACCATCATACTCCACTCTGCAGGACCCGGATATGGTATTGAAGGCGAAAGAGACGCAGATTGGCTTGTCTTGATGCCCAATGGCCGCGACAAGTTGAGGATTATCTACAATTAGCAGGCGCAACGTGAGCAAGATGGTCAGGCCAAACAGAGGGTCGCTGATGTCATTAGAATGTGATTATCAGCGCTGATTCTGGCTTTTGGTGCAGACGACCTAAGCAGAGTTATCAATCGATGCAACTGTACTTCAGCGAATCACCTTGGAAACCCGGCAACGATGAGTCTGTTCAAATCAGAGTTTTGAATGCACGCCTTTTTACCGCCCTTGAGACAAAAGGTTGGAAGTTGTACGCCACAGTAACACGGAGAACGGGCCGTGCAGGAAAAAACCAGCTAGATGCCCGGTATTTCGTGCGGAAAGGGCAGGATAGAGGGATAAGGGATGGTACAGAGGAAAGGAGAATAATCTTGCCCATGGCAATCATGGAGAGCGACGTTGGAGTAGGACTCGGGGCTTGGTTTCCGTTCCGAGAGAATCTGAAATGGCCTGACGCATGTGATTGAAGTTGCCCACGCACCTTCCTTAGACATAATTTCTCTTCAACCATTATAATCCTAGACATCAATATCAGGCCGGCAATTACGTTCAACGACTAAAGATTTCCTCCTGTAACCATCGAGGTCACCTCTTGCTTTTTGGACTACCTTTTCGGAAGAGTTCATTGGCATTTCTTGTCGCCATCTGCCAACAGAAGCTTCTTTCCGTCTATAATGAATTCGGTGGAAGGAGCTTCATCAATTCCCTCTGCAAGGGGATATTTCTTCATTTCTATCCTCTTCTCCCCAGATCCTCTCTCTGAGTTTACCACATCATTGCAACAGTTGACAGGCAGAGATACCCCATTTTGACGAATCCTTTAGTTAGACAACTATCAATTTGTCTTGTTATCCTGATCATCTCCATCCACATTATCATCAGCTCCTAGTGCCATCATGAAGGCCACCGTCCCGAGGGTTGTGGCGGGCCTCGCCTGCCTGACTCCCACTGTTGCACAAAAGTCCAATACTTATGGAGAGAACTCTCGCGTTGGCTCCAACCTGGTTACCTGCCGTGTCGAGGTCCCAGAGGGGTATGGCGGTGGCGACATCAAGGCCACTAGCTATACTTGGTCGTTTCTGTGGAAGTATATCGCTCGTGATGACTTGTCTCTTTCTGGCGGCCAACTGAAATGGCTTCTCCCTGCCCTAGCTGACACCAAACATCTTGTCAATTGCACCCTCACAACCAGCTGGGATGGCCGTCAGAGCACCTCTGAGACTGCCCTCTACGACGTCACCCGCCGGGAGCCCTACCCCAACCACAAGACATTTCAGCTTCATATTGGCGAAGACAACATCGTTATCGAGGATGGTCATGATCACAGGGGTCCTGGACGCCAGCCTGCCTTTTCGGTATGCCTTCTGGTGCTTGTGCAACCCAACTCGAGATTGGAGCTAACAGTTGTGACCAGTTTTTCCCCAACGTGGACAACAAGGATGTGTCTAGCTCGTTCGGCACCCTCTACGATAGCACAAAGTATCAGGCTCTGACTGACCCCGAGATCTCGGCTGGCTTCTACAACACCCGGAACTATGCCTCATGCTATGTCTTTCATGCTTATTACAACCAACTTCGCCCCCAAACCAGCAGCGGTGACTACGACTCTGACCATGTCGACGACGCCTCTGGAAACCAAGATTACGGCAACTACAGCTTTGGAGATGAGGACTATCGCAGAGTCAAGCGTGGCCATGATGATGATGACAAGGGTTATGAGAGCGATAACCACAAGGACAAGCATCATAAGGACAAGGACAAAGGCAAGGGCAAAAAGAAGAGCAAGGACAAGGATATCAAGGATAAGGATAAGGATAAGGGGAAAGGTAAGGGCTACGATTTCGGCAAAGGCAACGACCACAAGGTCAAACGCAGGCATGATGATCGTGATCACGATGACAAGAAGTACGATGACAAGCATCACGATGAGTACGAGTACGGAAAGGACCACGACAAAGACCGAAAGGATAAGGACAAGCATCACAAGGATAAGGACAACAAGGATAAGGACAAGAAAAAGGGCTTCAAGGGCTTTGGCAAAGTCAACGGAAACAAGGTGAAGCGTGGGCATGACGACCACGACGACAAGGAGTATTACGACCATGAGAAAGACAAGGACCATAAGAATAAAGACAAGCAACACAAGGAAAAGGACAAGGGGAAAGGGAAGGGAAAGGGCTTCGGCTTTGGGAAAGGCAAGGGCAAGGATAAGGATTACAAGGATGAGGATTACAAGGTCAAGCGTGGCCATGATGACCATGATGACAAGGACCAGTATGGCTATGAGGAGGACAAGCACCGCAAGGAGAAGGACAAGAAGAAGGACCACAAGGATAAGGATAAGGGAAAGAGCAAGGGAAAAGGCAAGGGGTACAAGGAGAAAGACCACGATGACAAAAACTACAAGGTCAAGCGTGGACATGACAACGACAAGTACGATGATCATGATGACCGTCACTACGACAAGGGCTACGATATCGGTTACCACAAGGAAAAGCACCACAAGGGCAAGGATAAGGGCAAGAGCAAGGACCACAAGGCCAAGCACGATGACTACGACTACACCTATGCCAGCTATAGTGATGAGTCGGCCTACGATGATTTCCCTCGGCCCTATGGCGGAGTCGACACATACTCTTTCTCTTACCGCGACCCTCACGATGTCAGTCGCTTCTTGGATTGCCGTCCACGCCTGCCTGAGGGTAACAAATACGGTGACGGGTACTTTGAGCATGATGATATCTTGGGCTATGGTGTTGATGACGATGACGACTACGCTCGGCCCGATGGTAACTTCATTCTTAATCTTTCCTGTCATTGGGACTGTCATGGTTTTGCTGACGCTACTCGTTTCGCAGATGCCCCTACAGACTATGCGGATGATACAGCTTCTGTCCAACATTCTTACGGCGACAACGACTCTGCCTACCAAAATGATCCCGCTCCCGAGGCCGCCTATGACGATGCCGCGGTTCCCGTCGAGCAGTCTTACAGCGACAACGAGCCTGCTCAGCCTGCCCCTAGTTCGTATGATGCCAATGTGACATACGTCCCCAACGCAACTCCTGTTGAGGACTTCTATGATGGCAATGAATCTGCTGCTCATGATGGTTCGAATGACTCTCCCAATCTTGATGTTCTTGACGACTATGATTCTGACTTTAGCTGTTCCGGTCCAGACTACCATACCGATTACTATTCTGATACTGATGGTTCGGATGGGTCCGACGGCTCTGACGGGTCTGACGGCTCCGATAGCTCCGACGGCTCTGACGGCTCTGACGGCTCTGATGGTTCGGACGGCTCTGATGGAGAATGGTCAGATTCCGAGTATGGGTATGAGTACGGGCATGGCTCCTATCCCTGGAACTGAGACATGATGGCTTCAAAAGGCATGTAACATGTGCATCACCTTTGTGTGAAGGTGTGACAGTGGTAGACTCATTATCATTAGCGCTTGTTTTTCTGGTAAAGATGAGGGAGATGATGAGGTGTACAGGTTAAGGCGATCGCTGTAATGAATAGAATCAAAACGAGAATTGATTTGATGGATTTCCCCTGATTCCGATTGTTTCTTCTGGATGTCTGTGGTTGCCAATCATCGACCAGTGAAGATAACTTTTCATTTCTTGTGAACACACCGAGTAGTTGTCAAAGACCACTTTTTTACTGTTGCAAAATATGTTGTGTCCAAGCCATGTGCTCCCAGTTTTCACTCGGTAAACCAAAATCGAATTTTTTTGCAGGATGTGGTGACAGGAGTCATCTGTTGGAAATCAATGCAGCCTGTCATACAACCCTGTCAATGTGAACGGGTTGACAACATTTTCATGTAAAGGGATGTTTGATGTTGTCCCATCAACTTCCATGAACGTCGATCCAAGACCTCTTGTATCACCTATTTGTTGTCGGAATGTATTTCAGTAGCTGAGCTTAAGATTTTACTAGGGAGAGTGGCTATCTTCTCGCCTTAGGTGGCCGCCTGGGGCTCTAAATCTTTGCTGCCTGTCCACCATTTTTTTTGGTGATGGGGGGGGAGACCTGAAGTGGTACCAAGTTACATAGATTCATAAGAGAGATTAACATGCGGCGTTCGAGTCAGTGCCTGAAAAAGCCTACCGAATCATGTTTAAGGCTCGAGTCCAAGTCCCTCGGATCCAAGAAGCCGGTGTGGCACAACTTGGAGTTGAAGTGGCACGAGACACAGTCAGGGGTGCCCATGTGGAACTTGCCTAACGCCTGAGCTTCTCCGAATTCTTTCCATGGAAGTGTTTGCACGGCCGCTTGGATCTTGTGTCTTGGACTGTAGGATGACGATGGCGGTACGAGCAGAATTCTCTTTGTGCATTTGTGGGAGGGTAACTTGTGTCTACCTGAATGTCTCTGCGCTATTTGAGCTATTGTTCCGTATCTTGTGGACTAATTGAGGGGCTGATTCTGGGAGAGCTAGTGTTGATGGGTCACCGAGATGCCAACAGTTTACGCCCAATACAGTTGTGAGGTGATTTCTATTTACTACGAGGGATGTTTGTGATAGACTACGTAGGTAGCAACTGAATCAACCTATAGAAGCCAGTAGTTTGAGTGTGCTATACTCAACAAGGCTGACCGAAACGTGCCCAGTCTCGGGTTGTACATTTGCGGCCGCTTGTTCCTTTGTTTGGGGTGGCAGGACACTTTGCGCTGTGGAAATATCCGACGATGCAGCTCGCGGCGGAGCGAGCTTTGAGCGAAAGCTTGTTTACTTCCCTACAGCTCAGTACCCTGTCAAGTTTTGTAAGCCGCCAGGATGCGGCACAGGAACACATGGACTGGTGAGCTTCCATTCGATGGGTAATAGCGTTTCTTTCAGCTTGGAAGAGAACAGAAAGTGGGAGAAAGGAATCAAAGATGAGTCACTTAGAAGTCGGGACATCAACATCAATCAGGTGGCTGAACGTTGAGTGGATTTGATGATAGCATCAATCCGGTTGCCGCATTGCCAGGGACTGAAGATAGTACTGGAGAGTGAAGGGTAGTATGTACGATTTGGCACTTTGTCATCCATTCTTCCAAAGCCCGAGATTATTCAGGGATCGTGAACACAGTGACTGGAAACTTAGAGGCAAATCAACTCATAGGTTTCTGCTGGATGTTCATGATATCCTCGAGCCCAAATCGCCCACAGGTTTTCTGTTACACAGCTTGAGAGAGCCCCAGTTAGAGATGAAAGTGCAAGACAATGTGTCTGCAACCTCAGAAAGCTCCCAAGCAACAAAAGCCTGTCCAAAGTTGTGATCACAATCCCAAGTGTTTATCTCCACTGTAGACGGGCAACAGCTTTCTTGGAAAGTCGCATGTACTTAGGTCAGTGCAAACTCACCGTGGATACGGGTTCCCTACTACTAGGGCTTCGCGTCTACGGCTTCAGGTAGTTGCAGGCGTGTTGTGCATTGAGATGTTGCATGATTTCTTGATATGGGAAAGCATGCGGCGGCAGAGTGACGCAGTCTTGCAGACAAAATTGCCCGGAGAGTATGTACGCGCGCTCTTAAACGAGTGGGCTGTCGAGTTTGAGAGGGGTAGGTAGATGTAATGTATTAAAGTTTGAAGCTAAGGGTGTCGATGTTGATACCAATAGAACTGGCAAATAAAGGGCTGAAAGGATGAGGTGAGGGGCAACAATTGGAAGGTGAAACGACGCCGAGTACACCTACAGAGCCGCATTTTGATAAGGTATTCACCATGGTCACGGTTCCGGTGGCGATGGTAGATAAGGTAAGGCTAGGGTGGAGGGGCACCTGCAATCTGGATTGGTTTCCCAAGCTTTTTCAGTCTCAAGCCAATTGACCCATGGTTTTGTTGACAGTGCCCTGCGTAAGTGAGTTTTGCTGACAATGTAACGAAAGTCACCAATATCCGCGAGTGTGACAGCTGTGGCGCGAATACTGCCTTGATGCCAGCTGAGTCCCCCAAGGAAGAGCTCCGGTATGTCGTGGCAGCTGTGGAACAGCTCAGAGGATAGCAGGAGCTCAAAACGCGAAGCCTCCGGTCCATTGGTTCTGTGTTGAGGTTAAGTACTTATTACGATCAAGTTAGTAGTGGTCGAAATGGGTATGTGATACAGCTGTCTCAGGCTGAACCCTAGGTCTTCAGTCTTTCCTGCAACTACCAATGCTCTGTTGGCAAAACGCCACGGGCACAGTAAGGCAGTCCTTTCATGGAAAATAGAGAACAGAGTCTTGTGCCGACTTTGGCCTGCGGGCAAAGCTCTCGCTATTGTGAAGCATACGTCGCGTTTTGCCCTGCAGCTTTTGGGTGTGGTTGACCTCTTCGCGCTGTTGGTTACTTTGGACGCAGCCAACTTTGCCCAGCCGTGCCGGTTGCTCTTCATTGCCTTTCTACAACGTTCCCTCACCATGAGCCGCAGCTGAGTCCAGAACACGTATGATGGTACAATTGGCCATGGCCATGTACATATGCAAAGCCGGTTCCCGAGCCTCCGGAACTTGTCGCCCAAGGTAGCTGGCACGAGTAGGGCTATGATGCAACGTGGAGACTTGGCCGATATGGCACTTCGGCCTCCTTTCTCACCGACGTGCACTCCAAATAAACGTCATGACGGGACAATTGTCAAGGCCAATGGCGTAACCATCCGGTCTCTTTGATATGTAGATTGGAAAATTGGATCAAAAAAACAAAGGTCTCGATTCCGGAGTCGTTGCACACACAACCCATGGGCAAAAGATATAAAGCATACAGCTCCATTGCCCAAGTTCTTTGAGGGACTCAGAGACCCTAGCAGCCATCGCGGCTCTGTCAACTCTCTTGTGTGGATCAACTTTCCCTTTGAAGCACCTTACCAGTACGAGAAGGTATCTGGTGAATCATCCTTCTCCCCTTACATCCCGGCCTACTATCAGTATCACAAGGTCTTTCGTTGTAGAAGACTTCCTTTAACTTCCTCATACCAATCCAGCATCACTGTCTCTACAATGAACAGTGAAAACTTCATCCTTCACCAAGCTCAGCATCAACGGCTTGCGCAACCTCCCCAAGGCATTTGGTCAGGGGCTTATCTTCCCCAGCAAGTTGGTACCCCCCTCCAAACCCAACAGGCATCACAGTCCAATCCTCCCCAGATGAACCCAAATAGACCTGTGACGGGCGCGGGCAATCCGATGCCTGCAATGCCCGGAACGCTGCCGGCGCAACCACATGAGCGACATGAACGAGCATCACGACTTTCTTCTAGTGTTTCAGGATCTCGGCCAAACACGGGTGTCAGAGTCATCGACATGGCCAGGAATGGACCTCAGTCCCCAGCAAAGCAGCGTGCTCATGCTCGCGAAGCCCTCTCGGAATATATCGTGAAGCGCTTCGTACCTACTCAGCTCTGCTACGGACCCGATGGCAGGCTTACGAAGCTTGATTGGACCCGTGCCGAGGTCGCTGATGCACCAAAAGTCCCAAACTCCGAGATACAACTCCTAGTCGAGCAGCTGAGTCAGGCGGTGCCTGTGACGCACAAGATTGCAGATCTCCCGGAAGAACAGCAACGACTGATCCAACAAGTGTTACGAGAACTCCAAGAGACTGATGATGAGTGGTTTCAAACAGAGCTGGTCCAGCTGGACGACCAGCGTGAGATACTGATGAAGGAAAAGATTAAAGAAGAGAAGAGCAATGGCAGAAAGAAGGGAAGTGAGAAAAGAAAAAAATCGTCGAAGCACCGAACCGAGAAGGTTGAGATGGAATACATCCAAGGTGAACGCCTCAGCCTGACAGCATACTACAAGCGGTCTCTGCGGCCTAACCGGGATCCTTTTGAATATATGAAGATCGAAAAAGATGAACAAAAGGCCCGAAGGAGACAGCTCAAGAGGCAGCAGCTAGCACAAATCCCTCCTCATTTTGCTGGGCAACAGCCAGCAGAGTATCCACCACATCAGCAACAACAGCAAGTCTGTTCTCCTCAGCATCAGCAACATCAGCAGCAGGTATATACTCCTCAAACGCAACCTCAAGCTTCAGCCCCAGCCCAAGCCCCAGCCCAAATTCATCCACAACAAGATGGGCAATCACAGCCTGCCGTGTCTCAACAGTCTTCAGTTCAACGACAACAACTGCAACCGATACCTGCGCAGGCTCCTCCAGTAGGAGCCCATGGCCATGGCCAGGCTCCCAACCAGCCACGACAAGTTCCAGGCCAAGCGCTACACCACCCAGGTCAACAACCTGGGCAGAACCCTCAAATTCAACGGCTTCCCCATCTCTCTCCTGGCGTAGCAGGTGCTATTACTCAACCTGGTGGCCCTCGGCCGGGTCAGGGCCCCCCAGGAGTCCATGCTGGCATTGGCGCTGCGGTCCCTCCCCCTCCTCCCCCCGCGGGTCTGCAGAGACAGGGCGGTGGTGTGCAGTACCCAACGACTCGGCAGAGGTCAGGGAGTTTGACTTCGCGCAGTTCGTCTAGAGCTTCTTCCCGGAGTCGAGAAAGAGCAAGGTCAAGTTCGAGTGATAGAGGGCAGCGGCAGTCCGAGGAGAGGGGCCGCGAGTATCGGCGCGAGGAACATCGGTCTAGGTCTTGGAGTCGGAGCCAAAGCCATCATCGTGAGAGAAGTCAAGATCGGAATTATCATCATCGGTCCTCGTCTCAAGATCGAGATCATGATCAGCCTCAGCACAGATCCACGTCTCACAGTCCCTCGAGTCGTCATCGATCGAATAATCGGCATGGAACGCGTTCAAGGTCAAGTTCTCGCAGTCCAGAGCGTTACCGTAGGTCGTCTTCGAGACATCGGTCACCTAGCCGTTTAGCTTCCCGCAGTCCGCCTCGTCAACATCAATCACATTCTGACGATAGAGCCCTCCGGAGGTTTAATTCTCAAAGTGCTCTGCGGGCCCGGTCGTCGTCTCGAGGTCCAGCTCAGAGCAGTAGTCGGAAGCCTTCTACCAGACGGCACACGCTGCAGATCCCTCCCAAGTCAGTCCTGAAGCATACCTCATCCCGGAACACGGTTCAACGGCACCGGTTCTCGACTTCCTACCGTGACTCGTCCTCCGGCACTGGCTTGTCAGACTCATCATCCATATTTTCCAATCACGAGGCCGAATACAGCAGCTCCGAATCCTCGTGGTTTCCTTCATCGCCTTCTAGCGACAGTGGAAAAGAGATCCACAACGCTCGCAAGAGGCGCTCTCGCTCCGCAACAACCTGCCCAGCCAGGAGCTTGAACTACCGCTTTGACACTGATGAGCTAAGACGACCGCCACCCCAGCTCAACATCAAGCCACATGTGTCGACTTGGCCAAACTCCCCCATCCCCCATCCCTCAGGCCAGACCTACTCCAGGCCTCCTCTTTCAGGTCATGGGGCATTCCATTTGGCCTCTCTTGCTGGCCCAATCAGCCCGGCGAGCACCCCGTCCTCAACCATTCCTCCTCCAGTCCCCCAGCCACCGCTTGACCCAGGCGCCATTTACAGCCGGGCTTATGAAGCCGGCAGGGAGGCAGAGAGGAGGACATATGAAGCTTGCCGTGAGGCAGAGAGGAAGCAAGTGATTGAGATGGCTGAGCGGATTGTTACCGATGCTATGGTTAAAGTGATGGAGACAACGGCGAATATAAATCGGGGGAATGTCCCGATTTCCACGGCTGCTGCAGCCGCTCCTGCGCCTGCTAATGTTCCAGCTCAAGCTCCTACTGCTGTGCCTGTTGCGCCGGTTGTGACAACCATAACTGGGGTTCCTCCTCCAACGGCGCATGCCCCGACAGTAGCCCAGCCGACAACAGCTTACGCGACAGCGGCTCAAGCAATACCTCAGGCAGTACCGCCGACGGCTCCTCAACCGGTGATCATCCAGAACCATCCTCAGCCCACCTTCACTTGGGAGAGATCCCGCTGGAATGAGCGCGACGCCGACCAGCAGACATATGCTGCCGTCAAGGAGGTTGACGCCCCTGTGAGGGACCATAGGGGCTACAATTCTCGTGAGCAAGCCAATTACTACTACTATCATGAACGGACGAGATATCCTCCAGGGCGGGAGCCTGCTGTTGTTGATACGCGCAGAGATACGTATGCTCCAGAAAGGGAACCCCCGGTCGACAGAGCGAGAGACATGTACCCTCCTTCAGCGCCAACATCCACACGTGCCGACGACCTGGAGCCAGTCGACAGAGGCAGAGATAGATACTCCTACCCACCTGGAAGATCACTCTCTTCTCGACAATCAAGTCTAAGCAGAGACTCCTACCACTTCGACAGGGACAAGGAGAGGCGCTTCGACCCAGGCCTGGATCGGATCCGATCTGGCATGAGACACGTCACAATCGGCGATCCGGACCGGGACCGCACAGCCCCATACCACCTACCATCGCCGCCAACATCAGGGAGGGCAACCCCTGCCCCTCCTCCAATCGAGAGGCCAGCGGATGGGATCAAGCGGATCAATGTCAATGAGCCGCTTGACCGGAGGGAGAGCCTCAACCTGCAGGTGAAGACTGGTTCCGGGAGTGGACGGCACCGCATCGAGAGATTACTGGAGGGCGAGAGAGTGTTGGATCGGGAGAAGAAGTTGAGGACAAGGGGAGCAGGGGGTTCGAGGGTTGAGTTGAGGAGCCTTTGGGAATGATAGGGGCAGGGTATGCGCCTTATCGGCCGAGAACTGTTTCTGAAGCCGGGATTAGGTAATGGTGTGGATTTTTAGTACTTCAGTCTGTTTACTCCAGGCGGTCTTCTTGGATTCTAGCTGATTCTGGTTGTGTATATTGGTAATCAGTCAATACGAACGGAACATGAGCCAGGATTCGAAGTCGAAATATGCCCCATGAGGGATTTGGTTGTGCTTTTGGGTGCTTCTATGTACTCCATGAGCCTATGTAGTATCCAAAAGTATGCAGAGGGTACTTCCTGTGCTTAGTGCTCCAAGCACTTCGTCTCGAGATGGAAGCCGGCCCGCTCCAGCCGGTCAATAAACGGCTGTCCAAGACATGCAGCGGTGTAGATGCCACCAGGGAGTTCAACTTCTTCCTCCAGCAGCGTGCGAGCAGCTTCGGCAAGTAGGATACCTGTCACTGTCACAAAGTTAGCGCGAACTCTTCCAATAAACATGGCCGAGAGAGAGAAGGCTTACAGTAATACGGGCTTCCCATGAACCAAGCCCTACATAGCGCCCGCTTTTTCTTCCCATCTGCCGTCGCAATACCCCTATATTCTAGCTCATCGAACTTGGCAGTCTCCGGATCCGGGCCATCACCAGGTTGGACCACCCACTTGGCAGCCAGCTCCCTCAGGAACGGCGTTACCATCACCAAGCCCAGCAACAGCAGTCCGATATGGATACCCAACCCAGCCAGCCAGTTTCGCGAGCGCATGAACTCCCGGAAAGAAAAATTGGGTCCATAGCTAGTCGACCGCTCAGCATCGTTTTGCTGCCGACCCCGCAGCCAGAGGGCCGGGTACTTGGCGAAAATACCCCACGAGCGATGCACAATAGCAGCGTCGGTCGAACCAGCGATAGAGGTAGTCAACAGCCCGAGGAACGGGACTTGGATGAGGCCTGTCAGGCGGGTGAAGATGGGCAGGGACGGAGGGGGCTTGGCGGGCGGTACGGGGGATAGAGCGTAGGGCTCGTAGGCGGCGCGCACGTCGGAGAGGGTGAAGTTGTTAAGCAAGGTAAAGACAGTGCGGAGTGTACCGCCTGAAGGGGAGCCCCTGGGAGGAGTTAGCCGGAAATGGTTGAGATGACGAGTCAAAGGAAGGGATTTTACTTGAGGTTGTGGATCGAGAGCGTAACGTCAGCGGTAGGAGAGGAGTACTCCTCACGAATGAACGAGGCAAGGGAGTAGGTGATCAAGTCTGCTGGGGCAGATTCAACGCCAATCTGCGGAAGCATGACTGCGCCGCTCTCTTTGGCAGCAGCTTCATACTTCTTGATCATCTTAGCCACAAAGGGGACCTCTCCGGTGACGTCGAAGTAATGAGTGCCATTCTCCGCACAGGCCTTGAAGGCATGTTCACCGTACTGGCCATAGGGACCCACGGTGGTAATGAGAATGAAGGTTTTCTTGGCCAAATTGGACAGGTCGATATCGCTCAAGTTGCAGATTTCGATGCTAGGGGGAGCCCGATCTGGGTTGAGCTTCTGGCACTCGGCCACAACTTTCTCCAACTTGGACTGAGAGCGGCCAGCCACGGCCCACTTCAGATCAGTTGGCAGGTCGGTGGTGATGTACTGGACGGCATACTTTCCGGTGTAACCTAAAGCTGTTCAGCAACTGTTCTCTTCATAATTTCATTCACGGCCGAGTCACATGGCTAAGCTATAACATACCAGTAGCACCAAAGACGACCAAGTCGTACTGGCGGTCGTGTTGTCTCCGCGGCATGGCGAACGCTCAATATACGGCGAACTTTTATATATCTAACCTATTCCAACGCTCGATGACGAAATTTAGTCAGGAAGTGGTCGCTGGAGGTCAACTGGGCACCAAGATCACAGGCAGCGGAGATCAGCCCAAAACCCTGCTGACTAAACGAACCATGCGGTCATCGTCAGATGTTTGACTATTTGAGGAAATGTATTCCCAACATATTGCGGTGCAGATATGATCCAATTGGCCATATCATTTAAAACCAGCTTTGTCTCATGTCTGTATCTGTTGTTTATGATCTCCAATGTTTGCAAAGACGTGCCGCCATCCCTCGCCGAGGATCGATGGAGCTGTAAGTTAGGCTAAACGGACTGTGATGACCTGCTGGTGATTGGTAAACGCCTGAGGACCGCGAGCCCCATCCATCCAAAAGCTTGGCTTGATGGCTCGGTGTCCACCCCACCTTCCAAGATTGGCGTTGCCTGCCTGCCGCCTGCCACCAGCCGAGAGTTCTTCGGGAAAAGGGTTCTGCCAGTCCGATCAGTTTGCAGCCCGTCCCCTGCTCGCACACCAGAAAAAAAAAATACGCTGCACAACTATCAAAATCGTCGTCGTCCGCCCAACATCCCCGAGAGTCGCTATCAAGTCCAGCACCTCGTAACCAGTCAAGATGTCTAAGCGCACGAAGAAGGTCGGCATCTCCGGCAAGGTACGTAAAAGAGAAAATTCTCAAATTCCCCTTTCTTTGCTTTGTTTGAGCAGAAGTTGATTCATGATCAATATAGTACGGTACCAGGTATGTATCAGCCAATTTTCCTTGGATTGCTCGAAGTTCGCCTGTCGATGTCCTTCCGCCAACGAGATCTCGACGGATTTCACGTTCGATATTCAAAAACTGCGATGTAATGCGATTTACGTTCCGACGACATCGAAGTTGCATGACTTTCGTGCAGTGGGCTAGTCTCATGGGGAAGTGACGTCTGCTCTTCCAGCGGTCTCTCGAATTTGAAGGATCCGGTGCCTCAGTCCTAAATGACAAGCACCTTTGTTTGTGGAGGACCGCCCTATGCGGAATTGCGTGCTCAGGCCGCGCGGTCTGTGGGATTCGTCAAGGCTGAACGGAATATCGATCGCGGGATCTCGTCAAGCGGGGGACAACAGACTACTTGCGCCTAGAATTGAAGCTAACTCCACGCTCAGATATGGTGCCTCGCTCCGTAAGCTGGTCAAGAGTAAGTTGAACGCATCTATCTTGGGATTACCGGTGCAGTGTTAACGCTCCCATAGAGCAGGAAGTGACCCAGCACGCCCGGTACACTTGCACTTTCTGCGGCAAGAACAGCGTCCGCCGCACTGCTGTTGGCATCTGGAGCTGCAAGTCGTGCAAGAAGACCATGGCTGGTGGTGCCTACACCGTCTCGTAGGTGAAGCCGAGTGTACGATGACATTGGGCAAAATGACATTAACAAACTCACTAGGACCCCTGCTGCCGCCGCCATGCGGTCAACCCTCCGCCGTCTCCGGGAGATCACTGAGGCTTGAAGAGGTGGCGTTTGGGCGTGTTTTGGGTTTCGGGTTCGGTGTCAAGGACAGGACAACGTAGGCTCTGCAATACACTTTCAGCCAATGGGCACGGCGGGTCGATCAATGAGAATTCTTTGAGCAACGACGAGTCCGCCTGTCTCGTGTTACGATGTCACTCAAATGATACGCACGAGAAACAGCCCGACACCTCGGTTTCCGGTCAAATGTACCCGGGAGGACCATGGCGGTCGCCGAGGATATAGCCTTAGAGTTGTCAATGACCATGACACTTGTCCAAATGGGTCCCGGTGCGCTGTTGGCTCGGTGTGTTCTGGTAAAGCCTTGTGACGATCGTGACGCAGCTACGTTCTTGCCTTGATGGGAATTCAGGACTATCTGTGTCCCTTTTGGTCTTGCTAATGACTTCTCCTTTCAGGCTGCATTCCTCTTGCGCGAGCTGTATCAATAACCTGCCTGACTGATACGTGCTATTCTGATGCCTTGGTACAGACCCCGTTCGCTGAGCTTGCGTCTTGGCACCGCCAACGGATAATCGGGACGCGAGACCAGCTAAATCCTAGCAAAATTCAGAAGTGATTTCTACGCCATAGAGTTGGCTAAACGTAATTACCTGACGTGAACCAGGTTAACGGAGAACGTAAGTATCTTCCGGCTCCCGAAGAGGATGACGGAATCATATGCCCAGCTCTTTGGTTCGGCAGGCGGGAATCTGTCTCAATCCTCCCGTCTGCCTACGCCCAATCTGGATCTGGCGGAGTGGCTGGCTGGCGGCTGGCAGGAATCTCCGCTCGAGACATGCGGCAAAAGAACGAAAATGGGGGAGAATGGAGATGTGTCGTCTTGCTTGTGGAGTGAGGTTTAAATATTATGGACTTAAATGTGAGCGACTGAATCTGTCGGAGGAACCTGCAAAGAACGATAGCATATGGATTTCTGGAAACAGTAAGATAGACATGGGTACCTGCCCGTCTGGCTGGATCTCAACGGTGGTCAATGCTCACCCCCAGAACGGAGTCAGGCTGCACAGAATCACAAGTATCCAGCCTTCGGCTTTATTTCTTACTCGTAAAATGCAATATTTAAAGCAGTAAAGACCAGTGCCTATTCACTTCATACGCCGGACGTTAGTCGCTGTGCGTTGAATGAAAGTTCTGATGATCGGGGTTGCTGTGCATCCCGTTTACCCGCGATAACAGCTCCCATCTGATACCCTGTCTATTAGTCCCACGATCAGCAAGAAAACCAGCGCAAATTTATATTCGAGCCAGGGCTATTGCTTCATTAGCCACGCAAGTCATCCTTTGACACTTCTACATGATGTATTCGCTCTCATTTTTTGGAAAGTGGCTCAATCTAATAATGTCCATTCAAGGGACTGGAAGACTCCGAATTGTAAGTACAGTTGTGACGCTGTGCAGTGGTGTGGTGTTGTAATCCGAGCGTTGATTGGCCCACATTGCCAGCCCACGCTAACTGGGGTCACTGCACATGGGGAGGGGTGGGTACAGAAAAGGCACCTTTCTGGCTGCAGTTTTGCTCTTCCTCTCTCTCTCCTGCTTTTCTGCTCATCACTGAACTTTACACTCTGTTTGCGCCAATAATCCCTTGTTTGCGAATCTCGGTCATCGATTTTAAGCGGTCCGAGATCCACCTTCTTTCACATTGAAGCTTCTCACCCACGACATCCATAGGGAGTGACTCGGCACCAACACTGATCCATCAATCCATCATCACTTGCAGGCTGCCTAAGTTGGCTCGGAACGCAACCATACATAAACATAAACCGCACACAATCTCACTCACATCATCACTTCATCGCATTTTTTCTGGAGCGGACAGTACGCTTTACGCACCACAGCCCAAACCAGACAAGGCAATTCAGCGCCCGGCTGCCGAATCCTGGTATTCTATTCATCGCAGACGCTCCATTTGCACACGTACATCGATTTACATACCCATACCCTCCATATCCTTTGCATCACAGCTGCATGCACCTTGGACCTGGAATCGCAGTGTGCAACGCCACCACTGTCGACGTCCAGGCCAACTTTTTCCGAGACATATTTATTTACATGAGTTCTCAGTTTCGGCGTCCTCCTGACAAATTCGAGAAAACCAGCCTGTTTTACAGTCATGGCGGACCATCAGTGTATTATCTGCCTGGACCCCCTGGAGGTCGAGCCAGAGGGGTCAGCCCCACCAACACCAGCGCAGCTCAAGCTGCTCCAAGATCTCAAGGATCAGCACGAACGGCTGGCCATTGAGGATCCGGAGGCATTGCACAAAATCAATGAGAAGACTGCAACTTCGGGCCCTGGTAGCGAGTCCTATGTCGCTGAGATTCTCGCCTGCGGTCACATGCTGCACGACTCATGCCTGCGCGAGTGGAGCGACAAGGCGAATAGCTGCCCCATCTGTCGCCAGACATTCAACATCGTCAGGGTATATGAGAAAGTCGGAGGTATGTTCCTTTCAATTAGTGTGTTTAAAGTTAACAGTTCCTCGAGCTGACGTTCTAGGACACAGGCAAGTATTTGTCTACCCGTCGGGTCGAAGACAAAAAGCAGATGCCCGAGTTCGACTTTCGAGCATGGGCCGAAGAGAACGACGAAGTCTGGGACGACGACGACCTCCCTAGCAACCCTTGTCCCGTGTGTAATTCGACCGACCACGAAGAGGTCCTGCTCCTTTGCGACGGTTGTGATGCGTGCTATCACACGTATTGTATTGGGCTTGACAGCATCCCTGCTGGCTCCTGGTTTTGCATGGAGTGCGAGCATGCTCTCGGGCCTGATCTCAGCCAATCTAGGGATGGCGCAGAGGGTAACCGCCCTGGGCTACGTCGGCTCTACTACTTCCCACGCACTCAGGCTAGTATGCGGCGAGCTAGGCAACGCGCTCGGTCTGACGATTGGCAGGGTGCTTGGGGCCGCATCACAGGTCACATCTGGGAGGCTCTCGAATTGGACCTTGATTATCACGATGAGGATCCCGAAGTTTTTGAGGGTCTGCGTCGGTCGCGTCAGCTTCGCGAGCAGGAACGAAGGGAACATGAACGTTGGCTGCAGCGTTTGAACATAGCTAGTCGCTTGGGCGCCCGCGAAGTGTTCAGGAGTAACCTTCCCCAGTTCGCACGTCCAGAGCCTCCGCAGCCGCAAGATACACAAGAATCGCGCAAAGAACAGTTGGCATGGTCGGCTTTGGAAAAGGCGAGGGAGTGCGAGTCTAGAAAGCGGTCTCGCTCAGCCTCGGCTGAACCGCAGGAGGAACATCATCATGAGCCCGAAAGGAAGCTAAAACGCCCTCGTACTCGCCGGCTACCCCCACACAACCACACTAACGGCGAGTCATCCACAGCGGGAAAGAACTTGGCCGGTTCTTCACATCGAGCGGACGCTGCTCCCTCCGACGCCCAGCCATCCTTCCTGTCTGCCCTTCTCAAAGAGGTTGAGATGAGCACTCCGTCTGATGAAGAAACTCTCGTCAACATGTTCGGCCCTATTCCCGGAGCACACTCGCCGGCTCGCTCACCATCGATCGGGACAATTACCCCTCCGCGGGCGAGTTCTCCCCAGATGACTCTGAGCTCTCATATTGGACCTAACTACCCTCCGGCTCACTATTCCCCAACACGTGCCTCATCATCTGCCTCGAGCCGACAACAACTACCGTCTCCCAATCGAAAGCTACAACCATCCCGTGGCCGGCCGTCATCTCCCGAAAACAGCGATTCGGAGTCTCGGGGCTGCGCACTTCGTCAGGCAGCTCAAAAGTCAGCTCTACAGTTGGTCCAGTCAACAGTCCACCATCGCCCCTTGGAGCTTCGCCAGCCACAGCCCCGCCGTGCGCAAAACGTTACGCTGTCGCGCTCGGAGAACACCTCGCCGACGAGGAGCAATCTGCCGTTAGAAATGAAGCAGAGCATCAGTGAGATTGTACGCACGGCTCTCAAGCCGCATTGGCACTCACGAAAACTCACGGCAGAGCAGTACGAAACAATCAACCGCGACGTATCGCGTCGCATATACGAGCAGGTGAAGGACCCATCCGCTGTCAACGAAGAGATGAAGCAACGTTGGCAGATCACAGCAACACAGGAGGTAGCAAGGGCGGTTGCGTCACTTAAGGCGTAGTCGATCGTACCGTTTACCCGCACACACTGTCCTGAAATCATGATAGTTGACTGAGGAGGATCGGAAATACCATGACACACACTCAAACATCCTCATTACGAAGTTGCAAATTGCGAACCTGAAATAACTGATTCTGAACTCAATTGCTTTCTCTTTCTGGCATCTAATGGGCTGGGTATCGAGGCGTTCTTCTGAGTTTCTCTCGGGTGGTATCTCTAGTACAGTGGGGGGCATCAGCATCTTTCTGGGTCTTCATTCAGGAATGGATACCCCATGGGCAAAATCCTCGGTGTCTGGTTTCTCTCGGGTAGTGCTACTGAATACAAGAGGGCATCGCGAGATTGGTTCGGACTCGGGTCAGGTTCGGTTCGGTTCGGTACGGTTTGGGTTTCTTTCTTCTGGCTTGCATCTTCAGAAGGTTGGCTTCAAGGCTGTCTGACTCGGGCTGGTGTCATGGGAGGAGTGTTTGCTTGTCTTTGGGGTTGGGTGTGGATGCACTAGGCTCCTAAATCTCTTTCTCCAACAAGGCAGGCCAGGCGTCAAGGTCATTGGTTGGTGGTTTATCATCATCATCATCATCATCGGGTAGTCAAATAGGATTTGCTTGATTTGCTTTATGTGGCTGCTTTATGAAGTAGGGGAGTCAGTTAGGCATGAATTTCTGTGGTGGCATCATCATAATTTATTATCTTTTTCTGAAAAGGGGTTACTGTTGGTAGATATGACTGGCTGTTGTGGCTGGTCAAATGAATACAGATACCTGTCTCTTCAAATTTTCATCTCCCAGTGGTGTTGGTGAGGGCATCTGTGTTCTACACATTGTCTTCAGGAGATCATCGAGGCCCAACAGGTGATTTCCTTTGGATTGAAACTCATCATGTTGCATGATGTCTATGGCCGTGACATGCCATTAATGCCTTAGTATAGTAGCAAAGCCGCCCCGTCACAGCAGCCCCTAATCCTTTACCGATGCTACAGCTCTCCGTCTGTGTTACCCACCAGCAAGTAGCTGACACGTCCTAGTGGCTTACAAGTACGTTAAAGATGTTATTATCCAACTGAGAATAAGACTCAGATACTTCGTAAAATGAAAAGTTCAGTGAGACAGGAGAGGGGGATCACATATAAAAAGAGGCTTTCTAGAGCTATTTCTGCATACCAAATATTCTCATTAGCTTCACATTATCAATGGCTGGTGCTCTCACTACCCGTTGATCACTCCATCCTTGAGTGGCCATCAACTGAGCCGTACCGATCAACACGCAGCCGATAAGAGGATGAGGATGAGCAAGAGAATGGTTGATATAAATGTATTTGAAGGACACGAGCTATCAAGAGTTGACAAATATTGTTGGTATGGGGATAAATCTGAGTATGTCAACTTGGTGGTCTGTTGCATGCCAACAAAGGAGTTCGAAGTTGGGCTGGATGAATGATTGAAAGATTCTCTTGAAAAAAAAAAAGCTCAAACTACCTATTCTTCACGTCTTGCATAAGAAAGATCAATAGAGCCTTCGTAGTTTTGCGTTGTTGTCAGTTATAAATACCGATTATAGCTTGAATGTCCTGATGGGTAGACCGATATCGGGGCCGTGGTTTAACAAGGTCTCAGGGGTAGAGGGAGAACTGAGCATCGGGTTCTGCTTCAGTTACTATGTTTTCGAAAGGAAAAGAGAACCAAGTTTAAGATATACTCCTCCCAAAGTCCATCAAAACGAATGCTCATAAAAAGTTTATATTCTGTTATATGGACTGCCTACATGGCTCTAAAGACTTTTGTGGTATCTGTCAAAGTAAGTCCGAATTGCCAGCGTGTCTTAATGTCACAAACGTGAAATAATTCGAGTCCTTCTGGCTGATTACAAGATTCCTTACAATTATACCTAGTGTTGGTAATTGTAACCGGGAAAGAGGAAGTGGTACAACAGTACTATGTCACCTGCCAAGTAGATATTGAACTTACCCCTGAGTCACTGAAGCTCTCCAAGACGTTCCTTTGGACATGAGGAACTGCTTTAAACGTATTATCTTACATTCAAAGCAAGCAGATGATAAATATCTTCCTGCTTCACATAGTATATAGCCCTCCCTCCTCTCACTTGGCATCCTCCTTCTCAAGCTTTGCAGAGCAATTTAAACAGCAGCACCAACAACCAAAACAGCAGAACCTCTCCTATATCAACCCCACACTCACCCCCTTGCTTACCGAAAGCACAACTGTCGCATTCTCCAGCGACTTGCCTCCATGCACCTGCCCCATGGCGATTCTTGACTCGTCCAGGAACAACCAGTGCACAAACAGCAAGGACTTACCAGACTACAGGTGTGTCTGCAAGTGCGTTTGTAATATGAAAGTCTTGGAAAAGAACATAATTTGCAGCATATGTGTTGAACAGTGTCAGGACCTGAGGGATAATCATCGATAACAGGCGCTGTTGACAAAGAGATGGGGGCCGAAGGTGATGTACTGGCTTATGCTTAGACTTGGATGGTTTGGGTGCCTTTAGAAATACGGGCTTGATATCTGATGAAATGGCTGTCCCCATAGCTTATGTTGATTGAAGAGGAAGTACAAATCTGTAAATGATAATAACACGGTCTAAAATCCCCCGAAAAGTTCCATGGTTAATAGCGGTGAAATGATGGACAATGACTGGTCCATATTCCATTATGATCATGAACTTTGCTAAAATGCATTCCTGCTTTATAGGAATATCTGATATCTCTAACCAAAAAAAAAAATAGCATAAAGGAGATCATAGTATCTGTTTCAAGCAGTTCCATACATGCTCCCACCTACACCCTACACATCCTCGACTAGTGAGCCCCAGGAACCCTGAGTGAGAACCCCCAATGACCCTTATTTGACCACAGGATCCCTTAGTGCTCTCCTGCCTAACAAAGTAGTTAGGAAGAAGAAAATGTATCTCACACCAAATAATCCTCAGCTACCCATGGAAGAAGAATGGCCAAGGCGGTCTGATGGAGGAACTTGATCTCGCAATGATGGTTACAACTATCTGTCACAAGACAGGGCTGTAGACCCTCAGCTGCTTGGTTATTTCTACGGCAGTTCCTTACCTGGGGAAGAGCAGTGGTAAGAGGAGAAAGTTTTAGAGAGTTTCAGGAAGTTTTTATACTTTTGAACACCGGTCTGTGCCCGGGTGCGCGGCGCGAATCTCAGGGGGTCACAATTATTCAGGTTCTTGGCGGAGGGTTTTGTCACAGGCTGTGAATGAAGGTCATGGTGGCAAGTAGGAATTTGATCTGGTGCAGACGCTGCACTGGTGCAAAATGACCATGCTTCCTTTGTGCTGTAGAGGCTCACATTAATAATTTTGATTGGGCTCGAACAGATCAGTGAGTTTCCTTAAGCTCAAATTCATCATAATTTAACGGCTGTCTCATCCAGGACACTTGATATTCCCAGACAATGATACGTATGTTCAACATCTTGAAAAGATTCTCATTCCTTCATGACCAGGGAAGTTCGTTATTAATTGCGAATTGTTATCATTCAAGTTCCATAGAAATAGCATATAGCGAAGCTTTTAACAGCTCAAATCTGATTCTTGCCAGCACTCCGCATTCGATATTAGAGGGAGGATGTGACCAACAGCACTGACGTTCAGTGACAGAGATGTTGGATGTTGCGTTGACAGCTATGAAGCTCTAAGCATATATAAATTATTGATGGTTGAAGGGCACAACAAAGTTCTTTATATTGGATACCCTTTTCAAGCCCATGCAGGTGACAATTGAAGCCCAGTGCCCAATGAAGCTCAAGTTAGGCTACTGACAGCCACAAGTTAAAAAAATAAAAAGAAAAAAACTGAAAAATGTCAACAGCTCCCGGGGACTCCTCGTCCAATCCACAGGGCAACACAAAGCCCCTGTAACAGTTCATGGAGACCAAGGAGGGCTCTAACGGACTCCACAATTAACACTGATAGACTCACAGGGGCAATGTGACGATTCCACAACCTCCTCAGATAGGTTCGAAGGTAGTGGCCAGGTTATAGAATCTGAGGGAGTGGGGTCCTCCCACAGTAGAGTACGGGGTTCACTGCAGTCACCAATCGTTGGTTGACAACTGTTTCTATTGCTGACTGGAGAGTACTTGTCATGGCTCTGGGGATGGTTGATTTTATATACATATTTATATCTGAAGCCATCAGCTTGCCTAGCGTGCTGTCATTACTTGTTTTGGTATTGTTGAGGAATTTCGCAGTTATTGCAGTGCATCGCAGCGCGAGAAGCTGCGATAATTGCGCTTCTCAATCTGACTGGTCTGCCTCTTGATCCCACTTCAGGCCTCCCCATTGGTTCACGCTACGCCGCCTGCCGACAGTTGCCAGCCTGCACTCCCAGCCGTAACAAGTCACCCACTTTTGTTTAAACTAAGCCAAGCGACTGCAAACAGAGCAGTGATTAGAACGCCTCAGTAGTTCCTCCTTCAACGGCAGTGTCATCAGACCACCATCTTGCCGTAGTTGCAGATGCTGACGGACCTAAAAGCCCACTTACTTTGAAGGCTCCTCCATTCACTTCGACGCAGAAGCCACAGCCACCTGTCTCCGTGGGCGTCTTGAATAAAGAGATGGTTCAAAAGGATCCAGATTTGGGACGTGTTAACAGATGCATGGGAAAGCAAGACTATGGGACATATTTGGGCTCGATAAATCACAGTCATGCCCCTTGGGGTGATAGTATGTCCGGAAGAAACGGGTTAGTGAGCCAGCTGATGCTGCTGTCCCAGATAAAAAGGTACATGATGAGGGTTGACTACGTTGTAAGAGCTTGTCATGTACTTAGATATGTCCAAGTATGTTAGTGCTACTGCAGGCGGAATAAGAATAACAGCAAGTTGAGAAGTTTACGTCAGTGTTCTGTCTTACCAATCAGTTTTAGGTTTGCTATCATGAAATAGTCGAGTCCAAGTTCGAAGAGAGGGCCATGTATAATGAGAGTTTAGTAATGCAGCAACATGGGAACTTAGTTTATGCTCATAGCATCTAACAGCAGCTTTTCTCGCTGCACATGCATAGAGGGCCTAGGAAAATGGATTATTTGATGGGGAGATTGTGGTTAGCCTCGGTTTCGAAAGCTGAGAAATGCCAACGATCCCTTTGAACAGATAAAGCTGTACAAGGCTTCTAATTAATGCACTGATTTCCCCCGTTAACACTATCAACATTGTATCGCGCTTCGAGATGATCGCTGGTACATTCAAGCATATAAGTTTCCCCAGAGTCTTTTGACTCCGAGGTTCAACAGCAGGCTTAATTTCAATCGACTGCTTAACGTAATCGAGCCATCTACCATCATCATTACTATCATTTTGTCGTTTACACTTTACTTATCACATCAAATGCCCCACCCCATTCAATGTCTAACCAACCCACCGTTGACAACATCGCCAACTACAATGATGGCAAGGCCTACAACAACTACCCCAAGCTCAACCCCAATTCCGACATCTTTGTTCGCCTTAACCCCGCCTCCAGCAAGCTGTCGGTGTAGGATCCCAACCACGAGGAGGTGGTGAAGGAGGTGAAGGATCCGAAGCTGGCGTGCATTCGCGGGAAGATGAAGCTTTTTTACTGTCCTCATCACGGTAAGATGCCTAACAATATCTGCTAGACCTGGATCTGGTTTAAGGATGTGAGTCGGTCTAAACAGGATCAGAAGTGGTAAGTCAGGTGCTTGGAGCTCCTGCTCTAAATAAGGGAGAAGGTGATGGTGAGATAGAAGTTGGTCAAGAGAACGAACGGTAAGTGAGATAATTGGTCCAAAGTAGGCTTCGAGATTATCATTGGTGATGGCAGAAATTCAACGCCTCAACATATTCAAACTTCAATGTACAGTTGTAGGTTGAGCCACGTGAGTCTGTGAGACTTAACAACATATTCTGTTTCCATGTGCAAACAGGCATTGGTTCGTCCAACAACTGTGAAGATGGTCAGCAACGAGTTATGTCTTTCATTGCACTTGATGACATGTGATTGACCTCGAGACTCGAGGTAAACTCTGGAATCCTTGAATATCTCCCCTCAACAAGCTCCTTGAATGACCAAATCGCTGTCCTCTGACTCGGGATGCAAGCCCAAAGGCCCGCTACTTTCTCCCGTCCGAGTTCAGAGTTGTTCAAGGTTGGTCTCGAGGCACATCCAACAAAGCCAACACAAAACAATGGGCTTGTTCTGCCAAGTCCAGCGACAATGGTCATGCCGTCGTTGCGAAACAGTAACATTGTCGACAAGCCTGAAAAGCAAGGTGCATCGAGCTTTAAGTGGTTCAATGTTCCCGGCACCAGCTCACACTCAGACAGAGGGACTGTCCAACTCATTTTCACCTATCATCCACAATCATTTTTACCAGATTCAATTGGATCAGCGAGTCACAGATTTTCGAACAGGACCCTAGGATTCGGCTGCCGAAGTGTGTGAAGAATGAACTGTCCATTTCGATCATCCGCTAAAAGGTGCGCAGGTTCATGTCGAAACAGACCTGGCTACTGTAGCCACTGGTGACCATACACAGGGCACATATGGATGCATCTAGAGTCCTCTTGTCCTTCCTGCTGAGTGGGAGTGGCCCAAGAGGGAGCAGTCTGAAAAGGAGGGCTAAAGGGGCGAGACTCAAGAAAACGAGCCGAAAGGACCAAAAACAGCGAGAGGGTCCAGACAAATCGAATGTCAGGGGAGACGTAGACAAGGAGTAGATGCACAACACAAAAACGCAATAATCAAACGCAACATCTCAAAGTTCCAAAATCCATTACATTCAAAAGTGAAACTGTACTCTACTGGAAGTGCTGTGAACTCGGTCCAAAAGCGAAGTAATGTTTGCGGGATCTATCTAACAGGGCCCGGTAGAAAATGCCTTTCGGCGCAGGCTCCGCTAGCGAATCAGCCGCTGGTCACTCTGGGCACCTGTAATGATCACGACGTGATGGGTGCTGCATGTCCTGATGATAAGGTATAGTGCCGTAAAGAAGAAATAAGAACAAGGTCAAAAATTGTCGAGCAACTCCAAGTTAAAAAATGCGATCCGATGAGTGGTCCGTGCACGGGGACCTACTAATCCAGAACTGGAAGGCGGTGGGAGCACAATCCAGTCCCCAGTCCTCAGACCCGTTGATGGACCTGACGCCCAGCAAGGGTGGGTCCGCAGTGCGCAGTGCGTGCCGCGATGGAAAAAGTTCACGGCTTCAGCGACTGGCGACGTTTGGGTCTCCGTCGGCCGACCGTTTCCACTACCGCCACGACACCCCTCCTTTTTGTCGCCAAATAATTCCCTGCAGCTTCAATTTTCAGGGAGCTGCCGTATTACCATGATGTCGGCGCCGGGTAGAGGGTCGGCCCTGCTGAGGAGTATGCGCCAATTCCCCCGCCAAATGCTATCACCAAGACCAGGCAAGACGTGAAGACAAAACTGAACACTGACACCTCTTCCCTCCATTCTAGGCTCCCAGCTCCTCTGCTCCCAGTGCGCTCGCTCCTCTAGGACAATACCCAGGTTACCACTCTCGAGTGCGACCACCGCCTGGAGATACTATGCCTCCGAAGCAACCAACCCCTCCCCCTCCGAGCCATCATCTTCCACAACGACCCCTCCCCCGCCGCCGGTGACATCTAACCTCCCCAAGTCTCCCAACCCGTACCGCATCAAATCCGGCGTGATCCTATCTCGCCCCCCGATCCTGACCCGTGACCCAACCCCCTTCGAGTCAGCCTTCTACCTCTACCAAAAGCGTCTCAACGAGCGCCTGACAGCCCCCTTCCGCCGCGAATTCTACTACAAGCCGGATTCCGCCGCTGACCTGGACTTCCGTATCAAGCTGAAGGAGCGTCATGGTGTGCCGGCTAAGGATATCGGGCGGTATAACCCACGCGGGCGCATGGCGTGGAACGATGAGGTCATGATTGGGTCGACGACTTCGTCGTGGGAGTATATGTACGAGAGATTGTTGAAGGATGCGGAGGTGCGGGTTAGTGAAGATGGTGAGCCTATTCCGGAGGAAGAGCGCGTGCCTGTGGAGAGGCCGATGCCGAGGCGTACCGAGGCCGATGAGAAGAATGATGTAAGGAGGCTGGATCGCGCGTTGGATAAGACGCTTTACCTGGTGGTGAAGAAGGGTGAGGGGGAGAATGCCGTGTGGGGGTTCCCTGAGGGGCCGGTATTGACTGAGGAAGCGCTGCACGAGGTAGGCCACAATCCCTTACTAAAGGAACGATGTTGTACTGACTCTCTTTCCCAGACCGCAGCCCGTGTCCTCGCTGAATCCGCCGGCGTCAACATGAACACCTGGATCGTCGGCCGGGTCCCGATCGCGCACCACGTCATCAAGCCTGAGTTCGAGCCCGCGGACGCTAACGGCGAGCAGAGGCTAGTCAAGCGCGGCGAGAAGATTTTCTTTCTCAAGGGCCGCATCATGGCCGGGCAGGCGGACCTGACGGACAACAAGCATGGCCTGACCGACTTTCAATGGCTGACTCGCGACGAGCTGCGCAAGGTGTTGCCGTACGAGTATTGGTGGAGCGTGCGCAACTCGTTTGATCTGAGGTAGATGGGGTGATGATAGAAAAGAGAGGGGGGTTGTCTTCTGTACACTGTGTTCTTATATACGGCAACAGAGAAAAAAAGATGCATCGCACAAACTGACAAGATTAGACCAAGCGAGGCGCAACAGCGAGCGAGCGAAGATGCCCTTTGTAAGGGTTGCAAATCTCGTGGGGTTTTTTTTTCTGTTTCTGTACTGTAATCTAAAAGTGTATACTACTACTTCCTATGTATGTCGCGTTTTCACTTGATGACCAGATACCTATCTTGTTTGATATGGGTTGCTTACACGTCGGAACCTGCTATGTCTCCAACATTAGGTAGGTAGGAGAATGGGAAATGAATGCCAGTATGATATCTTGTATTGATATATAACCCAACGATGCAGACAACGATGATCCGATAAACTGCCAGGTAACAACCAAACAAAGGGGGTATCATCAGCTATCCCGCTCGTAAGCCAGCACTGCAATGCCGCAAGCAACTCAACCTTGACCAAGACAAACCCTTTATGCAATATGCATGCAGGCAAACATCACCTTTCTATATGTCATATCTCATACTCTTCCCAGCAACAACAACCTTTTCACCCTCAACATCAGTCCCCCTCCCCCACGAACTTTTTTCCTCCCCACGCCATCCCCTCCCAAAACATACTCTCCCACACTCCCCGCTGACCCCAACACAAGCACACATGCCGCAAGCGCAACCCTCAATAGAACCGTAACGACCTCTTGATACGCCCGAGCAATCGCCTCCCTCTCGGGACTGCCCCACTCATAACTACATGCCACCACGACGCTGCTATATATCTTTTGCACATCCCCTTTTGCAGTGTCGGGCAGGTATTTGTACAGTTTAAGCGGGATGAGCTTGCCCCAGATTGCCCCAGAGAGCGCGGCACCCACGGCAACGCCTACTTGGGCCATGGTGAGGAATGTGGCTGTTGCAACGCCGACGTATTGTTGTTGTTGGGCATGGGAATTTTGTGAGGGCATCCGGTCAGAGTTGGCAAAGACGCTGCTGGCTGCGGCCTGAACGATCAGCTGCGTAGAGACGTGCATGAGACCAGCACCAGCGCCCAGCCCCGTCTGCGCGAGGGAGAGTGTCATGATGGATGCGTCGCGGGTACGCGTATGGACTAGGATGATGACCGAAACTGTGTAGAGGACCGCGCCAAAGATGATAAAAGGTCTTGGCCGGGGCTCGTCAAGACGGCGGATGATGAGGGATGCAACCAGCGCGGCGATGGTCGAGGCAAAGGAGAAAACTTGGGTAATTGGGCCAGCGATGGAGACGGGTAGGTTGAGGGCCACCAGGAGGTAGGAGTAGAGGTAGGGTTGGACGGCGATGTAGAAGACGGCGAACCAGGAGAAGGCGAGGAAGCAGCCTGCGCAGAAAGTTCGGGATTTGAGTAAGGGGAAGGGGAGGAGGGGGTGAGGAGCGAGATTTGGGCGGGACTCCCAGAGCGGGAAGAGGATGAGCAGGATGAGTCCCATGACGGTCATGGCAACGAGAAGGGGGTCGTGCCATCCTGACTGCGAGTGCGAGACGAGGGTGAGGGGGATGAGGATCAGGGCCAGGCCGCCTGAAAGCAGAAGGGTGCCTCCGATATCAAGGTCGTCGAAGAGGCGCTTGGCCACTGCCCGAGCAGACTCCTCGTCATCTCGGGAGTTAGGATGCCGCTTCGTCGGAAGTAACCCTAACTTCTGCGCCTTCCTGGTGTTGAGAAACAGACTGAGAGCCAAGGGCATGAAGGCAACAGGCAGAATGAATGCCCATATCGCGTATCCCCAGCGCCAGCTCGCATGCGCAAGAATCGCAGCAGCAATGGCAGGGCCAATCCAGACGGTCACCAAAAAGGGACTGTCAGGGATGCTAGAGAGAAGACCTCGATTCAGGAAGCTGCTCGTATCGGCGATGAAGACCTGCTGCAGGATCTGAAGGCCTGTCGAGCCGGCCGAGTAAAAGATCTGCGCTGAGGCATACGTCTGGACGTTGTGCGACAAGGCCATCTGGACATAACCCAGCACGCAGAGGATGATGGAGATACAGAATGCCTCCAAACGGCCAAATACATCGGCAACTTTGGCCATGGGGGGCTTGATAACGGCTTCCATACAGTTAGCGGCAGCATGCACAAGCACAACAGGCACCGCGAGAGCGAGGGAGCAGGTGACCTACCGTTCACGACGCCTTGCACGACATAGACAGTCGACAGCAGCGAGTGGTTATGAAAAGAGCTCACAGCAAAGGCGGCCAGCGAGTATGTAACTTGACCCTCAAGCGAGAGGGTGAAAGCCATGAAGAAGATACTGCAGGGGAACAATTAGCCATCGTTCCAACGCGTGTCTCTCATCTTCCGTTCCCCCTCCCTTCTAAAGAGTGTACAAGGAACAGGGGGCCAAACCTAAGGTAAGCAACAGCAAGACCCCATTGAGACCAAGCCCGGGAGAGTGCATCTATGCGCCTCACGCCGTCTTGGACATTGGACCTCGCATCACTCAGGCCTCCATCATTCTCCCTGGGGCCTCGCGCGGAGGAATATGCCACGGCGCCATATTCGCTGCAGTCACTGTTGTCATCGCCGTCGCCATTTCGTCCGCCTGCGAATATAAGCGGCTCCCGGGCGTCATCGTCGTGGCCGGCGGCCCTCATGGTCCGGAGCCGAGTCAAAGTCAAACCAGCGTTGCGTGTTGTCGTCGTAGTGTGGTGAAGGCTAAGGCTGAGGCAGGCATCCGCGGTCGATGGGGTTCAGGGGGCTCTCTGGTAATGGTATAGTGACGAGCAGAGCACAGGAGACTTCGATGTTCTCATAAACCTCTAAACCGGCATTGCAAAATGGCGCGTGGCGGAAGGAATGGGGCAGTCAGGTCGAGTTGATGGGGTTGTCGCCAGCGAGGCCCAGGCCGACGCGCTGTTTTTGGATCGCTGACCCTCTGGATCACAAACAGGATGAGATGTTCCCAAGTACTTCAGGTTTTTGTGTTCAAAGGTTGTTCGAGCCACGGGTTGAACTCAGAAGAAGTGATTCAAAAAAAAAATAACCCGGAAGTAAAAGTAAGGCAGAAGAAACCCAGGACATAAGTTCTCCCCTCCACGCGTAAGCAATGTTTGACTCAATGCCCCAGCCTGCTCAGCTGAGCCCCTTTCGAGCGTATTTGGAACTCTGTGTTCACCCCGCGCTGACGGCAGGCTGGCAGACTGGACTGGACGCTGACAACAGCAGAGTTGTCCAGGCAGGAAAATGCAGGTTTCGGAGGACACAAGAAGAGGCAAGTAGCGAGACGGGACCCCTCACAAATGGCTGCCCAGGGCCTTAAAGGTCTCATGTGTCTCAGAATCCAGGGATCACTAACCACCGACTGGTGACAGCTGTAATGAGCACACACAATGGTGACTGCGGAGAGTAAGAACCAAAGAAACAGAACCTAATGTATGCCTCGGAGAGACTCGTCTCCCTGTTCTTGTGCATCAAATTGATCGAGATGGTAAAAGTTACAAACACACCTGCCTAACTCGATTACTCCATCCCCCCAACCTGGAATCCCCATTCCCATCCCCAACCCTCCATCAGCGTGGTGCCCCTCCCGCGCACTCACGCACTCGAAGTCCCTCGGGCATCCGAACACAACACCGAGCCCCATCTGGGGGGCATCCGCCATGCGCCATCTCATGTTTGCCCGCAAATCTCATGCCTGCGCAGGGACAAGACCCACAATTCTGGGTCTTGTTCTCAACTCTGATTGGACACAGATTATCTAAAGCATCTGATAAAACCTTTTTCTCGTTTCTGAGCGGGGATCCTGGCTTTCTTTCTGCTGGTTTCCACGCACGCTCATGAATGGCGGGAGCCTGGGAGCTCGCTTCGATTTCCACAGAAAGATATCGGCTTGGCTGCCGGAGATCTGCTGTGGTTGATGACGTCCCTAGGATTTACCTGCCTAACTCTTCATGATTTTCGAGAGGATGCCAAGATGATTGCAATCCCTAGAATATATTCTCCAGATCTAGTTTCGATGTTGATGGTACAATGCAACCAGCGTCACCCTGCTGTGCACAGGATATAGTCCAGCTGCATACATCTGACCGCATGATCTTTGATGCCGATCTCCGACACCTGCCGGTACCGGGACCCTTGGATAATTGGTTCGTCCCAGCCTTCCATTATTAGCGGGCGGGCCGCTCCGCCAGTTCTGTTGGGCTTGGTGCTCCAAAGCGTGATCCAGAGCCCCATACAAGACTGGGACAATATCACTACCTGACAACCTGGAAGTCATGAAACGTCATTGTTCATTCATCACGAGAACCATATCTACTCCGTAACAGGTGATCATATCCTGTTCTTGACCACACTCTGGAAACTTGGAGCCCTGGGACAGAACCATCCTCCATTCAGGCCCTTCAGCCAAATCGCCTTAGATGACTTTGAGCCATCAACCATTCACATCAGGGAAATTAAAGTTATTGGACATCCAGTGGTACAATTATTCAACAGAGAAGCTAATGAAGCTGCTGGTAGGTGACCAAAAAAGAATAAATAAATGTTACAGGAGCCCCAATACAATGGTATCATCTTCCCACCAAAGCAAAGTCCTTCAAAATCAACAGCGAGAAAGATAAACACAACGAAGCTGCCGACAGCCCCCAAGGCACGGTAAACGAGTCAAGTGGGTTGGCAGGGGAAAAGACCATATCCAACAAAAACTTCCAGACAGCTCAGATAGAGCAAAACCAGCGCCGTCCTAGGGTTAATCGGGTATAATATATAGCCCTTCCTCCTCATTCCCTCCAATATCCCTCACATATTCCTGTCCATCCGACCATCATTCCTTCCCATCCCGATATTCCTTCCTCAATGACTTTGTTGAATGATATGGGGTTTATACATCCGATCGTCATGACCATGACCTGTCTGTTATCGTCCATCTACCGTAGCATTGCGCTCATAAGCGGGTTGCGCCAATTCTTCATGTCGTCGACCATTGATCATGACAGGTAGGCAGCACACACACACAGTCTTCCACGTTGCCAGGGAGCTGCTCAAATTCAAGCCTCCTCCATAATCCCCCCCTCGCCACCGCCTTCCTCTCTCCACTCCCGACTCTTCTCTGTCAACTTCTTAATTCCACTAACCCGCGAAGCCCACAAACTTTCGATCGGCGTACGGAACGTAAACGCCCGTTGAGAGCTGATGACCCCAATGGCCTGCAGCACCTGCTTGCGCGAGTCACGCCCAAACACAGCCGGGTGGTTGATCCATTCGAGAGCCGACTCCAGTTCTGCATCGAGTGCGGCAACCGTGTTGGGATCGATACCCGCAGCCGTGCCGAGGCCGAGACCGTCGTTGGATCGGCTGCGGGGGAGCGTCGGGTTCGGGAAGCCAGGCGCTGAAGTGGTGGTTGCGGATGTCGGCGAGGGCGTGTTCTTGCGGTCAGGTGTCCCGGCCAGGGTCGGAGATCCTTCGTTGTTCGGGTGTGGCGTTGATGGCTGGGACTTGTTCGTCGGCAATGGCGGTACAGGGGGCAAGCCGCCCTTGCCAAGACCCTTCAGGATGGACCGCGTTTCATTCAGCAGTGTGTGTGCGCGGTCGTGTTGGCCACGGCTGACCAGCGTCAATGCCCGCGTAAGCATATCTGATGTCAACAGCTCCATCCGACGCTGCACAATGTGCGGGTGAGGTGGTATTGGAGGCGAGTTGCCCCACAGCGACTGCTTCTTGGAGTTGTTCGAGGGAGCCGGGAGCATAGTAATGGCCAGCAAGCTCGGCCGGGTATGCTGCGTCGTGCCGTCCCGTAGAATGTCTCCCCAGATCAGTTCGGCCTGGATCAGGGGCACCTCTTCGACAGAGGTAACCCGTTGCTCATCCTGGTCCATGGGACCGCCCAGAGCCTCCAATCCAGAAACAATGTTGTCCCATGGATCCTGGGGTAGCTGATCTTGCGAGGTTGTGTCGGGCATAATAACGAGTTGCACAAGGATATCTCGCTTGTCTCCAAAGCGGAGATCTCCAAGGGATGCTTCCGCATCGCGGCCCGTGGCACGTTTAGTAATTTGCAGCGCACCGCTGATCTTGTGGAACTTGGCAGGTGATCCCTCGGGCAATTTAAGCTTCAACTTAGCGTTCTGGTGTGACAATGTCTGCATGGCGCCGAGACAGCCAGCCAAGCATTCACGAAGCATCATCCAATCCTTGACGTAGGTGTAAGAAGCCTTCGTCCTTGTCGACAGCTCGATCATCGTATCCGGCTTGTGGGTCATCCCCAGGCCAAACGAGTGAATCGTAATCCTGTACTATTGTTAGCACTTGCTACTGAGGGGGGAAGTCGGGGAGGGGACATACTTGGCTGCTTCGGCCCGTGACACTACAAAGTCAACACTATCAGCATCAGACGTCGAGGCGTCGCTGATCAGCATAATGGTGGCGATCGGGTTGTTGTACTTGCGGCCCATCAGCAGATCCATGGCCACGTTGGCGCCTTCCACGACATCCGCACGATGGCTCTTCTGGCCGACCGGCTTGAGCGAGTTGAGGATGTTAGACCACCCAGGCCATGCCTTGGTCGTCATGCCTACGATCGGGACACCACCACCCGATGATCCAAAAGTTACCAAGCCCATACGATCGCGTTCGCCCAGAGCGCTAACCAAGAACCGCAGTGCATCACGAACAATGTTGATCTTGACGCCCTGCATAGAAGCCGAGATAGGGACCACCACGACAACATCAACGGGCACGTGGATAGAGTGCATGAGCGGGGAATTCCTAGTGAAGTTGGTATACTCCGTTGGCGCAGTCGTGACCGACTTGGCGCCACCCCAAGACGAAGCGACCGATGAGACACGCTGTGGGCGGCCCGAGCCGGGCGTCCGCTGCCAATCGTCCTCGTCTGTCTCGGAAAATTCTCCCCGATCGTAGTCTGGACTGCGAACGGGCGGGGTATCGACCGCATTGAGGTCAAGAAGCGCTTGTTGCCAAAGCTTGAGCTGATTACGGTTCTCGAAACGCAGATGGAACTGCGGAAGCTCGGCAACCGACAGACTGAGAGTGAGAATGTTTTCGTCGATATTGCCCGTCTCAGTCACCTCGTTGAGGTGCTTCTTGATCAGGATGGAACCCTTAAGCGTGCAACGGGCATTCCGGCGGTTGCTTCCATCGTCTCCCCATTGTCCCTGACCATGGTGATGATTCTTCTTCTCCTTTACGCAAATAAGCATCTCAGCGAACAGATAGCATTCCAGCTCCTGCCACGAGATTTTGTCCTTGCCCACACGGAGAGTACCATAGAGGCGAAGCTTGCCGAACCTGTTGAAATCCAGCCCGTGCCAGTTGTCGACACGGTTCCGCAAGTTTTCAGTGACCTCTGCCAGCACTTCAGGTGACTCATAGGGATAGAAGCGTGGCGCACTCCGCACGGGGGATGGTGCCCGAACAGAGCCGTCGGGCCGGGGTGGCGCCAGGGGAGCTCCGCCTGGCAGATCTTCGGGGTCAGGACGCCACTTGTTGTCCGGCACCTCGACCGTGATGAGACAGGTTAGCATCTGTTGCTGGCGGGATCTGTTGATGGTTGGGAACTCGGAACGGACAGTAACCGTTGGCGGAGGAATGGGGTTCCGAGTGAAGGCCCGTGGGCTGGCCAACGACGTCTCCATGGCCTGGACGTCGTAGTCGTGGCGCCTGGGCGGCCCGCTCTGCATAGTCTCGGGATACCCGCCCGAGGATGCCACACCAGTAGCTTCGCTGTCACTCCTATTGTGACCGCGACCAGAGTTGTAGCGATGATCCGCAGACAGATGCTCACGGCTGTCGCGACTCATGCTCCGGCCGGGACCCCCAACGCCCGACCGAAGTGATGGCTCGTCCCAGTGAGGTGTTGGGGTAGGTGTGGCCTGTGACCTGGTGTCGTTCACAGACACAGAGCGCACCATGTTGCTGATTTTCTCTGGTTGATGCTCAGCCCCTGCTCGCCAATGGAATTTGCTCAGCATGTTTCCCTTACCAATATCTAAAACATTGCCGCCTCGGCTGGTATCAAGATGTAGCGGCGCATTACAGGTTGGGCAATACTGCCCATCGAATTCACGGATAAACTCATAGAAGCATGCCTCGTGGGCGACATGTGTGCAGGAAAACTGTAATATTCTCTCGCCACGCAGCGTATGTTCAAGGGGCTCCTCGCAGACAGCGCACTCAGCGCCAACGAAAGTGCGCTCGCGGCGCCCGCGACTCCTATCGGTGTTCATTGTATCGCGTACTGATGCAGATCGAGAATTGGTATCGCGAGATGTGCTAGAGGTTATAGAAGCAGAAGACTGATAAGGTGGAGCGGGTAGAGTTCCTGTAGCAACAGAAAAGCCTGGATGGCAAAAGAAGTGATTGTTAGCTCGGAAGATAGGTAGGACACAGGCGCCACGAAATGAATGCAAAACTGTTGGCAGGGAGAAAAAGTAAAGTTACAGGAAAACAACAAACATAGGGAAATATGAGTAACCAGGGTCAAGTTGATTGAAAAATTCCATCATCTTGGGAACATGAGCGCAGGCAGGACGGAAGAACGACGTCACTTACTCTTCTCTGGGTACGTCGGGGTGTCGTAACCGGTCGAAGCGGGAGTATTCGGCTGGTAATCGATGTCAGAAACTCCCCAGGGGCTGGGCGCTGTAGAGCGAGCCTTGGGAGAAAGCGGGTTGAGAAATGATAAGTCAGACAGGAGAGATCGAGGAACGTCGCGGTGTTTCCGAGGCTGGTCCTGCGAATGAGCCTCAGTCCTGCTGTGGAATCTATGGGATCTGCTGAACATGTGGGGGCTGGAGATGTTTGTGTAGAAAGCTGGTCCAAAGTTAGGATGGTATGTCGTGGCTTATGGCACAACGCAAGCAGAGACAGACAGACAAGCACAGACGCACAGGCACATGCGCTGGTGCTGGCACTGGCGCAGACGCAATGCGGCTATTGCGAGACAGGCCTGTGGTGTATCTGCCGACGATGGGCCAAAACTCGTGGTATTAGAAGGCCGGGGGATCTGCTGTCCGTTGGCCCGCGGGAATGCAACAGGGCTTAGGGACGATGGTCACCGTTCCCGTCCCAGAGAGGAGTGCCGCCACAAGCTCTGAGGTCCTAATTAGCCCTTCCTGTTGCAAGGAATGTCCAAAAGGGGCCGTGTTTCAGACGTCGTATCAGCAATGCTCAAATTCCAAGCAGACGGAATGGGGCATGGCTGGACTGCGGCGTGCGAATAAGAAATCGAAAAGTCGGAGTGGCAAGACGAGCTAAGTCTGGAGCTCGGCGCCGGACTCGCCAACTATTCCCGTCCTTTTTTGCCCAAGCAAGTTTGCGGCTTGCAGTCGAGAGTTCGGATGAAAGCCGCACGAATGAACCGGTGGCTTAATCCGTCTGTTTCCCCGATCCTGTTTGGGGTATCTTCTATTCAGGTACCGCACAGATCCTCCAATCGTGGGCCGAAAAATTCAGGGTAAAAAGGGGGAAGCGACTCTTCGGGTGCTGGACCGACCGTTTCGGCTCCGTGGGCGGCTACAAGAATGAGACTGGAAGTCTTATTTTTTTTTTTCGGTGCTTCAGTGTAACTTAGCAAAATCGCCGCTCCTTCGAGCAGTTCACGGGATAAAATTCAGGCTCTTCCAGTCGAGACACACACACACACACACACGCACACAGTGCAGAACTGTCACAGGCGACCAGGATGAGACTCGCAAACACGTGCGTTCGGCGGCTGACGATCTTCGGATGTTTCAATGGATTCCAATTGCGGGTTTGAAGCTCAATGGAGGTCGATTGCAGTTCCCAGTGTCATGGACGTGGGATCACTGGATGCTTCTCGGGTGGGATCTGCTGTGGTTCTGCTTGCTGGGATCCGTCCAGACTGGATGCGCAGAATGCGTGGTGCGATGCGATGTAAACGGTGGGTAAGCCGGGGGCGTTGCGTCGTCGGCTGTCGGACTGTGATACGGAAGTGGCTAGCACGCCCTCGACCGATTTCAGTTCCAGGTGTCTGGATCGAGATCGCAGGTTGGAGCGGTGGTTGAATTGAAACAAAACTTCCCCTAGAAACTGGGGGCCATGGGAGATTTTATTCAAGACGGGCAGCTGCAAAGAAGCGCGTTCCTGTGGCATCACGCAACTGTGGGGGGAGGACCTCAAAGTGAGGTGAGCCGGGACCGCAATAGCTAAGAAGCAGCATGCAGTGGGCACGGCAGGCAAGGGTCCGCCCTGGAGAGCGGGTGGAACCAGGCCTCCCCTCGCCCAGTGGCTGGTCGCGCCCCGAAAAGGGGATAAGGTACTGGACCTGTCCCTGCCGCAGCTCCAGCTTCCTTTCTGTTGGTGAGGTGGGGTTTTCTGCACTACAGCAGCCTGCATGGTGAGCAGGCCATTCGAAGGCGACTAGTGAACCCGTCCTATCGCTCATCATGTTCTCCAGCGACATCAACCGTCGTGTTGCCCAGTCTCACAAGGAATTCTGCAGCCGTTGATGAAAACATTTTGCCTGTGTTTGAGCAATCACTTTGCACAGCTTTCTGCCCAGATCTATCATTTACACTTCCAGGCTATAACCAACGGCAGCGCGGGCTGACCCAGGGGTAGCCATATTGCAAGGCTGAAGACGGAGGTCAGCTCAGGGGCATCAGATCTCAGGGGCCAGGTCAAAAGCCTGCAAGTGGCCAAGTCTTCTGGGATAGGGGAACCTTGCCAACTAAGACACCACTGTCGGAACCCCGGGAGCAACACAAAGTCTCCAGGCTCGTGGTCCTGCAATGCCCAAGCACCTTGCCAGGAACCCTGCGCCAAGATGCACGACAAGCAGCTGGACTGCATCCCAGTCATCAAATCTCCAACCCCGTGGCGTGAATATGCATCTCCTGCTGCAGGTTGACTGCGTCGATGACGACGTCCACAACGCTCGTCGACGAAGGCCAATGACAGGCAGCCCTAACAGACCCCTCAGCACCTGCGCCTCTTGTGTAGCGTATGCACTGTTGGTAGCGTCCTGTATAGTGAGGTTTGTACGGTCAAGCGGACCGGCACGAAACCGGACTCATCATGAGAAAGATACGTGAAAGCACACTTCATACACAGGTTATACTGTAAGCGTTTAGTGTTAACTCAAGTAGAGTAGTTCAGGCATGCAATTGAGCTCAACCTATGTACATTGCACAGGTATGCGAATATCTCAAGAGGGGCATCGGCAATGACGGATCACCACTTGCTAGCCAACAACAAGACCAGATCAAATGGGGTTAGGGTCCGGGAGATTCCAGCACGTGGCAGGGACAAGAACTTGGTGGAATGGAGCTTCTCGATGCCAAGCGTGGGCTTCCATAAGATTCCCCCTTTCCAATTCGGCAGGAAGGCAAAAAAGCGTCCCCACGCTGTGGTTTTGCCATCTGTGATTCAGCTCTTACGGCCAGTCCTGTGCTCACCAAACCCAAATTCACCATCAGGAACAGCCCGTGGAACGGAGGTTTCCGCGATTGCGATTGCGATGGGTGACCGATCGACATGGCAACACCCTTGCTACGACTCCAGCGAAGTTTGCCATGTGCTTAGCGCACTAGCCACTGGCACGAACCCTGCTGCTGGTCCTCTGTTACTGTTGCTGCTGCCGTGGTTCAGCACCCGAGACCGACCTTGCCCACCAGTGGCCCAGCACATGCATTAACGGCATGGGCGGCGTGCGGCAAACCGCAAGTCATCGTTCTCAAGGGTCGCGTCAATTCGAGCGGTTTCGCTCAACGGTCGATGGACGCGACGCCTGTCCGCCTGGCTTTGTTCCACTGTCTTCGCCAACTGGCCTGTCGGTGCTGTTCCAGATGGCCATTCTCACCGGCTATTTCTCTCATCAAGAGCTCGAATTCGGAGCAACGTGCTCACAAAAGGCCCCAGTTGCCGCGCCGTCTGTGCGTAATGCCAATAGACACTCCTCTTTTGGCAAAGTTTTGATCTCGATGTGGACCGCGTGATGCAACCAAAGACCGGCAAGACACAGACGGCGACCACTGCAATCGGCCGAACGCTCGAGCAGCGATTCCCTGGCACTGTGGCCCTAGCCGTTGTAGGCTTTGGGGAACTGTCTTGCCTGTGCAGACGGCTGCGGCCAGCATCTTTGCTTGTTCTGTCGATCGCCTGAAGATCGCGATGCATCTATCGGGTTTCTGCAAACAATTGCGGAAGCTCCAGCGAAGAACGCGCCAAAAAGCATTTCTCATGGGGTCAACGTCAGTGATGGTGGTCATTTGTGAACACAGTGTGTGCTGATCGCCGTTACTCCCAATGTAGCGGTCAACTCGAAATCAAAGACCGCTCAAATATCCTGGAAGCGTCTGTCATGATGACCTCCAGCCATCAATGGCAGAATCCGCCGGATTATACGGTCAACAAAACTGTGGATAACCTCTGTAACATGATTTGCTCGCCAGCCCAGTGATCCAGCCGGCGGTGCTCACAGCGAACTGCAGGAACCCCGCAGAATGGATCCTTCGATACAGATTAGTGTACAAGGATCTAAGCAACAACACCAGAACTTCACTACGAACTATCCTTTTCCCACCTCACCGGAAGCCGAAGTGGATGGGTTCCACATGTCCAACTCACGTCGACGGGCATGCGGGACTCGGCGGGGGCTGTCATGGTCCTCAACAAAGGCGACCGCCCACAAAGACTACACCGCGAGGTCTCTACGGCTGCCTAAGGCCGTTTCTACACATATTTGTGAAGATAGGCAGTCCAGATGACTGCCAACCATGTGCCGCGGGGTCATTTGGCCTCTAGCATTCAGCAAAAAAGGCAGGAGCCTTAATAAGAACCTCCTATGAACATGTACTCTGCATCTTGTCAATATACTAAGTACACTGGGCACGCTGCTGGACCGTGGCCGACTGCCGTGCCGCCGCCACTTTTGCCGCCATCATGCATCCGCTGGCCAGAAGCTACGACGGCGGGGGAAAGATGAGCACAGTTACATGGCGTAGTGAATGGCGACTCCAACCAGGTCCCATACGCTACCTACGCTAATCCGTATTAACAGATACACTCCGAGATGACCACCATCGCTGCTTACGCAGACTTGTTTGGTCACGAGTCTGTGTCAACATTTGCTTGTTTGGATGGACAATGAAGTTGGGCCGTCCATTCAAGGTATCTGACAAGATATTTCCATAATCTGCTGGGAGATTGGTCGAGTCAGGGAGAGTCAGTAGCGGTCTGCCTGTATCCTCCACCGTAAGATGAAGATCAGAGAATTTGTACGGGCTTTACACAACTGCATTTTACCATCAAACCATCAACATCACACAAAACCGAACTGTCATTAACGAAATGAACAATGGACTGGCCTTGATGAAATTCGTTGAAGTTAGGTAAGTCACGCACCTTAATTAGAAGACTATCCGGTCCGATCTCTCTGTCCATTGACGAATGCTACCTTCTACCCATGGTATCTAACTACTAAGTCCAACTTAATATTTCACGGCTCAATATAACTCAGGACCTTAGAGCCATTAGTCTAAGCGACCTGCGAGCATCTAAAACAACCACTAAGGTCGCAGCATCGCACTCGGGATGTAACTGTTTAGAATTGGCAACCTTCTCACCAAAAGGCCGGCGGCGGGGTTCAACAGCACGAATGACACCATTTCTGGGATTCGCTGTTGCAGTGCAGTCAGCCCGTCCTCTACGTAACAGGACGTTCTGTTCGACACCAAGGCAACGTTGTACAGCCGCTAGGGAGCTCTGCGGGAACGAAATCTCTTTGCACTGTCTGTGCGCTCTGACACTGTGCTAGCCTAGCCCAAAGCCTAGAGGGAGCCAGGGCTTTGATGGAAAGGTCGGGGGGTTCTGACCAGGGTTGTGACCAGGATCCGGCCAGGGCGCGGGGGTGTTGTAGCGATGATCTCCAAGACCAAGCCCAGACGGGCACTGACATTCCCGACGACAACCTTCCCCCGCACTTCATGTTTGCCCGTCCCATCTTGCTTCCCGTCCGTTTCAGTGCTTGGGATGATTCATAAGTTTCAAGATTTGATTTGTTTCATTCATGCGCCAGTGACCGGAACAGGCAGTTTGTTTAAAACAAGAAGAAGCAAACCGCCATCTTGAGGCTCAAACTTGGGTGATACACGTGGCTTAGTATGGGGTTTGTGTACCCATTCCTTGACTTGCATCTAACCGTTTAAATTATCCTGTAGTCAAGAAGGATTGAAAGAACCAAGACAAAAGCAGAAATTTGCTTGCTTAAAACTCCTCTTGTGTGCTGTCATCATAGCTTGTTGAGCAACATCCGTGTATCTCTACTGTACCGTTGCCCCATGTACCTAGGCCTGCTACGTACAGCTGCTCAACAACCACGAACCACCAAAAGAGTCCACCACATTTGGTTGACATGCGCATTCCAACACTACAGGCCTTTCACCACGAAACCATGCTCACTTCATGATTTTTCACATTTCTAGAAGCGTGCATTTCATGATAATCTCCTTCGCTGCACAAAGAGGAAACTCCATCATGAGCATGACCAATGGGTAGGGAGAAATAAAAGTTTCCACCGGCGAATCTTCCGGATGCGTTGAAAAGCATACACATGTTGGGTAGGCTCATTCGTGCGCTTTGGGCTCTTTTTGACAACTTTACATCTCGGAGGATGAAGTTGGAGAACCAGAAGGGAATAGTAAACTGTAAACCCTCTCCTGCTCGAGCACTGACATCTCTCTAGGTATGTACAATATGCTCTTTTCTTTCCGCGTACTAAGGTGGGTAGGCTTGCGAACGCAACGTCCGGCCGGTACGTAGCTGCTTCTAAATTGCCCTTATTACAATCCACCCCTTGTTCATTGTTAGCGCGAGACTTCTAACAGGGATATTGTAAACATCTCATTGCACAACCATAGTTTTTCTTCAACCAAATCCATATCAAAATACAAGAAGAACATACAGTTGGATCCAAAAAAAGGGTTCCAACAATTGATTCCAAATATTCCACCCATAGGTTGTGTTTTGCTAGCAAGGTTTTGAGATCGTGGCGTTGACCCCTGTCACCAAGAGCCGCGCTAACAACTAAACCAAGGTTGTGTCCTGTGCTCGGCGAGCATATGCGTAACCCTCCGATATTGTTCGACGCTTGCAAGATACCTGCCCAGTCGGTTCGTCGGGAAGCAAGCATCTTGCTCTGCAAGCGCGGGAACACAGGAGCCAGTGAGAGAGCGTCGAGCGGCATTCAAGATATGTGCTTGGACCCGATTTGGTGTTAGCCAGGCCCTTTCCTTATTTAGAAGCCAACCCATGACTGAGCATGTCCTGTCTTTAGAAACGCTATACATATCTGTCTGTGGTGTGTGGTCGGACCGTTTGTGCGCAGCAAGCTCGATGCAGGCTGGGCGATGATCTGCTTTCAAGTGGGAGAAGGACATCATAAGCAACCGGCGTCGTAGCCGAGTGTTTCATGTTTGTTACCTGCAGACAGGTCAACGGCTGCAGATGGGTTTGGAGACAGGTGATGTCCAAGTTGTCAAACTTTGGAGTTAGTTGAGACCCGCAGTGCGGGACTCTGACATCAAGTTTCCGAAGTTTCGGTGACTCCAGCCCGATCAAGTGGTTGTAATGCTTTGTTTGACGGTGCTCTACTTTGTCTAAGGCTTCTCGCGTCAAAGTCTTGGAATATTGTAGTGCTAGTTGTTGATGTTTTACGTGACCGATTGATCTAACTACCGCTTTCAATCGATCCGAGGTTGACAGTTGAGCGCCGAGAGGTTTTGAAGCGTGGAATTCGTGGCTCACTTGTACGATCCCAGCGGATGTATACCTTTTCATGATGTAAAACTTAAGGAGCGTGAGCAGTGTCAGCAAGATGACAGCAGCAATAATTACTCCTCACCCTTGACGAAAATGTGCATGGTTCCGAACTTGCCATCATCGAAGTCGAAGTTGAAAACGCCCATGCTGAGGACAGTCTGGATGAAGAGCTGTATGAGTGATGTCCTGTGAATGGATTGCGTTGCCCTGTAAACGACTTACTGCTACAAGCGTGCCAAGAGGGTACAACATCGTGAGCTGTGCGATCTTCAGAACTTCGCTGTCCCCGTCATATCTCTGGCAATGATTGCCATGTGTTTACTATCCGTCTGGCTTGTTTCGCCATATTTTGGTTCTGGAATGTGCGTTAGCTCGGTTGATGATGATGGAGATCAAGGAGGCTGACTACCAAGCCATGGTATATAACGAAGATTATCCAAGGCTTCTAGTTTAGTTAGTTTACTGTGTCTAGGGGAACCTCATCTGATCGAGTTATGCTGAGTCGATTTGATGCTCGTAAGCAGACTACACTCGAATTAATGGCCTGGGAGGTCTTTATCGACTCGTATGAAGTTCATTCAGAAATCCAGGGAGGTATTTGGCAGCCTTGTCCTCTTCAATGCTCTTGCCAAAATGTGATAGAGAGTTGAGGGCCCCAGTCTCGTCTCCTAGTGAGTGGGGAGACGCCGCAACCCCGGGGACCTTGTCTTGACAGCTTGCTCTTCCTCAGTGTCAAGGTCACACAGCTTAGAGACGACACATGGCATGACTGCCAGAGGCTAGTTCTATCTGGATGAAGATACACCCAAACCCAAAGGGAGACCTCATATAGTGGGTAAAGATGCGATTCAGAGCATGCAAACAAGAGCTGCATTACTCCAACTGAGATGCAAGTTGTAGTATCAGAAAATTACACAGATCAGCCTTTAGTTCTATTCACAACATGCTGCTTCCCATACACGTCCTGGTTAACACGTGCTGGGGCCGATGGCTTGCTTGGCAATCAAAGGGATAGCCGAGGACAAGCAATTTCTGCCCGGTAGTAATGTTAAAACGAAGGTAGTCATATCCTTTCCATACTCAAAGCTTGTTTCCTTCAATGTCTCGTTTTTGATAACCTGGGTTAACCATATAAGATCTGAATAGATCAATAAGAGGTGTAAACCCTTTCTATCAGCCACCAAGTTGTGAAACCCGGTGGGTATAAACTCATAGTAGAACTCAAAACCCTCCATTACTGGCATATCTTTTGACCCATGCTGCTCTTCTAACCATGTCCGTCTTCCCTCCTTGTTCATTCGAGATCCGAAGCCATAGGCATACGTGCAGGAATATCATCTCAGGTGAGGGAGAGCAGCGTTTAAGTAGGCCAATAGCCTCGCAAACTCCAGGGTATAATCGAGGACCAAGTTCTTCATATCTAGGAATTAAAACACTTGTCAGTGACAGTCGACTCATGAATGCAGATTGCTGGCCATTTTCGTGACCTCCAGTGGTCCATACCAGTAGTAAATATCCGCGATATACTCAGTATATAGCTTCATCAAATTCCTGTGCGTTGTTCATCCTGAGAGGCGCAGTAAGATTCGGTGATGATTTCCATATCAATTATTGCGACTGTGAAACCACAATATCTTGTTTAAAACTAGTCGTTAGATTTATGTCAAGACAAGTACTGTACCCTTGATGCGGACACAGGCTGGGATATCTGCCGGCACCATCTTCAATTTGTTCAAGATGCCAAAATTCTCTTTGTGAGGTTGAACGCTCTCTATGATGGCTGAACATGGAAGCAGAAGAGGCAAGAACCTGTAGGCCACCTGTACGAAGAAAATTACGGGTGGCTATGCTACTTTATCTCAGGCGTGAATTGGCTAGCCTAACAACCAAAGGATGGTTGCATGACAGTTATCTTGGCCGAAGGAAGCACAAGAGCCACACCCGTACACCTTGAAGATTCTGGGCATCTGTCCAAGCCTTCTGGGCCCCATGAGGGTAGTAGGTAGGGCACTCAACCTCCATCAGCTCTCCACGGCAGCTTACCGCGTACATTACACGCGACTCAATCGGGATGTACTAAGGAAAGTTCGAGATAAACCCTCTCCAACGATGTCACTATGCTCCCAAATAACTTTAAAATTGAGATCACAACATGCCATACGTTTTGTTGTGCTGCAATCTATTTTGCTGTTGCTTCGGCTTGCAACATTGTTGACGACGCTCTCATGGCTTAAGTACATGGCCTGACCTCGACAGCTGACTGTTTGCAAAGTCTGCACACTATAACAGCTAACATACGTATGTAATAAAAACTTTGCTGAAAGTAAATTGTTTCCACTGAAGATTTTTTTTTTTGTTGAGAAACTGTTTGTCTAAGAGAGAATAGTCAATGGTCTGAATAGCTGGAGAACACGAAGTACTGAGAGCTCTGGCCATAGCCCTAACCCCATAAGTCCTAGTTAACCATCCCACCGCTTTGTACACCACCTACCCTACCACTCCTTATCAATCTTATCAGGCAATTTCGCCGGCCATTTTACCGACCTTGTCAATTCATAAATTGAAGCAGTTGGTATAGAGAAGTCCAAGGCAAAAGACCCAAGGCGAATTAGATAACATGAATTATCATAGCTGTGATGATCCAGCTAGCCTTCTGAAATGGGTTCAAGTTTGGTCCAAGGCTTATGGATCTGAGAGACAAAAGTTCTTACACAGATTCATAAGCACTGTGGTCACCAGTTGGCTTGGGCAACTGTTTGTATTGCTGACTTGAGGAATTCTTCGTCCTCCTTTACCTACAAGGAAGCTGTCTACCTTATATACTCAAGTCTTTCTTTATTTCTTAAAGGTCTTTAGTCCCTCGTCAGTATCTCGTGGCCTGACGACCTTTCGGGGTTGCATGAGCCGTGATTTTATTGGCCCTTTGTGCCCAGTTCCGCTTGTCCCCCTTAACATCCTTGTTGATCGTAACAATTGGCACTCTCCCATTCAGAGCTGGGTAGTTGGCTCTTGAAAAGTTACCACAATGTCAGCGACCTCAGACTCCAGCAAGTCCAGCACAATGCCGATGGGCACATTCCGAAAGGGGGTTGAGGAAGAAGAAGAAGCGGGAGGAGATAGGAAGAAGGGGGGTATGGTATGAACAAGGGAGGAAGATGGTTCTTGGGTGTTGAGAGGGCGACGAAGAGGGTTTTTTTTGGAAGAATTGGAGGGTTGGGGAGGGTCTTGGGTGCCTATTCAATGACTATTA
>Ga0065720_1002802_pt1 | contig 51604 bp, 45 predicted proteins | sample Thericmetagenome_FD_59107 | JGI IMG/M metagenome (GOLD analysis project Ga0065720, IMG submission 59107) | Thermophilic microbial communities from the Joint Bioenergy Institute, California, USA of rice/straw/compost enrichment - eDNA_2 v2... | ecosystem: Engineered > Solid waste > Grass >... | reverse complement strand
GAGTCCGGCGCCACGACCACCCGCATGCTGGTTCTCCCTGTTCTCCCCGGTCGCCGGGCCTCCCGTAGGCTAGCCACGTGAAGTTCCTGGGCCGCTCCACCGCCGCAGATTCGGCACCCGACGACGCCTCNGCGTCCGCNAAGAACGACGCGACCCAGAAGACGGCGGATCAGCCGACCGGGAAGAAGCCGGGCGCGAAGCCGCACGGCAAGGGGCGGCCGACGCCGAAGCGCCGGGAGGCCGAGGCCCGCCGCCGGGGGCCCGTGCCGCCGCCGCCCAGGACGCAGCGCGAGGCGATCAAGCGCGCCAAGGCCACCCGGCCCAGCAAGGAGGAGCGCCGCCGCCTCGCCGCCGAGCGCCGCGAGCGCATGGCCGCCGGCGACGAGCGCTACCTGCTGCCGCGCGACCGCGGCCCGGTCAAGGCCTACATCCGCGACGTCGTCGACTCCCGCCCGCACCTCATGGGCCTGTTCATGCCGCTCGCCGGGCTCGTGCTCATCTCCGCGCTGTTCCCGGTGCTCGCGGTGCAGCAGTACATGAGCCTGTTCACGATGATCGTCCTGCTCGTGATGATCGTCGAGGGTGTGCTGCTGGGGATCTCCACCACGCGCAAGGTGCGGGCGAAGTTCCCGAACGAGCAGATCAGGGGCCTGTCGATCGGGTGGTACGCGTTCACCCGCGCGAGCCAGCTGCGGCGGCTGCGGATCCCGAAGCCGCGGGTGCAGCGCGGCGCGAACGTCTAGGCCGGGATCGGTTCGGACCGCCCGCGAGTCCCGCGTTCCGGCCGGCGAGCCATGCACTCGGGCCAGCGAGTCCCGCATCCGGCCCGGCGAGTTGCCGTTGTCGGCGCGGCGAGTCCCGCATCCGGCCCCAGGTGGTCGACGTCCGTCTTCATCCGTCTTCGACCCGATCGGACGCGGTTTGTCGCGGGCACGCGTAACGCGCAGCTCGCCGGGCGGAACGCAGGACTCGCTGGCCCGAACGCGGAACTCGCCGGGCTGGAGCGGGCAACTCGCCGGGCTGGAGCGGGCAACTCGCCGGGCTGGAGCGGACAACTCGCGCGGGACTCCTGACTCGCGCGCCGTCCTGTGACTCGCGCGCTGTACTAAGCCCGTCGCCGACCGGCCGCATCGCCGTCCCCTACCGTTTCCCCATGATCACGCTCGTGCTCGGCGGCACCCGCTCGGGCAAGTCCGGCCACGCAGAGTCCCTCCTGCCCGCCGACGAGCCGGTGCGCTACCTCGCCACCGCCCGGCGGATCGAGGGCGACGCCGAGTGGGAGGCCCGCATCGCCGCGCACCGCGCCCGCCGACCGCCGGCGTGGACCACGCTGGAGGGCGTCGACGTGGCCGCCACCATCGCCGCGGGCGGCGCACCCCTGCTGGTCGACGACCTGGCGACCTGGCTCACCGGGGTCCTCGACGACGCCGGGGCCTGGGACGCCCACCCGGTGCCGCCGGTCGTGCAGGAACGGGTCGGCGAGCTGGTCGCCGCGGTCGCGAACGCCCCTGGCCGGGTCGTGCTGGTCTCGGCCGAGGTCGGGCTGGGGGTCGTCCCGCCCACCCGGGCCGGGCGGTTGTTCCGCGACGAGCTGGGCGCGCTCAACACGGCGCTGGCCGCCGTCGCCGACGAGGTCGTGCTGCTCGTGGCCGGGCTACCGCTGAAGCTGAAGTGACCCCCGGTTCGCAGTGCCGGACAGCGCTGTTAGGAAACACCCTGTGGATCTGCCCGCCGTCCCCGCTCCCGACGCCCAGGCCCGTCGCGCAGCGGTCGCCCGCTACACCGAGTCGGCGGTGGCCGACGGCGCGCTCGGCCGCCTCGCCGAGCTGGGCGTGTGGCTCGCCGCCACCCGCGGCACCTGCCCACCACCGCCACCCGCCCGGGCTCGGATCGTCGTGATCGCGGGCGACCACGGCATCGCCGAGGCCGGGGTATCGATGCACCCCGCCGGATCGACGGCGAAGCAGGTCGCCACGCTGCACCACACGACCTCCCCGGTGGCGACGCTCGCCCCGGAGGGCGGCGCGACGGTCCGCGCGATCGACGTGGCGCTCACCGCGGGTGAGCCGACCGAGGCCGGTCCCTACCGGGTCCGGGCGGGCAGCGGCCGGATCGACCGCGAGGACGCCCTCACCGAGGCCGAGACCACGCACGCCGTCGGCGTCGGCCGCGCGATCGCCGACGAGGAGGTCGACGCCGGCGCCGACCTGCTGGTCCCGGCGTCGCTCGGGGTCGGGGCGACGACGCCCGCCGAGGTGATCGTCGCGGCGTTGACCGGCACCGAACCCGTCGCGGTCGTCGGGCGCGGCAGCGGCATCGACGACAACGCGTGGATGCGCAAGGCCGCCGCCGTGCGCGACGCGCTGCGCCGCACGAAGGGGCACCGCAACGACCCCCTCACGCTGCTGCGGGTCGCGGGCGGCGCCGACATCGCTGCGCTCACCGGGTTCTGCCTGCAGGCCGCGCTGCGCCGCACCCCCGTCCTGCTGGACGGGGGCGTCGTCCCGCTCGCGGCCGCGATGCTGGCCGAGCGGCTCGCGCCCGGTGCGAAGCAGTGGTGGCTGCTCGCGCAGCGCTCCACCGACCCGGCTGCGGCGATCGCCGCCGAACGCCTCGATCTGGAGCCCCTCGTCGAGCTGGGGATCCGGCTCGGTGACGGCACCGGCGCCGCCGCGGCGATCCCCCTGATCCGGATGGCGGCGCTGCTTCTGGCGGGAGCCGCACCGGCGTGAGGGGGCTCGCGGTCGCGCTGTCGCTGCTCACCGTGCTGCCGGTGCGGGTGGCGACGGTCGACCGCGCTGCGGCGGCCGCCGCCCTGCGTTGGGCTCCGGCCGTCGGGTTGCTGCTCGGCACCGCCGCGGGCGGGCTCGCTGTCGGTCTCGCCGCCCTCGGCCTCCCGCCGCTGGTCGCCGGGCTGCTCACCGTCGGAGCGCTGGCGCTGGCCACCCGTGGCATGCACGTCGACGGGCTCGCCGACACCGCCGACGGCCTCGGCTGCTACGGCCCGCCCGAGCGGGCCCTCGCCGTGCTGCGCGACGGCGGCGCCGGACCGTTCGCGGTCGCGACGCTCATCGTCGTGCTCGGCACTCAGGCGGGCACGCTCGGCGCACTCGGAACCACGGCCGTCCCCGCCGCCGCGCTGGCCCTCGCCACCGGACGCGCGTCGTTCGCGTGGACGTGCCGCCGCGGGGAGCCCGCGGCGCGGCCGGAGGGCCTCGGCGCGCTCGTGGCCGGGTCACAGCCGGTGTGGGTGGCCCCGCTGTGGTGGCTGGTGCTGGCCGCCGCGGCGGTGCCGCTGCTCGGCTGGCGCGGACCGGTCGCGGTGGCCTTCGCGGCGGCGGTGGCCGTGGCGCTGGCCCGGCACACGGCCCACCGGTTCGGCGGCGTCACCGGAGACGCGCTGGGCGCGGCGACCGAGCTGGCCACCACCGCGGCGCTGATCGTCCTCGCCACCGGGGTCTGAGCCCCCCAAACGCAACGAACGGCACTCTCGTCCACTCGGGGTGGACGAGAGTGCCGTTCGTTGCGCCCTGGAGCCGCGGACTCAGGCGGGCACCATCGTGTACATCCACGAGTGCGTGTCCGGGGCCTCGCCGCGCTGGATGGACGTGAGCAGCTCACGCAGCCGCAGCGTGACCGGCCCCGGCTCGCCACCGCCGATGACCACGTCGTCGTCGTGGCTCTTCACCCGTCCGATCGGCGTGATGACCGCGGCCGTGCCGCACCCGAAGACCTCGGTGATCCGGCCGTCCCGCGCACCGTCGAACCACTCCTGGCCGGAGATGCGCCGCTCGGTGACCTCGCAGCCGATCTCCTTCGCCAGCACGAGCAGCGCGTCGCGGGTGATGCCGGGCAGGATGCTGCCGGAGAGCGTGGGCGTGACCAGCTCGGCCTGGTCACCCGAGCCGAACACGAAGAAGAGGTTGTTCGACCCCATCTCCTCGACCCACGTGCGCTCCTCGGCGTCGAGGTAGGCCACCTGCGCGCAGCCGTGCTCGGCGCCCTGGGACTGCGGGAGCAGGGACGCGGCGTAGTTGCCGCCGCACTTCGCCGTGCCCGTACCGCCGAGCGCGGCACGGGTGTAGTCCGTGGACAGCCATACGTCGACCGGCTTCACCCCACCTGCGAAGTACGGCCCGGCCGGGGAGGCGATCAGCACGTAGAGGTACTCCGCCGAGGGCCGCACGCCCAGGCCCACCTCGGTGGCGAGCATGAACGGCCGCAGGTACAGCGAATCCTCGCCGCCCGCGGCGGGCACCCAATCACGGTCGACGTCCAGCAGCTGGCGGATCGACTCCAGGAACAGCTCGTCGGGCAGCTCGGCCATCGCGAGCCGCGCCGCGGAGCGCCTAAAACGCGCGGCATTGGCGTCGGGGCGGAAGCAGGCGATCGAACCGTCGGGCTGGCGGTAGGCCTTGAGCCCTTCGAAGATCTCCTGCCCGTAGTGCAGCACCATTGCCGCGGGGTCGAAGGTGAGCGGGCCGTACGGCTTGAGTTCCGCGTCGTGCCAGCCCTTTTCCGCCGTCCACCGGATCGTGACCATGTGGTCGGTGAAGTACCTCCCGAAGCCGGGTTCGGCCAGGATTTCCGCACGCCGCTCCGGGGGTGTGGGAGACGGGTGCGGGGTACGGGTGAATGCCACGGTCATGCCGGACAAGGTAGCCGGAGGGTTCGACGGTCGGAAGCCCGACCATCCCTTGTCCTATCCCCTGCCGCTGCCGGAACCCAGCCCGGCCGTCATTGCGCCGGCTCCCCCTCGGTGCAGCAGCGCCGGAATCCCTCCGCCTCCAGGCTCAGGTACCGGCGCGTGAGCCCGCCGTAGACGCGGCCGATGAGCCGCCCGATCGGTCCCTCCTGCACGAGCCGGAGGGTCAGCCGGGTCCCCTCACCGTCCGGCTCGATCAGGTGTTCGCCGATCGTTCGGACGCCGGGGCCGGTCGACTCCCACACCATGCCGCCGTCGTCGAGCCGGGTCACTGTCCACACGGCCTTCGGCAACTTCGGCTGGCGCACCTCGGCGCGGGAGCCGACGGCGAGCGGGCCGTCGTCGAGCCGGCGCACCGACGTGATCGACGGTGTCCAGCGCGGCCAGGCCTCGACGTCGACGAGAGCCGCGTGCAACCGCTGCACCGGCGCCGCGACGTGCAGGGTGTGCGTGAACTCCATGGCCGGAATGTACCACGTGGTACACCGATGTACCGTGTGGTACGTGCCGTCTCGGGAAGCGTTGCTGGACGCCGCGATCGCCCACGTCGAGCAGCACGGCCTCGGTGAGCTGTCGATGCGCGGCATCGCGGCCGCGATCGGCACCAGCCACCGGATGCTCAACTACCACTTCGGCTCGCGCGAGGCGTTCGTCCGCGCCCTCGTCGACCGCGTCGAGCAGCGCCAGCGCGACCGCCTCGCCGCACTGCTCGCCGATCCCGACGTTCCCCCGCTCGAGCAGGCCGCCCGGTTCACCGAGCAGCTGCTCGATCCCTCGCTGTGGCCGGCGGAGCGGCTGTTCTTCGAGGTCTACGGGCAGGCGCTGGCCGGCGCTCCGCACACCGCCGGGTTCCTCGACCGCGTCGTCACGGCGTGGCTCGAGCCCGCCGCCGAGCTGCTGGTGCGCATCGGCGTGCCGCGCGAGCAGGCCCGCACCCACGCCCGGCTCGGCCTCGCCGTCACGCGCGGACTGCTGCTGGACCTGCTCGCCACCGGCGACGTGGCGGGGGTGCGCGCCGCGGCCGAGCTGTACCTGCAGACCTACAAGGACCTGCAGGCCGGCATCACGCAGTGACGCGCACCGTGGCCGCCGCCCAGCCCACCGCGATCGCCACCACGGCGATCAGCACCTGGACCGGCGGCAGCGACGCGGCCATCACCAGCGACAGCACCAGCCCCACCGGCGGCGCCCAGCGGGGCCAGCGCCGCCGCTCCGCGGGCAGCCGCAGCGCCGCGAGGTTCAGCACCGCGTAGGCGATCAGCACTGCGCACGCCGACACCGCGATCGTGGCGGCCTGCCCGCCGACGCACACGACGGCGATCGCCACCGCCCCGGACACCAGCCCGGCCCGGCACGACGTACCCCGCTCCCCCGTCACCGCCAGCGCGCGCGGCAGCTCGCCGGCCCGGGCCATCGTCACCACCGTGCCGGTGAGCGCGACCAGTACCCACAGCAGCGCCGACATCGCCACCACGGCGGCCGCCACCCGCACCAGCATGCCCAGCGCCGGAGCACCGCCCGCGTCGACGACGGCGGCGAGCGGCGCGACCTCGGCCGACAGCCGTTCCGCGCCCATCCCGACGATCAGCGCGATCGCGAGCAGGAGCAGCACCGCGAGCCCGATCGCCAGCGTCACGAGCAGGCCGCGGCACAGCGTCGCGGCCGGCTCCCGGGCCTCGCCGCCGGCCATCCCGACCCGCGCGAGCCCGGCGAACGCGAACGACACGAACGCGGCCGCGCCGGTGATCCCGAGCCCACCCCAGCCCAGCTCGGCCGGGTCCGGCGACCAGCCCGCCGCCGGGGCGACCGGCGCGTCCCCGGCCAGGAGCAGAGACACGACGACGACGAACAGCAGGACCGCGAGAGTGCCGCCGACCAGGGCGTAGGTGCCGCGGACCGTCCAGCGGACGCCCGCGACGTTCGCGATCGTGGCGGCCACCAGCACCCCGATCGCGGCGGGCAGCGGCGCCGACGGCAGCACGTAGGAGGCGAAGATCGAGGCCACCGCGGCGGCGGCCGTCGCCCGGGCCACCAGGAACGCGACCGATCCCAGCCGGCCCAGCGCATCGGGTAGCCGGGCCCTGGCGACGTCCAGTGCGCTGAGCTCGCTCAGCCCGGTCGAGCGATCGTGCGCCAGCACCAGCTCGGCGGTGGACGCGGTGGAGCAGTACGCGGCGAACGCGGCGATCAGCACCGCCAGCGGCAGCCAGCGCCCAGCGGCGGCCGCCGCCGGGCCCCAGACGGCGAACGACCCGGCCCCGAGCACGGCAGCCAACCCGAGCACGACCACATCGGTCGTGCCGAGTCGCCGCTCCGCGCGCTCCTGTCTGCCGGGCACCCGTACAGCCAAGCATCTTCGACTGCCCCGTCCGGGCGCATGCCGGTGTCATTAGCATCTCGAAGGGATCTCGCCCCGACCCCGTCCCACCGAGAGGAAGTCGTCCACCGTGTCGACCGAGCTGCTGCCCGCCACCGGCCCCGCCGGATCCGCCGACGTCGAGGCCGTGATCGTCGGGCTCGTGCAGGGCGAGTCCGCCCCCGAGCTCGCCGACGGCGCCGCCGAGGTCGCCGCCGCATTCGGGGAGGGCCGGCTGATCGAGCTGCTGAGCGCGGTCGGCGCCACCGGCAAGGCGGAGGAGATCGTCAAGATCCCGACCGGGGGCGCGATCACCGCGCCGCTGCTGGTCGCAGCCGGGCTCGGCAAGCCGGTCGACGACGGTGACCGCGCCGTCCTCGCCGAGCGCGTCCGGCGCGCCAGCGGGGCGGCCGCCCGCGCGCTGGCCGGCAAGGCGAGTGCCCGGAACACGCTCGGGGCGATCGACGCGGCCGCGGCGGGCGAGGGCAGCGTGCTCGGCGCGTACACGTTCAGCGAGTACCGCAGCTCAGACGGCAAGGCCCCGTTGAGCCGCGTCGAGGTCGACGGGGACGCGGCCGCGATCGAGCGGGCCGCCACCGTCGCTGCGGCCGTCGTCGCGGCGCGGGACCTGATCAACACGCCGCCCAACGATCTCTACCCGGCCACGTTCGCCGAGCGGGCCGCCGCGCTCGCCACCGAGGCGGGGGTCGCCGTCGAGGTCCTCGACGAGAAGGCGCTCGCCGACGGCGGTTACGGCGGGATCCTCGGCGTCGGCCAGGGCTCGACGCGCCCGCCGCGGCTCGTGCGGCTGACGTGGTCCGGCGGCGACGCGCCGCGGGCGAAGGTCGCTCTCGTCGGCAAGGGCATCACGTTCGACACCGGCGGCATCTCGATCAAGCCCGCCGCGAACATGGACCACATGACCAGCGACATGAGCGGCGCGGCCGCGGTCATCGTGACGACCGTGCTCGCCGCCCGGCTGAACCTGCCGGTCGCGGTCACCGCCACCGTGCCGATGGCGGAGAACCTGCCGTCCGGGTCGGCCTACCGGCCGGGTGACGTGCTGCGCATGTACAGCGGCAAGACCGTCGAGGTGCTCAACACCGACGCCGAGGGCCGGCTGATCCTCGCCGACGCGATCGCCCGTGCCGCCGAGGACTCCCCCGACCTGCTCGTCGAGGTCTCCACCCTCACCGGTGCCCAGCAGGTGGCGCTCGGTATGCGCACCGCCGGCGTCATGGGCAGCGACGAGCTGCGCGACCGCATCGCCGCGCTCGGCCGCGCGGTCGGCGAGGACGCCTGGGCCATGCCGCTGCCCGAGCACCTGCGCGAAGGCCTCGACTCGCGCATCGCCGACATCGCCAACGCCGCCAGCGCGCGTTGGGGCGGGATGCTCTCCGCCGGGATCTTCCTGCGCGAGTTCGTGCCGGCCGGGCTGCCGTGGGCGCACATCGACATCGCCGGCCCGTCGTTCAACTCGAACAGCCCGTGGGGGTACACGCCGAAGGGCGGCACCGGCGTCCCGGTCCGGACGCTGGCCGCGCTGCTGCAGGAGCTCGCCGAGGCATAGGGAGTCGCGCATCTCGTCCGGCGAGTCCCGCGCCTCGCCCGGCGAGTCCCGCATCCGGCACCGCGAGTCCCGCGTGCTGTCTGGCGAGTACTGCGATCCGCGCGGTGTGCGCACCAGACGCACACCACACAGGACCCGCGTGCGCGACTCGCCGGGCGACACGCGCGATCCGCCGGCCCGACCTCCGGGCTCGCGAGTCCCGCGTTTCGGCCGGCGAGTCGCGCGGTCGACCCAGCGAGTCCGACATGGCGTCGGCCAGCTGCGTGTTCCGTCCACACAGACCGCTCAGGACTCACCCGTGTCGGACGCAGGACTCGCCGCGCCGGTCGCGAGACTCGCGATCCCAGACGCGCGACGCGCGGCCCGAGACGGGCAACTCGCGGTGCCGAATGCGCAACTCGCGGCCCCGAGTGCACGACTCCCGCCCGACCGAATGCGTGACTCGCCCGACCGGACGCGCGACTCGCCCGCGCGGGTGCACGCCCTCCGCGGCCCTACTGCTCCAGCTCGCGACGCCGCCTCAGGATCCGCTCCCGCGCGTCGTGATCGCGCATGCGCTGCGGGTACCCGACGATCTGCGCGTCGTAGATCGGCAGCGCGAGCTTGCGGGCGAAGCGGATGGCGGCGGCGGGGCCGGACACCCGGCCACGTGTCCAGGCGCCGTCCGCGTCGACCAGCAGCACTGTGGTCGGGGTGACGGTGGTGCGCGGCTCGACGAACGCCTCGACGCCGTGGTGCGCGGCGGCCCACTCGCGCAACCGGTCGAGATCGTCCCCACCGGACGACGAACGACGGCCGCGCAGCCGGTCGAGCAGTCCCACCGCGACCACCTCCTCGCTGCGGTCAAACGCCGGTGGGCGGTGATTCTCTCCCGAACGGACCACATCCCACTTGGAGTAGCCGCGGGTGACAAGATGGGCCCAGGAGCCCGGCTGACCCCGGGCCGACGGAAGTCTCGAGGGAGCTGTCGCGTGCCTGAGCACAACACCGTGCACAACGCGGACGTCGTGATCCTGGGTGCCGGTTCGGGCGGTTACGCCTGCGCACTGCGCGCCGCCGAGCTGGGGAAATCGGTCGTGCTCATCGAGCGCGACAAGATCGGAGGCACCTGCCTGCACCAGGGCTGCATCCCCACGAAGGCCCTGCTGCACGCCGCGGAGGTCGCGGACGCCGCGCGGGAGGGCGCCAAGGTCGGGGTGCTGTCCAAGCTGGACGGCATCGACATGTCCGGCGTCCACAGCTACAAGGACGGCGTGATCACCCGGCTCTACAAGGGCCTGCAGGGGCTGATCAAGTCGCGGAAGATCCAGGTCGTCGAGGGCACGGGCCGGTTCGAGGCGCCGAACGCCGTCGTCGTCGGTGATGATCGTTACGTCGGCACGGACGTGGTCCTGGCCACGGGCAGCTACGCACGCACGCTCCCCGGTCTCGAGATCGGCGGCCGCATCCTCACCAGCACTGAGGCGCTGCGCCTGCCCGAGGTCCCCGGCAAGGTCGTGATCCTCGGCGGCGGCGTGATCGGCGTCGAGTTCGCCAGCGTGTTCGCCAGCTTCGGCGCCCAGGTGACGATCGTGGAGGCGCTCCCCCGCCTGGTCCCGGCGGAGGACGAGTTCTGCTCCAAGCTCCTGGAGCGCGCCTTCCGCCGCCGCAGGATCGCCTTCCGCACCGGCGTGAAGTTCACCGGTGCGACGCAGGACGAGAACGGCGTCACGGTGACGCTGGAGACCGGCGAGGAGCTGGAGGCCGACTACCTGCTGGTCGCGGTCGGCCGCGGGCCCAACACCGCCGAGCAGGGCTTCGCCGAGGCGGGCATCGCGATGGAGCGCGGGTACGTGCTGGTCGACGAGCGGCTGCGCACCAACCTGCCCCACGTGTACGCCGTCGGCGACATCGTGCCGGGGCTGCAGCTCGCGCACCGCGGCTTCGCGCAGGGGGTGTTCCTCGCCGAGCAGATCGCCGGGTTGAACCCGCCGCCGATCGACGAGGCCGGCATCCCGCGCGTCACGTACTGCGAGCCTGAGGTGGCGTCGGTGGGCCTGACCGAGGAGCAGGCCCGCGAACGCCACGCAGAGGTGCAGACCCTCACCTACGACCTCGCCGGCAACGGCAAGAGCCAGATCCTGCAGACCCAGGGCGCGATCAAGCTGGTCAAGGCCGGCGCTCCTGGCGAGCCGGGTCCGGTCGTCGGCATCCACATGGTCGGCGCCCGCGTCGGCGAGCTCATCGGCGAGGCACAGCTGATCTACAACTGGGACGCGCACGCCGACGACGTCGCCGCGCTCGTCCACGCCCACCCCACCCAGAACGAGGCACTCGGCGAAGCGCATCTGGCGCTCGCCGGCAAGCCGCTGCACGCACACAGCTGACCGGCTCGCCGGCCGATCGCACAAGGACAGGAGTACCGACCCACATGGCCTTCACCGTCCAGATGCCCGCCCTCGGGGAGAGCGTGACCGAGGGGACCGTCACCCGCTGGCTCAAGCAGGAGGGTGACACGGTCGAGGTCGACGAGCCGTTGCTCGAGGTCTCGACCGACAAGGTGGACACCGAGATCCCCTCGCCCGTCGCCGGCGTGCTGCAGCGCATCGTCGCGGCCGAGGACGAGACCGTCGAGGTCGGCGGCGACCTCGCCGTGATCGCGGACGCGAGCGACGAGCCCGTCGACACCCCGGCCCCGCAGGCCGCTGCGCCCGCCACCGAGGCGGCCGACGACACCGCAGAGGACACCGAGGAGCAGACGGAGGTCGAGCCCGCCCCGGCCGACGCGCCCGCGCCGCGACCCACCCCGGCCGCTGCTGCCCCGGCCGGTGGCTCCGGTGGCGGCGCCCGCACCCCGGTGACGATGCCCGCGCTCGGCGAGAGCGTCACCGAGGGCACGGTCACCCGCTGGCTCAAGCAGGTCGGCGACACCGTCGCCGTCGACGAGCCGCTGCTGGAGGTCTCGACCGACAAGGTCGACACCGAGATCCCCTCCCCGGTCGCCGGCACGCTGCTGGAGATCACCGCCCAGGAGGACGAGACCGTCGAGGTCGGCGCGCAGCTCGCCGTCATCGGCGACGCCGACGCCGCGCCCGCCGCGCCCGAGCCCGCGCCCTCGGCCCCCGAGCCCGAGGCGCCGAAGGCCGAGCCGGAGCCGGAACCCGAGCAGGAGGCGCCCGCTGCGCCCGAGGCGGAGCCGGCCGCTCCTGCTCCCGCCCCGGCTGCGCCCGCTGCCCCGGCCGCGGAGGAGCCCGCCGAGGAGCCGTCCTCGGGCGGCGCCCCGTACGTCACCCCACTGGTGCGCAAGCTCGCCGCCGAGCACGGCGTGGACCTCTCGACGATCAAGGGCTCCGGTGTCGGCGGCCGCATCCGCAAGCAGGACGTGCTGGCCGCGGCCGAGGCCAAGAAGGCGGCGGCCGCTCCGACACCGGCCGAGACCCCGGCGGCGCCCGCTGCGGCTCCTCCTGCTGCCCCCGCAGCCGCTGCGGCGCCGCGTGCCCCGCAGGCCGTGCCGAAGCCGGCCGACGGCGGCCCGCAGCCGGGCACCACGGTGAAGATGTCGCGGCTGCGCCAGATCATCGCGGAGCGGATGAGCGAGTCCCTGCGGGTGTCGGCGCAGCTGACCACCGTGCAGCAGGTCGACGTCACCCGGATCGCCGCGCTGCGGGCGAAGGCGAAGGCGGAGTTCGAGCGCCGCGAAGGGGTGAAGCTGACCTTCCTGCCGTTCTTCGCGAAGGCCGCGATCGAGGCGCTGAAGGCGTTCCCTCAGGTCAACGCGTCGATCAACGAGGAGACGAAGGAGGTCACCTACCACGACTCGGTCCACCTCGCGATCGCCGTCGACACCCCGCGCGGGCTGATCGTCCCGGTCATCCACGACGCCGACCAGCTCAACATCGCCGGTCTGGCGAAGCGGATCGCCGACCTCGCCGAGCGCACGCGGACCAACAAGATCTCGCCGAACGAGCTGTCCGGCGGGACCTTCACGATCACCAACATCGGCAGCGTCGGCGCCCTGTTCGACACGCCGATCATCAACCAGCCGCAGGTCGCGATCCTCGCCACGGGTGCGATCACCAAGCAGCCGGTGGTGGTCACCGACGCCGACGGCAACGACTCGATCGCGATCCGGTCGGTCTGCTACCTGCCGCTGACCTACGACCACCGGCTCATCGACGGGGCCGACGCCGGCCGGTTCGTGTCGGCGATCCGGGCTCGGCTCGAGGANGGTGCGTTCGAGGCGGACCTCGGGCTCTNACGCCTCGTAGACCGCGGTAAGTCGCGACGAACGGCACTTTCGTCCACTCTGAGTGGACGANAGTGCCGTTCGTTGCATCCGGGGTGCCGTGCAGCCGGGTCGCGCGACCAGCCGCGGTGGGCCAAGATCGGGTCGTGCGCGTCGTCGTCGCCGGTTCGTCCGGCCTGATCGGTACTGCCGTCGTCGCCCACCTGCGCTCGGCGGGGCACGAAGTGCTGCGCCTGGTCCGGCGCACCCCGGCGGCACCCGACGAACGGAGCTGGGACCCGCCCGCAGGCCGCATCGACGAGGGCACCTTCGACGGGGTCGGCGCCGTCCTCGGTCTGGGCGGCGCGGGCATCGGGGACCGCCCGTGGAGCGGAGCGCGCAAGCAGGTGCTGCGGGACAGCCGCATCGGCGCCACCGAGGTGCTCGCCGCGGCCGTGGCCGAGCACCGGGTGCCGACGTTCGTGTCGGCGTCGGCGGTGGGCTTCTACGGCGACGCGGGCCCGGACGAGATCGACGAGTCCGCACCGCAGGGGTCCGGCTTCCTCGCCGAGCTGGTGCGCGACTGGGAGGCCGCGACCCGGGCCGCGGCGGACGCCGGCGCCCGGGTGGTCACCCTGCGCACCGGGCTGGTGCTGTCCCGGCGCGGCGGGCTGATGGGCCGGCTACGGCCGCTGTTCCGGCTCGCGCTGGGCGGGTGGATCGGGTCCGGCCAGCAGTACTGGCCGTGGGTGTCCCTCGACGACGTGGTCGGCGCGACCCGGTTCGTCGTCGAGCACGACGAGATCAGCGGCCCGGTGAACGTGACCGGCCCGACGCCCGTCACCAACGCCGAGTTCACCCGCGCGCTGGCCGCGGCGCTGCACCGGCCAGCGCCGGTGCCCGTGCCGGAGGCGCTGGTGCGGCTGCTGCCCGGCGGGATGGGCGAGGAGATGCTGCTCCACAGCCAGCGCGCGGTGCCCGCGAAGCTGCTGGCGGCCGGGTACGAGTTCCGCCACCGCACCCTCGACGACGCGCTGGCCGCGGCGGTCGGGGGTTAGCGGACGCTACCGGATCGCCGGGTCCAGCTGCAGGTCCAGCCCGGCGGGCACCCGCGGCCGCGCCACCGGGTGCTCCCGCACGGGCAGGGTGCCGTCGAGCGCGGCGAGGATCGCCTCCTCCAGCGGATCGATCACCTCAGCCACCGGCACCGGGCGGCCGAGCTCGGCCGCCAGGGACGTCACCCCGGCGTCGGAGATGCCGCACGGCACGATGCGGTCGAACGCGGACAGATCGGGGTCGCAGTTCAGCGCCAGGCCGTGCAGCGTCACCCCGGCCTGCACGCGCACGCCGATCGCACCGATCTTGCGCTCGTAGCGGGTCTCGTCGGCGGGCAGCCACACCCCGCTGCGGCCCTCCACGCGACCGGCGTCGGTGAGGCCGAAGCCGTGCACGACGGCGATCATCGCCTCCTCGAGCCGGCGGACGTAGTCGACGACGTCGAGCGGCTCGGCCAGCCCGATGATCGGGTACGCGACGATCTGGCCCGGCCCGTGCCAGGTGATCCGCCCGCCGCGGTCGACGTCGATCACCCGGGAGCCGTCGGTCGGCCGGTCCTCGGGCTGGGTCCGCTTGCCCGCGGTGTAGACGTGGTGGTGCTCCAGCAGCATGAGCACGTCGGGCCCGCGGCCCTCGCGGCGGTCGTCGGCGTGGGCGCGCTGGATCTCCCACGCCACCTCGTAGTCGACGAGGCCGAGGCGGTCGACGCGGACGGGATCGGTGCTGCGGCGGCAGGATCGGCTGGCCATGGCGCTCACGTTACGCCAGCTGGGGTGCGACGCGGGCGGCGATGAGCTCCAGGTGGTCCAGGTCGGACAGGTCGAGGACCTGCAGGTAGACGCGGGTCACCCCGGCCTCCTCCCGCCACCGCCCGAGCGCGTCGACGACCTGGTCCGGGGTGCCGACGAGGGGGTTGTCGACGTGGTCGCCGGCGGCGGTTCCGGTCACGGCGAGGCGGCGCTCCACCTCGGCGTCGGTCGCTCCGACGGCGACGCGCTGGGCGAACGAGCGCACCATGCCGCCGGGGTCGCGGCCGACGGCCGTGCACGCGTTCGCCACCCGCTCGTACTGCGCGACGGCGACGTCGAGCCTGGGGAACGGCAGGTTGAACTCGGCGGCGTAGCGGGCGGCCAGCGCCGGGGTGCGCTTCGGCCCCATCCCGCCGACGATCACCGGGATCTGCCGGCTCGGTTTCGGCAGCGCGGGCGAGTCGGCCACCGTGTAGTAGCGGCCCTCGAACGAGTAGCGCTCCCCCTCCGGGGTCGCCCACAGCCCGGTGATGATCTCCAGCTGCTCCGCGAGTCGGTCGAAGCGCTCCGCCTGCGGCGGGAACGGGATCCCGTACGCGGTGTGCTCGGCCTCGAACCAGCCGGCGCCGAGGCCGAACTCGATGCGGCCGCCGGACATCTGATCGGCCTGCGCGACGGCGATCGCGAGCGGGCCCGGCAGCCGGAACGTGGCGGACGTCACCAGGGTGCCCAGTGCGATCCGCTCGGTCTGCACGGCCAGGGCCGTGAGGGTGGTCCACGCGTCGGTGGGCCCGGGTAGGCCGGTGCCACCCATCGTCAGGTAGTGGTCGGAGCGGAAGAAGCCGTCGAAACCGAGTGCCTCGGCGGCCTGCGCGACCCGGAGCAGGTCGGCGTAGGTCGCGCCCTGCTGGGGCTCGGTGAAGATCCTCAAGTCCACGGGGCTCCAGGCTATCCGAGGCGTAGGGTGAGCACCGTGACGATCGCTCCCGAAGGTCGCAAGCTCCTGCGCCTGGAGGTCCGCAACAGCGAGACCCCGATCGAGCGCAAGCCGTCGTGGATCCGCACCCGCGCGCGCACCGGCCCCCAGTACACCGAGCTGAAGCAGCTGGTGCGCTCCGGCGGCCTGCACACGGTCTGCGAAGAGGCCGGCTGCCCGAACATCTACGAGTGCTGGGAGGACCGGGAAGCGACCTTCCTGATCGGCGGTGAGCAGTGCACCCGCCGCTGCGACTTCTGCCAGATCGACACCGGCAAGCCGGCCGAGCTCGACCGCGACGAGCCCCGGCGGGTCGCCGAGTCGGTCCGGCAGATGGGGCTGCGCTACTCCACCGTCACCGGCGTCGCGCGCGACGACCAGCCCGACGGCGGCGCCTGGCTGTACGCCGAGACCGTCCGCCAGATCCACGCCCTCAACCCGGGCACCGGGGTGGAGCTGCTCATCCCGGACTTCAACGCCCGCGACGACCAGCTCGGCGAGGTCTTCTCCGCCCGCCCGGAGGTGCTGGCGCACAACCTGGAGACCGTGCCGCGGATCTTCCGCCGCATCCGCCCCGGGTTCCGCTACGAGCGCTCCCTCGAGGTCATCACCAAGGCCCGCGCGGCCGGGCTGGTGACCAAGTCGAACCTGATCCTCGGCCTGGGCGAGACCCCCGACGAGGTCACCGCCGCGCTGCAGGACCTCTACGACGCCGGCTGCGAGATCGTCACGATCACCCAGTACCTGCGCCCCTCGCGGCGCCACCACCCGGTGGAGCGCTGGGTCAAACCCGAGGAGTTCGTCCAGCACGCCGAGACCGCCGAGAAGATCGGCTTCGCCGGCGTCATGGCCGGCCCGCTGGTGCGCTCCTCCTACCGCGCCGGACGGCTGTACGCGCAGACGATCGCCGCCCGCGGCGAGCAGCTCCCGCCCGGGCTGGAGCACCTCGCCCACGAGGGAGCCGCCGCCCAGGAGGCGCGGTCCTTGCTGGCCGAGTAGCCACGTATCCTGGGCCGATGGCGGGTGGGAAGAAGGACGCTGCGGCGAAGGAAGCGAAGGCGGCGGCGAAGAAGGAGAAGCGGGAGCAGGCCCGTGCCCGGCGCCGCCAGATCTGGCAGGTCTTCCAGACGCAGCGCAAGGAGGACAAGCTCCTCCTGCCGTTGATGATCGGTGCGCTCGTCGGGGCCAGCGCCCTGGCGTTCATCATCGGGCTGTTCTTCGACCTGGAGTGGGTCCTGCTGCCGATCGGCATCGCGGTCGGCGTGCTGATCGCGGTCAGCATCTTCGGCCGCCGGGTGCAGGCCTCGGTGTTCGCGAAGGCCGAGGGCACACCCGGCGCGGCCGGCTGGGTGCTGGAGAACATGCGCGGCCAGTGGCAGGTCACCCCCGGCGTCGCCGGCACCACCCACCTCGACGCCGTGCACCGCGTCGTCGGCCGCCCCGGCATCATCCTGGTCGCCGAGGGCGCCCCGCACCGGGTGAAGTCGCTGCTCGCGCAGGAGAAGAAGCGCACCGCGCGCGTCGTCGGCACCACCCCGATCTACGACATCATCGTCGGTAACGACGAGGGCCAGGTGCCGCTCAAGCAGCTGCAGCGCCACCTGATGAAGCTGCCGCGCAACATCTCGGCGGCGGAGATGGCCTCGCTCGACGCACGGCTGGCCGCGCTGGGGTCGCGGGCCGCCGCGATGCCGAAGGGGCCTCTGCCGCAGGGCGCGAAGCTGCGCAGCGTGCAGCGCACCGTCCGCAGGCGCTGAGGTCGTCCGGGTCGGGCCCGCACGGCCGGGGTCGCAGGGAGGAACCTCTCCGCCTGCCGTTCACGCCACCAGCACGCCCAGGCGGGTCACCAGTTCCTCCGGCCGCGCTGTCGACGGATCGGTGAGGTACGTCTCGACGATCGGGCCGACCGCCTGGTGCCCTTGCACCCGCACCTGCTCCAGGAGCGCAGCGTACGCGCGCGGAAGCACCTCGTAGGGGCCGACGTGCAGCGTGGTCGCCCACTGCCCGCCGGGCAGCACCTGCTCGTCTTCGAGCCCGGGCGCGGTGCGGGGCACCCCGACGAGCACGTCCATCTCCTCGGCGAGATCGAGCGGGTAGACCGCCGTCAGCGGCTCCCGACCGACGCCCGCGGCGAGCACCCGGCCGCAGAGCGCGCCGATGTCGGCGTCGAGCTCGGCCGCGCGGACGGTGCCGCGCACCCCGGCCAGCTGCTGCGCAGGCTGATCGGCCACGGCGACGTCGTAGCGGACGCGGTCCGGGCTGGCCAGCAGTCCGTCGAGGGCGCGCAGCGTCTGCTCGCGGCGGGCCAGCTCGGCGGCCCACCGCTCCCGTTGGTCGGCCAGCACCTTCGCGACCGCGGCGTCGTCCGGGGCCTCGAGCACCTCCCGGACGACCGGGATCGGCACGTCGAGCCGCCGCAGCAGCGCGATCGTCGTGGCCGCCGGGACCTGCTCGACCGTGTAGTACCGATAGCCCGACGACGGATCGACGTGGGCGGGTTCGAGCAGGCCCTCGGCGGCGTAGTGCCGGACCGCCTTGACCGTCAGGCGGCAGAGGCGGGCGAACGCCCCGATCGACATCACGGTGCCATCATGCGCGCCGTCGCGCGGGTGCGTCCGCGGCGCTCCCCCGGTCGTCGCCGAGCGACAGCTGCAGCCAGGTGCGCAGCTCCTCCGGCGGGACGGTCGACGGATCGGTGAGGTAGACCTCGGTGTGCCCCTCGGCCGGGGTGCGCCCCTGGGCGGCGACGAACCGGCGGAGCGCCTCGAGTGCGGGGCGCTCCGCCGAGTACGGGCCGTGGTGCAGCAGCCGGGCCACTCGCTGGGCCGGGACGTGGCGCAGCCGCACGGCCACCCCGAACGGCGCCGCGGCGGCCGCGACCGCGTCCTCGGTGGCCCCGGCCGGGGCCGGGACGGCGAGCCGCCACTGCCAGCCCTGCGGGGCGTCGAGATCGAACGCCGCAGGGTCACCGCCCTGGGTGTAGGTGCCCTCCAGCGGCACGTCGGTGAGGTCGCCGAGGGCGGCCCGCACGGCGTAGAGCGCCTGGATGGCCGTACCGAACTCCGGCGACTCGGGTGCGCCGGCGCCGTCGACGGTGAGCACGTCGCGGGCCGGGATGTCGATCACGTCGGGAACGCTCGTCGATGTGGTCATGCCCCGACGGTCGACCCTCCCGCAGGGGGAGGGTCAAGCCCGGGTGCGCACCACGATCGAGCGGGTGGCGCGGTCGTGCCAGCCGCGCTCGTCGGCGTCGCGGATCAGCGGTGGCACGACCAGCGCGACGAGCAGGGTGCGCAGGAGCGCGCGCGGCAGCCCGATCACGGCCGTCGAGCCGATGGACGCGACGCGGATGCCGAGCGCCACCATGCCGGCGCTGGCGCCGAAGAACGCCACCGGCAGCGCCGTGATGACGAACCAGACACCCAGCACGGCCCACTGCAGGTACGGGGACTCGAACGGATCCGGCCCGACGAGCAGCAGGGCGATCAGGTAGCCGAGCAACCAGTCGACGACGAGTGCGAACACGCGTCGGCTGAGCGACGCCACCGACGCCGGCCCCTCGGCCGGCAGCCCGAACCGGGCACCCGGATGACCGTCCGGCGCAGGGACGGGAATTTCGGACTCGCTGGTGGACGCCATGGCACTAGGGTAGGCCTCCACCGGGAGAGACTCGTGTCACGCTGAGCGCCCGTTAACGTCTGTGAAACAGCCGAGTGATGGACGGGCAACATCGCCAACCTAAGTTGCCGCTGGAAATCGAGCCGATCGAAGGAGCCGTGCCAGGGTGTTCAGCAACTCGGAAGAGGTCCTCAAGTTCATCTCTGACGAGAAGGTCGAGTACGTCGACATCCGATTCTGCGACCTTCCCGGCGTCATGCAGCACCTCACCGTCCCCGCGGCGACGGCGAGCAACCTCCTCGAGAACGGGGCCGCGTTCGACGGCTCGTCGGTGCGAGGGTTCCAGGCGATCAACGAGTCGGACATGCTGCTTCAGCCCGACATCGCCACTGCCCACCTCGACCCGTTCCGCAAGCACAAGACCCTCAACCTCAACTTCTTCGTGCACGACCCGATCACGGGCGAGCCGTACAGCCGTGACCCGCGGAACGTCGCGCGGAAGGCGGAGCAGTACCTCGCCGCATCGGGCATCGCGGACACCGCGTACATGGGGCCGGAGGCGGAGTTCTACATCTTCGACTCCATCCGTTTCGGGTCCGACCCGCACCAGCAGTACCACTTCATCGACTCCGCCGAGGGCTGGTGGAACACCGGTCGCGAGGAGGAGGGTGGCAACCTCGGCTACAAGGTCAACTACAAGGGCGGGTACTTCCCGGTGCCCCCGGTCGACCACTACGCCGACCTGCGCGCCGACATCGTCGCCAACCTGACCAAGGTCGGGTTCGAGGTCGAGCGCGAGCACCACGAGGTCGGTACCGCGGGGCAGGCGGAGATCAACTACAAGTTCAACACGCTGCTCCACGCCGCCGACGACATCATGCTGTTCAAGTACATCGTCAAGAACACGGCGTGGGCGGCCGGCAAGACCGCCACGTTCATGCCCAAGCCGTTGATGGGCGACAACGGCTCCGGCATGCACGTGCACCAGTCGCTGTGGAAGGACGGCCAGCCGCTCTTCCACGACGAGTCCGGCTACGGCGGCCTGTCCGACACCGCGCGCTACTACATCGGCGGCCTGCTGCACCACGCGCCGTCGCTGCTGGCGTTCACCAACCCGACGGTGAACTCCTACCACCGCCTGGTGCCGGGCTTCGAGGCCCCGGTGAACCTGGTCTACTCGGCGCGCAACCGCTCGGCCTGCATCCGTATCCCGCTCTCGGGCAACAACCCGAAGGCCAAGCGCATCGAGTTCCGCTGCCCCGACTCGTCCGGCAACCCGTACCTGGCCTTCTCCGCCATGGTCATGGCCGGCCTCGACGGGATCAAGAACAAGATCGAGCCGCCGGCCCCGATCGACAAGGACCTCTACGAGCTGCCGCCGGAGGAGGCCAAGGACATCCCGCAGGTGCCCGGCAGCCTCGCCGAGGTCATCGACCGGCTCGAGGCCGACCACGACTACCTGCTCGAGGGTGGCGTGTTCACGCCCGACCTGATCGAGACCTGGATCGCCTTCAAGCGCGAGCGGGAGATCGACCCGCTGCGCATGCGGCCGCACCCGTACGAGTTCGCGCTCTACTACGACGTGTGACGGTCGGCGCGGTCCAGCCGGTCCCACGGACATGAAGGCCCGGCGTCCTGCCAGGAGGCGGACGCCGGGCCTTCGGCACGTCCGGGACGGGTCGAGACCGCAGCTCCCACTACCGCGCCTGTGTGACCTCGCCGGTCCCGCTGATGTGCTGCTGCACCTTCGGGGAGCCGCGGTAGGTGACGTCGCCGCTGCCGGAGACGTCGACGGTGAGCGAGTCGGAGACCGTCACGTCGGCCTCGCCGCTACCGCTGATCCGGATCTCGGTGATCTTCGTGGCGAGACCGGCGGCCTCGTAGGAGCCGGAGCCGTGCACGCTCACCACCTGCTCGTCGACGCTGCCGCCGACGACGACGTCGCCGGAGCCCTCGATGTCGACGGTCAGCGAGGAGCCCCTGATGTCGGGGTGGCGGACGGTACCCGCGCCGGAGATCACGATCCGCTCCAGGGACGGCACCGTGACCGTGTAGTGGATGCGGCTCGCGCCGCGCAGCACCGCGCGGTCCTCCACCGACAGCACCAGGGTGCCCCCGGAGACTTCGCTGGTCAGCAGCGGCAGCAGGTCCGCGGGCGCCTCGACCGTGAGCGACGGCGGGCCGGTCGAGACGTCCACGGTGCCGGAGGTGGCGAGGTCGATGCCCGTGACGTCGGAGATCGTGCGCTGCTCGCTGGTCACCTCACCCGCGCCGGATGCCGCGTTCGGCACAGCGCCGCATCCCGCGACAGCGGCGACGAACAGTGCGGTGGTTGCGAGCCTCCGGCCGGTCCTCGTCCTCATGCGTGCGACGCTAGCGCGCGGCGGAGCAGCGCACGGTGGGGGCAACCCCCGTTGCGGCACGTGTGCGCCGCGGCCGTGCAGACGCGACCATGGGTGAGGTCGCGTCGAGGAGGGAGCAGTGCCGGACAGCGGGCATCGGCCGAGGGGGGAACCCGAGCCGCGGTTCGAATCGGCCGTCGAGCGTCAGATCCGCCTGGCGCAGGAGCGCGGCGCGTTCGACAACCTGCCCCTGGCCGGCAAGCCGCTGCCCGGCGCGGGCCAGCCCTACGACGAGAACTGGTGGATCCGCAGCTGGCTGGAGCGCGAGGTCGGCAGCGCCGAGGCCCTGCTGCCGGAGTCGATCCAGCTGCGCCGCGAGATCGACCGCCTCCCGCAGAAGGTGCGGGACATGGACACCGAGTGCGAGGTGCGCGCGGCCGTCCGCGAGCTCAACCTGCGCATCGCCGAGCACATCCGCCACCCGACCGGCCCCAACGTGCCTGTGACCCCGGTCAAGGTCGACGACGTGGTGGCCCGCTGGCGGGAGGAGCGGCGGGCCCGCCGGCGCAGGCCGCAGCAGGCCCCGCCGCCCCCACCGGAGCCACCGGAGGACGCCACCCCGCCGAAACGCTGGTGGCGGCGCCTGCTCAGGCTCAGGTGAGCCGGAACAGCGGGATGATCCGGTCGGTCTTCTCCTGGTACTCGCCGAACCCGGGCCGCCAGGCGACGATCCGCTCCCAGAGCAGGTCCCGCTCCTCATCGCGGATCTCCTCGGCCGTGACCGCGAACCGCTCGGTCCCCACCTCGACCTCGATGCGCGGGTTGGCCTTGAGGTTGTGGTACCAGGCCGGGTGCTTCGGAGCGCCGCCCGCCGACGCGATGATCACCATCGTGCCGTCGTCCTCCGGGAGGTAGACCAGCGGAACCTCGCGCACCGCTCCCGTCTTCGCACCGACCGCATGCACGATGATCATCGGCGCGCCCTCGAAGGGGCCACCGACCTTCCCCCCGTTGGCCCGGAACTCCGCGATGACCTGAGCGTTCCAGTCGCTCACACGTCCCCCCTGTCTATCCGAATTGGACCCAGGCAGTGGCGACGAGCGCCGCCGTCCCGATCAACCAGAACACCCCGACCCACATTCCGCGGGGCAGCCGCGTGAGCGCAGCGAGCATGTCGGCGTCGGACGTGCCGCCGCGCCGGCCGCGCGGATCGACCAGCCGCCCGCGCTGCAGCTCCCGCACCGCACGCACCCCGCCGAACACCAGGAACCAGCACAGCGCGACGGCGAACCCGGCCCGCACCGACGGAGTACCCCACCACGCCACTGCACCGACCAGCAACCCGGTGACGACGACGGCGAGCGCGCCGTAGCCGTTGCGGATCCACCCGAGGGTGACCGCGAGCGCACCGACCACCGCCCACAGCAGCCACTCCGGCCGGCCCGCGGTGACCACGACCATGCCGCCCAGCCCGATCAGCGACGGGGCCGGGTAGCCGCCGAGGAACGTCAGCACCAGACCCGGCCCACGGGGCGCCCCTGTGGACACGGTCAGGCCGGACGTGTCGGGGTGCAGCCGGATACCGGCCAAGCCGCGCCCGACCAGCACGGCCACGAGCGCGTGCCCGCCCTCGTGGGCGATCGTGACGACGGTGCGCGTCCACCGCCACAGCGGCGTCCACAGCACCGCGAACAGCGCCAGGACCAGCGCGATCACCGCACTGCGCTGGCCGGTCACCACCCGCAGCGCGACGTCGGCGATGCCGTCGAGGACGTTCCGGAGATCGAGCGCGTCGGGCCGGGCCACCGCCTCATCGTGCCGGGACGGCGGTGCCCGGGTGGTCGCTACCCCTGGTGGGCCTGGTCGTAGCCGTAGTCGCTGTCGTAGTCCAGGTCGAACGGGATCCCGCGCAGGGACTCGAGGGAAACGCGGCGACGCTGGGCGGGGATGATCGCGGTTCGGGCCTCCTGGGCCAGGTCGTACGAGTAGTCGCCAGCCTCGTCAACGTCGTTGGACATCGTCGGCTCCTCGCAGCACACCGCACCCGGCAGCTACACTACGTAGCCGTCACCATTCGGACGGTGTACGGCCAATGATCGCCCGCTGGGGGCGACCAAGGCAATACCGTTCACTCTCCGGTCACTCGCGCGCCGCCATGGCCAGCGACGTCCCGAGGGCGATCATGAGCGCGCCACCCGACGCGCCCAGCCGCCGCACCCGTGCCGGCGAGGTCGCGAGCCAGCTGCGCGCCCAGCCCGCGCCGAGCGCGTACGTCGCGTCGACCAGGGCGGCGAGGAGCGCGAACAGCGTGCCGAGGACCGCCATCTGCACCCCCGGTGTTCCCGCGGCGGGATCGGTGAACTGCGGCAGGATCGCCGCGAACAGCACCAGCACCTTCGGGTTCGTCGCCCCGACGACGACGGCCTGCCGGAAGATGCGCGCGGTCATCGGCGCAGGTGGGGCACCCACGGCCGCGGCCAGGTCGCCGCGGTGGCGGATCGTCTGCACACCCAGGTAGACCAGGTACGCGGCACCGACCAGCTTCAGCGCGGTGAACACCTCGATCGACGCGGCCGCGATCGCCCCGAACCCCGCGGCCACCGCCGCGACCACCACGAGGACCCCGGTCGTGTTGCCGGCGACGCTGACGAGCGCAGCCCGCCGCCCGTGCGCCAGCGCCCGGCCGACGATGAACAGCACGCTGGGGCCCGGTACCACCACCAAGACCATCCCGGTGAGCACGAACGCGACGACGGTCTGCAGTGAAGGCACGAGCGTCACGCTAGCTCAGATCGCGCCCGACTCACCCGTCGCCGGATCGCGGCTCGCGCGCCTTCCAGCTGCGCCGGATCGCGCTGGACCCCGCGCTGCTCCTCCGTCGCGGAGCGCGGGTTCGCGCGGTGGTCACCTCCCAGCAGTCCTCGGCACAGGCGCGGCGAGCACCCCGGAGTCGTGCTCGTCGGCCACGTCACCAGCCGTAGAACACGCGCTCCACGACCGCCCGGGCCCGCCGGGTCGCACGGCGGTAGTCGTCGACGAACACCCCCGGGTCCCCGTCAGCCGGGTAGCCCATGGCGTGCGCGACGGCGACGAGCTCGCGCCCCGACCGCGGCAGCTGGTCGCCCGGCTTGCCGCGCACGAGCATGATCGCGTTGCGGGCGCGGGTGGCCATGGTCCAGCCCGCCTCCAGCGCGGCCGCGTCGGAGGGCGAGATCAGCTCGGCGGCGACGGCCTCGCGCAGCCCCTCCAGCGTCGACGTCGTGCGCAGCTCGGGGATGTCGCCCGCGTGCTGCAGCTGCAGCAGCTGCACGGTCCACTCGACGTCGGCGAGCCCGCCGTGGCCGAGTTTCGTGTGCGTGCTGCGGTCGGCGCCGCGGGGCAGCCGCTCCGCGTCGACGCGGGCCTTGATGCGCCGGATCTCCGCGACGGCGGCCGCGCTGAGCCCCTCGGGCGGGTAGCGGATCGGGTCGATCAGCTCGATGAACCGCCGGCCCAGGTCCGCGTCGCCGGCGACCGGCCGGGCGCGCAGCAGCGCCTGCGCCTCCCACACCTCCGACCAGCGCTCGTAGTAGGAGCGGTAGGACTCCAACGTGCGCACGAGCGGCCCGTTGCGACCCTCCGGGCGCAGGTCCGCGTCGACGATCAGCGCCGGGTCGGGGCTCGGGGCGCCCAGCGTGCGGCGCACCGTCTCCGCGACGGTGGTGGCGTAGCGGACCGCTTCCCGCTCGTCGGCGCCCTCGACGGGCTCGCACACGAACAGGACGTCGGCGTCGCTGCCGTAGCCCAGCTCGCTGCCGCCGAGGCGGCCCATGCCGATCACCGCGATGCGCGCCGCCCGCTCGGTGCCCTCCGCCTTGAGGGTGCGCTCGACGGCGTCGAGGGTCGCCTGCAGCACCGCCACCCACACCGACGACAGCGCCGCGCACACCTCCGGCGTGGACAGCACCCCCAGCAGATCGGCGCAGGCGACGCGGAGCAGCTCGTGGCGGCGCAGGGACCGGGCGGTGGCCGCCGCGCTGGCCGGATCGGTGTGCCGGGCCACCGACAGCCGCAGCGAGTTCGCGACCTCGGCCGGATCGCGGGTGAGGTCGTCGGAGAACCCGGTGCTCGGCGCCGCGAGCATGCGCAGCACCTCCGGCGCGCGCACCAGCAGGTCCGGGACCAGCGCGGACGTGCCCAGAAGGTGCATGAGCCGGTTGGCGACCTGGCCCTCGTCGCGCAGCAGCCGCAGGTACCACGGGGTGTCCGCCAGTGCCTCGGACACCCGTCGGTAGGCCAGCAGGCCGCGGTCGGGATCCGGGGTGCGGGACAGCTCGTCGAGCAGGACGGGCAGCAGCGCCGTCTGGATGGCCGCCGCCCGGGAGATCCCCGACGTGAGCGCGCGCAGGTGGTTGAGCGCCCCCTCCGGCGACACCCAACCCAGCGCCTTCATCCGCGCCTTCGCTGCCTCCTCCGACAGCCGCCCGACGTCGCCGAGATCGGCCGTCACCCGTGCCACGGCCGACAGCAGCGGTCGGTAGAACAGCTTCTGGTGCAGCCGGCGCACCCGCCGCGCGTTGCGCTGCCACTCGTTGAGGAGCACGCCGACCACGTCGTAGCGCCCATCGGGCCGCATGCGCGCGGCCCGCGCCAGCCAGCGCAGCGCCTCGGTGTCCTGCGGCGGCGGCAGCTGGTGGGTGCGGCGCATCCGCTGCAGCTGCAGGCGGTGCTCCAGCAGCCGCAGGAACCGGTACGACGCGGCGAGGTTGGCACCGTCGTCGCGGCCGACGTAGCCGCCGTCGCGCAGCGCGGCGAGCGCCTCCAGGGTCGTCGGGGAACGCAGTGACTCGTCGGTGCGGCCGTGCACCAGCTGCAGCAGCTGCACCGCGAACTCGACGTCGCGCAGCCCGCCCGGGCCCAGCTTCAGCTCGCGGTCGGCGAGATCGGGGCGGATGTGCTCCTCGACGCGGCGACGCATCGCCTGCACTTCGGCGACGAAATCCTCCCGGCCCGCGGCGCTCCACACCATCGGTGCGACCGCCTCGGTGTAGGCCTTGCCCAGCTCGGCGTCCCCGGCGACCGGGCGGGCCTTGAGCAGCGCCTGGAACTCCCAGGTCTTCGCCCACCGCTTGTAGTAGCTGACGTGTCCCTCCAGGGTGCGCACGAGCGCGCCCTGCCGGCCCTCCGGCCGCAGGTTCGCGTCGACCTGGAAGCAGGCCTCCCCCGCGACGCGCATCATGCGGTTGGCGAGCTTCGTGGTCGCCTGGTCGGCGGGCTCGGCGACGAACACGACGTCGACGTCGCTGACGTAGTTCAGCTCGTGCCCGCCGCACTTGCCCATGGCGATCACGGCGAGCCTGCCCACCTCGCCCACCTCGGCGACCGCCACCGCGAGCGCCGCCTTGAGCGCGGCCGCGGCCAGGTCGGACAGCCGCGCGGTGACGTCCTCGATCTCCATGACGGGCAGCTCCGGCTCCCCGACGGCGGCGAGGTCGGCCGCGGCGAGCGCCATGACCTCGTCACGGTAGACCGCACGCAGCGCGGCGATCGCCTCCGCACCGGTGAGCCGGGCCGCGCTGCCGCCCGGGGACCCGGCAGGCGGCGCGTCGGGATCGGCCCCCACGGCCCGCAGCATCGTGGCCGCCGCGCCCTCCGCGTCGGCCGGGCCGACGTCACCGGCGAGCCGGTGCCAGCGGTCCGGGTGGGTGACGAGGTGGTCGGTGAGCGCGGTCGAGCTGCCCAGCAGCGCGGTGAGCCGGCCGCGCAACCGCACGTCGCTGCGCAGCGCGGCGTCGAGCTCGGTCCGGTCGGAGACGGCGTTCATGAGCCGCTCCATGCCGCGCAGCGCGGCGTTCGGATCGGGGCTGCGGGCGAGCGCCCACATCACCTGCTCGGCACCGGGCGTCGGTCCGTCGTCCCCCCACCAGCCGAACTCCCGGAGAGTGGACTCGGCCCAGCTCTCCGTGAGGCCGAGCAGTGTGAGCGAGGCGCCGGTCCGTCGATCCACGGGGTTGATCCTGCCCCGCGCCTCAGGGAGTGTCGAACTCGCCCGCCCGCACGCCGGCCAGGAACGCCCGCCATTCGTCGGGGGTGAACCGCAGGGGTGGCCGACCGGCCGCGGTGGACGCGGTCGTGCGCAGGAGCACGTCACCGCCGGGAAGCACGGCGATCTCGACCGCACCGCCGTCGGCGTCGCTCGCGACGCTGCTGCGCCGCCAGCGCGGCTCCTCCACGAGGGCCGGGACGAAGTCGAGATCCAGCCCGTCGTAGACCGGCACGAACCCGAGCTGCGGGTAGAGCCGGTTCGGCCCGGGCTCGGCGCGATCGGTGAACAGCACGACGTGCCGGGCCCCCGCGGCCCGCGCCCAGCGGGCAGCCGCGGCGGTGACGGCGGCCGCGTAGCCGCGCCGGCGCTGATCCGGCGGGGTGTAGACGGGCCCGATGCGCGACATCCCGGCGACCGGCAGCCGGGCCGTGGCCTGCGCGACCGGGCGGCCGTCGACGATCCACAGCAGCTCGCCACCACCGGAGCGGGCCAGCTCCTGGCGCATCGCGGCCAGGTCGGGCACCGACAAGTTCGACGAGGCCGTGTCCGCGACGAACCCCGCCCGCCACGAGCACAGCAGCTCCGCGTCGGCGACCCCGGCGGGTCGCACCGCCCCCGGCACGCCCTGCGGCGGGACGAGGGTGCCCAGCTCGTACAGCCGCAGCGTGCGGTCGACGCGCACCGCTCCCCCGTGTCGCGCACGGTGGGCCTCGGCGAACGCCTCCGCCGCCGCGGTGGGCCCGTGCGCCCCACTGACCGCGACGCCCGCGGCCGCCAGCGCGGCGACGGCGGCGGGCGCGTGCTCGGGCGCCAGGCCGGAGACGATCAGCCGGTGGCCCGGACTCGCCAGCAGCGCACCGACCGGGGCGCCGGCCTCGTGCACGGTGGCGAGCAGCGCGGCCGGATCACCGTGGCGCACCATCCCGTCGAGGACGGTCAGCGCGATCGTGTGCCGGGCGGGATCGCGGGCGTAGAGCGGCTGGGCGAGCGCCGCGAACTCCGCGACGCGCTCGTGCAGGACGACCTCGACCATGGGCTCAGGCGTCGGGGTAGCCGTTCGGGTTGTGCGACTGCCAGCGCCACGCATCGGCGCACATGTCGTCGATGGTGCGGGTGGCCTGCCAGCCCAGCTCGGCCTTCGCCCGGCTCACGTCCGCGTAGCTGACGGGCAGGTCGCCGGGCCGCCGATCGACGATCTCGTACGGGATGGGCCGCCCGACCGCGCGCTCGAACGCGTGCAGCATCTCCAGCACCGACGTGCCCTGCCCGGTGCCGAGGTTGAACGCCCGCGCGGGCTCGGTGGCCCGCTCCAGGTACTCCAGCGCCGCGACGTGCCCCTCGGCCAGGTCCTCGACGTGGATGAAGTCGCGGATGCAGGTGCCGTCCGGCGTGGGGTAGTCGCCGCCGAACACCCGCAGCTTCTCCCGCCGACCCACCGCGACCTGCGCGATGAACGGCACGAGGTTGTTCGGGATGCCGCCGGGGTCTTCGCCGATCGTGCCCGACGGGTGGGCGCCGACCGGGTTGAAGTACCGCAGGAGCGCCACTTTCATGCCGGGCACGGCGTGCGCGACGTCGGTGAGGATGTGCTCCAGCATCACCTTGCTGCGCCCGTACGGGTTGACGGCCTCGATCGGCACATCGTCGTCCTCGCGGTAGGGCAGCTTCGACCGCGGCCCGTACACGGTGGCCGACGAGGAGAACACCAGCTTCCGGGTGCCGTGCCGCTCCATGGCGCGCAGCAGCGAGAACGTGGTGTCGAGGTTGTTGGAGTAGTAGGCCAGCGGCTTCTCGACGCTCTCCCCCACCGCCTTGAACCCGGCGAAGTGCACGACCGCGTCGATCTGCTCGGACGCGAAGAGCCGGTCGGTCTTGTCGCGGTCGGTCAGATCGAACACGTGCAGCGGGATCTCCCGCCCGGCCAGGGCCGCGAGCCGGCCCATCACGGCCGGCTTGCTGTTGGAGAAGTCGTCGACCACGACGACGCTGTGCCCGGCCCTCACCAGCGCCAGGACGGTGTGCGACCCGATGTAGCCGGCTCCGCCGGACACGAGTACGTGCATGGCGCACAACGCTAGCCGGGTTCGCCTCGAGCTGTGGCGTGCGGGGGCGGCTGCCATGGTGGAGATCCGTGGGGATCGTCGTCGTGGGGGCGGGCGTCGGCGGCCTGGTGACGGCGTTGGAGCTGCACCGGGCGTCGATCCCGGTGACGGTGCTGGAACAGCGTGGGGCCCGTGGAGACAGCGGGCTCGGCATCAAACCTGCTGCCGCACTCGGTGCGCGTGCTGGCGGACCTTGACCTGCTCGACGAGTTGGTCGCGCTCGGTGTGGCACGGCGAGCCGCGGGTGAACGAACGGCCCTTTCGTCCACTCAGGGTGGACGAAAGGGCCGTTCGTCGCGTCTGGACCTGCCTTCAGAGCACCGGCAGGTACGTGGCCAGCTCGTACGGCGTGACCTGGCGGCGGTAGTTGTCCCACTCCACCCGCTTGTTGCGCAGGAAGAAGTCGAACACGTGCTCGCCGAGGATCTCCGCGACCAGCTCCGAGTGCTCCATCGCCGACAGCGCCTCGGTGAGGTTCTGCGGCAGCGACTCGTAGCCCAGCGCCCGCCGCTCGGTGTCGGTGAGCGACCAGACGTCGTCCTCGGTGGGCGGGCCCAGCTCGTAGCCCTTCGCGATGCCCTGCAGGCCGGCGCCGAGGATCACCGCGAACGCCAGGTACGGGTTGCACGCGGTGTCCAGCGTGCGGATCTCCACCCGGCGCGACGACGACTTGCCCGGCGAGTACATCGGCACCCGGACGAGCGCGGAGCGGTTCGCGTGCCCCCACGACACCGCGGTCGGGGCCTCACCGCCGACGATGAGCCGCTTGTAGGAGTTCACCCACTGGTTGGTGACCGCGGAGATCTCCCGCGCGTGCCGCAGCACGCCCGCCACGAACGCCTTGCCGGTGTCCGAGAGCTCGTACGGGTCGTCGGGGTCGTGGAAGGCGTTGCGGTCGCCCTCGAACAGCGAGAAGTGGGTGTGCATGGCCGAACCGGGCTTGTCCGAGAACGGCTTGGGCATGAAGGACGCCCGCACGCCCTGCGTGATCGCGACCTCCTTGACCACGTACCGGAAGGTCATGATGTTGTCGGCCATGGTCAGGGCGTCGGCGTAGCGCAGGTCGATCTCCTGCTGGCCCGGGCCCACCTCGTGGTGGCTGAACTCCACCGAGATGCCCATCGCCTCCAGCGTCTCGATCACGTTGCGCCGGAAGTGCGGGGCCACGTCGTGGCTGGCCTGGTCGAAGTACCCGCCGGTGTCGGCCGGCACGGGCACGCTGCCGTCACCGGGCAGGTCGCGCAGCAGGTAGAACTCGATCTCCGGGTGCACGTAGCAGGTGAACCCGGCCTCGGCCGCCTTCGACAGCGCCCGCCGCAGCACGTGCCGCGGATCCGCCCAGGACGGCGAGCCGTCGGGCATCGCGATGTCGCAGAACATCCGCGCCGCGTAGTGCCCGCCCGACCCGGTGGACCACGGGAGCACTTGGAACGTGGAGGGATCCGGGCGCGCCACCATGTCCGACTCGTAGACGCGCGCGAACCCCTGGATGGCCGAGCCGTCGAAGCCGATGCCCTCGGTGAACGCGCCCTCCAGCTCCGCCGGTGCGACCGCCACCGACTTCAGGAAGCCGAGGACGTCGGTGAACCACAGCCGCACGAAGCGGATGTCGCGCTCCTCGAGCGTGCGGAGCACGAACTCCTGCTGCCGATCCATTGCTATCCGCCCCGTCTCGTGCGTCCGACGTTCATCGGGCCCGACTCTAGGAACGGCCTGTTACAAGAATGTTTCGGGGGTCTCCCGGGCCTTGTGACGCGCTCGAAGGAGTCACTCACCGCTGCGGCACCTCAGCCCGGCCGGCGGGTCGACCAGATCGACGAGGTAGGCGGTCACGGCGTCGTCGATGCACTTCACGCCGTTGAGCGCCACGCCGTGGCCCTCGCCCTCGTGCGTGATGAGGCTCGCGCCCAGCCCCTCAGCCAGGTCCACGCCCGCCTGGTACGGCGTCGCCGGATCGCCGGTGGTCGAGATCACGACGAGCTTCGGCAGCCCCTGCACCGACGGCACGTGCGGCTCCGACGTCGGCGGCGACGGCCAGTACGAGCAGATGCTCTGCGCCGCGACCGGCGGCTGCCCGTCGTCGGCGAACGGGGCGGCCTCCTTGGCCGCGCGGGCGAGTTCGCCCTCCTCCTCGCGGGTGGTGCGCTGCTCGTCCAGGCAGCTGATGGCGCGGAACGCCTCGATGAAGTTCGAGTACTTCCCGTCCTGGCCGCGGTCGTAGTAGGCGTCGGCGAGGCCGAGCAGCAGCCGTCCGTCGCCGTTGGCGTACATCGACAGCCCCTGTGCGAGGTACGGCCAGAAGTCCTTGCTGTAGAGCGCCTGGACGATGCCGGTGATCGCGTCGTTGTAGGACAGCTTGCGGTCGCCGACCTGCAGCGGCTCCTGGATGAGCGGGCGAATGAGCGCCTGCACCCGCGCCGTCGCCTGAGACGGGTCGGTGCCCAACGGGCAGCTCGGGTTCTTCGCGCAGTCCTTCGCGAACGCCTCGAACGCCTGCTGGAAACCGGCGTTCTGCTTCACGATCCGGTCGATCGTCGACTGCTTCGGGTCCAGCGCCCCGTCGAGCACCATCGCGCGCACGTTCTGCGGGAACTGCTCGGCGTAGGTGTAGCCGAGCCGGGTGCCGGCCGAGTAGCCGATGAAGGTCAGCTTCTCGTCACCGAGCGCCGCGCGCAGGATGTCCATGTCGCGGGCCGCATCGCGGGTGCCCATGTTGGCCAGCACCTCTTCACCGCCGGAGCGGCGGATGCAGCCCTGGACGAACTCCTGGTTCTCCTTCTCGGTCTGCGCGACGCCCTCCGGCGACGGATCGATGTCGAGATCGAGCCGCTCCGCCTCCCACTCCTGGTCGTCGATGCAGTCCAGCGCCGGGGTGGACGCGCCGGTGCCGCGCGGATCGAACCCGACCAGGTCGAACCGCTGGGCCAGCTCGGTGCCGTCCAGGTCGGGCGCGGTGTAGACGACCTGCCGGTTCCCGGACGCGCCCGGCCCGCCCGGGTTGAACACCAGCGAGCCGATGCGGTCCGAGCCGGTCGCCTTCTGCCGCAGCACCGCGATCTGCGCGGTGCGGCCCGACGGGTTGGCGTAGTCGAGCGGCACCTCCAGCCGGGCGCACTCGAACCGTTTCTGCGCGTACTGGTCGCGGTCGCGGTCGGTGATGGCGAAGTCGCCGCACGGCCCCCAGGACAGCTGCTGGTCGTAGAACCTCTCCAGCCCCGGGTCCGCACCCGGGACCGCGTTGCCGGTCGCCCCACCGGCGGAGCAGGAGGCGAGCAGGGCGGCTGCGGCGAGCGCGGCGGGGACCGCGACGAACGAGCGGCGACGGGATCTCACCCGGCACAGCATGCCAGCGGGGCGGGGATCGGGCCGTTCGGGGAGTGCGGTACGTCGCTCACCGTGACGTCATCCTGACGGTGAGCGAGCGATCTACAAGGGCGCGTCCGTCGCCACCGCGTGCAACGTGCCCTCGGCCCGGTTCAGCACCCAGACTCGGTCCCCGTGCCCGACCGCGTCGTACAGCCCCGGGCCGAGGCCCTCGAGGGGCGCGCCCAGCTGGGTGCGCAGATCGGTCGAGAAGCGCCGCAGCGTGCCCGCGTCGACGTCGAACATCCACACCGAGGAGCGGCCGCCGTAGAAGCCGCAGTCGCACAGCGGATCGACCATCTGCGCGTTGTCCACCGGCTGCAGCCCCGAAGCGCCGTCGGTGACCAGCGCGAACCCCTTCGTGCCACCGAGGTAGAGCCGCCCGCTCTCCACCGAGATCTGGCTCGATCCCTCCGGCACCGGCACCGGGTTCCCGAGCGGGGTGCCCGACGCCTCGTCCAGCACGGTGATCGTGCGGTCGGCCTTGTTGAGCACGTACACCTCGCCGTTGCCGATCGTGATCGACGTCGGCCGCGCACCCACCTTGATCGGGTCCCCGACCGGTCTCACCCCGGCGAGGTCGAGCCGCACCACGGCGTTGCGGTCCGGCTGCACCGCCCACACCGCGGTCGAACCCACCGCGATGCCGCCGAGATCGCCACCCATCTCCACGTAGTCACCGACAGCGCCGCTCGCGGCGTCGATCGGCAGGATCGTCGAGGTGTAGTTCCACGCCCAGATGCGCCCCTGCCCGTAGCCGATCTCGACGGGCGCACCGGGCACCTCGATCCGCTGCACCTGCCGGGTCACCGGGTCGATGCGGGAGACCGAGGAGTCGTCGGGGTTGGCCACCCAGAGGAAGCCGTTGCCCTCGACGACCGCGCTCGCGCCGATGCCGACGTCGATCGGTGCTCCGTCGATGCGGCCGGTCGCCGGCAGCACGGGCGGGGGCTCCGGTTCCTTCAGCGTGGGCGCGACGAGGACGGCGCCCAGGACGACCGCCGCCGTGACGGCCGCGGCGACGGCGCCGTAGACGAGCCCCCGCCTGCTGCGGCGCGGCGGCACCTGGCCGGCCCCCGGCAACGGCTGCGGGCCGGACGATCCGGGGTGCGACCCGGCCGCGGCCGGCGCGGCGGCGTAGGCGGAGTGGAAACCGGGCGCGTGCTGCTGACCGGCGAACTGCTGAGGCGCCGGCGGCTGGGTGTACGGCTGGGCCATCGGTTGTGGTGCGGGCTGCGGGAACGGCGCCGGCGTCGCTCGCTGTTCCATCTGCGCCACCGCTGCCAGCGCGGCCCGGCCGAACTCGCCGGCGGTCGGGTACCGGTCCTCCCGCCGCTTCGCCAGCGCCCGCGCCAGCACCGGCTCCAGCGGGCCGCGCAGCGCCGGGTCGACGTCGCCGAGCGCGGGCGCGGGCACGGCGAGGTGCGCGAACATCCGGGCGGCCGTGGTGTCGCGCGGGAACGGCACCTCGCCGGTCAGCGCCTGGAACAGCACACAGGCCAGCGAGTACTGGTCGGCGCGGCCGTCGACGTCCTCGCCCTGCAGCTGTTCGGGCGCGATGTAGGCCAGCGACCCGACGACGAACCCGGCCTTCGTCATGCCGGCGTCGCGGCCGTCCTTGGAGATGCCGAAGTCGGTGAGGTAGGTGTGCCACCGCCCGCCGGGGCGGGTGACGAGGATGTTCGCCGGCTTGACGTCGCGGTGCACCAGCCCACGGGCGTGCGCGGCGTCGAGCGCGTCGGCGACCTGGGCGATCATCTCGACGGCGGCGCGCGGCGCGATCCGGCCCTGCGAGGCGATCATGGAGGCCAGGTCGGTGCCGTCGACGAACCGCATCGTCAGGTAGACGTGCCCGTCGTCCTCTCCGGCGTGGTAGATCGGCACGACGTGCGGGTGGTCCAGCGACGCCGCCAGCCGTGCCTCGCGCCGGAACCGCTCGCGGAACTCCGGGTCGCCGGCCAGCTCCGGGTTGATGATCTTCATGGCCACCGTGCGGTCCAGCGACAGCTGGTGGGCCTTGTAGACCACACCCATCCCACCGCGACCGGCGACGGCGTCGATCCGCAGTCCGCCGATCACGGCGCCGATGTCGGGTGCGATCACCGCGCCATTATGTCGGTAGTGACCAGGCCTGTACCTCGGTTCTCCCGCGTAGTCCGATCGGGTCACGGCGGACCGGTGCCCCGGCGACCGACCGCACCGTGTGAACCTCGCGACAACCGGGGCACGACCGCGGATTCCCGGTGTCACGCTTGGGCCGTCAACAACCCCCGACGACCCGGGGACCCGCAGGACGGGCCTCGAGGGAGGACGGACAACGATGTCTGACACGCAGACGGGCGAGGTGCAGGGCCCCTACCGCTCGGCCCCGGCCCCCAAGCGGGTACGGGTGCACCACCTGCGCGAGATGAAGGAGCGCGGGGAGCGGTGGCCCATGCTCACCGCCTACGACGTGTACACCGCCGAGATCTTCGACGAGGCCGGCATCCCGGTGCTCCTCGTCGGCGACTCGGCCGGCAACAACGTGTTCGGCTACGACAACACCATCCCGGTCACCGTCGAGGAGCTTCTCCCGCTGGTGAAGGCGGTGGTGCGGGGCACCCGTACCGCACTCGTGGTGGCGGACCTGCCCTTCGGCAGCTACCAGCTCGGTCCGGAGCAGGCGCTGACCACGTCGTTCCGGTTCATGAAGGAAGCCGGCGCGCATGCGGTGAAGCTGGAGGGCGGGGCGCGGTTCGTCCCGCAGGTCGAGGCGCTCACCGGGGCGGGGATCCCGGTGATGGCGCACATCGGGTTCACCCCGCAGAGCGAGCACCAGCTGGGCGGCTTCCGGGTGCAGGGCCGCGGCGACGCGGGCGACAAGCTGGTCGAGGACGCCCTCGCCCTGCAGGCCGCCGGTGCGTTCGCCGTGGTGCTGGAGATGGTGCCCGCCGACGTCGCGAAGCGGGTGACCGCTGAGCTGGTCATCCCGACCATCGGCATCGGCGCCGGCCCGGAGACCGACGCGCAGGTGCTCGTCTGGTCGGACATGGCCGGCATGAACCGCGGCCGCAAGCCGAGGTTCGTCAAGCAGTACGCCGACGTGGGATCGGTGCTGCTCGACGCAGCGCGCCGCTTCGGCGAGGAGGTGCGCCACGGCGTCTACCCCGCCGAGGAGCACTCCTACACCTGATCGGCCCCGCCCCCGACCCGCACGAGGGCCGGGGGCGGGTGCATCAGGAAATCGCGGTGGCTGATGTTCAGCGCGTACGCCCCGGCGAGCGCGAACGCCACCCGGTCGCCCACCCCGATCCGCTCGACGGGCACCCGCCGGGCCAGCACGTCCTTCGGGGTGCACAGCTGACCGACGACGGTGACCGGGCCGGCGATCGTCGGCCCGGTCCCCGTGGGCAGCACCGTGAACGGCTGGTCGTGCCCCTTCGCGACGGGGGTGCGCAGGTGGTGCGTGCCGCCGCGGCAGATCGCGAACCACTCCCCCGCGCTGCGCTTGAGGTCCAGCACGTCGGTCACGTACCAACCGGAGTAGGCGGTGAGCGCCCGGCCCGGCTCGATCCGCACCAGCGGCCCGTGATCAGGCAGCCGCAGCGCGGCCCGGTAGGCGGCCCAGTCGAACCGTTCGGCGGGGCGGGTGTAGTCGACGTGCATGCCGCCGCCGATCACGACCTCGGCCAGGCCGACGCCGTGCCGGGCGGCGAACGCAGCCGCCCAGTCCAGCACGGTGCGGCCCTGCGCCGCGCACGCCTGCGCGTCGAGCCCGCTGGCCAGGTGGGCGTGCACGCCGAGCAGCTCGATCTCCGGCGGGAGCTCGGCGAGGCAGGCGTCGGCCTCGGCCGGGTCCATGCCGAACGGGCTCGGGCCGCCGCCCATCCGCAGCACCCCGCCGACCCCGCCGGGCACGTTGACCCGCAGCAGCGCCTTCACCCTGGTCCCGGCCGCGCGGGCGGCCGCGGCGAGCCTGCGCACCTCCAGGCGGCTCTCGACGTGGACGCGGTCGGCCTGCCGCGCGGCAGCGGCCAGCTCCTCGTCGGTCTTGCCGGGCCCGCCGAACGCGATCGGAACGTCCGGGCCGAGCACGTCGCGGACGTGGGCGAGCTCGCCGCCGCTGGCCACCTCGATCCCGTCGACGTGCCGGGCGACGGTGGCGAGCACGCCGGGATCGGGGTTGGCCTTGGCGGCGTAGTGGATCTCGACCCGGCCGGGCCCGGTGCGCACGGCGGCGGCGATCGCGGCCATGTGGGCGTCGAGGTGGTCGAGGTCGTAGACGTAGGCCGGCAGCGGAGCCTCGCGGGCCGCCTTCGCCACCAGATCGGTGATCATCGCGCGAGGGGGTTCGGCACGGGCACGTACGGGGCCTGCGGGTCCTCGGCGCCGCGCCAGCGCACAACCAGGTTCGCCTTGGCCGGCAGCGTGGGCCCGTCGAGCAGGGTGCGCAGCTCGGGCGGCTCGCCGAGGTCGGCCGCGGTGGCCGCGACGGCGATGCGCACCGGGTCCCACAGCTTCTCCTCGGGGGCGCCGGCCAGCTCTGCGACGGCGACGGCCAGCTCGCCGAGGTTGTTGACGAGCAGGCAGTAACCGATCCGCGCGGCGGCCTGGTCAGGGGTGTAGGCGGTCGCGGCGGCGACGGCGGGATCGAGTGCGCCGAGCAGGTCGGCGTGCCGGTCGGTGCGCAGCCGCACGCCCTCCATGTCGCGCAGCAGCACGCGCTCGGGGATGCCGTCGCGGCCGGTGACGACCAGGACGTTCTGCAGGTGGGGTTCGAGGACCACGCCGTGCGCCGCCCACAGCCGCAGCACGGGGGGGACGAGCAGCGCGACGTAGCGCTCCCACCAGGCCAGCGGATCGACGGTGACGGCGGCGAGCCGGGTGGGGGTCCCTGCCGGGTCGGGTTCCTGGGCGGCGAGGGTGCCGGCCAGGTGCGCCCGCTCGTCCGGGGCGAGCCCCAGCCCGACCCGCACGATGGCGCCGACCCGGTCGGCGAGCCCGGGGTCGGCGACCGTGCGGGCGAACGGCTCGCCGAGCAGCACGAACCCGTCCACCCCGGCCAGCAGCGGAGTGAGCAGCCGGGTGAGCCGGACCGCCTTCTCCAGCTCGGCGGCCGTGGAGTGGCGCATGCAGTTGGTGATCCGCACCGAGAGGCTCGTCTTGACGAACACGTCGGCCTCGGGCTGGTAGAGCGTGCGGACGCTGGACGTCGGGTGCCACGGCGGGCCGGCCGGGCCGAGGTCGACGAGGTCCCCGCGACGCTGTGCTGCGGCCAGCGGCTCGGCGAGCAGGCGGGCCTGCCAGGGATGCAGCGGCAAGGGGCGGTGGCCGTCGGGCACCTCGGGCGCGAGGCCGTCGAGCGTCGGGACGCCGGCAGACCACTCCTGCACCCGGTCGGCGCGGAGGGCGAGCCAGTGCAGCGGGAAGGCGGTGCGGGCCTCCGGGGACCAGCGCCGCCACTGCTCGGGATCGCCGGAGCGCCACTTCGGCGCCGGGTGGCGAGGGTGACCGGCCAGCAGGGCCTGCTCGGAATCGACGTAACCGGCGGCGGGTTCGGCGAGGCTGCGAGCCGGTTGCCGGGGCCGTTGGGCGAGGGCGGCGGCGAGCGCCGCGCGACCGGCGCGCACCTCGGTGGCGAGGCGGCCACCGCCCGGGCCGCACCAGCGGGCCAGGAGCTGCTCCAGAAGGGTGAGCAGGCGCTCGAACCCGATGACGGCCCAGCCCTGGGGTACGCGTTCCTGGACGGCGCCGGTGAAGCGGTGGGCGTGCAGCACGGAGCGCGCCCGCAGCCGGACCCTCAGACAGGCGCCCGGCAGATCGACGGTGAGGTGCTCGGCGGTGGTGCGCACCGCGCCGGCGGGAGCGGCCACGTCACGGACCAGCACCCCGAGCAAGGTGTGTGCCGCGATGGTGTCGGCTGTTCGATCCGTGACCGGTCCATGACACTTAGTGAGCACAGGGTTACCTAAGCACGAACCCGGGGCGGGCTTCATTCGCCAGATAGTTGGGTCCGGTCCGTACGACGTACTTGTTGACGTCCGTGCAGTTCAGCCGGGTCTTCGGCAGCAGCGTGCCGGACGTCACCATCGCCTTCACCGGCCAGCGCCGAGCGGTGAGCATCCGGTGCACGGCCGCGCGGGCGGCCACCGAGCGGGGGTGGTCGCGGTCGCAGAATCGATCGGCCGCGTCGGCGATGCGGTCGCGGACCTCGGGCAGGACCGAGACCGGGAGCAGCGCGCGCACGCAGAGGTGGAGGGTGATCGTCACGAAGAGATCGGCCAGCTCCGCCGGGTCGGTCACGAGCATGCGCGGATCGGTGAAGGCGGGCACCGGCCGGCCGAGCGCGGCGGCGGCATGAGCGGCGTCGACCCGGGCGCCGTCGTCGTCCTTGTAGACCAGCCGCAGCGGCGCGCCGTCCTGCTGGGCGATCGTGATGTTCTGCTGGTGAGACTCCAGCGCGATGCCGTAGCGCACCCAGAGCGCGACGTGCCAGTCGAGCAGCACGGCCAGGTAGCGGGCGCACCAGCGGGGCACGTCGCCCGCGGCCAGCTCCTCCAGCACGGTCGGGCCGCCCGCCCGCGGATCGCGCACCGGCAGCGCCGCGAGCGGAACCAGTCGGCCGGTGGCGATGTCCGCGGGCAGCACTCGCACCATGGCGGCGAGGTGCTCGTCGGGGCCGTGCAGGTAACGGCTCTCGTCGGCGAGCCGGATGCGGGCGGCCAGCTCGGGTTCGCAGGTCAGGACGGCGGCGAGCAGCTCGTGCATCGCGGCGCCGTCGGCGAGGGTGCCCGGTTTGATCGTGCGGCGGTTGCGCAGCCCCAGCGTCGCCGTCGGCAGCGGCACCTTGACGTGCACGCGCGGATCGCCGGCGAGAGCCAGCGTGCGCATCGAGAGCGTCGGCACGACCAGTGGGCCGAGCGGTTCACCGCCGGTGAGCGGGTGCACGGGGACAGCGATCGTGTCGGCGGTGCCGGACGGCCACCACCCCGGTGGATCGGTGGCGAGGGCGGGCGAGAGCTGCACGTCCGCGCGGGGGACGAACCGCCAGTGCAGCGGGAACGTGCGCGCCTGCTCAGGGGCGTAGGCGGCGCGCGCGGCGGCGTCCAGGCCGGGTCGGGCCCGACCCGTCGGGTGGACGGGGTGCTCGCGGACCGCGGCGAGGGCGTCGTAGCGCAGCAGCCCGGCGTAGCCGGTGCGCGGGCCGGGCGGATCGGCGGGCACGGGGTCGCGGGCGGCGTCCAGTGCGGCTCCGCACTCGGCGGCGAAGCCGGCCCAGCCCGCGGTGGCCTCCGCGTCGGCCGGATCGGGGGCGAGCACGTCGAGCAGATCGGTGAGGCGGCGGACGGGGCGACCGGCCACGTCGAGCGCGACGGCGGCGTGCTCGGCGAGGAAGCCGTCCGGGACGACGGTGAACTCGGCGGGGCGACCGTCGGGGAGGGTGGTCCGCCAGCGGTCGCCGTCGAGCCGGCCGCGCGAGCGCAGGCCGAGGTGGTCCTCGCGCAGCAGGGCGGCCAGCACGCGCCGGACGAGCGCCGTCTCGGCAGTGTCGGGTCGGGTGACGGTCGACGTGGTCAGGTGATGCGCCACTCGTGCTCCTCCCGGAAGCGCTCGACCGCGGCGTCGACCGCGGCCGCGTCGGGGCCGGTCGCCCACACGGCGGCGAGGTAGTCGCGGTTGCTGCCGTGCAGGGGCGCGCTGGCCCCGACCTGGCGCAGTCTGCGGTGCCCGACGGTGACCGGGCCGCCCGCGTGCGTTCCGTCGGGCGGGGCGGCGGTGAGGGTGCCGGCGCGCTCGGCGAGCACGTAGTCGACGCGGCCGTGGCGGGGTGCGCCGGCGGCTTCCCCGACGTCGGCGGGCAGCGGTTCGCCGCTGTGCACACGCAGGACCGCGGCGAACAGGTCGGCACCGAGGACGTCGCTCGTGACCAAGTCCATGAGGTCGCCGATCAGCCGGTAGTTGACCTCGATGATCCGTACCCGGTCGCCCTGCAGCACCACCTCGGTGTGGCAGGCGCCGAGGCCGACGCCGAGCGCGTCGAGCTGGGCGTCGAGATCAGCGCGGACGGCGGCGAGGGCGGCTGGGGCCCAGTCGAGGCGGATCTCGGTGAACGTCGGCGGCGGGCCGAGGGTGGTGCGCCAGGTGCCGGTGTGGCGGCGGGTGGTGCCGTCACCCAGCGTGTCGAAGGTGAGCAGCGGGCCGTCGAGGAACTCCTCGACGACGAGCGCCGCGCCCGGCCTGCGCTCGCGGATCTCGGCGACCGCCTCCGCGAGCTCGGCACCGTCGTGGACCAGCAGCACGTCCTCGCTGGCCACGCCCTCGCGGGGCTTCACGACAGCCGGGAACACGGGGAACTCGGGCGGATCGTCGGGGCCCAGCTCGGCGTGCGCGACCGGGTCGAGCGGGGCGAGGCAGCGGCGCATGAGCGCCTTGTTCTTGGCGCGGACGGCCGCCTGCCACGGTTTGGCGGGCAGGTCCAGCAGCTCGGCCGCCAGGGCGGTGGCGGCCTGGAGGTGGTCGCTGTTCGACAGCAGCGCGGTCGGGCGACCGTGCCGGGCGGCCAGCTGGGCGACGCGGGACGCGACCGCGCCGGGATCGTGCACCTCGGTGCCGACCACGGCGCGCGGGGCGGCGGGGTTGCCGGCGTAGGCGGCCTGGTGGGCGCCGGGCTGATCGGTGAGCAGCACGACGGGCCGGCCGAGGCGGGCCGCAGCGGGCAGGAACCCCAGCGTCACGGAGTCGGTCGGGTTGCGGGCGGTCAGGTAGATCGTCACTGGTCGATCGCCGTGAACAGCACTCTTCCGGTCGACGGGTCGGCCGCGGTGAGCGTGACGGCGACGGTCACCCCGGCCTTCGGGGCTCCGGCGCAGCGGGCGATCACCGCGGGATCGGGCAGGTACACCTCGCCGGGCTCGCCCTCGGGGCCGGCGGCGCGCAGCACGATCACCTCGAACGTCTCCCCCACCCGGCCGGCCAGGCGGGCGGCCTCGGTCCGGTCGAGGCAGGCGCGGGCGACCCGGCCGGCGAGCGAATCGGACGCGCTCATCACGTCGGGCAGCTGGGGCAGCGCCTCGAGCAGCCAGGAGTCGGGGGTGCGGCCGGCGGCGACCGCGAGGCAGATCTCGGTGCCGAAGCGGTCCACCAGGCGCCGCAGCGGAGCGGTCACGTGGGCGTACGGGGCTCCGATGCCGCCGTGCCCGGGATCCGGCGGCGGCGCCGCGCCGGCGCCGAACGCCGCGTACCCGGCGCCGCGCAGCAGGGTGGTGGCGGCGCGGCGCAGCGCCAGCACCGGGGCCGATCCGTCGTCGGGCAGGCCGGCGAGCACCTCGGCGGCGCTCGCGCCGTCCGGCCAGTCGAAGCCGAGGCGCTCGGCGGCGCGGCGCAGACCGGCGACCGCCTCCGCGTCCGGCGCGGGGAGGGTGCGCAGCAGCCCGATCCCGGCGCGCAGCATCATGTCGGCCGCGACCGTGCCGGCGAGCAGGGAGATCTCGGCGTTCCAGTCCTCGACGGGCAGGCGGGCGCGCACTCGCAGGGTCCAGCCGTCGTCGTCCTGGACGATCTCCTGCTCGGGTAGCTCCAGCTCGATCGCCCCGCGGGCGACCGCGGCGGCCCGGCGCAGCCTGCCCACCTCGGGCAGGGCCGCGATCGCCGGGTGGAGCTCTTCGCGGGCGTCGATCTGGGCCTGCACGCCGGCGTAGTCGAGCCGGGCGCGGGACGCGACGACGGCGCGGCGCACGTCGGTCGCGGTCACGGCGCCGTCGGCATCGAGATCGATGGTCCAGAGGACGGCGCGGCGCGGCCCGTCGGGCAGCAGGCTCGCCGCCTGCTCGGAGAGGACGGGCGGGTGCAGCGGCACCGAGCCGTCGGGCAGGTAGATCGTCTGGCCGCGGCGGCGCACCTCGGCGTCGAGCGCGCCGCCCGGGGTGACGACCGCGCCGACGTCGGCGATCGCGTAGTGCACGCGGAACCCGCGCCCGACCCGCTCGATGCCGACGGCCTGGTCGAGGTCCTTCGAGCCCGGCGGATCGATGGTGACGAGCTCGATGTCCGTGGCGTCGATCCGGCCGGGTTCCGCGGTGATCGCGCGTGCGGCCGCCGCCTCGGCCTCGGCCAGCGCCTCGGGCGGGAATCCGGCGGGCAGTTCGAACTCCTGCCGCACCGCGTCGAAGTCGGGCCCGGGGCGGGAGCCGGTGGCGCCGGGTGCAGGTGCGGGATCGGGACGGACACCGCTGCTGGGCACGCCGAGGAGCCTGCCACGTCCCCGCCGCGAGTTGCCCCGACCGGCAGGGCGAGTCGCCCCGTCGGGTAGGCCGAGCCACCCCGTCGGGCAGGCCGAGCCACCCCGTCGGGGCGACTCGCTCTGCCCGACGGGGCAACTCGCGCACCTACCGCCAGGGAGCCAGCTCGGGGAGCGGGGTGTTCGGCCGGCGGCGCAGGTGGCGACCCGCGGCGCGGCCGGTCAGCCACTCCGCCAGCTCCGCTGCGCTGCCCGAGATCTCCAGCGCGTCGGGGCCAGGCTCGCCGACCGTCCAGCGGCCGGCCGGGTCGCCCGTGGCGACCAGCACGAGAGCGGGGGCGTCGGAGCGGTCGGGGACCGTGGCGGCGGCCTCGGCGATCAGGGCGAGCAGCATCGGCTGCGGTAGATCCACGAACGACGCGCCGACGTCCAGATCGACGGCGTGCACCCAGGTCTCCACAGCCCGCAGCCACAGCACCTCGGTGGCCGGGATGCGCCGGCCCGCGTACTCGACCGTGGCCGACCAGGCTTTCTCGGGCAGGCGGCGCACCGCGTCGGCGAGCCGGTCCGAGGACTCCACGACGTCGGCGCGGATCTCCTCGGGCGTGCGGCGCGCGCCCTCCTCGATCTCGGCCGCCCGCCGGGCGGCGTCGCGGACCTCGCCCGGCGTGCCGGTGCGGGCCGTCTCCAGGACGTCGACCAGCTCGTCGGCGTTGCGGGCGACGTGCGTCAGCAGGTGTGCGCGGGTCCAGCCGGGCAACCCGGAGGGCGCGCCGAACGCGCTGTCACCGAGCCGCGCCATCAACCCGCGCAGATGCTCCGCCCCGTCCTTCGCCCAGGCGAAGGTCGCGGCGGGGTCCTCGCGACCACCCATCAGACGTCCGTCGTCGTGCTCACGGCTGCTCGGCGCGACAGGTGTTGCGCAGCTCGCCGATCCCGGCGATGGCGGTGACCACCGTCGTGCCGTCGGTCAGGTACCGGGGTGGCTTGCGGGCGTGCCCGACGCCGCCCGGGGTGCCGGTGGCGATCAGGTCACCCGGCGCGAGTGTGACGATCGTGGAGATGTAGCGCACGAGGTCGACCACCCCGAAGACCAGCTGGTCGGTGTTCGAGTCCTGCATCGTCTCGCCGTCGAGGACGGTGGAGACGGCCAGGCCGGACCCGTCGGGAGAGGGCAGCTCGTCCTTGGTGACCAGCCACGGCCCGACCGGGGTGCTGCGCTCCCAGGTCTTGCCCTGCAGGAACTGCTTCGTGCGGTACTGGTAGTCGCGCATGCTCACGTCGTTGAGCACGGTGTACCCGGCGACGGCGTCGAGCACGGCCGCCTCGTCGGCCGCCCGCCGCACCGGCTCACCGATGACGATCGCCAGCTCGACCTCCCAGTCGACCGCCTGTGACTCCGGCGGCAGCACGATGTCGTCGCGGGCGCCGACCAGCGCCGGCGGGTACTTCGCGAACAGGGTGGGGTGCGTGGGCGGGGTGTTGCCCATCTCCAGGATGTGGTCCCGGTAGTTCTGGCCCACGCAGATGATCTTCTCCGGCGACGGGACGACCGGCGCGAGGTCCAGCCCGGCGAGGTCGTGGACCGGTCCGGCCGCCGTGGCCGCCCGCTCGGCCCAGTCGGCGTGCTCCAGCAGCGCACGCACGTCGGCGTCGCCGGTCTCGACCGCCCGGCCCGCCGCCTCGTCGATCCGCACCGCGCGCAGCCCTGCCGCGGTGCGGATGGTCGCCAGTCTCATCGCCTCTCCCCCTGTCGCGTCACGCCGGTGAGTCTGCATCGGCCCACCGGCGTGACGCACACGGGGGACACCCCGCCAGGCCGGGATCAGGACAGGTTCGCGTAGAGGGCGCGCTCGAAGTCCTGGTACATGCCGAACACGTCCGGCGTGACGAACGGCAGCGTGTTCGAGTAGATCGACGCGCAGATCCCGGTCGTGCGGTCGATGAAGAAGTGCGTGTTGCACAGGCCGGCCCACGCGCCGGTACCGGCCCGCCGCATTCCCGGAATGTCTTCGGTGTTCAGCAGCAGGCCGTATCCCCATTTGTATCCGGGGCCGGCGTTGAAATCGGCGGTGGACGCCGGGTCGGCGCTCGGAATCGACTCCGGGAACCACAGGTCGCCGATCTGGTTGGTGAACGCCTCCTCGACCGTCCTCTCCGACAGGATGCGCTCCCCGTCGAGCTCGCCGCCGCGCAGCAAGGCGCGCTCGAAGCGGATGTAGTCGCGCGGCGTGGAGTACAGCCCGTGGCCGCCCGCCCAGTACTCCGGCGACGGGTTGAGCTCGATCTCGCTGGCCGTCCACGTGCCGTCCTCGCCCTTGATGTGGACGGGCGTGGTGGCGGCCTTCCACTCGTCGCGCAGGCGGAAGTCGGTGTCGTTCATGCCGAGCGGCCCGGTGATGCCCTCCTTGATCGCGACGTCGAGGGTCTTGCCGCCGGCCGCCTCGACGACCTTGCCGAGCCAGTCGGTGTTGATCCCGTAGACGAACTTCGTGCCCGGGTCGGCGACCATCGGTGCGGTGAAGATGACGTTGGAGCCGGACAGCACGTTGGGGGTGCCGGTGACGGCCTCCCACTTCGAGATGTTCTCGTCCCAGAACCAGTAGCTCAACCCGGTCGTGTGCGTGACCAGCTGCTTCACCGTCGCCCGGGAGGCGGGCGGGCGCAGCCTGGGCGTATCGCCGTCGAAGCCCTCGAGCACCTGGACCTCGGCGAACTCGGGGCAGTAGTCCTCGACCGGGGCGTCCAGGTCGAGCTGCCCGCGCTCGACGAGCTGGAGCGCAGCGACCGTCGCGACCATCTTGGTCATCGACATGATGCGGTAGTGCGTGTCGCCGCTGACCGGCTCCTGGGAGCCGGCGACGCGGACCCCGGCGGCCCCCTCGTAGATGACGCCGTCGCGGTCAGCCGCGATCGCGACGACGTTCGGGACCACCCCCGCGGCCACGGCGTCCTGCAGGACCTTGTCCACTGCGGCGCTCTGCACTGAGCTCACGGTGCCCTCCTCCACATGCTGTTCGACGCCCACGTCCTGAGACGTGGCTCACCCCCAGCCTGGAGAGCGCACCGCACCGTGGTCAACCCGGACACCCCACCCGAAGGACGGGGACGGCAACCCGGAGAAGACGGAAAACAGCAGCGCGCCGGATCGCGGAATCCGCGATCCGGCGCGCCGGGCCGATCAGGTCGATCATGCCCGATCAGGGACGATCGGGCGTGACCGGATGGCGTCAGTCGATGTTCTGGCGGATGCTGTCGTCCACGACGCACGAGGTGTCGTCGACGGTCGGAGCGGCGACCGCCGTGTCGGGGGCGAGGAGGCCCAGGATGTCACCGATCGCGACGCCGACGTTCACCGGCGGGCACACGTTGACGTTGTTGAGCGCGTTGACCTCGCCGATGGCGATCAGGCCGCCCGCGTTGCTGCCCTCGTCCACCCGGTTGACCTTGATGTCGTCGACGCTGCCCCCACGGCCGTGCCCGTGCCCGTGCCCGCCCTTGTCCCCGGCGAAGGCGAGCGGGCTCACCGCCAGCAGGGTCGCAGCGGACGCAGCAGCGACGATTCCAGCCTTCTTCAGCACAGTGATTCTCCTGTCGGGTGATCCCGGCTCATCGGAATGAGCCTTCGTTTCTCCGGCGTCTGCGGGGAGCCTCGCCGGCCGAGAAAGAAGTTAGCGGGATCTTCCGAGGAAGTACGCATCACCTACCACTATCGTGTGATCCACATTGCTCTCCGTGAGGTTATGCGGCCGTTACGGCGAAATTCCCGCGTGGCGAATCCCCCCGGACATCCGCGTAACCTCGACGCAGCGTGATCATCGACCACCCCAATGGCCGCATATCCTTTTCGACAGTCACGCGCAGTGATCAGATCTCTCCACCCTCCTCGGGAGCGTCCTTGCGCGCCCGCACCGGGAGGGACGCGAAGACGTGGGGCGGCTCACGCCACGGATCGGTCTCACCCGCCTCCGCCGCCCGGATGGCCGCCCACACCTTCTGGGGAGAGCAGGGCATGTCGACGTGCCGCACCCCCAGGTGGCGCAGCGCGTCGACGACGGCGTTCTGCACCGCCGGCGTCGACCCGACCGTCGCCGACTCCCCGATGCCCTTGGCGCCGAGCGGGTTCAGCGGTGTCGGCGTCTCGGTCGTCGACGCCTCGAAGGAGATGAGGTCGGCCGCCGACGGCATCCGGTAGTCGGCGAGCGTGCTGGTGAGCGGCTGACCCTCGGGGTCGAAGAGGACCTCCTCGTACAGCGCCTGGGCGATGCCCTGCGCCAGACCACCGTGCTGCTGCCCCTCCACCAGCAGCGGGTTGAGCACCCGGCCGCAGTCGTCCACCGCGACCATCCGCCGCGGCCGCACCCGCCCGGTCTCCGTGTCCACCTCGACGACCGCGACGTGCGCCCCGAACGGGAAGGTCGCGCCGTCCTGCTGCACGTCCAGGCCCGCGGTCAGCTCCGGGCCCGCGCTCGCGACCTGCGCCCAGGTGACCGACGCCCCGGGCACGCCGGCCACGGCGAACTCCCCCGCCTCGGTGAGCTCCACGTCGCTCTCCGCGGCCTCCAGCAGCTCGGCCGCGCGGCGCTTCGCCTGCGCCAGCACGTCGTCAGCCGCGGCCAGCACGGCGCTGCCGCCCAGCTGCAGCGATCGCGAGCCGCCCGTGCCGCCGCCGCGGGGCACCAGGTCGGTGTCGCTCTGCCGGTAGGTGATGCGGTCCATCGGGATGCCCAGACGGTCGCTCACCACCATCGCGAACGCGGTCGCGTGCCCCTGCCCGTGCGCGGACGTGCCCGCCGTGACCGTGGCCGAACCGTCGGCGTGCACCGTGACCGAGCCGAACTCCGAGCCGCGCGCCCCGGCGGTGATCTCCACGTAGGTGCAGATCCCGATCCCGATCTGCACCGGGTCCCCGGAGGCCCGGCGCTCCGCCTGCTCCTCGCGGACCTTCTCGTAGTCGACGATCCGCAGCGCCTCCCGCAGCGGCAGGTCGTAGTCGCCGCTGTCGTAGCGGGCGCCGCTGTTCGTGGTGAGCGGGAACGCCGCGGGATCGAGGAAGTTGCGCCGGCGCAGCTCCGCCGGGTCCATCCCCAGCTCGGCGGCGGCCATGTCGATCATCCGCTCCAGGTGGGCCGCGGCCTCCGGGCGGCCGGCGCCGCGGAAGGCTCCCATCGGGGTGGTGTTGGTGACCACCGTCGCCACGTCGAAGGCCACGACCGGGATGTCGTAGACGCCCTGGCTCATCGTGTACGTCTGGGCGCGGGCGAGGCCGCCGCCGAAGCCCGCGTACGCCCCGGCGTCGCCGAGCACCCGCGCGTGCAGGCCGGTGATCTTGCCTTCCCGGGTGAGGCCGAGCTCGTACCAGGCGACCTGGCCGCGCCCGTGCGGCATCGACACGAGGTTCTCCGAGCGGGTCTCCACCCAGCGCACCGCGCGGCCGAGCCGGCGCGCCACCCCCACCGCCGCGGTGTGCTCGGCGAGCATGCCGGCCTTGCCCCCGAACCCGCCGCCGACGTGCGGGGCGATCACCCGCACCTGCTCAGGGGGCAGGTCGAACAGCCGCGCCGCCTGGTCGCGGAACAGGTGCGGCATCTGCGTCGAGACCCAGATGGTGAGCCGGCCGTCGGTGACCGGGTCGACGGCGATCGCGTTGCCCTCCATCGGGACGACAGCCACGCGCTGGTTGACCATGCGGGCCCGCACCACCACATCAGCGCCGGCGAGCACCGCCTCCGCCACGTCGTCGGACGCGCGCTCGCCGGCCACGACGTTGCTGCCGTGCTCGGGGAACTGCAGCGGTGCGTCGGGAGCCAGCGCGGCCTCCGGGTCGACGACCGCATCGAGCGGGTCGTAGTCGACCTCCACCAGCTCGGCGGCGTCGACCGCGGCGGCGAGGGTCTCGGCGGCGACGACGGCGACCGCCTCCCCGACGAAGCGGACCCGGTCGGTCGCCAACGGCGGGCGGGGCATGGACTCGTTCACCACCATCAGCCCGTGGTGGGCGGGCAGGTTCAGGTCGGCCGCGGTGAACACGCCGAGCACCCCGGGCGCCGCTGCGGCGGCCGAGGTGTCGATGCCGGTGATCACGGCGTGGGCGAACGGGGAGCGGACGAAGACGAGGTGAGCGACGTCGGGGAGCTGCAGGTTGCCGACGAAGGTGCTGGCGCCGGTCAGGAGGTCGCGGTCCTCCACTCTGCGCACCGAGGTACCGAGGATCGATCCAGGCATGGAGTGACATTAGGCACGAGCGACCGGTCGGCGCTCGGGGTTTGACGAATCGGGTCCTGACAGGCGAAAGTGCTCAGGCGACTTCCACGTGACCGCACTCACACCCGGGCGCCCCACCCGGCACCCGGTCGTGCGGTGACGTGACCCCCCGGGAGGCCGGACCGGTCGGGGGCCGGTCCGGTCTCCCGACCCGAACCGCGCCGTCCGGGATGGTTCCGCGGCGGCCCACGGCGGCTCACACGCCGGGCCTCACACGACGGCCCCACACGACGGCCCCACACGACGGCTCAGAATCGATCTCGAGCGGACGTCACAGCCGGGCTGCCGCGATCGGCGGGTACCGTCTCGGCCGTGCCGTTCCACCACACGGATGTCCTGCCCTTGGGTCCCGACGAGACCGAGTACCGCCGGCTCGACCTCCCGCCGGGCCGCGTGATCGAGGCCGCCGGGCGCACGTTCCTGGAGATCGATCCCGCGACGATCACCGCGCTGATGCGCGAGGCCGTCGAAGACATCCAGCACCTGCTGCGACCGTCGCACCTCGCTCAGCTGCGCGCGATCATCGACGACCCCGAGGCCTCCCCGAACGACCGCTTCGTGGCCACCGATCTGCTGCGCAACGCGTGCGTCGCCGCGGGTGGGGTGCTGCCCATGTGCCAGGACACCGGCACGGCGATCGTCATCGGCAAGCGCACCGAGACCGTGCTCACCGGCGGTGACGACGAGGAGGCCATCTCCCGCGGCATCTACGAGGCCTACGACGAGCTGCACCTGCGCTACTCGCAGATGGCGCCGCTGACGTTCTGGGAGGAGCGCAACACCGGCACCAACCTGCCCGCCCAGATCGAGCTGTACGCCGCGCCCGGCACCACGCCGAAGTACGAGTTCCTGGTGATGGCCAAGGGCGGCGGCTCAGCCAACAAGACCTTCCTCTACCAGGAGACGAAGGCGCTGCTGAACCCGGAGCGGCTCGGCGCGTTCCTGGAGGAGAAGCTGCGCTCGCTCGGCACCGCGGCGTGCCCGCCGTACCACCTCGCCGTCGTCGTCGGCGGGATGTCGGCCGAGTACACGCTCAAGGTCGCCAAGCTCGCCTCGGCCCGCTACCTCGACACCCTCCCGGAGAAGGGCTCCGAGCTCGGGCACGCCTTCCGTGACCACGACCTCGAGCAGCAGATCCTCGAGATGACCCGCCAGTTCGGGATCGGCGCCCAGTTCGGCGGCAAGTACTTCTGCCACGATGTGCGCGTCATCCGACTGCCCCGGCACGGCGCCTCCCTGCCCGTCGGCGTCGCCGTCTCCTGCTCGGCGGACCGCCAGGCCAAGGCGAAGATCACCCCGGACGGCGTGTTCCTGGAGCGGCTGGAGACCGATCCGGCGCAGTACTTGCCGGACGTCACCGAGGCCGACGTCAGCGAGGAGGTCGTACGCATCGACCTCAACCGGCCGATGGACGAGATCCGCGAGCAGCTGTCGAAACTGCCGGTGAAGACCCGCGTGTCGCTGACCGGCCCGCTGGTCGTCGCCCGCGACATCGCGCACGCCAAGATCGCCGAGCGGCTCGACGCCGGCGAGCCGATGCCGCAGTACCTGCGCGACCACCCGGTCTACTACGCGGGCCCGGCGAAGACCCCCGACGGTTACGCGTCCGGCTCGTTCGGCCCCACCACCGCTGGGCGCATGGACTCCTACGTGGAGAAGTTCCAGGCAGCGGGCGGCTCGCTGGTGATGCTCGCCAAGGGCAACCGCTCGAAGCTGGTCACCACCTCCTGCGCCACCTACGGCGGGTTCTACCTCGGGTCCATCGGCGGCCCCGCGGCCCGGCTCGCCCAGGACTGCATCCGCAAGGTCGAGGTCCTCGAGTACCCCGAGCTGGGCATGGAGGCGGTCTGGAAGATCGAGGTGGAGGACTTCCCGGCGTTCATCGTGGTCGACGACAAGGGCAACGACTTCTTCGCCGACGTGAGCCAGCCGACCCTGCAGGTCACCTTCCGGCGCTGACATCGGCGCGAGCCCACTGATCGCGTCGAGATCGACGGTGCCGCGCCCGCAACAGCGCATCCGTCGATCTCGGCGCGGTCTCGTGCGTCAGCCTCGTTC
>Ga0065720_1002938_pt1 | contig 51619 bp, 48 predicted proteins | sample Thericmetagenome_FD_59107 | JGI IMG/M metagenome (GOLD analysis project Ga0065720, IMG submission 59107) | Thermophilic microbial communities from the Joint Bioenergy Institute, California, USA of rice/straw/compost enrichment - eDNA_2 v2... | ecosystem: Engineered > Solid waste > Grass >... | reverse complement strand
TCGTCGGTCACGCGGGCTCACCTCGTTGGGGGTCGAACGGCGTTGCGTAAACCATGGTGCGCGGGTGCGGTCGGCGGGGCTAGGGTGGCGGGCCGGTCGCTCCCGGCTGCGCCCCACTCTATTCGGTGCGTGCGGCTGGTCGGCATTCGGTGCACTTCTGGTCGGCGGCGGCCGGCGGCGGTCCGGTCTTGGCATGGGAGGGTACGGGGTGAAGGCGCCTTCCGTCAGCCCTCGGCTGTGGGCCGAGGTCGCGACGGCGTTCGCGCTGGCCCGCGCCGGCTTCCGTCGGTACGCCACGTACCGGCAGGCCACAGTGGCGGCCGCCGCCACCAACTCGGTCTTCGGCTTCCTGCGGTGCTTCGTGCTGTTGGCCGTGGCGGCTGGCGACCCCACCACGCCGACCGCCGGCTACACCGCCGAGCAGCTCGCGCTCTACACGTGGGCCTCGCAAGGGCTGATCGGGGTGGTGGCGCTGTGGGGGTGGACCGACCTGGCCGACCGGATCCGGACGGGCGACGTGGCCGGTGATCTTCTTCGCCCGATCCATCCGGTGCTGTCCTATCTGTACGGTGATTTCGGACGGGCCGCCTACGCGGCGCTCACCCGGTTCGTCGTTCCTATCGCGGTCGGCGCGCTGACCTTCTCCCTCTACGTTCCCCATCGGCCATCGACGTACCCGCTGTTCGTGCTCTCGGTGGTGCTCGCGGTCGTGGTCACGTTCGCCGCCCGCTTCCTTGTCAACGCCGTCGGCTACTGGCTGCTGGACACCCGCGGCGTGATGATGGCCTGGACGGTCGGCACGTCGCTGTTGACCGGGCTGGCGTTCCCGGTGCACTTCGTTCCCGAGTGGCTGGCCACGACGATCTGGGTCGCCACGCCGTTTCCGTCGATGCTGCAGGCGCCGCTGGACGTCCTCGTCGAGCGGGGCTCGCCGGCGACCCTCCTGGCGGAGGTGGCGGGCCAGGTGGCCTGGGCGGCGGTGTTGCTGGGGCTGTGCTGGTTCGTGCAGCACCGGGCCACGGCGAAGCTGGTGGTGCAGGGTGGTTGATATTTCCATCTATGCACGCCTGCTGTGGGCCCAGGTCCGCTCGTACGCGGCCTACCGGGCGTCGTTCGCCATCGACCTGGCCACCAACGCGCTGGTGCCCCTGCTCGACGTGGCCACCATCATCGCGCTATTTCAGGTCACGCCCGACATCGGGGGATTCGACGCGAACGAGGTGCTGGTGATGTTCGGCCTGGCCGCGCTGTCGTTCGCACTCGCCGACGTCGCCGTGGGGCAGATCGAGAAAATCCGGATCTACGTGCGGACGGGGCTGTTGGACGCCGCCCTGGTGCGACCGTTGTCGGTGCTCGGGCAGTTGCTCTGTGCCGACCTGCCCCTGCGCAAGGTGAGTCGCATCGTCGTGGCGTTGGCGATTCTGGTGGTCGCGGTGGCGCGGGCCCCGATCGAGTTCACACCGGCGCGGTGGGCCTTGCTGATCGTGGCCCCGACCGCCGGGGCCGTACTCTTCGGCGCCATCTACGTGGCCACGGCCACGGTGGCCTTCTGGTGGATCGATTCAGGCGAGTTCGCGAACGCGTTGACGTACGGCGGGCGGGACTTCACCTCCTTTCCCGTCACCGTGTACGGGCCCGCGTTCCGGTACCTGTTCGCGTACGGACTCGGGTTCGCGTTCGTCGCCTACTACCCGACGCTGGCCCTGCTCGGCCGGCCCGACCCGCTCGGCGGACCGGCGTTCCTGGCCTGGTCGTCGCCGGCGGTCGCGGCGCTGGCCGCGCTGGTGGCGAGCGTCATCTGGCGGATCGGCGTTCGGCAGTACCGGAGTACGGGGTCATGACATCGGCGGTGATCGAGGCGCGCGGGCTGCGCCGGGACTTCACGATTCGCAAGCGGATCGGCCGCTTCCGTCGTCAGCGGTCGGTGGTCACCGCCGTCGACGGGATCGACCTGCGGATCGAGGCGGGTGAGCTGGTCGGCTACCTCGGGCCCAACGGGGCCGGCAAGTCGACGACCATCAAGATGTTGACCGGCGTGCTGCGGCCGACCGCGGGGTACCTGCGGGTCTGCGGGTTGGAGCCGGTGACGCAGCGGCGCCAGTTGGCCCGCCGGATCGGCGTCGTCTTCGGGCAGCGCAGCCAGCTCTGGTGGGACCTGCCGCTGCGGGACTCGTTCGAACTGGCCCGGCACATCTGGCGGGTCCCGCCGGCCGACCACGCGGCGCGGCTGGCCCGCTTCACCCGCGAGTTGGATCTGTCCTTTCTGGACACGCCGGTCCGGCAGCTGTCGCTGGGGCAGCGCATGCGGGCGGAGCTCACCATCGCGCTGCTGCACGGCCCGCAGGTGGTCTTCCTCGACGAGCCGACGATCGGNCTGGACGTGCTGAGCAAGCAGGCCGTCCGCGCGTTCCTCACCGAGCTGCGCGATCGCGGCGACACGACGGTGGTGCTCACCACCCACGACCTGGCCGACATCGAGCGCCTGTGCCGGCGGCTGGTCGTCATCGACCACGGTCGGGTCGTGCACGACGGGACGCTGGAGTCGCTGCACGCCCGGTACGGGTCNCGGCGNGCGGTCGTGGCCACCCTGGNNGAGCCGCTNNCCGAACCCGTACGGCTNCCGGGNGTCGACCTCGTCCAGNNCTCCNCGGACGGNCGCGTNCTNACGTTCAGCCTCGACGGCAGCCGTACCCCGGCCGGGCACCTCGATCGCCACCCTGGCCGCGCTGGGGTCCCTGCGCGACATCTCCATCGCCGAACCGACGATCGAGGACGTCGTCGCCCGCCTGTACGCCGACGGCACCGACGCGGGCACCGCCTGACGCGTCCCGATGGGTGACCGCCGTGGGCGCGCGTCCCGGTGGCTCATCGCCGTGCGACTGCTTCCTACCCGCCCATGATCGCCGTGAGGCGTTCGTGCCGCGTCAACCGCCGTTCTGCCTCACTGCGATCACGGTCTTTGATCACGGTGAGGCGCAGGTCCGGCCGCCGGCGCAGTTTCGCCTCACCGTGATCATGCGCCGATCACCGGTGAGCGCGCATCGTGACGCCCCGAGCTCGGTCCACTGTGGAGTGTCAGCGGTGCTCCATCATGAGCACGGCCCAGGTGCCCGGGGCCAGGGCCTCGTAGATGTGCGGGACGTCGCCCCCGGAAGCTCGCGTAGTCGCCGGCGCCCAGCTCGATCGGCGCGTCGCTGGGGCCGGTGCGCAGGCGGCCTGCCGCCACCACGATGTGCTCCACGCTGCCGGGGATGTGCGGGTCGGCCATCCGCGTCGAGCCCGGCTCGAGCGTCATCACGTACAGGTCGCGTCGCGTCGGCTGCCCCTCGGCCGACAGGAGGGTGGCGGTGACGTCGGCCCGGTCGGCGGGGATGCTGGTCCGCTCGTCGGCCCGGACCACCCGGACCTGGGACCCCGGGGGATCGACGAGCTGGCTGAACGGCACGCCGAGCGCGACGCCGAGGGCCCAGAGGGTCTCGATGCTCGGGTTCCCGTTGCCCGCCTCGAGTTGGGAGAGCGTCGATTTCGCGATCCCGGCTCGCCGGGCCACCTCGCTCAGCGTCAGGCCGGCGCGCTGCCGCTCGCGCCGCAGGGCGGCCGCGATCGCGGCGATGGGTGGGCCCGAGTCGGCCATGCTGCTCCGCTCCCGTGGGTCCGTGTTCCGTCCAGTCGGTTCCTGGTGTGGTCCCGTCGGTTGAGTTCCGGCCCAGTCGGCTGGGCTTCCAGTCCCGTCGTTGACGTTTCTGGTCCCGTCGTTGGGTCTTGGCCCTGTCGGTTCGTACTCCGTTCCTGGGCGGTTTCGCTACTCCGGTCCGGCCGCGTTCGCGTACCGGTCTGGAGTCGTTCGTTACCCCGATCACGATCGTTCGGCTTGACGAACATGGTCGGGATGTGTTCACCATATCGAACATGAGGGCGGTCTGGCGAACACTGGGCGGGCGGCTGGTCCGCGACATCCTGACCGTCGTCGTCGCCACCGGTTTCGTCGGTGTCTCGTACGGGGCGATCGCGGTCGCCACCGGCGTTCCCGTGTGGGCGGTGGTCGCCTTCTCGGTCTTCGTCTTCGCGGGCGGGTCCCAGTTCCTCGCGGTGTCCCTGGTGGCCGCGGGGAGTCCGGTGGCGGCCATCCTCGGCGGCCTGCTCCTCAACGCCCGGCACCTGCCGTTCGGCCTGACGCTCGGCGACGTGTTCGGGCACTCCTGGGCCCGGCGGCTGATCGGCAGCCACATCATGGTCGATGAGGCGGTGGCCTTCGCGCTGGCCCAGCCCGACCTGCCCCGGCGGCGGGCGGCCTTCTGGTTCACCAGCATCTCTCTGTTCATCTGCTGGCAGATCGGCACGCTGCTCGGCGTCGTGGTCGGTTCGAACGTCACCGATCCGTCTCAGTTCGGCCTGGACGCGGCGTTCCCGGCGGCGCTGCTGGTGCTGATCCTGCCGCGCCTGCGCGAGGCGGTCGGCCTGCGCGTCGCCCTGGTCGCCGTCGTCGTCTCGGTGCTCGCCTCGTTCGTTCTGCCGGCCGGCCTGCCCGTGCTGCTGGGCCTGCTCGGTCTGCTGGCCGTGGGCCGTCGGCCCGAGCCGCCGGTGTCGTCCCGGCCGCAAGCCCCCGCCACCGTCGCGGAGGGAGCGTCATGAGTACGTCGACTCTGATCGTGGTGATCGCCGTCCTGGGGATCGGCACCTACGCGCTGCGCCTGGGCGGGGTGCTGCTGTCCCGGCGGGTTTCGGGCGCCGACCGCGCCGAGCCCGAGGGCGGCCGGGGCGGCGCGGTGACCCGGCTGCTGCCGTACGCGGCGGTCGCGCTGCTCGCCGCGCTGGCCGCGACGTCGGCCACCGTCGAGTCGGGGGAGTTCGCCGGCCTCGCCCGGCCGGCCGGGGTGATCGCGGGGCTCGTCGCCGGCCTGCTGCGCGCCCCGTTCGTCGTAGCGGTCCTGCTCGCCGCCGGAGTGGCCGCCGGCCTGCGCCTGCTCGGCGTGCCGTGACGGCCTGACTCCAGCGCCCGTACGGCTGACGGTCCCGTGCGCTGCTGCGAATCCCCTTCGCTGCGCTGCGAATCCCGTCCGCTGCGAATCTCGTACTACTCGATGCGCTCGCCCGGCTTGACCTGCGGCGCGGGGATGCGCAGACGGCGGAACTGGAAGGACCGCATGATCGCGTAGAAGTAGTGCGACCGCGGGGGCTTGGCCGCCTTGGGGAATCGCCGGAGCATGATCTTCTTGACCCGCCGGGTGAGCAGGAAGCTGTCGACGATCACCCCGAGGGCCAGCAGGACCCAGAACAGGTTGGCGCCGAGCTGGACCTCCGCCGGCATGCTCGGCGAGGAGCCGAGGATCACAATCAGCGCGCCCGGCAGGAAGAAGCTCGCCAGGTTGCGCCGGGCGTCGACGATGTCGCGGACCAACCGCCGTTCCGGCCCTTTGTCCCGCGGCGGCAGGTACTCCTCCTTGCCGGCGAGCATGCCGGCCCGCGCCTCGGCCCGGGCCTGGCGCTCCTTCTCGCGCAGGCGCTTCAGTGCCTCCCGACGGTTCGCGGGGGGCGGCTCCGCCCGGCGGCCCTTCCGCCGCTTCGGGGTGATCTTGCCCAGCTCGCGCTTGCTCACCGTGTAGGCGCGAGGCCGCGGCCGAGCCGCCTTCTCCTCGGCGGTCTCGGTCGCCTCGACGGTCTCGGCGGCCTCCGCCGACTCGGCGGCCGCGCCGGACTTGCGGCGGAAGGAGGACAGCAGCTGCACGTCGGCAAGGTTAGCCGACCGGTCCCGGCTGACCGCCACCGTGGCGCCCGGCGCCAAGGCCGAGTCGCGGGGCTTCCCATCAGAGAATCATGGAATTCTGTTCCCCCTATAGGGGGTACCAAACTCCATGATCGCGAGGGTGTCAGGCGCGCTCGATGTGGGCGCCGAGACCGACCAGCTTCGCCTCGAAGTCCTCGTAGCCGCGGTTGATGAGGCTCACGCCGTACACCGTGGAGCATCCCTCGGCGGCGAGCGCCGCGATCACGTGGGCGAAGCCGGCCCGCAGGTCCGGGATCACCACGTCGGTCGCTTGCAGCTTGGTCGGGCCGGCGATCACCGCCGAGTGCCGGAAGTTGCGCCGGCCGAACCGGCAGGGCGTGCCGCCCAGGCACTCGCGGTAGGTCTGGATCGTGGCGCCCATCTGGTTGAGCGCCTCGGTGTAGCCGAGCCGCCGTTCGTACACGGTCTCGTGCATGATCGACAGCCCGCGCGCCTGGGTGAGCGCCACCACCATGGGCTGCTGCCAGTCGGTCATGAACCCGGGGTGGACGTCGGTCTCGATCGCCACGGCCCGCAGCTCGCCCCCGGGGTGCCAGAAGCGGATGCCGCCGTCGGGGCCGTCGTGGATCTCGAAATGGCCGCCCACCGAGCGGAAGACGTTGAGGAACGTCATCATGTCCGCCTGCCGGGCGCCGCGGACGAACAGGTCGCCGCCGGTGGCCAGGGCGGCCGCGCCCCAGCTGGCTGCCTCGATGCGGTCGGGGATCGGCCGGTGGCGGTAGCCCTCCAGCCGGGAGACACCCTCGATCTCGATGACCCGGTCGGTGTGCACCGTGATGATTGCGCCCATCTTCTGCAGGACGCAGATCAGATCGATGATCTCCGGTTCGACCGCGGCGTTGCGCAGTTCGGTGACGCCGTCGGCGAGGACGGCCGTGAGCAGGACCTGCTCGGTCGCCCCGACGCTCGGGTACGGCAGTTCAAACTTGGTGCCCTGCAGGCCGTTGGGCGCGGTGATGTGCATGCCCTGCGGGGTCTTCTCGACCACGGCCCCGAACTGGCGCAGTGCAGCGAGATGGAAGTCGATGGGACGATCGCCGATGCGGCAGCCGCCGAGGTCCGGGATGAACGCGTGCCCCAGGCGGTGCAGCAGGGGACCGCAGAACAGGATCGGGATGCGGCTCGACCCGGCGTGCACGTTGATCTCATCAACGTTCGCACGCTCCACATTGGTCGGATCCAGCACCAGCTCGCCCGGCTCTTCGCCGTCGGTGACCCGGACGCCGTGCAGCTCGAGCAGGCCCCGCACCACCTCGACATCCCGGATCCGCGGCACGTCGTAGAGGTGGCTGCGGCTGTGGCCGAGCAGGGCCGCCACCATCGCCTTGGAGACGAGGTTCTTGGCCCCGCGCACGCGGACCTCGCCCCGCAACGGGGTGTTGCCGTACACGCGCAGTACGTCATTCGGCCGGTCAGTGGTCACCGTAACCTCCGCCTCGCTGCGGGCGTTTCCAAAGATCGAATGCCGGGAGAGCATAACGCTGTTTTCCCGGTCCGGGGGCGGACGGGACGATGCGCTTCGGTGCGTCGTCCCATCTTCCGTGAGTACCGCTACCGCTCGTGTCGCGATTCTGACCGACCGCTGTCGGATATCGCGGTCAGAACCGATGGCGGTGGTCGGTTCAGGCGGGCAGGGCGAGCATGCGGTCGAGCGCGACGCGGGCGTGGGCGGCCACGTCGGGATCGACAACGATCTGGTTGGGCACGCGGCCGGCCACGAGCTCCTCGAGCGCCCACACCAAATGGGGCATGTCGATACGGTTCATGGTGGAGCAGTAGCAGACCGTACGGTCGAGGAACATGACGTTCTTGTCCGGGTGGCGGTTCGCCAGCCGCCGGACCAGGTTGAGCTCGGTGCCGACCGCCCAGGCCGAACCGGACGGCGCTTCATTGATAGTCTTAATAATGTACTCGGTTGAACCCACGTAGTCGGCCGCGGTCACCACCTCGTACCGGCACTCGGGGTGGACCAGCACGTTCACCCCCGGCACCCGGGCGCGGACCTCATCGACGCACTCCCGGGTGAACCGGCCGTGCACCGAGCAGTGGCCCCGCCAGAGGATCATCCGGGCGTCGCGCAGCTGCTGCGGCGTCAGCCCACCGCCCGGCTTGTGCGGGTCGTAGAGCACGCAGTCATCGAGGCTCATCCCCATCTGCAGCACCGCGGTGTTGCGCCCCAGGTGCTGGTCCGGCAGGAACAGGACCCGCTGCCCGCGTTGGAAGGCCCAGGTGAGTACCTGCTTGGCGTTGGAGGACGTACAGACCACGCCGCCGTTGCGCCCCACGAAACCCTTGATCGCGGCTGACGAGTTCATATATGTCACCGGCACCGTGGAGGCGGCCAGGTCGAGCTCGGTGAGCAGGTCCCAGGCGGCCTCGACCTGGGCGATCGCCGCCATGTCGGCCATCGAGCAGCCGGCGGCGAGGTCGGGCAGCACCACCTTCTGGGTGTCGCTGGTGAGGATGTCGGCGCTTTCGGCCATGAAGTGCACGCCGCAGAAGACGATGTACTCCGCCTCCGGCCGGGCCGCGGCCTCGCGCGCCAGCTTGAACGAGTCACCCGTTACGTCGGCGAACTGGATCACCTCGTCGCGCTGGTAGTGGTGACCGAGCACGAAGAGGCGCTCGCCCAGGGCCCGCTTGGCGGCCCAGGCCCGCTCGACGAGGGTCGGGTCGCTCGGGGCGGGTAGGGCCCCCGGACAGGAAACCCCTTTCTCTGCGTTCGGGTCGGCCCCTGCCCCCAGGAGCAGGAGCGCAACCGACGTACCCGACGGCTCGGCGAACCCTGTGCTCACGCTCGCTCCTCGTGCACGCGGCTCAACGTAGTCACGCTTCGCATCGTTGCACACAAACGCCCGACTCTGTCGGGTCGATCGGCCCGGCCTTTGTGACGTGCGAGACTGCGGGGGTGCGCGTGCTGGTGTGCCCGGACAAGTTCGCCGGCACACTCTCGGCGCCGGCCGCCGCTGCGGCGATCGCGGCGGGCTGGCGCGAGGCGGCCCCCGCCGACGAGGTGATCGAGCGGCCGCTCGCCGACGGCGGCCTCGGCTTCCTCGACACCCTCGAGCCCAGCCTCCCACGGGCGGCGCGACACACGGTACGGACGGTCGGTCCCCTCGGCGACCCGGTTGACGCGCCGATCCTGCTCGCCGACGACACCGCTTACGTAGAGGCGGCGAGCGCGTGCGGCCTGCACCTGGTCGAGGCCGGCCGGCGCGACCCCACGGTGACCACGACGTACGGCGTGGGCGTGCTGGTGGCGACCGCCGTTGAGCTGGGGGTCCGGACGGTCGTGCTCGGCCTGGGCAACTCGGCCACCAACGACGGGGGCGCCGGCCTGTTGGCTGCGCTCGGGGCCGCGCCCGTCGACCGGGCGGGCTACGTCCTCCCGTACGGCGGAGCGGCGCTTCTCGCCTGTACCGGGTTGGCCGGGCCGCCCCGGCTCCGCGGGGCCACGCTCGTCGGTGCCTGCGACGTGACCGCGCCGCTCACCGGTCCGCGCGGGGCGTCGGCCGTGTTCGGGCCGCAGAAGGGGGCGACCCCGGCACAGGTCGCGGTGCTCGACGCGGCCCTGGCTCAGTGGGCGACCGTGCTCGCCGACCTGCCCACCTGTCCGCCCGGGCTCGCCGAGCACCCGGGCTCCGGCGCGGCCGGCGGGCTCGGTGCGGCGATCCTCGCCTGCGGCGGACGGCTCGTCTCGGGCTTCACCGTGGTGGCGCAGGCGGTCGGGCTCGACGCCGCCCTGGACGCCTGCGACCTGGTGATCACGGGCGAGGGCTCGTTCGACGACCAGTCGCTGGGCGGCAAGGTCGTGGCGGGCGTGGCCGCCGCCGCCCAGGCCCGGGGCCTCCCGTGCCTGGTGCTGGCCGGCCGCGTCAGGGCCGACCTCGAGGAGGCGCGGGCGGCCGGGGTGACGGAGGCGTACGGTCTGGTCGACCACCTGGGCGGGGACGTGGCCCGAGCCCTGGCCGAGCCAGCTACCGGCCTGGCCTCGTTGGCGTCCGCGGTCGCCCGGATGTGGATGTCAGGAGGGCGTCCTTCTTGACGCCTGATGCCTAGGAGGGAGTCCTTCCTGACAGCCCGTGTCGGGAGGGCGTCCTTCCTGACGCCTGGTGCCTAGGAGGGAGTCCTTCCTGACACCCGGGGGGCGGGAGCGTCCTGTTCCGGACAGGGCCCGGGACGCGCGGGGTAACACGACCCACCTTTTCTTGACTCTCTCCAGATTCGGTGGTGAAGTTGATCCCGCACGAATGGGTCATAGCCCGGGAAGGATTCGCATGTCCGACAACAACGATGCTGTCGTCGCAGACGCGAGCACGGCCACTGGCGGTTGCCCGGTCCACGGGCGCGCCGTGCACCCGACGCAGGGGAGCGGCAACCAGCAGTGGTGGCCGAACCGGCTGAACCTCAAGATCCTCCACAAGAACCCGCCCGCGGCCAACCCCATGGGTGCGGACTTCGACTACCGGGCCGAGTTCGCCACGCTCGACCTGGCCGCGGTGAAGCGCGACATCGCCGAGGTCCTGACCACCTCCCAGGACTGGTGGCCGGCTGACTTCGGCCACTACGGGCCGCTGATCATCCGGATGGCCTGGCACTCGGCCGGCACCTACCGGGTCTACGACGGCCGGGGCGGCGCCAACTCCGGGCAGCAGCGCTTCGCGCCGACCAACAGCTGGCCGGACAACGCCAACCTGGACAAGGCCCGCCGGCTGCTGTGGCCGGTGAAGAAGAAGTACGGCCGGAAGCTCTCCTGGGCCGACCTGATGATCCTGGCCGGCAATGTCGCACTGGAGTCGATGGGCTTCAAGACGTACGGCTTCGGCGGCGGCCGGGTCGACGCCTGGGAGCCGGACGACGACGTCTACTGGGGCCCGGAGACCACCTGGCTCGGTGACCAGCGCTACAGCGGGGACCGCCACTTGGAGGAGCCGCTGGCCGCCGTGCAGATGGGCCTGATCTACGTCAACCCCGAGGGTCCGAACGGAAACCCCGACCCGCTGGCGGCCGCCCGCGACATTCGGGACACCTTCGGCAGAATGGGGATGAACGACGAGGAGACCGTCGCGCTGATCGCCGGTGGGCACACCTTCGGGAAGACCCACGGCGCCGGGCCGGCGAGCCATGTCGGTCCCGAGCCCGAGGCCGCCCCGATCGAGGAGCAGGGCCTGGGCTGGAAGAGCACCTACGGCACCGGTAAGGGCGCCGACGCCATCACCAGCGGTCTGGAGGTCACCTGGACCTACCACCCGACCCGGTGGGACAACGAGTTCTTCCACATCCTGTTCGCGTACGAGTGGGAGCTCATGAAGAGCCCGGCCGGGGCGTGGCAGTGGCGGCCCAAGAACGGCGCCGGCAGCGACATGGTGCCGGAGGCGCACGATCCGACCAAGCGCCGCGAGCCGCGGATGCTCACCACCGACCTGGCGCTGCGGTTCGACCCGGTCTACGAGAAGATCTCCCGGCGCTTCCTGGAGAACCCGGACGAGTTCGCCCAGGCCTTCGCCAAGGCGTGGTACAAGCTGACCCACCGTGACATGGGTCCGATCACCCGCCATCTCGGTCCGGAGGTGCCGGCCGAGCCGGAGGTCTGGCAGGACCCGATCCCGGCCGTGGACCACGAGCTGGTCGACGCTGCGGACATCGCCGCGCTCAAGGAGAAGATTCTGGGCTCGGGCCTGTCGGTCTCCCAGCTGGTCAGCACCGCCTGGGCGTCCGCCTCGACGTTCCGCGCGAGCGACTACCGCGGTGGGGCCAACGGCGCCCGGATCCGGCTCGAGCCGCAGGTCGGCTGGGAGGTCAACGAGCCCGAGAAGCTGGCCGTGGTGCTGCGGACCCTGGAGAACATCCAGCAGGAGTTCAACGCCGCCCAGACCGGCAACAAGCGGATCTCGTTGGCCGACCTGATCGTCCTGGGCGGGTGCGCGGCCATCGAGAAGGCCGCGCGCGACGCCGGCGTGACGGTCGAGGTGCCGTTCACCCCGGGCCGCATGGACGCGTCGCAGGAGCAGACCGACGTCGAGTCGTTCTCCTACCTCGAGCCGAAGGCGGACGGGTTCCGCAACTACCTCGGCAAGGGCAACCACCTGCCGGCCGAGTACCTCCTGGTCGACCGGGCCAACCTGCTCACCCTGAGCGCGCCCGAGATGACCGTCCTGGTCGGCGGTCTGCGGGTGCTGGGGGCCAACTACCAGCAGTCCTCGCTCGGCGTCTTCACCGACAAGCCCGGGGTGCTGACGAACGACTTCTTCGCCAACCTCCTCGACATGGGCGTCGAGTGGAAGCCGACCTCGGAGGAGGCGCAGACCTTCGAGGGCCGGGACCGGGCCACCGGCGAGGTCAAGTGGACCGCCAGCCGGGTCGACCTGATCTTCGGGTCGAACTCCGAGCTGCGGGCCATCGCCGAGGTCTACGCGAGCGACGACGCCAAGGAGAAGTTCGTCCAGGACTTCGTCGCGGCGTGGAACAAGGTCATGAACCTGGACCGGTTCGACCTGGCCGCCTGATCCGCTCAGCGGCCCCTGTGTGCCAGGAAGGACGCCCTCCTGACGGTTATTGCCCAGGAGGGCGTCCTTTTTGACACAGGCCGGCCGGGCCGGGGTGCCCGGGACCGGGCGGCCTCGCTCGGACAGTCGGTCGGTCTGCGACGGGGGCCACCGCGCGTAGCATGGGGGAATGTCGGCCGGGGGCCTAGTGTTAGGGCCGGCGAGTGACCGACCTATCGGTAAGGGAGCAGCACCGTGACGAGCCCGCAGACCGAGTCGACGCAGGCGACCGGCGTCATCCTCACCGACGCCGCCGCAGCCAAGGCCAAGGCGCTGTTGGACCAGGAGGGCCGCGACGACCTCCGCCTCCGCGTGGCGGTGCAGCCGGGTGGCTGCTCCGGCCTGCGCTACCAGCTCTTCTTCGACGAGCGCAGCCTGGACGGCGACCACGTCGCCGAGTTCGGTGGGGTCGAGGTGGTCGTCGACCGGATGAGCCTGCCGTACCTCAACGGCGCCACGATCGACTTCGTCGACCGCATCGACGCCCAGGGGTTCACCATCGACAACCCCAACGCCACCGGCTCCTGCGCGTGCGGCGACTCGTTCCACTGATCGATCCGTCTCCGCTGGTCGGCGCCCGCTCCTGACCGGTCCGGACCGGGGGCGTGGCCTGGCCGTGATCCGGGAATCGCTCACCGTTTCGCGTGACCGCCAGCCTACGGTCTGGCGGTGACCCGGGCCCGCGAGCCGAGCCCCACCGGAACCCGGTCGGGGCGCCGGTGACGAGCGCACTGTGACGGGGCCCGATGACCGGAGAACGCTGGCCGGCGCTCGTGGTGCGGCCCCCGCGCCCCGGCGGGCGCTGGTTACGCTGACGGCAACCAACGACGCCTCCGGGCCACCCGGCCGAACGGGTGGCCCAGAGGTGGCGTGGTGGCCCGACCCGACCTCGCGCCGTCTCCTGCCGCGGGGCCTGCTCGGGCGGACCCTGCCACGACGACCGAGCCGAGGTACGCGCCCATGCGCATCGCCGTCACCGGATCCATCGCCACTGACCACTTGATGCACTTCCCGGGCCGGTTTGCCGATCAGTTCATGACCGAGCACCTGTCCAAGGTGTCCCTGTCCTTCCTGGCCGACGACCTGATCATTCGGCGCGGCGGCATCGCGGCCAACATCGCGTTCGGCATGGGGCTGCTCGGCCTGCGTCCAGCCCTGGTCGGGGCGGTCGGCGCGGACTTCGACATCGACTACCGGAGCTGGTTGGAGCGCCACAACGTGGACTGTGAGTCGGTCCACGTCAGTGAGATCGCCCACACCGCCCGGTTCGTCTGCACCACCGACGACGATCTGAACCAGATCGCCACCTTCTACGCCGGCGCCATGAGCGAGGCGCGGGAGATCGAGCTCGGTCCGGTGGCCCAGCGGCTGGGTGGGCTCGACCTCGTGCTGATCTGCCCCAACGATCCGACCGCGATGGTGCGGCACACCCAGGAGTGCCGGGAGCGTGGGTACGCCTTCGTGGCCGATCCGTCGCAGCAGCTCGCCCGGATGGACGGGGAGGACATCGCGAGCCTCATCGACGGCGCCGCGTACCTGATCACCAACGACTACGAGAAGGAGCTGCTCGAGTCCAAGACCGGGCTCTCCGACGCCGCCGTGCTCGACCGGGTCGGGCTGCGCATCACCACCCTGGGCGCGCAGGGGGTGCGGGTCACCGGGCGCGACATCGATCCCATCGAGGTCCGCGCGGCCAGCGGCGTACGGCCGGTCGACCCCACCGGCGTGGGCGACGGCTTCCGGGCCGGGTTCTTCGCGGCCCGCGGCTGGGGACTGTCCCTCGAGCGCGCCTGCCAGGTCGGGTGTCTGGTGGCCGCGCTGGTGCTCGAGTCGGCCGGGGCCCAGGAGTACGAGATCCGGTCCGACGTCATGCTCAAGCGGCTCGCGGACTCGTACGGCGACGAGTGCGCCGCCGACGTCGCCCCGCACCTGCCCGCGGCGTGACGATCGCCCGTTCGCTGACGCCGGTGAGTCGCTGACGCCGGTGGGTCAGTGACGGCGGCGGACGTCGTAGGCGGGGCCGTCGGAGGTGCCGAGATACTCCTGGTCCCGGAGGCGGCACCAGGCGGGGATGTCGACGGCGGCGGCCGGGTCGTCGGCCAGCACGCGGACCACGGTGCCGACCGGGACCTGGGGGAGGCGCCGGGCCAGGGTGATGACCGGCAACGGACACCGCATTCCGCGGCAGTCCAGGACCTCGACCTCCGCCCCGGGCTCGTCAGCGTCCACTGTGGTCATCACGCCCCCTCCCGCTGTCCGGCCGGCCAAGCCGCCGGGACCGTACGCCGATGCGCCAAGCTGCGCGCCGACCGCGGCCGATGTCGTCGGACGCGGCGACCACCTCAGTCGGGCGCGGACGGCGAGGGCTCACAGGTCCGTCACCCCGGCCTGGGCTCGCAGCTCGGCCACGATTCCGGGCAGCTCGGCCAGGAACCTGTCCACATCGGACTCGGTCGTCTCCCGGTGCAGCGACACCCGGACGTTCCCGTGCGACAGCACGCCCATCGCCACCAGGACGTGACTGGGGTCCAGTGTGGACGACGTGCACGACGAGCCGGAGGAGACCGCGAAGCCGCGCCGGTCCAGCGCGTGCAGCAGGGCCTCGCCGTCGACGTACAGGCACGAGAACGTGACCAGGTTCGGCAGCCGGTGCACCGGGTCGCCCACCACCTCGACGTCCGGCACGGTGGCGGCGACCGTGGTCCGGATCCGCTCCACGAGCGGGAACAGCCGGGCCGCCTCCGCCTCGGCCGACGCCATCGACGCCCGCAGGGCGGCGGCCGCCGCCACGGCGAGCGGCACGGGCACGGGCGGCACGGGGCCGGCCTCGCCCGGGTCGAAGCGGACGCCCGAGCGCACCACGAGCACGCCCACCCCGGCCGGCCCGCCCCACTTGCGCGCGCTCGCCGTCAGCACCGACCAGCCGGCCGGCACGGGAACCCGCCCCAGCGACTGGGCCGCGTCCACGAGCAGCGGTACCCCGGCCTCGGCACACAGCGCGGCCACCTCGTCCAGCGGCTGCACCGTGCCGACCTCGTGGTTGGCGCTCATCACGGCGGCTGCGGCGACCCCATCGGCCGTGACGGCGTCCCGGAACGCGGCCAGGTCGAGCCGGCCGAGCCGGTCCACCGGCACCGACACGGCCCGGCCGCCGGCCGCCACGTGGGCCGCGGCCGTGTGCAGCACCGAGGAGTGCTCGACCGCCGAGTGCACCAGGGTGTCGCCGAACCGCCGCCGGCCGCGCAGCAGGCCGAGCAGGCCGCGCCGGTTCGCGTCGGCGCCGCCGGGGGTGAACGTCACCTCCTCGGGGCGGCCGCCGACCGCCTCGGCGACCGCGGCCCGGGCCGCCTCCAGCAGCTGGCGGGACCTCCGCGCCACCCCGTAGAGCTTGTCCGGGTCGGCCCAGCCGTCGTCGAGGGCGGCCAGCAGGGCCTGGCGGGCCGCCGGGTGCAGGGGCGCGGCGCTCGCGGCATCGAAGTACACCGGCCGCGGCTGGTCGTCACGGTCGCCGTCCGGGGGCCGTACGTCTGCGGGCCGTACGGGCTCGTCGTTCACGGTGACCACCCGACCACCGTAACCGTGGCGATCGGGCGCCCAACCGTGGCGATCGGCAGCGACACCGCGGTGATCGGGCGGCCGAGGGCGGTCTCGGGTCCCGGCGTGGGCGCGCCCAGCGGAGTGATCTAATTCGCCAATCGGGGTGTGGGGCCCGCCGATCGGGGCCACCAATCGGGAGGATTCGGATCGTGGCCCGGCGTCCGGCGGTCACACAGCCATGATTGCCGGCCCCGCGAGCGGTGAGTCGGCCCACCCCATCGTCCACGCGTCGGCGGCGGCGAGTAGTCTGCCGTTGATCGTCGAAAAGTCGCTGGCCGGAACATCACCGTGCGGTCAGTGACGGCGGTGGTGGTGGGCCGAAACGACGAGGTAGCCGGAAACATCGAGGTCAGGAGGCAGCCACAGGTGGTCGTTAGGGGTTCACGCTCGGCTCGCCGAATCGTCACCAGCCTGGCGGGCGGACTGCTCACCCTCGGGCTGCTCGCCGGATGCTCGGTCGACGACGTCTTCAACTTCGGGTGGCCACGGGGTGTCACCCCCGAGGCCCACAAGATGTTCGACCTGTGGATCGGCTCGACGATCGCCGCGCTCGCGGTCGGCTTCTTCGTGTGGGGCCTGATCTTCTGGTGCATCATCCGGTACCGCAAGCGCGGCGAGGAGCTGCCGCCGCAGACGCGGTACAACCTGCCCATCGAGATCGTCTACACGATCGCGCCGTTCCTGGTCGTGTCGGTGCTCTTCTACTACACGGCGGTGGTGCAGACCGACGTCACGCGGGTGGGCAGCGCCGACATGACGGTGGCGGTCCAGGCGTCGAAGTGGAACTGGACGTTCTCCTACCCCGGCACCCAGGGCCCCGACGGCCAGCCCGTCGCCACCACCGGCGACAGCGACTACATCCCGGTCCTGGTCGTCCCGACCAACACGCGCATTCAGTTCGACGTGCAGTCGGTGGATGTCATCCACTCGTTCTGGGTGCCCGACCTGCTGTTCAAGCGGGACGTCTTCCCGGGCAACCTCGACAACAAGTTCGAGACGACGATCCTCAGCGAGGGCGCGTACGTGGGGCGGTGCGCCGAGCTCTGCGGCACCTACCACTACGGCATGAACTTCGAGGTCCGAGCGGTCAGCCCCGAGAAGTTCCAGCAGTGGCTGGAGGCCAAGGAGGCCGGGGCGAGCACCCCGGACGCGCTGCGGGCCATCGGCGAGGACCCGTTCGCCGTGACCACCTTCCCGTTCGAGACCGACCGTAAGGCCGCCTAGACCTGCCAGCCGAGGACCTGCCATGCGTACCGAGTACAAGATCTTCCTGCTGGTCACCGGGTTCCTGTACCTGGCCACGGTCGTGTACGGCTGGTGGACCTGGTACGTCTCGCCGACCGATACCGTCGAGTGGGCCGGCACGCTCGCGCTGCTGCTCGCGGGCACGCTCACGCTGATGTGCGGCGGCTACTTCTGGTTCGTCGCCCGGCGGATCGACCCGCGCCCCGAGGACCGCGACGACGCCGAGATCTCGGAGGGCGCCGGCGAGATCGGCTTCTTCAGCCCGGGCAGCTACTGGCCGTTCGGGATCGCCCTGTCGGCGCTCGTGGCCGGGCTCGGGCTGGTCTACATGCAGCTGTGGCTGCTCGCGGCCGGCGGCGTGGCCGTCATCCTGACCTCGGCCGGTCTGCTCTTCGAGTACTACACCGGAGCCCGGAAGGCCCACTGACCACGAGACGGCCGAAGGCCACCGACGACCGAAACGGCCGGGTCCGCCCGCTGGCGGCCCGGCCGTCGTCGTTTGCGCAGCTCGGTGGTCGTAGCGCTCCGACGGACGAAGTCGCGCCCAGGCCGTTGTCGAGCTCAGTCGTCCGTCGCGCCCAGTCGTCGTGCTCAGTCGTAGTGCTGCAGCCGCGGCCAGACGGCCGACCAGCCGCCCACCGGGTCACGGCAGACCAGGACCGTGGTCTCCTGCTCCTCGTTGGGGACGCCCACCCCGTTGTCCAGGGCGGCTCGCGGCTCGCACTCGGCGAAGTGGCGCTCGAACCAGCCGATGCCCCGCGTCAGCGCCACGACCACGGTGGCCGACTCCGGTGGCGGACCGGCGAACCACAGCTCGTTGTGTCCGCTGTAGACGGCCGGCAGCCCGTACGCGGGTCCGTACCGGTGCAGCGCCCCGGCCTCGCCGTAGTTGCTCGTGAACAACACGGTGCGGGCCTGGTCCTCGGGCGGGAGGGCGGTGTACACCTCGGCGACCGTGTGGACGTACTCCGGCCAGCCCACGGTGTCGCGGGTGACCTGGTTGAGGTACGGGATCGGGGTGTCGCCGAGCGACCGCAGCGGCACCAGCGGGAGGGCCACGACCGCCGACAGGGCGGCGTTGACCGCCACCGCGGCGACCAGTAGCGCCCGGCGGGTGGCCGGCCGCTGGCCCATCCACTCGATCGCCGGGACACATCCGGCGGCGAAGAGCAGCGCGACGAGACCCAGCGGGTAGTAGAACTGCCCGGCGGTGATCAGCGTGATGACCAGCACCACCGGGTAGGCGACCGCGAACGCACGGACGCGGCGCCACTCCGGCCGCTGCAGCAGGCTCAGGAACCCGGCCACCCAGATCGGGACGAGGAAGACCCCGAGCAGGATGACCTGCAGCGGTAGCAGGAAGGTCCGGGCCTCGTAGCCGCCCCGCCGGGACAGCGCCTGGGCCATCGTGAACTGGGGCCAGTCGTGGGTCGCCTGGTAGATGAGGTTAGGCAGGGCGACGACCACGGCCACGCCCACGCCGGCCCACAGCCACGGCGACCGGAACACGCGGCGCGGGCCGACGGCGAGCAGGCCCACGGCCAGCCCGATGAGCAGCAGCACGATCAGGTGCTTGTTGGCGAGGCCGAGCCCGACCACGGTCCCGGCCGCGAGCCACCACCGGGGCTCGTCGCGCAGCAGGGCTCGCGCGGCGAACAGAAGGACCGCGGTCCAGACCACCAGGTCCACGCTGGCGGTCAGCAGCGTGTGGCCGAAGGTCAGCGGCAGGGCAGAGAAGGCGAGGCCCCACGCACACAACGTCTGCGCGCCTCGACCGCCGCCGAGCTCGCGGGTGATGAGCACGGCGAGCAGCACCGCGCCGAGCAGACAGGCGATGGCCGGCAGCCGCAGCGCCCAGACGGTGTCGCCGAAGAGAGCGATGGCGGTCCGGGCCAGCAGCGGCGTCAGCGGGGGCTGGTCGACGTACCCCCAGGCGGGCTCCAGCATGCGGAAGTAGAGCTCATCCCGGTGGTAGCCGTACCGGCTGGCGGTGGCCCCGAGCGCGACCGCGGCCGCGGCGAGGGCGGCACCGACCGGCCACCCGGCGAGGGGTGGTCGCACGGCGACCGATGCCGAAGTTTGTTCCTGCGTCGATATGGGCATCCGGGCACGCTACGCCGTCGAGCCGTCGGGCACCACCCGACCCGCCCACCGACTCAGGCCCGGAGGATCATGGCCCCCCGGACTCAGGCGCCCAGACCCAGGCCGGAGGATCAGGCCCCGCGCAGGGACTGGGCCGTGCTGATCCAGGTGTCGAGCGTGCGCAGGGCCGCGCCCGAATCGATGGCTTCGGCCGCTCGCTCGACCGCGCCCCGCAGCGCCCCGACCAGATCCTCGGCTCCGGCGCCGTCGTAGGCCACAAGCCCGGCCGCGGCGTTGGCCAGCACCGCGTCCCGCACCGGCCCCGGCTCACCGCCAAGGACCCGCCGGGCCACGTCGGCGTTCACCGAGGCGTCGCCGCCCCGCAGGTCCTCGGGCTTGCCCCGGGCCAGGCCGAGGTCGAGGACGTCGATGGTCAGGGAGCGGACGGTGCCGTTGGCGACCGCCCAGACGCGGGTCGGCGCCGTGATGGTGAACTCGTCGAGGCCGTCCTCGCCGTGCAGCACCAGCGCCGAGTCACCCCGGCGGGCGAAGACCTCGGCCATGATGCTGGCCATCCTGGCGTCGGCGCAGCCGATCGCGCCCGCCCGGGGCCGGGCCGGGTTGGTGAGCGGGCCGAGGAAGTTGAAGAACGTGGGTACGCCCATCTCCTTGCGGGCGACCGCGGCGTGCCGCAGGCCGCTGTGGAACATCGGGGCGAAGCAGAACCCGATGCCGGCTCGGGCCACGCACGTTGCCACCTGATCCGCCGTCAGGTCGAGCGGAATGCCCAGGTGCTCGAGCAGGTCGGCCGTGCCGCACAGCGACGAGGCGGCCCGGTTGCCGTGCTTGACGACCCGGACCCCGCTGGCGGCCACCACGATGGCGGCCATCGTGGAAATGTTCACCGTGTGGGCCCGGTCACCGCCGGTGCCGACCACGTCGACCGCGTCCCGGGCCAGCTCAGGCCCGAGCGCGGTTCCCAGGTCGACGGGTACCGCCGCGTCGAGCATGGCCTGGACGAACCCGGCGATCTCCCCCGGCGTTTCGCCCTTGGCCCGCATCGCCACCGCGAACGAGGCGATCTGCACGGGGGTGGCGGCGCCGGAGACGATCTCGGACATCGCCCAAGCGGTGTCCTCGGTGGACAGTTCCTCGCCACGCAGCAGTGCGACGAGCAGCGATGGCCAGGTCTGCTGGCCCGAGCGGGCCGATGAGCTGCCCTGCGTCACGGTGCGCCCCTTCGTCGATGGGCGGTCCACTGGCGTGCCCCGAGGTGATCTCCCGAGCAGGAGCGTGGGCCCACGGGCGGTGCGGTGTGAGGCGCTGCCCCGACCCCACGCCACAGCTCCGGGCGCTCAGGGCGGTGCGCGTCGTCGCGCGGGCCCGGAGGCCGCCTCGGGCGGTCGGGCGACCGACGCGGAGGTGACCTCGTAGGCGCAGTGGGGAGGTTACCGCAACGACGGCACGCCGGCTGCCCGGCTGCGCAGCAGCGCGGCCACGGTCTGGCCCGTGGTCATCGGGTCCAGGGGGTGGGTGAGCGTGGCGTCCACGCGGGCGTAGGCGGCCAGCCACCGGTCGGCGGCCCGGGCGATGACCACGCACGTCGGCGGGCAGTCGGGGATCTCGTCCTTGAGCTGGCGGGCGATGCCGAGCCCACCGGAGGGGTTCGCCTCCCCGTCGAGCACCAGCAGGTCGAAGTCGGACGAGTCGACGAGCCGGATCACCTCGTCGTGGGTGCCCGCCTCGACGAACCGCACGTGCAGGTCGGGGGCGGGCCGGGTGCCGATCGCCAGCCGCATCGTGTGGCGCACCTCGGGGTCGTGGCTGTANAGCAGGACNACTGCGGTGTGCTCCGGCCGCGAGCCGGAACGGCCCGCTGATGCGATCGCCGGCGTACCCGGCCGGGTCGGCGCGAGGTCAGACATCATCAACCACCGTTCTCCTGCTGGTCCAGGACCCGCAGCCGATGCTACCGAGGCGTTCGGCGCGCCGATGAGGGCGGCCGGTGCCTGTGACGGCGCGGTGCAGGCGGTACGGGGAACCGGTGACGGCGCGGTGAATCGGGCCGGTGCGGCGGCCCTGGGCCGTCGGCGGCGGGTGGGTTGTCGCGACCGGGTGGGTGCCCGCAAGGGTCTTTGGTCACCCGGGTCGGTGAGGAAGTTCACCGGCCGGCGGCCGGGTTCTGTGCCGTTTGCCGCGGGCCGGGCGGCGGCGGTGGCCGGTTCGGTACCCGTTGGCGGTGACCGTACGCGGTTGCGAGAATGGCGCACCGTAGCGACGGGGCCGGCCGGGGCGCCCAAGTTCCGTCGTCAAAGGACGGTGGGGCGGTGGGCGGGCCGGTTTCGGGCGGGTTTCCGGCGGCGTTCGGTGGCCGGCCGGGTGCCCGGACGGCTGGATCTGTCACCACGTCGGGACCCCCGGCACGAGCCGCCGCGATCAAGGGGAATAATGACCGCGTGACCGCGGCTCAAGCGCTTCCCAAGAATCAGATCCACTCGCTGACCCGTCCCAACATGGTCAGCGTCGGGACGATCGTCTGGCTGTCCAGCGAGCTGATGTTCTTCGCTGGGCTCTTCGCCATGTTCTTCTCGATCCGCGCCACCCCGGTTGGACAGGAGCTGTGGGCGGAGCACACGCCGCACCTGAACCTGCCCTACGCGCTGACGTTCACCACGATCCTNGTGCTGTCGTCGGTGACCTGCCAGATCGGCGTGTTCCGGGCCGAGCGGGGCGACGCGCAGGGGGTGCGCCGCTGGTTCACGATCACGTTCATCATGGGCCTGATCTTCGTGCTCGGNCAGCTCAACGAGTACCGGGTGCTGGTCAGCGAGGGCATCAAGATCAACGCTGACGGCTACGGCTCGATGTTCTACCTGACCACCGGGTTCCACGGCNTGCACGTGACCGGCGGTCTCGGATCGCCTTCGATCCTCTACATGATCCGTACGACGCTGAGTCGGTTCACGCCTGCCCAGGCGACCGCGGCGATCGTGGTCTCGTACTACTGGCACTTCGTCGATCTCGTCTGGATCGCGCTGTTCGCCATGATCTACCTCATGCACTGACCCGATCAGCCGTGCCTATAGCAACGACATCAGGACGACCAAGGTGAGGCCATGACTTTCGGACTTGGGCGGATGCGGCGGACGCTGCGTCGCCTCGGGAGCGCCCGGGTGCCCGCCGGCTCGTCGCGTGCCACCGCGCCGCGCAGCCGCTGGCGCCGTCGGGTCGGCAACGCGGCACGGATGGTTGTCGCCCTGCTGCTGGTCGGCGGGGTGTACGCGGCGGTTGCTCCGGGTGTGCAGGCGAACGTCGCCAGCGAGCCCTCGGCCGACCAGATCGCCGAGGGCAAGGCCATTTACGACGCCAGCTGCATCACCTGCCATGGCCGCAACGGTCAGGGTGTCGAGGGGCGCGGTCCGAGCCTGATCGGCATCGGTTCGGCGGCGGTCGAGTTCCAGGTCGCCACTGGCCGGATGCCGGCGGCCCGCCAGGACGCCCAGGTGGAGCGCAAGCCTCCGCGGTACACCCGGGAGCAGGCCCAGGCCATCGGCGCCTACATCCAGTCGCTGGGCGGTGGGCCGGAACTGCCGGACATGACCGACGAGGAGATCGTGGCCGGCGGTGACATCGCCAACGGCGGTCGCCTCTTCCGGGTGAACTGCTCGTCCTGCCACGCCTTCGGCGCGGGCGGTGGCGCGCTGTCGTCGGGCAAGTTCGCGCCGTCGCTCATGGATTCGACCCCCCGCGACGTGTGGGCCGCGATGTTGACCGGGCCGCAGAACATGCCGGTCTTCGGCAACAACCAGCTTTCGCCGCAGGAGAAGCGCGACATCGCCGCCTACATCTACACGCTGCAGACCGACCCTGACCCCGGCGGCTGGGGCATCGGCCGGCTCGGTCCCGCCGCGGAGGGTGTGGCGATCTTCCTGATCGGAATGGTGGCGCTTGTGCTCGCCACGCTCTGGATTGTGGGGAAGCAACAGTGAGCTCCGAACAGCACGGGCCTGTCGCCGATCCGAACTTCGACGTCGACGACCCACGCAACACGCGCTTCGATCTGGTCCGGGAGGGCCTGCGGCGCGACGGCATGGAGATCGCCTACTACGAGCCGGCCTTCCCACCTGGGCGCAAGTCCAAGGTGGAGAAGCGCATCGAGCGGTCCATCGCCCTGCTCTTCGTCCTGGCGGGGCTGCTCGCGATCGGCTTCGTGGTGGCCTACATCTGGTGGCCGTGGAAGTACGAGGTCGGGGCCAACGCGGCCAAGTACTACACGCCGATCCTCGCGGCCACGCTCGGCGGCTCGCTCGTGCTGCTGGGCTTCGGCGTGATCGCGTGGGCGAAGAAGTTGCTGCCTCATGAGGTGGTGATCCAGGACCGCCACGAGGGCGCGTCGCCGTACGACGAGCAGCGGCTCACCGGCGCGGCGATCATGAACATCGTCGACGAGACGGGCATCCGGCGGCGGCCGATCCTCAAGGCGGCGCTGGCGCTGCCGGCGGCCGGGCTCGGCGTGGCCGCCGTGGCGCCGCTGGTCGGCGCGCTCATCAAGAACCCCAACGAAGGCCACCCGCTGTTGAAGACCGGCTGGCACCCCGAGAACAACGGCGGCCGGCGGGTGCGGCTGACCCGGGACGACGGCACGCCCATCCGTCCCGAGGAGGTCAGCCCCGGCGGGCAGATGACGGTCTTCCCGGGCATCCCCGGTGGGGCCACCAACAAGTGGGCCGACTCGCCGGTGCTGCTCATCCACCTGCGTCAGGAGGACGCCGACCGGCTGCGGGCCAGCATCGCCGAGTCCCAGGCGAAGCTGGAGGCGGGCCAGAAGGTGGCGCGGCCCGTGGTGGACGGCATGTGGCAGAACTTCGTGGCCTACTCGAAGATCTGCACCCACGCCGGCTGCCCGGCGAGCCTCTACGAGCAGCAGACCAACCGGCTGCTCTGCCCGTGCCACCAGTCTCAGTTCCTCATCACCGAGCAGGCCAAGCCGGTCTTCGGCCCGGCCCACCGGAAGCTGCCGATGCTGCCCTTGGACGTCGAGGACGGCTTCTTCGTGGCCCGGTCCGACTTCCTGGAGCCGATCGGCCCGACCTACTGGGAGCGTCCGGTCGAGATTAGTGAGCAGGAGGCGACGTCATGAGCCCGCGGAAGAGGCGGTTCGAGTTCGCCCGGGTGCCGGCTCAGGTCGGGCTGGGGCTCGACGAGCGGTTGGGCGCCGCCACGGTCCTGCGGCGGACGCTCAACAAGGTCTTTCCTAACCACTGGTCCTTCCTGCTCGGCGAGATCGCGCTCTACTCGTTCATCATCCTGCTGCTGACCGGGACCTTCCTGGCGCTGTTCTTCGATCCGTCGATGACCGAGGTGGTCTACGACGGTTCGTACACGCCCCTGCGCGGCGAGATGATGAGCCAGGCCTACGCCACGTCGCTGAACCTCTCGTTCGACGTGCGCGGCGGCCTGATCATGCGGCAGATGCACCACTGGGCGGCGCTGCTGTTCATGGCGTCGATCCTCGTCCACATGTTCCGGGTCTTCTTCACCGGCGCGTTCCGCAAGCCGCGGGAGATGAACTGGGTCGTGGGCGTGCTGCTGTTCTGGCTCGGCTTCCTCGAGGGCTTCGCCGGGTACTCGCTGCCCGACGACGCGCTCTCCGGCACCGGCCTGCGCATCGCCACCGCGATCATCCTCTCCATCCCGGTGGTCGGCACGTGGGTGTACACGTCGCTGTTCGGCGGCGAGTTCCCGGGCACGGAGATCTTGCCGCGGCTGTACATCGTCCACGTCTTCCTGCTGCCGCTGCTGATCCTCGGCCTGATCACCCTGCACCTGGCCCTCATGGTCAAGCAGAAGCACACCCAGTGGCCCGGGCCGAGGGCGACCGAGCACAACGTGGTCGGCGTGCGCATGGTGCCCGGGTTCGCGGTCAAGACGACGGGCTTCTTCCTGCTGATCTTCGGCCTGGTCGTGCTCATGGGTGGTCTGGTGCAGATCAACCCGATGTGGCTGTTCGGGCCGTACAAGGGCGAGGTGGTCTCGGCGGCCAGCCAGCCGGACTGGTACGTCATGTTCCTGGACGGCTCGACCCGGCTCATGCCCGACTGGGACCTGACCATCGGTCCGTACACGATCCCGGCGCTGTTCTGGCCGACCGTGGTGCTGCCCGGCGTCCTCACGATGCTGGCGATCTTCTACCCGGCCATCGACCGCCGGATCTACAAGGACTACGAGGCGCACCACCTGCTGCAGCGGCCGCGCGACGTGCCCGCCCGCACCGGCCTGGGCATGATGGCCATCTCGTTCTGGCTGGTGCTGACCATCTCCGGTGGCAACGACATCGTGGCGGAGAAGTTCGACATCAGCCTCAACGCGATGACGTGGGCTGGCCGGGTGGGCCTGCTCATCGTGCCGCCGATCGCGTACTGGGTGACGTACCGCATCTGCCTCGGCCTGCAGCAGCACGACCGGGAGGTGCTGGCCCACGGCGTGGAGACCGGCATCATCAAGCGCCTGCCCGACGGGCGGTTCGTCGAGGTGCACCAGCCGCTGTCGGACAAGCCGCTGGAGTACACCGGCACTCCGGTGCCCAAGAAGATGAACAAGCTCGGGGCGCTCGGCCCGGCGATTCGGGGCTTCTTCTTCCCGATCGAGAAGCCCGCGCCGCCGCCGGCCGTCACCCCGGTCTCGCCGGCGGACGCTCCGCGGGAGCTGGAGGAAGCGCCGCCGAAGCAGTGAGGCGTGAGCCGGCCTCCGCCGACCTTTAGGTGTGAGCCGGCAGCGACTCAGCGGGCCGCCACCACGCGTGGCGGCCCGCCTGTGTTTGCAGGTTGTTCGCCCCTGCTCAGGTCCGTTCGCGTCGGGGTCGGTGGTCCCGCCTCGTCCGCGCGCACATGGAGATCTTGGAGGCCTGGACCCCCTATAGGGGGTACAAGATTCCAAGATCCCGGATCGTCATGGCGCGGCGGGACACTCAGCGGCGGCGCTGCCAGACGATGGGCAGGCCGATGCGGTGGCTGTGGCGTCCGTTCCAGGTGGGCTGCAGGCCCTGCCGCAGGAGGGCGGCGACCACCTCGTGCCCGATCCCGACCGCGGCCTCCTTGCCGCCGTCCCGCGCGCCGTAGCTCAGGAAGAGCCCTTCCCCGTCCACCGCGTGCTCGGTGTCCTGGATGTGGAAGAACGTGTATCCCCGGACGACGCGGCCGTCCTTGGCCGCCCGTTCCATCTCGTCGACGATCTGCGTGGCTCCGCAGGCGCCGCAGCACGCGAAGTGCTGGCGGGCGACGATTCCGGAGGCCTCCAGCGCGGCGAAGGCGGCGTCGAGCCGGTCACAGTCGGTCGTGGCCGGCCACGTCGCCTGGTCGGCGAGGTGCTCGGCCAGGGCCGCGTCCGCGAGCGACCGGGCCGCCTCGCGTACGGCCGCGACCGGGAGCGAGTCGCTGAACGCGTCGACGGCCTCCTCCACGATGACGGGGATCGGGGCGTACCCGGCGGCCACCTGGACGCGGATGAAGTCGCGGAGGTCGTTGAGATCCTGCGCGGTGAGCGACGTGTCCGGCTGGTCGGGCGACGACGGCCACACGGTCATGGTCGCAGTCTGCCAGCCCAGGGTGGCGCGGCCAGGTTGCGACGCGATGACAGTCCGGACACGATGCTCGTCCGCCCAAGGCCGACGCCGGATCGGGCCGGCCTCGATACGCGGGTCGTCAGCCGGTCGCACCGGTCGGATGGCGTACGGTGGCCGGCGGCCGCCGACCTATGGCGTACCCCGGACGTACGAGCTCACGTGCTCGGCGACGGCGTCGGGTTGACGGACCCACGAGAAGTGGTCCAGCGGGTCGTCCAGCCGCACCCGGGTGAGCGGGGCCGCCGGGAGCTGCGCGCAGAGGAGGTCCAGGACCTCGTGCGGCGTGTAGAAGTCGCGGCCCACGCTGATCGCGAGCACCGGGGTGCGGACCAACGCCAGGTCGGCCCTGGTCGCCACATGGTCGGGGAAGCGCCCGTGCCGGGCCGTGTAGCCCCAGTCGAGAATCACCTGGCGCGACTGCTTGCCCCCGAAGGCCCAGCCCGGCCAGACCCCGCACAGCGCGCTGATCCCCACGATCGATTGCGAGAACGCCAGTACGCCCAGGCGCCGTCCGCGCGGGTACGACCGGTAGTAGGGGAGGCCGACCGCGACGAGGATGAGGCCGGCCGGTCCGCCGTCCCCCGGGGCGCTGCCGCTGCTCGCAGCGGTGTGGGCACTTCCGCCGGCGGCGGCTGTGCGAGCGCTTCCGCCGGCGGCGGCTGTGCGAGCGCTTCCGCCGGCGGCGGCTGTGCGAGCGCTTCCGCCGGCGGCGGCCGTACGAGCGAGGTGCACCGTGCTCACCTGGCCGCCGAGCGAGTGCCCGAGCAGGTAGTACCGACGTCCGTCCAAGCGGGGCTTGAGCGCCTCGAGCACCGTGCCGACGTCGCCGGCCAGGTCCAGGTAGCCGTACCGGTCGGCCCGTGACGCCGTGGGCCGGCTCTCGCCGGTACCGCGCAAATCCACGACGACCACGGCGATGCCGTCGGCCCCCAGCCGCTGGGCGAACGGCCGGTAGAACCGGGCCGGCGTGCCCATCGCCGGGAAGATGATCACGACTGGGGCGTCCCCGCCGGGGTCGGGGTAGACGTGCAGCGCGAGGCGGTAGGACTCGCCGCGGGCGTTGGGCGGGACCGGCAGGTCGAGGTACTCGCGGGTGTAGGGGAGGGAACCCGTCGGTGCGTCAGCCGCCGGTGCGTGGCCGACGGGCACGGCGCCGGTCGATGCGCCGTCCGGGTGAACCGAGTGTGCGGGTACGGATCTGGGCGGTTCGCTCACGCCCGCCAGCGTACCTACTGGCCAGTAATATTGCGCCACCCCTACGGTCAGTCGGCGGCCGGGAACCGTAGGGTCAGTCGGCGGCCGGGAACCCGATGGAGAAGGCGGCGTCGAGGTCGTGCCGGGAGTAGGCGCGGAACGCGATGAACGTCTCCGTGTTCACCACACCCTCGGTCTTGGAGATCCCGCCCGCGATCACCTTGGCGATGTCGTCGAACTCGCGCACCCGCACGATTGCGATGAGGTCGACGTGGCCCGCGACCGAGTAGACCTCGCTCACCCCGTCGAGGTTCGCCAGTCGCTCGGCCACCTCGGGAATCGAGTCGGTGGCGCAGTCGATGTGCACGATCGCCGTGATCATGCGGTCCTCCTCCCTGGCTGACACGCCGGTGCTGGTGTCAGGAAGGACGCCTTCCTGCGCATTTTTGCCTAGGAAGGCGTCCTTCCTGAGCTGAGCCCGGCGACGCGTCCGGATCAGGCCGCGTCGAGGCGGGCGACCTGCTCGTCGGTCAGGGTCACATCCAGCGCGGCCATCGAGTTGTCGAACTGGTCGAGCGTACGCGGGCCGATGATCGGCACGACCGCGGGCGAGGACGACCGCAGGAGCCAGGCCAGCACGACCTGGTTGGGCGTGGCCCCGACCTCGGCCGCGACNGCGTCGAGNACCGCCGAGCCGNGCCTNNGCNGCCGGGCNTCNCGTACTCCGNCATCGATCCAGTGNNCGGCCCGCTTNTCNGCCGGCAGGTCGTAGATCCCCTTGAGGATCGGCGAGTACGCGATCAGCGTCTGGTCCGGATGCGAGCGCAGGTACTCCAGCTGCTCGTCGGTGACGACGGACCGGTTGGTCGTATCGGGCCGCGGACGCAGGTACGTGTGCTGCTGCTGGATCGCCACCGGCAGCGGCCAGCCGTTCTCGGCGCACAGCTCGCGGATGCGCCGCAGCCGGTCCGTGGTCACGTTGGACCACCCGATGTAGCGGGCCTTGCCGGCGGCCACGATGTCGGCCAGGGCCTGCAGGGTCTCCTCCAGCGGCGTGTTCAGGTCGTCGACGTGCACGTAGTACAGGTCCACGTAGTCGACGCCGAGCCGCTTCAGGCTGCCGTCGATCGCCTGGTGCAGGGTCNNGGCCCCGGCACCGGCGAACCGCGTGCGGGCCAGATCCCAGTTGGGTACGCCGTCGACCCAGATGCCCTCCTGGTTGGGCACGGTCGCGCTGCCCTTGGTCGCGATGATGATGTCGTCCCGCCGACCCCGGCGACGCAGCCACCGTCCGAGAAGCTCCTCGCTGTGCCCGCCGAGCGATCCCTCGTCGTTCCACCAGGAGTAGCAGTCGGCGGTGTCGAGGAAGTTGCCGCCGGCCTCGACATAGCGGTCGAGCATTGCCACCGCCTCGGCCTCGGGCGTGACCGTGCCCATGATCATGCAGCCCAGGGCGAGCTGGCTCACCTGCACGTCGGTCGATCCGAGTTGGATGGTCTTCAATGTCAGCTCCTCACGAGCTCGTCGGGGTGTTCGCCGAGGAGCGCGCGGTAGTACTCGATCTTGTGGGTGAGGACCTCGAAGTGCCGGCGCAGAAGGGCGAGCTGCTCCGTCAGCGACTCCCGGTGGGCGACGAGGGCCTCGATGCGGTCCGGGATCGTGTGGTCGCCGGCCCGCATCAGCTCCACGAAGTGACGCATGGCCCGGATCGGCATGCCGGTCTGGCGCAGGCAGGTGAGGAATTCGATCAGGCCGATGTCCGCCTCGGTGTACCGCCGATGGCCGCTCGGCGCCCGCCCCACCGGATCGAGCAGGCCGATCCGCTCGTAGTAGCGCAGCGTGTGGGCCGTGACTCCGGTCCGCTGCGCCGCCTCTTCGATCGTGTACTGCGGCTCCACGTCGCTCACGCTAGGAATTAGAGCGCGCTCGAAGTCAATCCGCGACTGCTTACCGGTGCCCTTGCGCCCGCCACCCCGGTGTCAGGAGGGCGTCCTTCCTGGGCACTAGGCGTCAAGAGGGCGTCCTTCCTGACACGAGCTCGGCCCCGGTCAGCAGGCGCAGGTGATCGCGTCGCCGAGGCGGACGGCGTCGACCAGGGTCTCGTGGGGGCCGACGCGGGCACCGGGCAGGACGACGCAACGGGTGATCGAGCCGGCCACCACGGCTCCCGAGCCGACCACGGAGGAGACCACGGTTCCGGTCACGGTCGCGTCCGGGGCGACCAGGGAACCCCCGGCAGCCGCGTGCAGGTTCGCCGCCAGGTAGTCGGTCGGCGTACCGCAGTCCGTGTACCACCCGGCGTACGGGCAGATCTCCAGCCGCCCGGCCCGCTCGGCCGGACGCCACACGGTCAGCACGAGGTCGCTGCGGCCGGGCGGGAGTCGCCGCCACCAGGTCGGCCGGCAGCAGGGACGCCCCGGCGAAGCGGTACCCCGAGCCGTCCGGGGCCGAGAACTCGACCGGGCGGTCGCCGGCCGGCACCGCCAGCACCCGGACGGTCCGCCCGTCCCAGCCGTCGAGCAGCGGCGCCAGGTCGAGGCTCCCCGGATCGGCCGGGGCCAGGTAGCCGTCGGCGTTGACCGCGAGCACGCCTCGGCCGGCGGTCCAGTCCTTCAGCTGGTACAGCGCCCCGGAGGTGCCCAGCGCCGGCGGGCCGGGCTCGCGGGACACGTACGCCCGGTCGCCCACGTGGTCGGCGACCAGGTCGGCCAGGTAGCACACGTTGACCGCGACCGCCTCCGGGCCGGCCAGCCCGTGCCGCGCCAGCCGGGTCAGGGCCCGGTCGAGCAGCGGCACGTTGCCCACCGGGCAGAGGGCCTTCGGCAGGGTGGCGGTGAGCGGGCGCAGCCGGGTGCCCTCGCCGGCCGAGAGCACGACCGCGCAGACGTCGGGCCGGGTCACGCCCACGCCTCCGCCGTGGCGGGGGGAGCGTCAGTCGTCATGGAGAGATCTTCAGCGGCGCCAGCGTTGGTGGGCCCAGGAAGGACGCCCTCTTGACGCCTGATGCCTAGGAAGGCGTCCTTCCTGACACCGAGCGTCAGGAAGGACGCCTTCCTGACGCTGGCTGCGGGCTCGGCGGTCGTGACGGGGGACGCCCCGCTGAGCCCAGGGGACGCTGCGGCGGACGCCCCGGCCGAAACCAGAGACGCCTCGGCGGTCACGTGCGGATCTCCGGGTAGTCCACGTACGGCCCGATGCCGTAGTACGACAGCAGGCGCGCGGTCGCCACCGTCAGCGGCGGCAGGTTGTCCAGCCGGTGCCAGGCCGCCTCGGTCACCTCGGCCTGGTCCACGTGAAGGGTCACCGCCGACGCCGGTACCCGCGCCTCGAAGACCACGTCGACCCACATGCCCCGGGTGTGCACCACCGCGTTGGGTACCGCCGGCGTCAGGTCCTCGGCGGACAGGCGGAGCCCGGTCTCCTCGGCGAGCTCGCGCACGCACCCGTCCACGGGCCGTTCGCCCCGCTGGAGCAGGCCGGCCGGCAGCGACCACCCGACCGACCGGGGTTGCCGCAGCAGCAGCATGCGGCCGGGCTGTTCGGAGTCGTAGACCAGCGCCACCGCGCCCACGGTGTACCGGGCCATGGCCAGCCGGACGATCCGCCGCCGCAGCGGGGGCGGGAGGAAGAAGTACACCCCGTACGCGGCGCGGCGCAGCCAGGACCGGACGCCCCGGGGCCGGCGCGCGGCCGGCGTGACCGTACGAGCCGAGGCCGGATCACGCTCCGCGGTCGGGCCACTCGCCGGGGCCATGTCACGCTCCGGGTCCGTGTCGTCGGTGACGGTGGTGGCGATCGGGGTAGCCGCGGATGCTCGCTCCCCCCGCTCGGGGCTGGAAGCCATGCCAGACAGGCTACGGGGCGAGCGGCGCGCGGGTGGCCCCCGCGTTGAGAGCGGCCACGCCGGTGGGCTGGCCCGGGCCGAACGCAGGCGCCGCCACCGGCCGAGACGAGGCCAGGTGCGGGGCGCCGGCCGTCGTCGCGGCCACGACGGCATCGCCCTCGGCCTCCTCGATGAGCAGGTCGGCGACCTGTGCGGCCGAGACGACCCGGTCGGCCACGGCTATGCAGAGGGTCTGCGGGTCGGGGAAGCCCAGGGCGGCGGTCACCGCGTACAGCAGCCGCGCGTTGGCCAGCCGCCGCTCCCGCCAGTGCAGCTCCATCCGGATCGCGTTCATGCCGATCAGGGCCCGGTTGCGCAACGGGATGGGCGGTGCCTTCTCCGGCTCGTCGCGCAGCCGCAGGGCCTTTTCGATGTGGAGTTGGGCCTGCGGCGTACGGACGAAGTTGAGCCACTCAGGCGAGGGCCCTTCGGCGTGCTCGGGCTCGTGGGTGTGGATCTCCACCACGTCGCCGTCGGAGAGCGGCAGGGAGAGGATGACCAGCTGCCCGTTCACCGCCGCGGCGACGCAGCGGTTGCCGACGTCGGGTCCGAGCGCGTACGCCACGTCGACCGGGGTCGCCCCGGCCGGCAGTACCAGGTGCCGGCCCGCGTACCGGGGCGTGTCGGCGCTGTCGGAGGCGTCGGGCGCCTTGTCGCGGGAGGCGCCCTCGCTGACGCCGGCCACGAAGACGTGCACCTGGTCTTCGGTCAGGTCACAGCGCAGCGACTCGATGAACCGNCGGGGATCGACCGCNTNCTCCTGCCACTGGACCAGGTTGCGCAGCCAGGNGAGCTGGTCGGGNNCGGTGCGGGTCGTGCTGGTCCGCTCGGCCGCAGCCCGGCCGCCGCGCCGGGCCCGGTGGGTGCCGTGTCGTCCGGCGAACCGGAAGCGGGCCACGATGCCGTACACCGCGTCGCGGTCCATCTCCTCGGTGCGGATCTGCACCTCGATGGCCCGCGCGTCGGGGCCGATGACCGTGGTGTGCAGCGACCGGTAGAGGTTGTTCTTGGGCGAGGCGATGAAGTCCTTGAAGCGGGCGGCTACCGGGCGCCAGCGGGAGTGCAGTTCGCCCAGGGCGGCGTAGCAGTCGTTGTCGGGGCCGTCGACGAGGATGGCGACGCGGGGCAGTTCGTACGGCTCGGGGGCGCCCTTGGCGATCGAGTCGCGCCAGATCGTGTACAGGTGGTGGGGCCGGGCTACGACCCTCGCCTTGATCTTGGCGGCCCGCAGGGCCGCGTCGACCTGGGCGATGAAGGCGTCCGTGTAGGCCGTCCACTCGGGCCGGTACGCCACCCAGGCCTGGATCTGGCGGTACGCCTCCGGCTCGATCGCCGCGAGGACACTGTCCTCGAGCTCGCGTTTGAGGATCTGGATGCCGAGCCGCTCGCAGAGCGGAATCAGCACGTCCTGGGTCGCCCTAGCGATACGGACCCTCGACGCGGGCGACCGGGCGTCGAGGGTCCGCATGTTGTGCAGGCGGTCCGCCAGCTTGACGATGAGTACTCGGACGTCGATGTCAGCGGCCACGATCATCTTGCGGATCGTGAGCACCTCGGCCTCGTCGCCGTAGTACGCCTTCTCGAACTTGGTGACCCCGTCGACGAGCAGGGCCACCTCGTTGCCGAAGTCGGAGCGCAGTTCCTCGAGCGTGTAGCTGGTGTCCTCGACCGTGTCGTGCAGCAGGGCCGCCACCAGCGTCGTGGTGTCCATGCCGAGCTCGGCCAGGATCTCGGCCACCGCCAGCGGATGCGTGATGTACGGATCGCCGCTCTTGCGGAACTGCCCGTCGTGCATGCGCGCGGCGACCTCGTAGGCCCGGCGTAGCTCGCGGGCGTCGCCCCGAGGATGCAGTCGTCGGTGGGTCCGGATGAGGTACTCGACGGGGTCGGAACGGGATCGCGAACGGACGAGCGTGCTTACGCGATGTAAAACGTTCTCTACCCAGGGTAACGCAGTCCGGGCGACCCACGGACTCCGATCAAGGAGAGAGTCCATGGCCCACCTCCGGCTCGCGTCAGGGGGTGACAAAAAAACAGACTACTGAACCACGAATGGCCCGTTCGGGTAGTTCTTTGCCTCGATTGGACAATTTACTGGGCTGTTACCTGAGTGGAAGGCGTCACAGGCGACCTCTAGTCGGGTCGATGGTAGGTTTTGTCCGGATATTTCGGGCTGTGATTTGCGTCCCGGTCGAGGGCTGTCTTGGTCAGGTCGGAGGCGGTCCCGTGGCCGTCGGGGGGCGATCCCGGTCAAGCCGGGGCCGGTCGGGGTCGGGGCAGAGGTGCCGTGGCTCGCCTCGCGGTTGGCAGCCTTCGGCGCTGGGGTCGGCATACTTCTTGACGATTCGGGTGGGTCGGCCATTCGGGTGACTGTGCCAGTCGATGACCTCCGCATTTGGGGATTAAGTCCTATTTGACCGGATCGCTTTGTTTGTCCCGGTCGGGAAGGTGTGATCCGGACGTCCGTGGAGTTGGCGCGAGGATGCCGGCCATCGGTGCCACACTGGACGGATGCTGGAGCGGGATGACGTCGATCGTGGCGGCATCCTGCCCGCCGACACCACCGATCGGGCCGACACCGACGATCGGGCCGACACCGACGACCGGGCCGACACCGACGACCGGGCCGACACCACCGATCGGGCCGACACCGACGACCGGGCCGACGTCGACGACCAGGCCGAGCCCACGCTGCCCGAGCCGGTACGGGCCCGGGTCATCGCTCTCGTCGCCACGGCGCTCGGCGGGATGCCCGCCGACGAGGTGCCGCCGCCGCTGCGCCGGGTGGCCCAGTTCGCCCCCAACCGCCGGGCTCGGATGGGCGCGCCGGCCATCGCGGCCCAACTCCGCGCCGACCTGGTGTTCCGCCAGCGCGTAGCCGAACGCGTACTGGACGCGGCCGGTGAGCTCGGCGCCGCGGTCCGCGACGGTACGGTCCCAGGCGCGGCCGACCCGGTCGAGGTCGCGGCCCTGACCTACCTCGCCCGCCCGACCGGCTGGCGCGAGGTGCTCGGCGAGCTCTCCGATCGGCTGCGGACCGATGCCGAGAACGCCGCCATCGCGGAGCGGCTGCGGGAGGCCGAGCACCAGGTCATCCGGGCCGAGCACGAGCGGGCCGTGGCCAAGGTCGAGGCGGAGAAGTTGCGCGACGAACTGACCCGCCTGCGCGCCGAGGCCGATGCTCTGCGTGAGCAGGTTCGATCGCTGACCCGGGCCCTGCGTGAGGCCAAGGCCGCGGAGAAGCGGGCGTCCGACCTGCTCGCCACCGAACGCGGGCGCGCGGCCCGGGCGGCCTCCGAGGCCGAGGCTGAGCTGCGCCGGCTGCGGAACCGCCTCATCGAGGCCGAACTCGCCGCCACCGGCTCGCGGGCGGCGGCCAAGGAGGCGCGGGCCGTCGACGACGCGCGCCTGTGGCTGCTGCTGGAGACGATCGGCCAGGCGGCGGTCGGGCTGCGCCGGGAGCTCGCCCTGGAGCCGGCCACCATCCTGCCGGCCGACCATGTGGCGTCCACCATGGCGCAGCGCGCGGACGAGGTCGGCCGAACCAGCGCCCGCGCGCTGGACGCCGACGACCCGGCTCGCCTGGACCAACTGCTCGCCCTCCCGCGGGTGCACCTCATCGTCGACGGCTACAACGTCACCAAACGCGGGTTCGGCGACCTCTCGCTGGAGCAGCAGCGCAACCGGCTCGTCGCCGCACTCGCGGCCATTGCGGCGCAGAGCGGGGCCGAGACGACCGTGGTCTTCGACGGGGCGGACAAGATCAACGCGATGCCGGGCATCCCGCGCGGGCTGCGGGTGCTGTTCAGCCGGAAGGGCCAGACGGCCGACGAGCTGATCCGGGCCCTCGTCCGGGCCGAGCCGCCGGGCCGGCCCGTGGTGGTGATCTCCTCCGACCGCGAGGTGGCCGACGGCGTCCGCCGTCACGGCGCCTATCCGCTCTCCTCGGACACCCTGCTGCGGCGCATCGCCCGCTCCTGAGTTCTTGCAGGAGGGCGTCCTTGTTGATGGTTTTTGCCTAGGAGGGCGTCCTTCCTGACACGGGAGCGCCGGTTAGGGTGCCTGGCATGGGTCCCCGGGGGTGGGCGGTCGTCACGCTCGTCGTGCTCGTCGTGGTCTTCGCGGTCGTGGCGGCCGTACGCGTTCCGTGGTCCATGCCGCCCGCGCCGCGCGCCGACCAGCTCGACGCGCTGCGAAGCCTGTCGGCGGACGCGGTCGCGCGGGGCAAGGAGTTCGCCGCGGCCGTCCGCCTGACCACATACACGACGCTGGGCCTCGGTCTGGTGGTCGCCCTGGTACTCGGGTTCACCCCGCTCGGGGCTCGCCTGGTCGAGCTGGCTGGCCGGCCGTTCGGGGACCACTGGGTGGCCCAGGCCCTGCTCGGCGGGGCCGCCCTCGTGGCCATCGGCGAGCTCGCGGCGCTGCCCGTGGCGGCCTGGCGGGAGACGATCCTGCGCCGGTACGGCCTGTCCACCCAGACGTGGGGGAGCTGGACGGTCGACCTGCTCAAGGGGTACGCCGTGATGGCCGTGCTGGGCGCCGTCGTGCTGCTCGGCTTCTACGGCGTCACGCGCCTGTGGCCGCGCTGGTGGTGGGCGGTCGTCGCGGCCGGGGCGGCCGGTCTCATGGTGCTGTTCAGCTTCATCTTCCCGGTCCTGGTCGAGCCGATCTTCAATCGGTTCACTTCGATGCCCGAGGGTGAGCTGCGGACGAGCCTGCTCGAGCTCGCCGCCCGGGACGGCCTTCCGGTACGCGACGTGCTCGTGGCGGACGCGTCGCGCCGCACGACCGCGGTCAACGCGTACGTCTCCGGCCTCGGTCCGACCCGGCGCATCGTGGTCTTCGATACGCTCCTGCGCGAGGCATCGCCCGACGAGGTCCGGGCCGTGGTGGCCCACGAGCTGGGCCACGCCAAGCGCAACGACGTGCTCACCGGCACGCTCCTGAGCGCCCTGGGCGCGGCCGCCGCGGTGTGCGCGCTCTACCTGCTCGGCTCGTGGACCGGGCTGCTGCGCCGCGCGGGCGTCACCGTCGATCGTCGATCCCCGGGCGCGTCGCCCTGCTGGTGGCCCTGGCCTACGCTCGGCCGGCCTGGTCGCCCTGCCCCTGCAGAACCTGCTGTCTCGCCGGCATCGAGGCCCGCGCCGACCTGCACGCGCTGGCCCTGATCGAGGACTCCTCTACGGTGGAACGTATGGAGTCGCGGTTGGCGACCAGGAACCTGGCCGATGTCGACCCGCCCCGCTGGCACTACCTGATCTTCGCCAGCCATCCGTCCATCGTGGAGCGGATGGCGGCCGCGCGGGCGTACGGTCGGGGACAGCGGTGAGCGCCGTGGGCCGGACCCTGCTCGTCACCAACGATTTTCCGCCCCGTCCCGGCGGCATTCAGCAGTTCGTGCACAACCTGGCCATCCGTCAGCCGGCAGGGTCGATCGTCGTCTACGCCTCCCGCTGGAAGGGGTGGGAATCGTTCGATGCCGAGCAGCCCTTCCCGGTGATCCGGGAGGAGACGTCGGTCCTGCTGCCCACGCCGGCGGTGGCCCGGCGCGCGGCCGAGATCGCCCGGGACTACGGCTGCGACGCGGTCTGGTTCGGGGCGGCCGCGCCGCTGGGGTTGCTCGCCCCCGGCCTGCGCCGGCGGGCCGGCATCGAGCGGGTGGTGGCGCTCACCCACGGGCACGAGGTCGGCTGGGCCAAGCTGCCCGTGGCCCGCGGCATGCTGCGCCGCATCGCCCGAGGCGCCGACGTGGTCACCTATCTGGGCGAGTACACCCGCGTCCGGCTGGCCCGGGCCATCGGCGATCTGACCACATTGGAGCGACTGCCGCCCGGGGTGGACACCGACCTGTTCAAGCCCACAGTGGACGGTAGCGGCATCCGTTGCCGGTACGGCCTGCGCGACCGGCCGGTCATCGTCTGCGTCTCGCGGCTGGTGCGTCGCAAGGGCCAGGACAGCCTGATCCGGGCGTTGCCGCGGATCCGCCAGCGGGTCCGGGACGCGGCGCTGCTGATCGTCGGGGGTGGACCGTATCGGTCCACATTGGAGGTCATCGCCCGCGAGGAGGGCGTGGCCGACCACGTCGTCATCACCGGCTCGGTTCCCTGGTCGGACCTGCCCAGCTACTACGCGGCCGGCGACGTCTTCGCCATGCCGTGCCGCACCCGGCGCGGCGGGCTCGACGTCGAGGGACTGGGCATCGTCTACCTGGAGGCGTCGGCCACCGGGCTGCCGGTGGTGGCCGGCGACTCGGGTGGCGCCCCCGACGCCGTGCTCGACGGGGAGACCGGCTTCGTGGTGCCCGGGCGCGACCGCGACGCGCTCGTGGACCGGTTGGTCCAGCTGCTCACCGACTCGGCGCTGGCCAAGCGGCTCGGCGCCGCGGGTCGGGACTGGGTCGAGACCGAGTGGCGCTGGGACACCCAGGCCGCCCGCCTCGCCGCCCTGCTGGGGCGCTGACCACCCGCCGCCGTTACGGGGCGTACGCCTCCGCCATGATGCGGTGCAGCTGTCTGCTGATCGCCTCCCGCATCGGCTCGTGCTCCTCGGCGTACGCGTCCCGCGGCGACGTCCACCGGTCGGCGGGGTAGTGCCACACCGGTTCGGAGAGCAGCTCCGGGTCCTCCCAGCCGTACCGGGGGAAGACGTGCGCGCACAGGTACCGCTCGCGGTTGCCGAGGATCTCGTAGTTGAGCCGGCGCAGCGACGGGTCCAGCCCGTTGCAGACGGTCATGACCGCCTCGCCGAGCAGGCCCAGGTCGGCGAGGAAGTCGGCGCGCTGCTCCCGCGGCAGGTCGGTGAGGTGGAGGACGTCGTCCTGCCGGGCGATGAGCACCGCGTAACCGGGGAGGAACTGGGTGGCGCCCATGACAGCCCACCCCGAGCGCATGGAGGCGAGCAGGAGCGGATGCTCGCCGCGCTGCGCGGCGCCCCGCTCATCCGCCCGCCAGTCGATCTCGAACGAGTCCGGCCCGTCCGACGAGTGGCGGCCCATGAACGTCAGAACTTCGGGGTGTCGGGGGCCTCGAGCAGACCCAGCTTGAGCGCGGTCATAAGCGCCTGGGCCCGGTTGGCCGAGTTCAGCTTCTCGTACAGCTTCGAGATGTGCGTCTTGGCCGTGGACTCGGAGACGTACAGCTGCTTGGCGATGCCTGCGACGCTCATGCCTTCGGCGAGCAGCCGCAGCACCTGGCTCTCCCGGGGCGACAGCTGCGGACCGGACGGGGCGAGCCGCCGCTTCATCGCGTCGGCCAGGCCGTCGGCGGTGAACGAGGACGGGGCCGAGGCGGCGTGCCGGGCGGCGGCCACGACCTCGTCGGCCGGGGCCGACTTGGGGACGAATGCGGACGCGCCGGCCTCGAGCGCGCCGAAGAGCGTGTCGTCACCCGCGTACATGGTCAGCACCACGATGCCCATGTTCGGGTTGGACTTGCGCAGGGTGCGGGTCGCCTCCAGGCCACTGCTCTTGTCAGCGAGCTGGAGGTCCATGATGACGACGTCGGGGTTGAGCGCGCCGGCCTGCCGGATCGCCTCGGCGGCCGAGGCCGCCTCCCCGACCACCTCGAAGGTGCGGTCGCGCTCGAAGGCGTGCCGGAGGCCCTTGCGAATCAGGTCGTGGTCGTCGACGAGGAGCACCCGCTTGCGGGTGCCGACGGGGGTAGTCGGCGCGGTCATGCTCGTCTCCTCAGGTGATCCCGGAAGGTCCATCAACGCTACTCCCTCACCCCGTCGCCCGTGCGAGTGGAGGTGGCGGCCACGGACGACGTGAGGGCCGGGCCGGTGGACCGATGCGGGGGCGTGCCGTAGACGATCGCCACCGACGTACCGCCGTTCTCGCGAGGGCTGATCTGAAGCTCGCCCCGGATACGTTGCGCGCGCTCCGCCATGATCGCAAGCCCGAAGCGGCCCTCGGGACGGTGGGGGCCGATGCCGGCTCCGTCGTCGGAGATCTCGATGCGGGCGTACGGCGGATCGATTTCGATGTTCACCCACAGGTTCTGGGCCCCCGAGTGGCGGCGCGCGTTGTTGATGGCCTCCTGCGCGATCCGCATGAGCTCGGCCTCGACCCACGCCGGCAGACGGGCCGGCGTCGCCTCGATGGACAGGTGCACCCGCAGCCCGCTGGCCGCGCCGACCTTGCGCGCGTAGTCGGCCACGGCCGCCGAGAGCCCGCCCTGCTGGTCGACGTCGCTGCGCAGCTCGAACAGGCTCATCCGCACTTCGGTGATCACCCGGGTGATCTCCTCGCGCAGGCGCCGCAGCTCGGTCGCCCCGTCCGAGTCCTCCGGGAGCAGGCCGAGCACGTTGTCGATGCCGTAGCCGATGATGACCAGCTCCTGGGCGATGCCGTCGTGGATCTCCCGGGCCAGCCGTTGGCGCTCCTCGGTCGTGGCCAGGGACCGGACGTCGTCGAAGAGCAGGGCCGCCTCGAGCCGGAGCGCGGCCGGCTCGGCGAGCGCGGCCAGCTGCGCGACCACGGCGGGCGGGAAGGCGCCGGCCCGGTCGGCCTCGAGCGCGAGGACAGCGACCGTCCGTACGCCGGCGACCAGCGGGACCACCAGGCTGGTCACCTCCTGACCGGAGCCGGCCGTACGCGACTGCGACCGGGAGGAGACCTGCGGCTGCTGGCTCGCCCACGCGTCGGCGATGGCGGAGTCCGCGTCCAGCGACGTCTCCCAGTCCACCCGGTCGGCCGCGGACTGGGCCAGCACGACCAGGCGTCTTCCGCCGCTACCGGCCAGCACGGCCGCCCGGCTGATCTCGACGACCCCGCGGGCCTCCTCGATGAGGTGCTCGGCGATGCCGCCAGGGTCCAGGGTCGCGCCGGGCAGTTGACGGGCCACCGTGCGCAGCTGGGTGAGCAGTCGGGTCGCCTCGGCGTAGGGCGCGGGCGTCGGCGCGATCGGGCCGTGCGGGAACCGGCGCTGCACGGTCCCGATGAACCCGGCCGCGAACCCGGCGATGACCAGCCACTCCACCGCGGCCAGGGGGTAGGTGGCGTCCTGGAACAGGCCCTGGACCACGCCGGTCGCGGCGAGCACCCCGGTGGCCAGCCCGAGCAGGCCCAGGCTCTCCCGCAGCCGCCCGGACAGCGCCGGCACCGCCACGGGCACCGCGAGGTAGGGCAGCAGTGCGCTCGCCGTGGGCCCCGAGTAGGTGGCCGCGAGCGAACTGGCGCCGAGGGTGGTCACCAGCACCTCGGCGACCCGGCCCAGCGTGGTCAACCACGCCTGGCCGCGCGGAGTGCTCGGGCCGCCGGGCAGGACCGCGGGTAGCGCCGCCACGGCGAGCAGACACACCCAGACCATCGAGCGGGGGTCGCGGGTGGTGACCGGCACCAGCACCCCGACCAGACCGAGCATCACGAGCCGCAACGCCCACCGGACGGCTTCGACCGCGTTGGGGGCGATCGGGGCGATGGGCGCACTCACCATCGGCCCACCTCAGGCACGACCGGACGGTTACCCATCTCCGCGACTCTACCCAGACAGTGCGGCCCACCCATACAGCGCGGCCCACCCATACAGCGCGGCGATGCCCCTCTATCCGTACAGGGCGGCAATCTCGTCGGCGTACTCCCGGGCCACCACCCCGCGCTTCACCTTCATCGACGGGGTCAGCATGCCGTTGGCCTCGGTGAAATCGCCCGGCAGGATGCGGAACTTGCGGATCGACTCGGCCTTGGAGACGGCCCGGTTGGCATCGTCGATGGCCTCCTGGATCGCCGCTCGCAGGTCGGGGTCGTCGCGCAGGGCCGAGACCGTGGCCGGCGGCTTGTCGTTCGCGGCGAGCCAGGCCGGCAGCGCCTCCTCGTCGATGGTCACCAGGGCGGCCACGAACGGCTTGCCGTCGCCCACGACCATGCACTGGCTGACCAACGGGTGGGCCCGGACCCGATCCTCCAGGATCGCCGGGGCCACGTTCTTGCCGCCCGCCGTGACGATCAGCTCCTTCTTGCGGCCCGTGATCGTGAGGAAGCCGTCCTCGTCGAGCTCGCCGAGGTCACCCGTGGCGAACCAGCCGTCCGAGCTGATCACCTCGGCGGTGGCGGCGTCGTTGCGCCAGTAGCCGCGGAAGACGATGTCGCCCTTGATGAGGACCTCGCCGTCGTCGGCGATGCGGATGCTCACGCCCGGCAGGGGCCGGCCCACGGTCCCCATGCGGAAGGCGGTNGNGAGGTTCACNGCCGCNGCGGGCGAGGTCTCGGTCAGACCGTAGCCCTCGTAGACGGTCACCCCGATGCCCCGGAAGAAGTGTCCGAGCCGGGGGCCGAGCGGAGCCCCGCCGGAGATCGCGGCCGTGCACTGACCGCCCAGGGCGGCGCGGATCTTGCCGTAGACGAGCCGGTCGAAGAGGGCGTGCCGCAGCCGCAGGCCCAGCCCGACCCCGCCCGGCCGCTCCCGCGCCTCGCTGTACGCGATCGCGGTGCGCGCGGCCGCTTCGAAGATCTTCCCCTTGCCCTCGGCGTGCGCCTTCTGCTGGGCGCTGTTGAAGACCTTCTCGAAGACCCGGGGCACGGCGAGGATGAAGTTCGGCGGGAACTCCTTCACCACCTCGACGACCTTCTTCGGGTCGTCCAGATGGGCCGTGCGGACCCGGGCCGCGACCACGCCGACCTGGATCAGCCGCGCGAAGCTGTGCGCGAGCGGCAGGAACAGGACGGTCTGCGCCCCGAAGCGGAAGAACTGCGACAGCCCCGGCAGCGCGTTGGCGATGTCGGTGGCCAGGTTGCGGTGGGTGATCATGCACCCCTTCGGCCGCCCGGTGGTGCCACTCGTGTAGATCATCGTGGCCAGGTTTTCGGCCTTCAGCGCAACCCGGCGCTCCTCCACGGCCGCGTCGGGCACGTCCGTGCCGAGGTCGATCAGCTCGGCCACCGCCCCCGGCGAGGAGTCGGTCGGCGCGATCTGCCAGATGTTGCGCAGGTTCGGGGTGGCCTCGCGGACGGACAGGACGTGGCGCAGGTGCGCGTCGGTCTCCACCACGCAGGCCACGGCCCCGGAGTCGGAGAGGATCCACTCCACCTGCTCCGGGCTGGACGTCTCGTAGATCGGCACCGTGACGGCCCCGGCGGCCCAGATCGCGTAGTCGATGAGCGTCCACTCGTACCGGGTGCGGCTCATCAGCCCGACCCGCTGGCCCGGTTCGATGCCGGCGGCGATCAGGCCTCGGGCGACGGCCACCACCTGGTCGCGGAACTGGGCACAGGTCACATCGCGCCACTCGGTGCCGACCTTGACGGCGAACTGGGGGTAGTCGGGGAACCGCTCGGCGTTCTCCCACACCGGGTCGGTCAGGTTGAAGTCGTCACCGACCGTGGCGACCGGCGGCACCGTTACCTCCCGCATGTACCAAAACCTACCGCCGTACCGCCCCGACCGCCGTCGGCCACGTGTCCCGTGTCCGGACTGGTGTCAGGAAGGACTCCCTCCTGGGCAAAAACCGTCAACAAGGCGTCCTTCCTGACACGAGATCCTCTGACAGTCGCCTACCCGCCCACGCCGGGGGCGCCTGCCTGAGTAGCCTTCCGCCTATGGCCGAGACGTCGACGCAGTCCATCGTGATCGCGGCACCGCCCGACGCGATCGCCGCCGTGATCTGCGACTTTGCCCGGTACCCGGAGTGGGTGAGCGCGGCGAAGCGGGTCGACGTGGTGGAGGAGTACGAGGACGGCTACGCCAGCATGGTCGAGTTCGAAATCGACGCGGGCGTGGTCGCCGACACCTACACGCTCAAGTACGAGTACGCTGAGGATCTCTCGCGTATCGAATGGCACCTCGTGGCGCCGTCGAAGATGCAGCAGAGTCAGGTGGGCTCGTACGACATCACCGACAACGGTGACGGGACGTCGACGGTGACCTACACCCTCTCGGTTGAGCTGGGCATCGGCATGCTCGGCATGTTCAAGCGGAAGGCGGAGCGCGTCATCATGGAGACCGCTCTCAATGAGTTGAAGAAGCGGGTGGAGTCGCTGGGGCGGGCCGGCAGCGGGGACGGGTCCCATGGCCGCTGACCGCCTGCGAGAGGAAGCCGAGAAGCTCGTGGCCGTGGCCATGACCGTGCTGTCGTCGGCCACCCGGAACCTCGGCGGCTCGGGCTCGGCGTTCGCCACGGGCAGCGCCGAGTGCTGTGTCTGCCCGGTGTGCCGGGTCATCGCCGCCATGCGCGAGCCGAACTCCGATCTCACCGAGCGGCTCGCCGGCAGCGTCGGCGACCTCGTCACCGGCGCGACCGCGGTCATGCGCCTGCTCTCCGGCTGGAGCGGACGGTCCCCCGAGCCGGAGGAGCGTACGACCTCGGAGGGCGACGAGTACTGGGAGAACCTGCGGCGCAAGGCCGCCGAGGCGGCCAAGGCGCACGGGCGGGCCGCATCGGCCGGCGCGGCCGGCCGGACGACGGCCGACGAGGACCCGTGGCGGGTGGCGACCCGGGCCGACGCCGAGTCGTCCGGTGACGCCGACGCATCGCTGGCCGGGGAGTCGCCGGTTGCCGCTGAGACGGTGGCGGCTGGGACGGCGGACGTGAGCGAAGCGGCCGTCCCGCGGGTGCCGCGGCCGGCCCCGGCCGAGGCGGATGTGCGCGCGACGACGGCGCGGAGGACGGCCCCGGAGGCGACTGGGGCTCCGACGACGGCTGGGGCTCCGACGGCGCCGGTCGCCAAGAAGGCCGTGGCGAAGAAGGCGGTGGCGAAGAAGGCGGTGGCCAAGAAGGCGACCAAGCCGGTGGCGCGGCGGGAGCCGGAGGCCGAGGCCACGGCGGGCGCGGCCCGCACCACCGGGACGGCCCGGACCAGCGCTCCTCGGGCCACGGCGGCGGCCCGCGCGACCGGGGCGCGGAAGGCCGTCACTCGTACGGTTCGACCGGGCGGCGCGGCGTGACCGCGCCGGAGAGCTCGGCCCTCACCGTGCCGGGCGAGACCGCACCCCGCCCGGCCGGGTCAGCCGGGGACGCGTCGACGGCCGCGTCCGATCTGACGATCGGCGTCGATGTCGGCGGCACCAAGGTGCTGGCCGGGGTGGTGACGCCGGACGGGGAGGTGGTGGCCACCGCCCGCCGGGAGACGCCCGCCGCCGACGTCGGCAAGATGCAGCAGCTGATCGTCGAGGTGATCACCGAGCTGACCAAGGCCCACCCGGTCCGGGCGGTCGGCATCGGAGCCGCGGGATGGATCGACGAGACGCGCTCCCGGGTGCACTTCGCGCCGAACCTCGCGTGGCGCAACGAGCCGCTGCGGGAGAAGGTGAGCCGCGAGGTCGGCCTGCCCGTCGTGGTCGAGAACGACGCCAACGCGGCCGCCTGGGCCGAGTTCCGGTACGGCTCCGCCCGCGACGCGCGCGATTCCATGGCCCTGTTCACCGTGGGCACCGGCATCGGCGGTGGCCTCGTGCTGCGCGGCGACGTGTGGCGGGGCACCCACGGCATGGCGGCCGAGATGGGCCACGTCCGGGTCGTCCCGGAGGGGCGGCTGTGCGGCTGTGGGCGCATGGGGTGCCTGGAGCAGTACGCCAGCGGCTCGGCCCTGGTTCGGGCGGCGCGCGAGCGGGCCCAGGCCGACCCCGAGACCGCCCGGCGGCTGCTGGAGCTCGCCGGCGGACAGGTCGAGGCGATCAACGGGCCGCTGGTCACCCAGGCCGCCCGCGAGGGCGACCCGGCCGCGCGGGCCGCGTTCGCCGAGGTGGGGCGCTGGCTGGGCAGCGGCATGGCGGACATCGTGCAGCTGCTCGACGTGGAGATCGTCGTGGTTGGCGGCGGCGTGGTCGAGGCGGGGGAGCTGCTGCTGGCCCCGGCCCGGGCGGCCTTCGTCGACCAGCTCGCGGCCCGCGGCTCGCTGCCCGTAGCCCCGGTGGTCCCGGCCCAGATGGGCAACCTCGCCGGGGTCGTCGGCGCGGCCGATCTCGCCCGTCGCTGACCGTCGTCGTCGCTGACCGGGCCGTCGACTGAGCCGCCCGTACGGCGGCGCTGGCCGGCCACTGGCCGTACGGCGTCGGCGGCTGGCCGACATGGCCGACCGTACGTCCGCGCCGACCGTACGGCTGCGCCGACCGTACGGCGGGCCAACCGTACGGCGATCTCACCCGCCCGCGGCGTGCGCCCGCCAGACCCTTCGTCCGCGGCCCCGGCGGTCCCGGGCCGTACGCTGAGCCCGCCGCCGTCCGTCGATCCGCTCGCCTCGCCGTCCCGGGTGCGGCTCATTAGGATGCGCGGGGAAGCTGGGGAGGTACCTGGGTGAGTTTCGATGTGACGAGTTCGGCGCCGTCACCGCCGCGGGATTCGGCGACCGGGCGGGCCGACAGCGTCTGCGTCATCGGGGCCGGCGCCGCCGGGCTGGCCGCCATCAAGACCCTGCGCGAGGCGGGGTTCAGCGTGGACTGCTACGAGCGGGAGACCGGCGTCGGCGGTGCGTGGAACTGGCGGCACGACCGCAGCCCCGTCTATGCGACGACGCATCTCATCTCATCGAAGCCGTTCACGCAGTTCCCGGACTTCCCGATGCCCGACTCGTGGCCGGACTACCCGCACCACAGCCAGGTGCTGGCCTACCTGGAGCGGTACGCCGACCACTTCGGGCTGCGCGAGCACATCTGGTTCGGCACTGAGGTGACCCGGGTGGTGCCGGCCGACAACGGGGCCTGGGACGTGACGATCAGCGGTGCCCGCGGGGCCGGGGTGGAGCGCACCCAGCGGTACGCGGCGGTGGTGGTGGCCAACGGGCACAACTGGTCGCCCAAGATGCCGTCCTACGAGGGCCTGGACTCGTACGGCGGCCAGGTCATCCACGCATCGGCGTATAAGGATCCATCCCAGCTGCGCGGCAAGCGCGTGCTCGTCATCGGCGCCGGCAACACCGGCTGCGACATCGCGGTCGACGCGGCCCAGCAGGCGACCCGATGCTGGCACTCGAGTCGGCGGGGCTACTGGTACGCCCCGAAGTACACCTTCGGCCGGCCGACCGACCAGGTCAACGACCGCCTGGCCCGCTACCGGCTGCCGACGTGGTTCCGCCAGTGGCTGATGCAGCGCACCCTGCGCATCACCGTAGGGGACGTGACCCGGTTCGGCCTGCCCAAGCCCGACCACAAGGTCCTGGAGACCCACCCGATCGTCAACAGCCAGCTCATCTACCACCTGGGTCACGGCACGATCACCCCCGTGCCCGACGTGGCCCGGTTTCTCCCCAACGCCGTGGAGCTGGTCGACGGCCGGGTCATCGAGCCGGATCTGGTCATCCTGGCCACCGGGTACCTGCCCCGGTTCGAGTTCCTCGCCCCGGAACTGCTCAATGTGGACGCCGAGGGTCGGCCCCGGCTGTTCCTGCACACGATCGCCCCGTCGTTCCCCACGCTGGCGGTCGTGGGCCTGCTGCAGCCGGACTCGGGGGTCTTCTCGCTCATGCACTGGCAGGCGGTGCTGGTCGCCACCTGGCTCAAGCTGCGCGAGCAGGCGCCGGAGCGGGCCAACAACTACTGGCGCGCGAACCACCACCTCGCCGGGCGGCGGTTCACCCGGGCCCGGGTGAAGGACTCGACCCGGCACTGGTTCGAGGTCAATCACATCGACTACCTGCGAGCCCTGGAGAAGGCCCTCCGGCAGATGGAGCCCGCGTCATGAGCTCGGTCGATATCTTCCGTTGGCGGGAGTGGACCAAGCCGGTCCCCCCGGTGACGCGCGAGGTGCTCACCTCGCAGCCCGTGGACGACGCCGAGCCCGGCCGGCCGCCGCTGCTCTTCGTGGCCGGCTACGCCCACGGGGCCTGGGCCTTCGCGGAGAAGTGGCTGGAGCACGCGGCCTCCCGCGGGTTCCCGGCGTACGCCATGAGCCTGCGCGGGCACGGCACGAGCGGATCAGCTCCGAAGACCACGCTGCGCGCCTACACCCACGACGTCGTCCAGGTCGCGGCCCGGCTGCCCCGCCAGTGCGTCCTCATTGGACACGGCCTCGGCGGGCTGGCTGTCGCGCAGGCGCTGGCCCGCTACCCGGCCCGGGCCGGTGTGCTCGTGGCTCCGGTCATCGGCGGCCTGCGCGTGGTCGGCACCGCCTTCGCGCACAACCCGTTCGGAACCCTGCCCGCGCTCGTGGGCCTGCCGGTGCGGTTGGGCCGGCGGCAGCTGTTCAGCCGGGAGCTGAGCGTGGGCGAGGCCCGGGACTACCTCAGCCGCCTCGGCGACCCGGACGCGCCGCGGGTGGTGTTCCAGCTCGCCCGCCGGCACCGGCCGCCCCGGCCGGTCGGCAACGCCCCCGTGCTCGTGGTCGGATCGCCCGACGACAAGGTGGTGCCACGCGCGTCCCTGGAGTGGGTCGCCCGCCACTACGGCGGGGCGCCGCTGCTGTTCCCCGGCATGGGCCACGACCTGATGCTCGACGCGCGCTGGTCGGAGCCGATCGACGCCATCCTCGACTGGCTGGAGAAGCTGCCCCGGTCCTGACCGGGCGGCCCCGTCGCCGATGGGCCGCTAGACCTTGGCGCCCTGGTCGGGGTCGGCCTCGTCGTCGCCGCCGGGCCGCAGCCGCCACACCAGCGCGGCCGAGCCGCCCACGACCATGGCGAAGCCGGCGAACATGGCCAGGCTCTCGCTGAGGAACGACAGCAGCCGGGGCTGAAGGAACACGACTAGCCCGGCGACCACGGCGATCACCGCGAGCACGGTGGGCAGCGCGGGGCGCGGCACCGGCGGGGGTTCGGGCGGGACGAACTCTCCGGGGTCGTCGTCGGGCAGATTGGCCCCGAACGTGTCGAGGGCATCGAGCAGGGAGCCCTCTTCCGGCGCCGGCTCCGGTTCACGACGCCAGCGGTCGGACCGGGTCACCGGCCCGAGTTCGGTGCCGTCGGGACGGCCGGTCACGGCGTCCGGGGTGGCGCCGAAGCTGGCCACGATCTCGGCGAACGCCCGGTCGACCTCCTCGGGCGTGGGCTCGGTGGGGCTCATGCGGCGCGGGGCCGGCACCCCGCCGTCGGGGCGGCGCGACTCGGCGGCGGTGGCGTCCGTGGGCCCCGACTGGCGGTCCGCGACCTCTCCCTTGGCATTGGTGCTCGCCGTGGCTTCGGTGCCCGCGTCAGCTTCGGCGGTCGCCCTGACGTCGAGGCCCGGCCTGGCGTCGAGGCCCGGCTTGGCGTCGATGTCCGCCCGGGCGTCGATGTCCGCCCGGGCGTCGAGGCCCGGCTTGGCGTCGGTGTCGGCCTCCGCCTCGGCCTCTTCCCGGGCTAGCCGCGCCAGGTGATCCCGGACGGTGGCGACGTGGGCGCGGTCGACGTACAGGCGGTCGACGGGGCGCTGCGGCAGCGTGGTGGACCGGGTGATCGGATGCTGGTCGCTCGACGGGCGTAGGTAGGCCGCGATGCCGTCACGGGCGAGTACGTCGAGCAGGTGCTCGCCGACCCGGGGGTCGACGTCACCCGCAGGGGCGTACTCCGCCGCGACGAGGCCGTTGTCGCGGCGGCCGTACCGGGCGTCACCCACGCTCAGGCTCCCTCCCGCTGGGCCGTACGGTGGTCCGCCGACCGGCCGCCCGAAGCGGCCCGAGGCGGATTCGTGCGTGCGGTACTACCCGGCAACGGTACGCCGTCTCGGCGACCATGGCTGTCCGGTGCGTGATGCGTTCACGAGCACGGCCGGCGTCGGCCGCGGCTTGCAGCCAGGCCCGGGTTACGAGCGGTCGGTCATCCCGGCCCGGCGGCGCAGCGCCGCGAGGTCGGTGACGACGATCCGCCGGCCCTCGGTGCGCAGCCAGCCCCGGTTGGCGAACGAGCCGATCGCCTGGTTGACGCTCTGCCGGGAGCCGCCGGCCATCTCGGCGAGCTGGCTCTGGTTCAGCTCGATGGTCACCATCGGGGCCCCCGAGTCGCCGGCCAGCCGGACCAGCGTCTTGGCCACCCGGCCGGGGAGGTCGAGGAAGACGTGGTCGGCGTTCTGCTCGGTGAGCCGCCGGATCAGGCTGCCGAGCGAGCGCAGCACGGCGTCGAGCATCCGCGGGCTGGCGTGAACCAGCTCGATGAAGGCGCCCCGGGAGAGGGCGAGCGCGGTGCAGTCCTCGACGGCCTCGGCCGAGGCCGACCGGGGCGAGCCGTCGAGCAGGGAGACCTCGCCCAGGACGTCCGGCGGCCGGACCACGGACAGGACGGCGCGCTCCCCGGTGGGCGCGGTCCGGAAGACGAGCACGGCTCCCCGGCGCAGGATGATCAACGACTCGCCGGGGTCACCCTCGACGAACAGCAACTGGCCCTTGCGGTAGCTGCGGGGTACCGCTGCGGCCATCACTCGTTGGCGGGCCTCTGGCTCGAGCCCCGCGAACATCTCCACACCCGCCAGCACGTCGCCGGTCTCGGGCACCCGAAGATCCACGGTGGACATCCCTCCCGCGCCACCCACCGATGGCGGCGCTGTCGCCTTAGCGACAACTCATCGTGTCGGCAACGCTATTACGCAAAGTCCGATGCGCCTAGCACCCCACGCGCGGGCACGCCGGTCCGTCGCTGAGTCGTAACAGTACGAGACCATCGGCCGCCGTGACAGTGCGAGAGCGTGTCGCGGCACTGCGTGACGCGACGCCGGCTCTGGGGTGGCGGCGATCGGTCAGAATGGGTTGCGATGACCCGGAACTCGTCCGCCCCCGCTGGTTCGTCGGCCGCGACCGAAGGCCGGTCCGGTCGGGTCGCCGAGGCGCCCGTACCGTACCGCTACTTCTACGACTGCGAGTTCATCGAGGATGGTCGCACGATCGACCTCGTGTCGATCGGCGTGGTCGACGAGTACGGGCGGGAGTTCTACGCGATCTCCACGGAGTTCGANCCNACCCCGGCCCTGCCGTGGGTGCGGCGCAACGTNCTCGACCGGCTGCCCTCGCCCGGCCACCCCGCTTGGCGTTCCCGGGAGCAGATCCGCGACGACCTGTACGCGTTCCTCGTCGAGCCGCTCCGGCGGGGGGACTCGGCCGGCGCGTCGGGCTCGGACCGGCCGCGCCGGACCTACGAGATCGAGCTGTGGGCCTGGTACGCGGCGTACGATCACGTGGTGCTTGCCCAGCTATGGGGGCGTATGCCCGATCTGCCGCGGGAGATTCCCCGGTTCACCAAAGACCTGCGCCAGCTCTGGGACGAGCGCGGCCGGCCGCCGCTGCCTACGACCACCCAGCGCCACGACGCGCTGGTCGACGCCCGGCACAACCTTGCGCGGTGGCGGGCCATGCAGAACCACAAGTCGGGCTGAGCCGAACCACACTCGGGGTGAGCCCGGCCGGGGTGGGCGCCACTGGCCGGGTGAGCAGAACCCCTGGTCGGGGTGAGCGCCACCGCTCGGGGTGAACGCTCGCTCAGGCTGACCGAGGCGCCTTCAGGCCCGGGGCGGCCCGGGCTTAGAGTCACCGATGCGGCCTTTCCTGGCTGGCAAGGGTGCCACCACTCTCGCACGCCGGACAACGAACGTCGGCGGTCGATGGTCATCGGGCTGCGTCGAGGCAAGACTTCCTGGAGGTCTGCAGAGCATGCGAATCGGAGTGCTGACCGGTGGCGGTGACTGTCCCGGTCTCAACGCGGTGATCCGGGCGGTCGTCCGCAAGGGAGTGGACACGTACGGCCACGAGTTCGTCGGCTACCGGGACGGGTGGCGCGGCCCGCTGGAGGGCCTGACGATGCCGCTGGGCATCAAGGAGGTGCGGGGCATCCTGCCGCGGGG
>Ga0065720_1018955_pt1 | contig 51697 bp, 47 predicted proteins | sample Thericmetagenome_FD_59107 | JGI IMG/M metagenome (GOLD analysis project Ga0065720, IMG submission 59107) | Thermophilic microbial communities from the Joint Bioenergy Institute, California, USA of rice/straw/compost enrichment - eDNA_2 v2... | ecosystem: Engineered > Solid waste > Grass >... | reverse complement strand
GTTTCGCGGAGCCCGCCAACGCCTGCGTTCGAAGCTGGGCGGGCTTGATTGCTCCACATGGCTCTCCGTCGATGGGCTCCTCGGCTTCCCTGCCTCGTCGGGAGGTTTTGGCAAGAGGGGGCACAAGCTTTTCGAGCCGACAGAGGTACCGCTTTTTATCCCAGGCGATCTCTATAAATCCCGAGAGATTCCACACCAGGCCCTCGACTACCTTGGGTCCAAACCTTGGGCCCTGTCAAAGCCCCAAGGGTGGGACCCAAGGGGTTGCTATACGTCGGCATGAAGAAAAAAACCTCGCCGACACCCCGCCCTGACAACCGACTGGTAGCAGAGCAGAACGAATTTGCTGTGCTCAAGGTGGTACGCGACTTTGGACACCTGCGCCGCATCGAAATCGCGCGAGGTGTGTGGCCTCGATCCTCGATCAACGTCGCACTCAAGATGGCGAAGCGTACCGTTCGCCGACTCCTGGACAAAGGCATGTTGCAGGAGAAGGCAAATTCGCTCGGCGGTCGTTCGTTGGTGCTTGCTTCACGCGGTGCGCAGTACCTGCGAGCACACGGTCTCGATGCCCAAGACGGTTACGAACTCTCATCCGTCACAGGCCCGCACTTCTTTCACCGCACGCTCGGCACTCGGTACTTGCTCGAGCGCGCAGCGCAAGGCGAACGTGTGTTCGGTGAGTATGCCTTGCAGAAGAACTTTGGACCGGTCGGTCGTGGTGAGCTCAGTGATCGCTTCGAGAAACTCCCCGACGGTATCGTCCTGACACCTGGATCGAAACGCGGCTATGACTCGAAAGTGATCGCCGCTGATTGGATCGAGGTCGAATCCTCGTACAAGCCTGAGAACGAACTCGGGAAGATTTTCCGTATCGCCTGGCAAGTAGGCTCTTGGCTCAACACAGCTGAGACCTTGCTGCTCGATCGCGTGCTGTTTGTGTACGACTCTCGTGATCGACACGAGAACGCCATTCTGTCGGCGCTACACCGCTATCTCGCGAAGCATCCGGCGACAAACCCTGACCTGCTTTCCAGCATCGTGCTTGTTCGATGCGAGATCGGGATTCCGCTCGTTTGGAAGTCCTTCGCCGAGTACGACTCCGCACAGCTGCTGAAAGCCAACGCATCAACACTTTCTGGAACTTACGAATGACCACTCTGTATCTGGCAGAAAAGCCCTCGCAAGCACGTGACATTGCAGAGGCGATTGGACTGACGAAACGCGCGAACGGTTACCTGGAGGTAGTCGGTGGCAAAGTCACATGGGCACTCGGCCACTTGCTCGAGCAAGCGATGCCCGAGGAATACGACGCGAAGTGGGGCGGACGTTGGTCGTTCGACGTACTTCCGATGATTCCAGATGTTTGGAAAGTTACGGTGGCGCGCAACAAGTCCTCTCAGGTGAAGGTGATCAAAGCGTTGCTCAAGGAGGCCAAGGAAGTGGTCATCGCGACGGACGCGGGACGTGAAGGTGAGCTCATCGCTCGCGAGATACTTGCGTACTGCAAGTACCGCGGTCCGATCAAACGACTTTGGACATCATCGCTGGTCAAGAGCGACATCCAAAAAGCGCTCAAGGCGTTGAAGCCCGGTAGTGCCACTGAACCGCTGTATGAAGCCGCGCTCGCGCGTCAACGTGCTGACTGGCTCTACGGCATGAACGGGTCCCGCGCGGTGACACTCGGCGCGAAGCAGTACGGTACGACCTATCCTGTCGGCCGTGTTCAAACTCCGACGCTTGCGATGGTCGTGCGTCGGGAATGGGAGATCCGCAATTTCGTGCCCCAGGCTTATTTCGTGCTTGAGGCAGACGTGCAGACGGCCGCAGGTCATAAGTTCGTCATGCAACATGCGCCGGCCGAAGATCAGCGGATTCGCGATCGCAAGGAAGCGGACCGTCGCAAGAAACAAGCGGAAGGTGCGCGGGCGCCGCTCAAAGTTGTGAAGACGAGCGGGAAAGAAGCCCCTCCCCTGCCATACACGTTGCCGGCACTTCAGAAGGATGCGAACAAAGTTCTTGGCTTGTCAGCTCGTGACACCTTGAAAATCGCCCAGGAATTGTACGAGGCGAAAGCGATCACGTACCCAAGAACGGATTGCCCGTTTCTGGCGTCGAGTCAGACTGCTGAAATCGAACCTACGCTCACGAGACTGTCGGCTGTGTTCCCAGATGCGGTCAAAGCAGTGCGCTCGGCAGGTGTCACGGCCCGCTCCAGTACATTCGACGATTCGAAGTTGACGGATCACCACGGTATCGTCCCGACGATGCAGTCTGTCGCATTGAGCGGTATGGCATTTCAGCTGTTCGCTTTGATCAGCGAGCGGTATCTGCGGACGTTGGCTCCGGACTGTCACTTCGACAAGACGACCGTGACGCTCGATGCGAATGGGGTTCCGTTTAAAGCGACGGGCAAGACGATCACGGATCCAGGTTTCCGGACGGTACGGATCATCTCCACCGACGAGTAACCGAAAAGCAAAAGGCCACGGTGAATTCCGCGGCCTTTCTGCTGTACTCGAGGCTCAGCGGCTCCCGAGGCCGGATGCCGCGCTTCGGGCTATCCGTGTGCCTGCTTGAGCAGCTGCGTGCGCCGCTGGTCGATCTCCTTCAGCGCCTTGACGATGTTCTCCACCGCGTGTTCGCCAGGCAGGAACTTCAGCCCGGTCGCACCCTCGTACAGGCGCACGACGAAGAACTGAAGCCGTGCGGAGGCATCTAGGGCGGTCACTTCCGGAGGCAACAGCGGTCCGTACTTCGGATCGGTCTTGATGAAGTCTATGGCCCGCGGCAGCGTCGTTTCGATCTCATCCGGTTGTTCGAAGAAGTCCTCGGGCTTGAGCGCGCCGGCAGCCAGAAGGACGGTCACCTTGGGCACACCCAAGTAGCGGGCGCAGGCCACCGCAAAATCGTTCGAGATGTTCTCCGTACTGCGGTGCCCGGACGCCAGCTGGGAAATGTAGCCGTACGTGACATTCAGTTGCTTGGACATCTGCTTACGGGTGTGCCCGAGCTGTCGCGCCCGGCCGGTCAGCATGGATAGAAGCGGGCCGCCAGGCCTCACCAACTCATCGTCGTCGATCCGTCCGTCCCAGGGAGTGTTTTTGAAGGACTTCGGTTCAATTGATTTCGTAGCTTTGGCGGATGCCTTGCTAGATCGCTTCTTGGCCATACGTGCTCCGTTAACTGCGGGACGCTAAAGATACGCCATTGGATCATACGACTGCAACGGTTCGGAACAAATTTTATCCGTACCGGATTCGCGATTTATACAGCCCATTGTAGAACTTCGGCCCTTCCCGGCAGACCGGCCGGAACGTGTACCCGCGGTGCACGAATCTTACCGTACGAGCAAGGGTTTCGGCTCGCTATACAAGGCATGCAACAGCAGGAGGATGCCGTTGCACGATCTTTCAGTCTTGTTTTCATCGCCAGCAGACGTCCTCCCGTCCCTCGGCATCTTAGAGGTCACATCATGGCAGAGATCATCGGCAACATCGCCACGCAGCCTGAAAAGCGTACGGCGCAGGGCTCTGGAGACGACTACTTTACGTTCCGTCTCGCGGAGAACACCGGCCGGGGCGATAACCGTCGCGCTACCTGGTTCGACGTCCGCGCAAAGCTCTCTCAGGAGCAGGCCGACTTATTGGTCGTCGGACAGCTCGTCTGCGCCACAGGTCGCGTCGAGCCGCAGGCTTACGTGAAGAAGAAGGCGCTCGAGGGCGTCCCTGTCCCCCAGACCTGGAATGAGGTCATCAAGACACTCAAGGAGCGCAACGCTCTGGGTACCAGCCTGGTTCTTCTGACGAGCTCAGTCAAGCAACACGAGTTCAAGCCTCCAGCCTAAACCTGGATTTCCATCCCATTCCGAGGCCCGGCAGGTAGCCGGGCCTTTCTTTTGGGACGAGTATCGAAGGGGTGTTCCCGGTTCTGTACCTGCAGGGATACTCGGAAAATTTTTGGGACGGGTATCGAAAAATGGTTTTGGTGGGGTCCTGTACAGTTGCACTCATCGGCGAACGGCAATACACTGTCAGCATAACAATAAACTCACCGGGTAAATGTCTAAAACCCGATAGCTACAAGAACGGATCCGCTCGCGAGGGCGGCTAACCCTGACATTTTAAACGGTGAAACGAATGAAACTCGGAAAAGTCACGAAGAACGACCCCATGAAGCGCGTGCCGCTGTCGATGCACGAGAGCGTCAACAAGCAGCTCGAGCTGTATCGGGTCTTCTACAAGAACAATACGAACGAAGAGATCTCGATGAGCCTCCTCGTGGAGGAGATGACGAAGAAGTTCATGGCCGAAGACAAGGACTTTCAGAAGTTCTTGAAGGCTCAGAACGCGGGCGCGTAAGGCGCTGCCCGTCGACTGGGCGCCCACACGAACGCCGCGGTTACAACCTCGGCGTTCTGTCAGGGCCGAAGTCGATACCGATCGTGAACGATTACGTTCGGCTGGTGTATTCCAGACAGAACGACCGACGATCCTGGAGAAGAGAGTGACGACCATGCAGCAGACTGATGAACGCCGTAAGGCAGTTGTGCCCCCTAAGAAGGTCAACAAGAACATGTCTTTGTTCGAGTATCTGGCCAGCTGCCAGCCCCCGCTCGACAAGAAGATCATCGACATCGCTATGGCGCAGACCAATGTGCCGCGCGAGCTGCGCGATGACGCCAGTCAGGAGATCCGGATGGTCTGGGCTCAGATGAAGCCGGACATCAAGCGCTTCAAGCCGGGACAGATCGCCTCCTATGCACACCGCATTGCTACGCACGCGGCTCTTCGCTTGCGCCGTGAGCTGGGCAGCTCAGTTCGCCTTCCGGGCAGCGCATTCCGCAAGCGCAAGGACGGCAGTTCTTATGTGACGCCGGGGGTACTCTCCGTGCCGCTCGATTGGAATGACCTCGAGAGCTGGTTTGACGCCAGCGACAACGTCGAGGCCAGCGAGTTCACGCAAGCCATGGCGCCGGACCTGTTGCCGAACCTCGACGGGATGACTGAAGAGGCGAAGGAAGACGGCCAGACTGTGGATGAGGAAGAAGAAGTGCGCCGCGCTCGCTTGGCGTCCCTCGAACGTCACGCTGCGAAGCTCTCGCGTCGCCAGTACACAGTGCTGTCGCGGCTCATCGCTGGACAGTCCTTCGACGAAATCCAGGCCCACACTGGCTACAAGAAAGGTGTGGTGCTCCGCGAGATCGCGATCGGCGCGAGCCTGATCGGCGGCGACCTGGCTGAAGCTGTGCAGAGCGCCGCGGCAGCCTAATCCATCCTTTCGGAGTCTTTATGTCGAGCCTGATGAAGAGCATGAGTCGTTCTCGTTTCGTACTGAACAGAATCATTCCTGCTCTTCTACTCGCCCTGCTTGTCGTGGCCGCAGGTCCTCTGTTTGCCAAGGACCTCGGTGTGTATGGCCGAGTGTGGGACATTATCGAGATCGATATCCGAGAGCTGCTCATTCAGTCGGCCGGACGTATCAACGTCCAGGAGTTACAGGATAAGATGCGCCAATCTGCGGAGTCGTATCTGGACAATCTCCCTCGGCGATCAACTTTGCGGGTGACGTCGACGCGCACGCGCTGGCTCGATCCGTCTTTTGTGCTCGATGACGACATCCGAGTGCCCATCCGTAATGAGGATGGTGAGTGGGAATGGGGCATCCTTCATAAGAAGGGAACGCGCTTCAACCCACTCTCCGTGCAGCGGCCGCGCGATGCGATGCTGTTCTTCGATGGCGAAGATCAAGATCAGCTGAAGTTCGTTGAGGCTGTCGTCAAGGAATTCCCCGGCAAGGTCATGCCTGTGGAGGCCACCGGCGCCAATCCGGATAAGTTGGCGCAGAAATTGGGGGTTCCCGTCTTCAGTGCGACCGATCAAATGCGTGCTCGCTTCAGGATTGAAGCCACCCCCGCTCTCCTATACGCAGGAGAGGGTGAGCACTCGCTCGAGCTCGGCATGACCGAGTTTGCACCGCCCTACACGACGGCGGCCGCCGAGCGCGCCTGGCCCTCCATCCGTTCGCCACTCTCCAGAGGGACCAAATAATGCGCTGGCGCCACTATCTACTTGCTCTTCTTTCTTTCGTTGTCGGGCTGGCTCCGACAAGGGCGCAGGATCTCGCGAGCACTGCCTCGACGAGCATCACCGAGAATGCCTCTCAAAAAGGAAGCACCAACCTCTGTACCGGGAAAATCTTCAATCCGGTTTCCGATCCCGACTGGAACAACATATTCCCCATTACGATCATGGGAATCCGCTACGGCAAGAATCAGAACCCGCCGTTGATGCGCGTGCCGCCGATTTGCACGTGCCCAGGCTACTGGTTCGGCACCGAAGCTCCAGGTATCGGCTCCTCGTGGTGGCAGCCGATGTACATCGCTGAGATCGAGAAGCAGGCAGGCTGCGCGTCCTCCTTGGGTGGTCAGAAGATCTTCCCAGGCTATGCCGGCTTGAACAGTGAGCAGGGCTTCTTCTCCGAGGACCGTGGGCATGCGCAAAGCACACGTATGCAGCTTCACTGGTACGAGTATCCCCTCTTCTCGCTGTTGGACATCTTCAAGTCCATGGCGTGCAAGTCCAGCAATGGCTTCAACTTGATGTATGTCAGCGAAATCGACCCGACGTGGCAGAGCGACGCTTGGGCGGGCATCTACAACCCAGAGGCCGGCCTGTTCGCGAACATCATTGCGCAAACGGCCTGCATCGTTGACTCGGTCGCGGCAAACATCAGCTTCCCCGTAGATCCCCTCTTCTGGTGTGCAGGAACCTGGGGCAGCGTGTACCCGACGGCGGGCACTGCAAACAACTCGTTTAATACGTTCCAGCTCAACCACCTGATCTTGGCCAAGTTCCTCGCTCGGCAAGCACGGCTGGGGCTTGCATTCCAGACGATCGGCCCAACCGCGATCTGTTCGGCACACCCCAATCCGATCTGGATCAAGAGTCAGTATCGAGTGAATCAGGTGTACCCGATTCGTCGCAGAGGCGCTCCGCTCGTGATCGGCGCGCAGCCGCTCCGGCAGAAGCCTTACAACATCACGAACATTCCAGGCAAAGACTCCACCGTGGATCTCATTTGGCAGGGCCAGCAATGCTGCACAACGTTCTACTAAGAGGTGTGGCCGCGGCAGCTTTCACGCTGCTGGCGGGCACGAGCGCTCAAGCACAAACGCAATCGGTCGAGGATATCTTGTCGACCGTAAGCGAAGAGGATCGCGCTCGATTCGAGGCGCTCACTATGCAGTTGCAGCAGGAAGCCGTCCGAGGAGTGCAGAATCCAAGCTCGCCGGCTCGTGCAGCTGTTGATGCCATCAATCGCCGTGTCGATGACATCGCGAATGAAGACATGGCGAAAGAGCGTGAAAAGGTTATGCGCTTCCTGGGGATTGACCCAGAGAGCGAGCATGCTTTGTACGTCTTTGTTTCCTGGTCGATGCCCTTGGATATGCTGCGCTCGTATGTCGTCGAAGCCATGTGGGCGGGTGCCACACTCGTGTTCCGTGGCGTTCCGCCGGACCGCACACTTGCACAGTTCTTCACGGAAGACTTACGACAGCTCATTTGGGACAAAGGCGCTTCGGCAGCAATCAGCCTGGATCCTCGACTGTATGATGCATACAGCGTGAAGATGGTGCCGACTGTCGTGTTGACCCGTACGCGCGACAACTTCGTCTGTGCTGACGCGGGTTCGCGCACGGTGCGCATCGAAGGTGGGCGTACGGCGTCCTACGATCTCTGCCCTTCCGTCGATGCGGACCAATACATCAAGATGGCCGGGGCAATCACTGTCGACTTTGCGTTGGATACGTTTAAGGCGCGAGGCTTTGATGAGGCTGAACTCTATTTGAACGCCCTTCGACGCGGATACCCGCCGGGTCAGACGGCTTCAAAAGAACAGAAGCCGTACACCGGTGAATGGGCGGATGCCCTGAGCCCGGAAGACCTTATGAAAGCCGAAGCGGCGAAGGCTGGAATGGCTTTGGGGGAAGTGCCTCCGATGTCCAGCAAATTGCCTGGACAGTGATCCCCGCGATCGCGAAATAAAACCCGAACCTACACGAGGGCATGAAGATTCATGCCCTCTCTGATTTGCACCTAGGCTGCTGCCCGCTCGATCCGATTCCCGCGATCGGCGATGTGCTCGTGCTCGCAGGTGACGTAACGGATGGGCGCAGAGATCTGCTTTTCGCTGTCGCAAGCAACTATCTTCGCTTGTGTCGCCCTGTGTTGTTCGTTCCTGGTAATCACGAGTTCTATGGGCACGCCATAGCTCGTGAGCTCCTGCAGCTGTCGCGCGAGTGTCGGCACCGCGGCATCGAACTGCTTCACAACCGATCGATCGTGATCGACGGCGTGCGCTTTGCGGGCACAACACTTTGGACCGATTTCCAGCTCGAGCGACAGGCTTACCTGTCGATGATCTTCGCCAAGCAGGGCATCGCCGATTTCACCTGCATCGCTCATCGGCAGCGTTCGCTGACACCTGAGGCGACAGTACGCTTTCACAAGCGGGCGCTTCGATTCTTGGAGCGCGTATTTCAATCGCCGCATGCCGGGCCAACGGTCGTTGTGACACACCACGGCCCGCACCCTCGCAGTATCCACAAGCGGTTTGCTCGCCATCCGCTTAATCCAGCCTTCATCTCAGATTTATCCGAGCAACTGAATCGGTGGGCGCCGAATCTTTGGATTCATGGGCACGTGCATAACCGATTCGACTACCGAGTCGGGAAGACTCGAATCGTCGCGAATCCCCGCGGGTACGAAAGCCAAACGCGATTGGTGGATGGAACCATCCACCACCGTCGCGAGAACCTCGAATTTGACCCTACCTTGCTGTTGCACGTGTAAACCCCGCGCACACGCGCATGGGACGCAGTGGCTACACCCCTAAAGCCCCTTTCTAGGTTGAAAACCGCATGACCATGCTGTCTTTTAAACAAATCCGAGTTGCTGCGCTGTCGGCGATCAGCGTTGTGCTCCTTGCTGCTCCGATCGTTACCCAAGCGGACGACGCAAGTATCGAGAGATCCAAGATTGATGCGGCCGCGATTACTCGTGGAATGCAGGGCGCCTTCTCGTTGGACAAGAACGGCAACGTCGCCACGAATGAGGGTGGGTTGGTCATGAGAGGCCCCGGAAGCGCTTTCGCCTCCGAAGAGGCGGGAGCTCTCGCGCAGAGCATCACCGGCACAACTGGGTACCAAGGGTTGGCAAACCCCGCAAGCCGGGGAGCAGCCGCGGGTGCACAAGCACAGCTCGAAGGTAAGGCGGAGTTCTCCTGCAACCTGCAACCTGGCCACTCGCTGAGTGCCGCCGGGGTCAGTTTTAAGTTCCAAGGCTGCAGTCAGCGTAATGGACATATCGAATCCGTGGCGCTTCAGGTGTGTGCAAAGGCGACGAATGGCGGCTTGTGCCGCTCTGGCGATTATTCGGAGCGACGTACGTTCACCGTTGGTGCCTGGCACGATGTTGAAGGCGTCGCCGTTGGCGTGAACTGCGACAACACGACTAAGCGCTGCTTGCTCTCGGTAACATCGAAGTTCGCCGTGGTCGGCAACGCGCAACAAATCGCGGATCAAGCCCAGGATCGCCAAGGTGGCCGGGAGTTGCGTCAGCAGCTTCGCAGCACCGTCGAATCGCAGGAGTACGCGAACCAAATTTCCGATCAGCTCGCTTTCCGAGAGTGCTACGCGGAGAACGAGACTTCCTTCGGATCAGAGGGGAAGGTTCGTACCTGCGATGGCCAAAAAGAAATCACTGTTGCGGGCGGGCCGGCGAATGCGAAATGCGAGCCTACCCGCACCTGCACAAAGCAAGAGACCGTGCATCAGTCGTACCGTACGACCTGTACGCGTACTTTCGGTTTGACCTCTTATCAGTGCACTGCAACGCCGAAAACGCGCGTTTGCACCGGCACATTTGACGCCATGAACGGCAACCAGAAGAGCAGCTGCAGTGATGAGGAACTAGAGGGCGCGGTCGAGGTGTCGCGCTCCGAAATTGGTTGTGAGGCTTGGATGGATGTGTGGGAGGCTACCCCTGTCTGCATTCGACGAACTTATTCCATCAAGTACATGTACCCGGAAGATGTGGAGTACACCGATTGCGAAGCTAAACCGTCAGGGCTCGCAGGTCCCTTCAACCCGCAAACCTGCGCGATGGGATCAGCTGAGCGAGAGCTGATTTCGTGTGCAATCGACGGCTGGTATAACCGAACGTTGTCTGATTCGGAGTGCACGGCTACCGAAGTAGACAGTGACGGTAACACGATCACTTTCCCGTTGGATGAAAGCAGGAAGGCTGGGTGTGGCTTCTGCACGAAGTCGGCGACCGTCAGCTTTACGTGCAAATCAAACGAAGCACCTCAATTCAGCTGCACGGATAAGGAGCTTGAGGGCTGCGCGCTGACTAACGTAGTACCGGAGAACTCGGCCTACGGCATCACGTTGTCGGAGACCTGGCACTACAGCTGCAACAAGACGCGCACCTCGTGCACCGAATGGAAAGTAGACAACACGAGCTGCCCGAATATCGACGGGTCCTATGGTGTCGACCAGATGACCTTCATGGAAGCGGATGGTTCTGCGGCGTTCGCCGAAGCCATGGCGACGGCGGGCGTTGCAGAAGCGCTCGCGCAAGCCAAGCCCGGTGGCACCGCGGCCGATCCTCGATTGTTCGAGGGTAAAGCCATGACCTGCGAATACCCCGTAGGCTTCGGATCTGATTGGGTAGCGAACAACTGCTGCAAGATCGGGCTCACGAAAGCTGGCGGCAGCAAGGTTTCGAACAAGTGCACGGATGACGAAGTCAAGCTCGCCTCAGCTCGCCGTAACAAGTATGTCGTCCCCTTGGGTGAGTACTGCTCGAGCAAGTCCTTCTGGGGTAGCTGCCGAAAGCGCCGCCAAGTTTACTGTGTCTTCGAAGGCATGCTCCCGCGCATCGTGCAGGAGCAAGGACGCGCGCAGTTGAACCAAGCTGGTCGATCGCTCGGAACCACTGAGACCCGACCCTTCCAGTTTGACTACTACGCCGGAGACGGTCAGTGGAGTCATGGCGTTTCCGCAAATGGGGTGGAAGTACGCGCGTTCCAGCAGCCAAGCTACTGTGCGAGCTCCAAGCTTGCGGCTCAGCGCCTTGCCCAAGACCCCACTGCGCTCGAGTGCCCTGCCACATTGGATGTGTGGTTTGCTGCGTGCGTCAAAGCCGGCGGCTGCGGTCCTCTGCCAGCGTTCCCCGAGAACGGTAGCGAGCATTGGCAACTTACGACGGTCAATCCGCTGCAGGTAATGCAAACGGCAGTGGCCAATCGCGCGATTGTCACCGGGGCCTGCGACACCGAAACGGGGAAGTGCAATTATGAACTTTCGGTGTGGCCTAAAGGCTCCGCAGGTCGGGCGACGGTCACGAGAGAATTCGCGTTCGACATCTTTACAGCAGGCGAAACCGAAGCCGTGCTGATCGGCGACGTGCTCGTGCGCGCTCAGCCTAAGGTAACGCGCGATGGCTCCGGCAAGCTTCCAGCGGGAATTTCCGCGAGCGTGTCAGGGAACAACGGGACATCTTGGTCAGCCTTCACCTTGCCGACTCGGATCACCGGTGCATTCCAGATTCCCGGCACAAGCGTATCCGTTTCAGGCGGGTGCTCTGAGCTAACGGGACTTTGCCAGTACCAGCTGACGGGCACTGTTGAAATCGAAGCATTGCCTTGGGGTAATGCAAAGAACCCGAACTGCGAAGGATTTACTTTGGCACAGTTCTCCGCGCTCGATCTCTCGGAGATGGACCTGACCGAATGGACAGCGACACTTCAAGACGAGGCGCCGAGCGAGAGCGAGATCGCTGCTCAGGTCGCGCAGAACGTGGCGAATGCACCGGCGCAAGCTGCTGATGGAAACTCGTCCGTCACGATTAACCCCAGCCGCGCTGTGGTATTTGTCAAACCCATCAATGGGCTTGGGCCGTTCGACGTTCAGTTGTCAGTGCCTTCGCACCTGCCGACGAACGTGAGCGATCCGATCCACGCTGTGGAAGTCGACTGGGGTGATTGCACCGGGCGCGTTAATGCCTCCAGCAATGCGGCAGGAAACGGATACGTTGCACAGCATCGCTACGCACACCCGGCTGACGTGAAGACCTCCGGTTTCTGTCAGAACAAGCCGGTAGCTACCCCCACAGGAGCACTCAAACACACCGTCATCGTGACTATTCACGCAAGAAGCGGCACGTATACGGAGAAGGTGGAAGTGACCAACCGGCAGTGATGTCTCAGCCCCGCCCTCCCGGCGGGGCTTTCTTCGTACCTACATACTGAGAGCTTTTTAAATGCGACCCGGTCTCGCCGTTTTTATCTCGAATGTGTGAGGATACGGAGCTGATCGCTACACACCGACATGACGCTCATCGGACGAAAAGACGCTTGGGCCCTCTCGGGCATTAGCGCCGGCATCGTTGCCGCAAACCCCTGGCTTGCTGGGAATCCTTACGCTCTAGCCGCACTGCTTCCGGCCCTCGGCGGCGGTGCGTGGCTCGCATGGAAAGGCGCTCGTAAATGGCTCGACCTGACAGACACGAAGAGCCGTGAGGGTTTCGTTCTGCCTTCCGATGAGGTTCCGCCTGAGTGCATGCACACCCAAACTGGGCTGCGATTCGGCTACACGACTGACCAGCAGTTGGGCGTCGATATCCATGACGACCTCTTGCAGCGGCACACGGCGATCGTTGGTCAGTCCGGCGTCGGTAAGACGGTGCTGGGTGAGTTTCTGCTGTGGCAACAAGCTGCCCGTGGCGGCGGATTCATTTTCATTGACGCCAAGCTGGACGCTGAGACGAGAGATCGCTTAGGGCTCATGATGGAGCTGCTCGGCCGCAGCGATGACTTCTACGTGCTCAACGTCGACAAGCCTGAGAACTCGAACACCTACAACCCAATTCTTCGCGGTGACGCCGACGAGGTGGCTTCGCGACTCCTGAATCTGTTGCCCTCTTCCGAAAACAATCCAGGCGCTGACTTCTATCGGCAGTCCGCCAATTACGCGCTCACCGTCATCACGGGCGCGTTGAAAGCCGCAAAACGCCGCTACCACTTCTCTGACCTTGCGATTCTGCTCCAGTCGTCTCGCGCACTGTCCGAGCTCGAGCGCATCGTGCCAGCAGGTACGCCGGAGCGTATGTCGCTGCAGGTGTTCTTGGATCAGTTCCGCAAGAAGAGCAAGGAAGGCGTGCAGATCGACGTCGATCGCGTGAAGCAGGTGCTCGGCGGCATGAGCGGTCGTATCGCGACGTTCGCGCAAGGCAAGTTCGGCAAGGTGTTCAACACTTACGCGCCTGAGATCGACTTGACTGACATCGTCGTCAACAACAAATGCCTGTACGTAATGCTTCCGACCATGGGCAAAGATCAGGCGGCATTGAACCTCGGTAAAATGGTTCTTTCAGATCTTCGTACCGCGGTCTACAACGTCCAGGCCCTGAAGAAACACCAGCGTCCGAATCCGCCCTTCCTTGTCTTTGCGGACGAGATGGGCTCCTACGTCATGCCCGGTATCGCGCGTCTGTTCGAACAGGCCCGTAGCGCGAGCATGGCGATCATCCCAGCGTTCCAGTCGTTCGCCAACTTGTCGGTGGTGTCCCCTGACTTCGCTGACATCATCGTGCAGAACACTTGGAACAAGTGCTTCTTCAAGTTCGCCTCGAAGGACAGTCCGGAACAGGCGGCGGAGATCATCGGCAAGACGAAAAAGTTCGCCTACTCGCTGTCGCGCTCGGAGAATGAGGGTGCCTCGGCGAACAATTTGCGCGCCACGCCGCAAGGCAACGAATCTAAAGGAGGTGGCTTCTCCGAGAGCTATCGCGAAAGCGAAGAGTATCGCGTGACGCCCGACCAGCTGAAAGCCTTGTCCATGGGCGAGTGCTTCCTGATGATTGGTCCGCGTGTCTTCCACATTAAGACGCCCATGATCAAGTGGCCGAATCCGACTCCCGAGTACCAGGTGGTTCGTCGCAAGATGGCTGTGCCGCATGATGAACATGGTCTGGATTTCGAAGGCCGCTACCGCGAATTCTTGATGGCTGCGGAAGAAGAAGGCCGCGCCATCATGGAACGCGAAGCCCCCAGCTCCCGCCCTGATGGAGAGATCACACCGTGAGCACGATAATCTTTTTCACCGCCCTGTTCGTTCTCGGCGTCGTGGTGCTGTCGAGGGTCCCTGGCCTCGAACATTTCGTGAAGCCGGTGATCGGACTGCTCTTCTCGGTCCTCGAGGCCATGCTCACAAATCTGTGGGCATGGTGCATCTTCGTGGTCAAGACGCTGATCTTCTCGCACCTCGATCTGATCAAGCACTTGCTGCTCTCCGCGGAACAGATCGACCCCTCGCACAGGCTCAAAGAGGAGTACGAGAAATCGTAAGTCTGCTCGGGCTACTGCCGCTGGTTTTCGCCCTACGAATAAGCCCTCAACAACCGCGACGCCGAACGGTATCGTAAGCAGGTTCTCAAACGTGCCGGCCTGAGGGCTCGTAGGACGCGATATAGGGGGCGCTTTGGCGCCCCCTACTTCGTTAGGAGGGAAGGAGAAAAGCCGCCGAGACGGCGCGAGAGGAGCTGTGCGAGGGTTCTCGAGGCGTCAGGATCGACAGGAATCCCCACTACGCGTTCCGTGGACGTGTCGAAACGCAAATCTACTGTTGGGTGCTGTTGCAATACTGCCAGTTTTTCCTTGAACGCCGATTCCTCCTGAATCCCGTCCCCGTCGATGAATAGCCGATGCCCCATCACGTCTAACCAGGCGAACCCGTGATCCACGAAGGTGATCGATCGGTGAGTTCGATGGGAGGCGCCTGGATGCAGGTAGCCATTCCCCCACTGGACCAAAGCATCGCGAAGGATCAGACAGCCTCCGTCCAGCCACCCGCACTCAGGTAGGAGGGCTAGGCAAGGCTGCGACCACAGGAATCTGCGCAGTTTGAGGCCGAACGGCCGATATCGAAGCTGCATCAGCAATTCACGCTAAGCGGCTTTCCGCCGACCGACGAGGCTTTTGATGGCGTCTTCGACACGAGCAAAGGCGTGGATCTCAAGTCCATCAATCTTCGGAAGCCGACTTGACCGCGGCACGAATGCCTTCGTGAACCCGAGCTTGGCGGCCTCTTTCAAGCGAGCCTCGATGTCCTGAACCGGTCGAAGCTCCCCGGCGAGCCCGACCTCACCGAACGCCACCAGCCCGGTCGGCAGTGGAATGCTGGTAAACGAGGACTGCACTGCGAGCAGTGCCGCGAAGTCCGCCGCCGGTTCGGTCAGCCGCACACCGCCCACGATCTTCATGTACACGTTCTTGTTGAACGCATCGATGCCGACATGCTTATTGAGCACAGCGAGGATGATCTGTAGCCGGCTCGTCTCAAACCCACTCGCATAACGCTTCGGATTTGGGGTAACGGCATCCTCCACGAGACACTGCACTTCGACCAGCAGCGGACGATTTCCTTCCATTGCGGCAAGAACGGCGCAACCGGACACCGGCTCGTCATGCTGAGTCAGAAACAAACTCGAGGGGTTGGAAACCTCTTCCAGTCCGCGCTCACCCATCGCGAAAACGCCCATTTCGTTCACGGCACCGAAGCGATTCTTAAGCGCGCGAAGCATTCGATAGGGGGTGCCTGTATCTCCCTCGAAGAAAAGGACAGTGTCCACCATGTGCTCAAGGACTTGTGGGCCGGCGATCGAACCCTCTTTGGTTACGTGACCTACGAGGAAAATGGCGCAGCCGCTCGATTTCGCCGCGCGCGTCAAATGGGCTGCACAGTCGCGAACCTGAGCCACCGTACCTGGCGCGGATTGCAGCTCTGGGTGATAGATCGTCTGAATGGAGTCGATGATGGCAAGATCCGGGCGCTCTTGCTCCAGCATGTCCAAGATTGCGGTCACGTCGGTCTCCGAAGCGAGACGAATGTCCGCATCCCCCAGCCCCAGTCGACGAGCGCGCATTGAGATCTGTCCCGGGGACTCCTCACCGGTGACATAGAGAATCTTGCGCTTGTGTTCGCCCATTGCGGCGCCGCTTTGCAACAGCAAGGTGGACTTGCCGATGCCCGGATCACCGCCGATCAAAGACATGGAACCCCGCACGAGGCCACCGCCGAGGACACGATCGAGCTCGCCAATCCCAGTCGTCATACGGGGAGTTTCTTCCGGCGAGATGGACTTGAGGTCGCGGACCTGCTGAACGGCGCCAGACCAATTTGCGTATCGATTGGAACTCACGGCCTTCGGCTCAACACGGGTTTCCGTCATCGTGTCGTACTGGCCGCAACTCGGGCAGCGCCCCATCCACTTGGGGCTCGTACCGCCGCATTGAGAGCACACGTACTGGGTCTTGGCTTTGGACATTCTCAAACTCCGCTTCTCTAATCCTGTTGTGTAGAGCTTTACGCGCTCGGTACTCGACGTTCTGAGCCCTCGCGAGCGTAGCGCTTTCTCTGTCTTTCCCTGATTTTCTGCATCCGGCGTGATTGCGGGCTCTCCGCTCTCGTCCGCCTGATCTGGCTTATCAGTCCGCTGGTATAAACCGGTGGTATATATCCTGTCGCCGTTTGTATTGTAGCCCGAGCGTGTGAGATCTCACAAGGCCGGGCGCTATACGCCCATGAGTGTGCCTTTCCGCGGTTGGAAAGGCCTTTAAGCTATCTGGAGACGAAAGAAATGGCTGATGAAGCCGATATGGCCCAAGAGATCGAAGAGCTCGCGCTCAAGCACGCCCTTGCACATCGCAAGGAAGGCGTGAATCTGCCACCGAAAGGCAGCTGCTACAACTGCAGCGAACCTTTGAAGCCGAAGAAGGTCGGTAAGACGCTGCAGCACGTCCGACTGTTCTGTGATGAGGACTGCCGTGACGACTGGGAGGCCTTGCAAGAGGCGAAAAAGCGCAAGGTGCTATAAGGATGTGAAGGGTTCGCGAATTTGCGAACTCGATGCGGATAAAACGCATCGCATATACGAGGTGTTGACGTTGACATCTCCAATGTAATTGGTACACTGGTATTAGATACGTTGACACCCGCGGTTAACCCCGCACCAACTTTAACTTGAGATGAATATGCTTTCGAACAACGGAACAAGCCAACAAATGCGTCGCGCGCCAATTAGCGCCGTCGTGGGCTGCCCGTTGTTTACAGGCAGCAGCTGGTCTCTTGTCGCGAAGAAAGGCCCAGAAGCCAAGTATCGCGATCACGGGACCGAACCCACTCGGTAACCGCCTTCCAAGGGCTCTCTGCCCCGAGAAGGCGATAAGCCGGACGGGGCACCCGAAGGGAGCCAAAGCCACCTGAGAACCCTCTCAGAGTCGGCAGAAAACCACCCAAAAAGTGTCCCGGCCGCGAGGTAAAGCCCTCGACTCGGTCTTCTTGCGCTTGCGCGCTCGAAGCCCCCGCGTTGCCAGCTCAACCGGGCGCTGTTTTACAACTAGGAATTTGGCCAGGGCTCCCGCCCCTCCGCCGTCATTCACCTCTGGGTTCTCCAGGGTTGAAGCCTCCGTGCGTGCGTCGCGTGCATGCAGGTCAAGCGTCGGATCGGGCGGGAGTCCTCGGAGGCGGCGTGCCTATGTGGAAACGCATGGGTGCGCCTCTTCCAAACTTTGCGAACGTAGCTCAATTGGTAGAGTCCCTGCCTTCCAAGCAGATTGTTGCGGGTTCGAATCCCGTCGTTCGCTCCACTTCCGATGATGTGGTGACGCTCCCCTATACGGGTCTTGAGCTAGCCAATCATCAAGCCACGTAGATATCGATCTGCGTGTTGCTAGACGAGTCTGCCGAGCCGAAATCCGATGCCGCAAGCGGCGATCGGTGATTGGGGCCGGCGCCCCGGAGGGTGTGTACCGCAGGTTCACGCTTCCGGCTTTGCGGGAGTAGCTCAGTGGTAGAGCTCCACGTTGCCAACGTTGAGGTCGCGGGTTCGAATCCCGTCTCCCGCTCCACGTTCTCTTGGGTGATGAGCAGCACTGGCGGCTGCACCTGACTGTAAACTAGGCGTCTTTGACATACGGGGTTCGACTCCCTGATCACCCACCACTTTCTTAGATTTGCGGTAGTAGCTTAGTTGGTAGAGCGCGACCTTGCCATGGTCGAGGCAACGGGTTCGAGCCCCGTTTACCGCTCCAATCTCTCCCTCCAGGCACATCGTATTGTGCCGTGTCAGAGTCACATGTGACTTTGTAAACGCCCTTGTAGCTCAGCTGGCAGAGCAATCGCCTTGTAAGCGATAGGTCGTCGGTTCGAACCCGACCAGGGGCTCCATGCACTGTCGACGTGGTGGAATTGGTAGACACGCCAGGTTGAGGGCCTGGTGGCTTAACACGCTGTGCCGGTTCGAGTCCGGCCGTCGGCACCAATACGGCGCCACCGCCGAAAGAGGGGGTTACAGGTGGTGCTTGCAATCACGTAGGGTGGTTCTGAGTAAGAGGCTCAGAGCAGTTGAGGAAACAGAACTCCCGCCCTGCCTGCTTCGATTTCCTGGCCTGCGATTCGCTAGATGCCTCGTAGGTCAACATGTTGATTCAAAGGAGAAACATCATGAGTCTCGAGAGTTTGACGACGATCGACAACCTGAAGTCGTGGACCTCGGGTGTGGAAGTCGAGTGGGAAGCGATCCAACAGTTGCGAAACATCGCGGCGCTACCGATCCTCGCGGGCCACGTTGCGGTGATGCCGGATGTTCATCTGGGCAAGGGCGCGACGGTGGGTTCGGTAATCCCGACTCGTGCGGCGATTATCCCGGCGGCAGTTGGCGTGGATATCGGTTGCGGCATGTGCGCAGTCCGAACGGATCTCACCGCCGAGCAGCTTCCGGATTCGCTCGCAGCGCTGCGCTCGAGCATCGAAGCGAAGGTTCCGGTGGGGTTCAATGCTCACCCGAACCCGGTCGACCCGACGCGCGATGGACTGCAGGGCATGGCCCTGGCTCAAGCAGGCAAGAAGCTGCGTGAACGACTCGGCAAGCTTCGTATCAACGAAGTGCTTCGTCAGTACAACTCGACGAACGTGTTTAAGCAGCTCGGCACGCTGGGCGGCGGAAACCACTTCATCGAGCTCTGCCTGGATGAGTCGAATCAGGTGTGGATCATGCTTCACTCCGGTTCGCGCAACATCGGCAAGATGATCGGCGAGGCGGCAATCAGCATGGCGCGGGAAACCGCGGAACGACTGGACCGCAAGCTTCGCGATCGAGACCTCGCATGGCTCGATGAAGGTACGCCCGAGTTCGAGATGTATGTGGAAGGTCTGCGATGGGCGCAGGACTACGCGGCGCACAACCGCGCACTGATGCTCCATGCGGTGATGAAGGTGTTGAACGAAGCGTATGGCCGAGAGGTCGCAACGAACGAGCACGCCGTCAACTGCCACCACAACTATGCGAATGTCGAAGAACACTTCGGCCAGCAGATTTGGGTGACGCGTAAGGGAGCGGTGTCGGCGCGCGCCGGCGAGCTTGGGATCATTCCCGGCTCAATGGGTGCGAAGTCGTTCATCGTCCGAGGCAAGGGACACGCTGATGCGTACTGCTCGTGCTCACACGGTGCAGGACGTCGGTTGTCTCGCGGAGCGGCGAAGCGAACCTTCACGCTCGAAGACTTGGAAAAGCAAACGGCTGGAGTCGAGTGCCGCAAGGACGCAGGTGTTCTCGACGAAATCCCGGGCGCGTATAAGAGCATCGATGCGGTGATGGCTGCACAAGCCGAGCTCGTCGATATCGTCCATACCTTGAAGCAAGTGATGTGCATCAAGGGCTAACTTTTCTCACGAGGGTGGCTGCTGGAAGCATCTGCCCCCTCCCTTGCCCGGCGCGGCCGGGATACTTCGGGTCAGTAGCTCAATTGGCAGAGCGGCGGTCTCCAAAACCGTTGGTTGGAGGTTCGATCCCTTCCTGGCCCGCCACATTCGATAGGTTGACGTCGCTGGCGGCAATCTCATAGCGGATCAGTGAATCCGTTGAAAGTCACAAATGACTTTGCGCTCCTGGTGGAACTGGCAGACACACTGGGCTCAGAACTCAGCGCCTTCGGGCATCCCGGTTCAACTCCGGGGGAGCGCACCACCCCTTCTCGTCGCGAACGGAGCGAAGTGTCGCTCCGGACGAGCTCAGCGAACAATCCCGCCCACCGTTACAGCCAGAGAGGCCTCAAGGTGTGGGATTCAAGCGGACGGGTCCATTCGGGTTGATATGAAGTGAGTCGCGGGCAGTGCGGGGTTCAATTCCCCAAGCCCAAGTGCTCCGGCAGGCGGGGCTGGTTGACGTCTTCGGCTCACTTCATCTCAATCTGATCATCGGGGCTATAACTCAAACTGGCTAGAGTCCTGCCTCTTAAGCAGTGAGATCCTGGTTCGATGCCAGGTGGCCCCACCAACTTCAATGCGCCCCTGGCGAAACGGGCAGACGCACCGCACTTAAAACGCGATGCCTTCGGGCGTGCCGGTTCGACTCCGGCGGGGCGCGCCAACAAACGTGCAAGTTTTCTATTGCGGGATAGAGCAGTGGTCAGCTTGCCAGCCTCATACGCTGGAGGTCGTCGGTTCGAATCCGACTCCCGCTACCACTTTTCGGGTTCGTAGCTCAATGGCTAGAGCAGCTGACTTTTAATCAGTTGGTTGAGGGTTCGAGTCCCTCCGGACCCACCAAGTTTTCGATTGAGGTGTCGTCTAGCGGTAGGACAACGGGTTTTGGCCCCGTTAACCCAGGTTCGAATCCTGGCGCCTCAGCCAACTTCTAATACCAGAACCGATTCATGGCACGTTAGCTCAGCGGTAGAGTGCACGCCTGTCACGCGTGTGGTCACGGGTTCGAATCCCGTACGTGTCGCCACTTCCCCTCGCCGTGTTAACTCAGTGGCCAGAGTGCCTCTCTGTCTAAGAGGAAGCCAGGGGTTCGAATCCCCTACACGGCGCCACCGATTACAACGCACCGATAGCTCAGCTGGTAGAGCGGAAGCCTGAAGAGCTTCGCGTCGGAGGTTCGACCCCTTCTCGGTGCACCAAATGTTGCTGGGTAGCATAGCTGGTAATGCGCCTGACTGTTAATCAGGAAGACGTCGGTTCGAAGCCGGCCCCAGCAGCCACATTTTGATTAGGTCCTTCACGTGAGAGTCCACAGACCCAACCTCACGAGAGAAACAGACCCACGTTGTCGGAGACAACGTCTCTTGGGCCGAACGGGAACGCCGCATGATGCGGTCAGTACTTGGGTCACCTTTTCTGGAGAGATGACCGAGTGGCTTAAGGTGGTGCCCTGCTAAGGCACTGGGGCGAAAGCTCCGCGTGGGTTCAAATCCCACTCTCTCCGCCACGATTCTTCGCACTGATAGCTCAGTTGGTAGAGCGCCTGATTGAAGTCCAGGAGGTCGCAGGGTCGATACCTGCTCAGTGCACCACTTTCAAACGGCTACTTAGCTCAATTGGTCAGAGCGCGCTCCTGATAAGGGCGAGGTTGTTGGTTCGATCCCAGCAGTAGCCACCAGATGAATAAATCGCTGCCCTACGCAGGGGACCGACACTGCGGCTACTCTCGTTGCATCAAGGCGCTCGAGTTTCACCATCGAGATCCCGCTGAAAAGGACTTTGCTCCGGGCGGCAGCTACGTCTTAGGTTGGGAACGAATTCGGCAGGAGTTCGACAAGTGCATCCTGCTTTGCGCGAACTGCCATCGCGAAGAACACGATCGGTTAGCCCTGGCTGACTGAACACCTACTTCAATGCCCGCATAGCTCAACGGTAGAGCGGCGCCCTTACAAGGCGAAGGTCGAAGGTTCAATCCCTTCTGCGGGTACCACTTTCCTGCCTCGTTAACTCAGTGGACCAGAGTGCCACGCTTCGAACGTGGAGGTCGGGGGTTCGAATCCCTCACGAGGCTCCAACTAAACACTGTCGCTCTACAAAGAAACCACAGCGGGATCCCATAGCGGTCAAGTGGCGCTGCCTCGAAAGTAGATGATCGGGTAACCGGCACGAGGGTTCGAATCCCTCTCCCGCTGCCAAACAACGACAAGCGCGAGGCGGGACTCGTCGGCGAGGTGAAGATGGAGATCGAGCACAAACAAGTCATCGTCCTGCACAAAGATCTGAATATGCGCAAAGGCAAGATGGTTGCCCAGGGCGCGCACGCGTCGATGAATTTGGAGAGATGGCAGAGTGGTCTAATGCGCTCGTCTTGAAAACGAGAGGGGTCAAATGACCTCCGTGAGTTCGAATCTCACTCTCTCCGCCACTTTTCTTGCTCGTGTCGTCTAGCGGCTAGGACGCCATCCTCTCACGGTGAGAACCAGGGTTCGATTCCCTGCGCGAGCGCCACTTTTTCTGCTCCCGTCGACTAGAGGCCTAGGTCACCGCCCTTTCAAGGCGTGAACAGGGGTTCGAATCCCCTCGGGAGCACCAATTCTCTGGCGAAGGCTCGCCTACTTGTTCGCAGGCTCCCATCGTCTAGTGGCCTAGGATCTCGCCCTCTCACGGCGAAGACGCGGGTTCGAATCCCGCTGGGAGTACCACCTTCTTCGCTCTCATCGGCCAGCGGCCTAGGTCACCGCGATTTCACTGCGAGAACAGGGGTGCGAATCCTCTTGGGAGCGCCAATTCTCGGATGCGCGTAATGCGCGCTCCATTGTGAATACGCGTCGTTAGCTCAGCGGACAGAGCATCGGTCTACGAAACCGAAGGTCGGGGGTTCGAACCCTCCACGACGCTCCAAATGCATAAACATCCGCGTCTACACCCTCTTGTTGAGTTGACGCGACCGATTTTGGGAAGTCGTCTAGCGGCAGGACCCCTGACTCTGGATCAGGGTACCTAGGTTCGAATCCTAGCTTCCCAGCCAATTTCAGCACGAGCACGCTGCGGCCGAATGGTGCGCGGTGTAATTGCAAGAACGTCTGGCGCGAGGATTGTTGCTCCCTCCGCGCGTGCTTGAGCTGATCCGATTTCGTACGGAGAGATGGTCGAGTGGTTAATGGCACCTGGCTGGAAACCAGGAGCCCTCTTTGAGGGCACGTGGGTTCGAATCCCACTCTCTCCGCCACACAATCGGTAAGGCACACAGTTTCTTTGGTGGCGTTAGCTCAATTGGTTAGAGCCCTGCGTTGTGACCGCAGAGGTTATGGGTTCGAGCCCCATACGTCACCCCAATTACTGCTGGCGCGTAGCTCAACTGGTAGAGCACTGCTGTGACATAGCAGAGGTCCGCGGTTCAAGCCCGCGCGCGCCAACCACTTTGGATTATGCCCTTGTAGCTCAGTTGGCAGAGCACGGCTTTGGTAAAGCCGAGGTCAGCGGTTCGACCCCGCTCGAGGGCACCACCTTTGCGCTTTGCGCCTGTAACTCAGCGGACCAGAGTGCCGCGGTCCTAACGTGGAAGTCGCAGGTTCGAATCCTGCCAGGCGCTCCAATTGCGTCCGTGGCCTAGCGGAATCGGGCACCCGCCTTCTAAGCGGATCTACGCAGGTTCGAATCCTGCCGGACGCGCCACGTTTAAAGCGATGCGTTATATGTCGTTGATCGCTATCGCAATCAAGATCACGAGATCCGCATTCTATGGAGTGGCTCTGTCTATTCTTGGTATCGCGCTGGGTCTCTCGGTGCGGCACCAAACCGAAATCCATGGCCGGGATAGCTCAGTTGGCCAGAGCAGCTGATTCGTAATCAGCAGGTCGTCGGTTCGACTCCGACTCTCGGCACCACATAGAAGTCTTCGCCAAGCGGTGGGGGCTGAATCGAGGTTTCGCTCGCTGAACCCGCGTAGCAAATCAGCGAAGCACCGCGTACCCGTGGCTGAGTGGTTGAAGGCACTGGACTGCAAATCCGGCGAGCGCAAGCTCCACGTAGGTTCAAATCCTATCGGGTACTCCAAATTCGAAGAAGACAAGATAAATCGCCTGGCAACGTCTTGCTTCGTGCCCAAGATTCTCGGGATGTAGCTCAGCTTGGTAGAGTGCGTGCTTTGGGAGCACGATGTCGTCGGTTCGAGTCCGGCCATCCCGACCACCTTTCAAGTTTTCCCTCTGTGCATAGCTCAGTCTGGTAGAGCGCCTGCCCCGGGAGCAGGAGGCCGTCGGTTCGAGTCCGGCTGCGCAGACCAAATTCTCGAGCTCGGGATGTAGCTCAGCCTGGTCAGAGTACTCGGTCCGGAACCGAGAGGCCGCAGGTTCAAATCCTGCCATCCCGACCAACTTTTCCATGGCTGCTTAGCTCAGCGGTAGAGCGTGCCCTTGATAAAGGCGAGGTCGGCGGTTCAAGTCCGGCAGCAGCTACCACCTTCTTTCGTGCAGTGGCGAAGTGGTCTAACGCATCGGTCTCATAAGCCGACTATCGGTGGTTCGAATCCACCCTGCACGACCAACATAAAGAAGGCGGCTAAGCCGCCTTCCACACGATCTGTTTGCGACCTGAAGCGCCGACTCGGCGATCGCCAGAATCGACCACGAGACCTTTGTTGGCGAGTGGTCGCAAGCGCAGCGAAACCGCGACGAGACTCAGATCAAGAAGATCGGCCAGCTCGAACGAGATGGCGCCGTTGGGGAGCTTGCGCAACGTATCGAGTACGAGAGCCTCAAGATTGGTGGTTCGAAGGGAAGCTGCAGCGGCGTGGCTCGTATCGCTGTCAGTCTTTCGCGCGTGTGCTTCTGTCGTCATCGCAGTGCCTCACAGGTAAACAAGCACCGCCGTCTGGCGAGGTCTTTTCAACCTTCGACGACAAACCAGATTTCAACCGGGATATAGCTCAGCTTGGTCAGAGCGCGTGCTCGGGGAGCACGAGGTCGCAGGTTCAAATCCTGTTGTCCCGACCACTTTCAACAACAACAACGATCGCTTCACTAATTGCAGCCTGTCGCTGCGAGGAGGGAAACGGGGAGGAGTCCGATGAATCCAGAAATTCTCGCGCTGGATATGGCCGGCGCACCTCATGACTGGCTTTCCCTCAAGGAAGCCGCCCACTACTACGCAACCGGTATGGTCGCATGGTCTGCCGGCGTGCATGAATTCACGCTTCGCGGCGGAGTTCAGCGCGCCACGGGTCTGCGGTCGGAGATTCGCGCCAACTCGATTATCGCGATCGCCGGCAAGGACTATATGGTCCGCAACTTCGATCGGCCGCTGGCGCTGAATCGAGAGATGCTCTTTGCTCGAGATCGATACGTCTGTGCGTACTGCGCGCAGAAATTTCGAGCAACGCTGCTCACGCTCGATCACATCGTGCCGAAGTCGAAAGGTGGTGAGGATTCCTGGATGAACCTTGTGACGGCCTGCAAGGCCTGCAACAACCGCAAGGCAAATCGAACTCCTGAAGCGGCGGGAATGTCGCTGCACTTCGTGCCCTACGTTCCGAACCGTTATGAGGCGTTCATCCTGCGAGGCCGCCGGATCCTCGCGGACCAGATGGAGTTCCTCCTGCAAGGTGTTCCAAAGCACTCTCGCCTGCTGCCCGGTTAAGCAGGCCCCAGGGAAAGGCGGAAGATCGCTTCCGCCTCTTCCTTCTCTTCGCGGGCGTGGGGGAATTGGCAGACCCACTGGCCTCAAAACTCAGCGCTTCACAGCATGTCGGTTCGAATCCGACCGCCCGCACCATTTCTTTTGGCCGAGAAATATAAATCGCTCGATCTATATGTTTGCATTGGGGCCATAGCTCAGCTGGGAGAGCGCTTGCATGAGAATACTACTGTACCGAGCTTTGTTTGTATCCGCGTTGGCCGCGGCGCTGCTCGGACTGACGGTGATATTCAAGACGCCGAAGGGTTTGATGCTTCCGTTCGTCCTCAGCATCATCGGTAATCTCGCGTTTGCAACGGCCGCATTTGCGAAGGTGATGCTGCTCAAAGGCGAGAAGGCCGGCAAATCGTTGCCAGGCTGGACGAAGGTGTGGGTTCACAGCTTAGGCTGCTCCTTCGTCGCAATTATGAGCAGCATGCTCACGTTTTCGGGGCCATAGCTCAACTGGGAGAGCAACTGCTTTGCAAGCAGAAGGTCGTCGGTTCGATCCCGACTGGCTCCACCATCTTCTTTCTCGCGCACTCACGCAAATCATTCCTCGGGGCTATGGCTCAATCGGGAGGGCGTAGCGTTCGCAACGCTAAGACGAAGGTTCGAACCCCTCTAGCTCCACCATTTCCATCGAGGCCGCCTCGGGGCCTCCAGCTTTCCTGCTTCGGGGCGATCGCTTCTGAACAGGAACGCGTGTTTATTGGGCCTGTAGCTCAGTGAGTAGAGTGCTCGCTTGCAAGCGAGAGGTCGCGGGTTTGAATCCCGCCAGGTCCACCAATTCCCAAGGCTCCATAGCTCAGTGGACAAGAGCGCCGGTTTGCGATGCCAGAGGTCGCGGGTTCGAACCCTGCCGGAGCCACCAATTCGCCAAATTCCTAGTTTCCCCGTTCTCTTGTGAGAACGACTCCTCCTTTTTAGAGGTATGCCGAAGGTGTGTACGCCGGATCCGGCGAACAACAAGTTCTGTGCGCTGATGTTGATCGGCTGACGCGTCTTCGCCGAGAGCAATTCTCGGCACTCTCCCCAGCTCGGCCGCCCTCACAAGGCGGCCGGCTTATTGGGCCAGGGGGTTTACACACGGCCTACGGGGCACGCCGGCGAGCGCGCCGAGGCTTAAAGACATATGTGAATATGATCTCCAGTTTTCTGACAACTACCGCTCGCTTCGATACCGCTACTGCCAGTATCCACACCGGGTCGCCAGACGAAATCTCAGCCCCTCTGAGGCACGGTGGGCTTCAGAGGGGGCCGTAGGGCTAGTCGGAAGGAAAGATGGCGGCTGCCGGGCGTCCTGCAGCCGGGTGGGCTGTTATCGGGCAGCTCCAGTTGGTGCCGGCGCGCAGGACTGCAGCCGAGGCTTGATGCGCTCGAATCCGTCCGTGCTCAGCCGCAAGGATTGCTTCGGAGCCTCGGTAAATGCGAGCTCCAGGGACAAGGAGTCGTTCGAGGAGAGTGCCGCTACGAGCTGCGCAGGTTGGGTGGATACGATCATTGCACCCTCACCTTTCATCCAACGCTCGGGTGCTTGGCCATTGACGCTGACAGAAACCGTTCCAGGGAAGCGCGGATCCTCCGCCGGCATCAAGCCGGTGTTGACCCATGCATACAGCTGACCGTTGTAGCAGGATAGGTGCATGACCGGTGGATAGTAGCGCGTTTCGCCCGCGACGATTTGATCGTTGAACTCCCGGCTCACGCGAAGGTTCTGGAGATCCGTCTGTACCTTCCACTTGCCCGGCCCGACGGCTTGCGCGGAGGCCCCGCCAGGCTCATCCATGATGACCGGCTGAGCGCTTCGGGGAAGCTGCAACACCTCGGGAAGCTCGTCATGAATGCTATCCCACAGGATGAAGCCCGCAATGATGACGCCAAGACAAACGATGAACCAAACCATACTCAAAAAGCTCCGAGGCTATTCGACGGGATTGTCGGGGATGTATCGAACGAAGAAGGTGACGACCGTATTGGCCGGGAAGCTTGAGGGCTCCGCGCTGTTCACCGGCTCACCACACTGCGCGCCTAGCGCTGAATTTACGTACATCTGGGTCTCAGGGAAGACCTGCTGAGCACGGCGGATGCCTCGGTACACGCCTTCCGAGGCGCCCCCGTTGACCGGAGCGAGGCAGAACCAGAACAGGCCGTCGTCGCTCGAATCGTCTGTGTTGTTGTTGCTGATCGCCCCCGGGTAGCCGTAGCTGGAAAGCGTGACAGCGGGTGTAAACCCATAAAACCAGCTATAGCCCTGCGGTGCCCGAGGCAGGAACGGATAGTAGTTGCTGTAGAAGGCGGCCAACCCAAAGTCCGGATAGGCGTCTTCCGGCATTGGGGCTACGCCGTCGTGTGCTTGGGCTCGCAGCTCGAATGCTTTGATGAGGGTGCGAGCGCCGTCGCGTACAAGGATATGGGCATCCTTGGCGCCGTTCGCCCATGCAGGCAGGTAGTTCACGGTCACGATGGACATGCCTGCGATCAGGGATAATGCAATGACTGTGAGAATCAGTTGATGCATGGTGGATTAGCCTTCTCCTTAGCTGTTTTCGAGCGCTGCTCGTTCTGTGCGACCTTGAGCAGCACCTGGGCGGCATCTTGACCCTTCCAGGTCAAACACAAGAAAGCGAATCGACCAAAGCGATCGCGCTCCCAATATAGGTAGTCTCGCAGCTCAAGCTGGCGAATCGCATCCGCGTCGTACTTCTTCGAGCGACCTCGCGTCATGCCACCTTCGCCGCACAACAAGACTGCGAGCAGAACGTCGATCTGCACATCCGACAGCCACGAAAGGTGTGGCGGGATTTTGGTCGATCGCAGGAGGCCAAGATCCTCCAGCTCAGATAGCGCACTTTGCATCGAACAGTTCCTGACCGTGACGTCGTTTAAATTCATTCGCGCAGGAGCGAGAGCCCCTGCGGATATGTGTAGTCACCGGTTCAGAACAACGATGCGAAAGGGATAAGAAACTCCGGCGGCACCGCAGCGATTTCTCGTGCGTGTGCGATGCCGGGCCGGAGCCTTGTGATCAGCCGAGCATGTCTTTGGAGGCCAAGAGCATCGGCAGAATGGATTGGCCGAAGAGGATACCACCCGCGAGCGATAAGAACAGCGCCGAAAGCAAGTTGAGCAACGGCACGAGCGAGCCAAGTCGTTGTGCATATAAATCGCGGTACTGACGCGCCAAGTTGTCGAGCGTGTTCGCGACCTGCTCGCGATCCACAGCACTCGAGAGTGCGGCTCGATCTGTCGGATGAAAGGTTTGCAGTGCGTGAGCCCATGGTCTACCACTGCGCACGGCTTGTGCCGCGTCCTCAAGGTCGCGACGAAGGGCCCCTTTCGGAGCGCCTGCGGCAGTGAGCGAAAGCGCTTCCTCGGTTCTCACCCCCGCCCTCATCAGCAATCCCAGTCCGTAGAGCGTGATGTAGTTGTTTCGGGCGAGAACCAGATCCTTGTAGTAAGGGATCTTCAGAACGACTTCGTCTGCCTTAACCGGAACGAGTTTACGACCGATGAAGGCCAAGCCCACCATCAAGAAGCCAAGGGCCATGATGAAGGCCATGAAGTATCCAATAACGTTCGCGGTCGTATTGATCCAGCCGATATCGACTGCATCTTTACCCAAAGCACTCATCATGGGAGATTCCATGATCTTGGGACCAACGTAAAGTGTCGAAACGACGATAGTGAGTCCCGCGAAAGCGAACGAGCCAATACCCACCCACAACCCACCGGCCGCGCCTTTCTTGACGGAAGCCAATTGGTACTCGAGATCCGCGGCATCTTTGATCGCGCGCCAGGTTTCTCCAGAGCGTGAGCCTGCGTGAATCAGTGCGACCGTCGCCTCAGGAAAATCAGGGGCACCGACTTTTTCAAAGGCGCCTGCGAGATCGTCCCCGCTTTCAACGAAATTGAGCAAACGGCCGGCGACTTCCTTGATCTTGCCACTGAACGTATCGCGAATGAGTCTGAGAGCGTCGGACGTGCCGACGCGCGAAGCAAGCATCGCCGACAGTCGGGTGAAGAAGATCTGTCGATCCGCTGGCGTCAGTGCCTTGACGACGCCGAATTGCCGCTTGCGAGTGAGCGTCAGAACTCGACCATTGCGACGCGCGAGCGCCATTGCCGCGGCATCGTTCTCCGCCACCACCTCCATGGTACGGACTTGACCGGTGCGGGTCTTCAGCTGAACAATGTAAGCCTTCACTGCGTCTGCTCCAGCTTCGCGAAGGCGTCTTCTGCTTCAGCGCCGAAGATACGAATCACTTCTTCACGAGAGGTAATCCCGGCCTGCGCTTTGGCGACCGCGTCGTCAATCATCGGAGTCCAGAATACTTTGTTTTCGAAGAGATCCTGGACCTCCTTCTCACTCGGGAAGTACGCGCACTCGGATACGACCGTGCGACCGGCGTAGCCTGTGCGGAAACACGCCGCACAGCCTTTGCCTGCACACTTGCCGCAAATGGTTCGCACAAGGCGCTGCACGAGCACCGTTCGAAGGATGCCGCGCAATTCATGTGTTGGCACATCTAGGTCGCGTAGACGCTGGATAGCACCATAGATCGATCCGGTATGGAGCGTGGCCAACACCAAGTGGCCGGTTTCCGCGGCCTTCACGGCGTTGCGCGCAGTTTCAGCGTCACGCACTTCGCCGACAACGATGACGTCCGGGTCGGCACGCATGAACGCACGAACGGCGCGCGCAAAGTCTAGGCCCACTGCCGGATTGATATTCACCTGGCCGGTGTAAGCAAGTCTGTATTCGACAGGATCTTCAATGGTGTAAATCGCGCGACCGAAGCGATCCATTTCTTTGATGGACGCGTTCAACGTCGTGGTTTTACCAGAGCCTGTCGGGCCGCAGATGAGGCACAAGCCCTCTGAGCGGGACACACCTTTACGCCACGCCGCAAGATTCGTGATGCCCAGGCCGTCCAACTTCGGCTGGACGCGATCCGGATCGAGAATACGAAGAACGATCTGTTCGGAATTCACCGTCGGGATCGTCGCCACACGGAGATCGACGATCTTGCCTTCGTGCTCAATTTGAAAGCCGCCATCCTGTGGAACGCGACGCTCCGCGAGATCCATGCGGGACAAGTCTTTGATGCGCGCGCACAGCGTGTTGTATTCCTCGAGGCTACCTTCATGCGCAAGGTGGCGCACGCCCAGGTGTCGATAGAACACGGAGTACGTCGAGTGCCGCGGTACGATGTGCACGTCGGAGCAGTTCTCTGCGAGGGCCGTACGAAGGAGTCGCTCGACGAGATTATTGTTGTCTTCCGCCAATCGGGAGACTTCGGAGAGGTAATCCTCGAGCTGATCGTGGTTGAGCGGGACGAAGTTAATCTCAAGCCCGCGGACGTAGGGCTCCACCTCGATGCGCACCTGGCGTTCGGAACCCATGGTGGCGAGAAAGATCTTCTGCGTCGTCTCGGCGACGACCATCGTGCGGGTGCGAATCAACACCTCCGCAGGGATCAATGAGCTGTAGTGCTGCTCACCCAGGATGCCATTGGGGTTAACTGCAAGAATCGCCTCGATCAAGATCTTTCGCTGAACGAATCCGTTGCGCGTCAGAATCAGTCCGAGTTTCTCCCCGGTGATCTGCTGCTCGGCAAGACACGCCTGAACCATCGCGTCGGTCAGGTAGCCTTTGCTCTTCAGATAATCGAGGAGCTCCACCTGCGAGTCGCTGACCCGAGTAGGTACGCGAACGCCAAATGGATTTGCAATTTGAGAGGCAGTTTGACTCATGGAAATCTTGTTGTGGCTTTGTAGGTCGCTTGCACGTATAGGAAGCCGGCAGTATTTCGCTGCCTTTTATTCCGCCGCCCGCTTCGCGGCAGCGTTTCGCAGTTCGCGAGGCTGATAGGGAATGTCGGGGGGCTCAGGGAATGCGCTCGCCTGCGCGATCGCCGATTCCTGTGGCTGCCGCATTCGGATGAAGAGAAACTCTTTGATTCGCTTACCTGGGTTGATCCACGCAAGCACAAAGCCGAGTAGGCTACCCGCAATCCAAAACAGGGATTGGACATAGAGGCCGTAGACAAGGGACCCGGCTGCGAGGCCGAAGTCGAGCCAGCGTGCCGTATTCAGAGGAGAACGTTTCATTGAAAGTCCTTAAAGGCTTCGGTCAACAGACCTTATTTAGGCATCTCATTTATCCAGCGAAACTGCCTTGACCCGATACGGAAGCTCAAAACGAAACAGCCTCGGATTGCTCCGAGGCTGCTTCTTCTGACGAAGTGTCAGGAGAGGATCGCGTCCTCTACGCGGGGCTTAGCCCTTGTAGAAGAACACGAGGCCTTCGGTGGCGTCGTTGTACACGCCGAACTGCGTGCCAGCCGCATCGGCATCCTGAGCGTCGACGACGGTCTGACCCGCCTGGAGGCGAATCTGATCAGCCACTTCCGTCGCGTCGTCGTTCAGGTCGAACGTGACGACGTTATTGCCGCCGATGCGCCAGCCCGGCTGTGTGGTGTCAGGGTCGGCGAGCTCGGCCTTGACGGACGGAACAGCCGACAGGTACGTCGGCGTAAGGGCGCCGATATCCGTTGCAAACGTGCCGCCATTGTCATTGGCATACAGCGTGTTGGCGCCAGCGATCTGCTGAGCCGCGTTGACGAGCGTCGAAGCGGAAGCCTTCGCAGAGCCCTGCGAGAAGGCGGCGCCGCCGTAGTACACGGAGGCAACTGCCAATGCCGCGACGAGGGCGATCGAGATGATGGTGATGATCAATGAAAACATGTGAATTTCATCCTACAGGTTGAGGTTGTCGGAGTGATCCTGAAACCATTCCAGGGCTCCGGTATGTACCGCTCACCGCACCATTGCGATGGCTGATACGCCTCCTATAGCAACCGCGTTTTTGAAATTCACCAAAACGTATAAATTGCCCACTGCCGGTAGATTCGAGCAGCAACCATCCCCTAGAAAGCAAACGCGGCGCCGAAGCGCCGCGTAGTGGGTACATGAGCTGAACCGCTGTTACTCCAACTCAGGTGGCGCCACTTGAGTTGATAGCGCAAAGGAGATCCCGTCGGGAATCGCAGGGGCCTGACAGCCCGTTCCCATGCAGAATCGAGTCAGAGGGAGGCCGCACGCTGCGATGCCGATGGACGCGTCCGCGAGAAGCCGTTCTGCGTTCTCGAGACCCCCCCGCTTCTCCACCCGCAGCTCAACTTTCTGCTTTGTGACTTGAAAGCCCAGCCGGGTCAGCATTTGCATGCAAGGCTTAGTGTCCACCTCGAGAGATTCCACCCCTAGGATGGGCTTGGGCGGCACCAGAACAAGGTAAGCCGCTGCTCCATAGGCTGCGCATCCCAGCAAGGCGAACACCACGCCAGTTAGAACGTTCAACACACGTTGACGCGCGACATTCATTGTTCAGTCCTCGGAGTTGGTGCCGGAACAGGAGGCGGAGGCGTCACGGTGGCCTCAACCGGTTTCGAGTGTTCAGCAATGCTGAAGGTATATTTCCCGTTGGAATATTGAAGCGCGCTCACGTATCCCGAGCTTGAGGCTTTCAGTAGCGTCGGCCACAGCGAGATCGGGAGTTGATCGTAGGGCACGTCAATGCGCTGAGCCTTCACAACCGGCGGCTCGGGTCGAAGTAAGAAGGCGGCCAGCATCGCGATGAACCCAGTACCGAAGATGGCTCCGCCCGCTGCGAGCGCACCGAGGCGAACAGGTACCGCGGGCTTCAACGCCGGACCTGGCTCCAACCAAGGGGTTTGCTCCCCTTCGAAAGATTCAGGCATCAGAAAGGCTGTCAGCCCTGAGTGTGTGCGCTCGACTTTCACGGATCGACGAGCCGTTGAGATCGTCACCACAAGCTCATCCAGCTTTGCATGCTCTCCGTGCGCATCGAAGAAGCGCAGAATTGCGGGCAGATATGCGCGGCGCGGGCCTCCTTCGTGCACCTCGTACACCCAGCCTCCGTTCCACGGGAATACGGCGTAAGCGGTGTTCACTACGTTGATGGCATTCGTCTCAGCAACGCCGATCGCGTATTTGACGGCGTCCTTCTTCGACGCGTTAGAGAGAAAGCCAATGAACACCTGCACAGGACGGCCTTTCGCGCCCTTGCGCCAATTCTCGATTTCCGTTTTGTCCGTCGAAACTTTTGCCTTGCGGTCAGCTTTCGCTGCCTTGGCTTGCGCCTTCGCTGCAGCTTTCTGAGCCTTCAACGAGCGACGGTCAGAGGCATACTTCGGCTCTGCGGAGGTGCTTGGAGACACCTGCGACGGCTCGCCCTTTGTTGCGACAACACTGTCTTGAGCCTCGATTGCAGAAGCCTCCGAAGCCTCGGGCAGCTCTGTATCGGGAGCCGTGGAATCCGCTTGCAGGATCAAAGGCTCAGAAATAACAGCGTCCGTTTCGGGCTGCGAGAGCCCTTCGACAAGTTTGTCAGTAGAAGCAGGGGCCTCCCCCGCCAAGGAGGATGTATCCCCCTCATCGGCCATGTAAAGTACCTCAGCAGGAGCGGCTTGCGCCTGCTCTTTTTTCTTCTTTTTCGTCCAGAACGCCATGCGATTACTCCACCACACCCGTTGCGGCCTCATTGGAAGCATCGGATTTAGTTTTATCCGCCTCTTCCGCGGCCATCACGGCTTGTTTCGAGAGCGCCCCGAGCACGGTGACGGTCGGGCGCACGACGATGAACATCGATTCGCGATTGACCTTCAAGGCTTTGTGCCCGCTCGCATCCGGCAGGTACAAGGGCACCTTATTGTCACGCTGAACCTTGTCATAAGAAATACCGCCGACCACGATCGTTTGGCCGGGGCGCACCCTGATGACGTCATTGAACGTGCGTTTCGCAGTGGTGGGCTGCGTCAAGGTGCCCAGCTGATTACCGGCCGACAGCTCGTTGAATGCCAGCACCGCCTCGATCGCAAGAGACATGTCGATCGTGACCGAGTGGCTTGCCGCGTCGTACGAAGGCAGCATCCTCAAAGTGATGCCGTCGTTGGCCGTTTCAGTGTTTGCAGAGCCGAGCAACCCACTGTTGTTCAGGCTGCCGTTGTACAATGAACCCACGCCAACGCCAGACACGTACGGGATTTTGGTGACGCTTTGAAGCTCCACTTCGCTGCCCGTGACGGTACGCAGCATCACGCTTTGGAGCGTCTTCGTCTGACCGTAGGACTTGAGGAAATCGAGGAACCCGATCATCGAGAACGCGCCGTTGGAGACGACACTGCGAATGACGCCACCGTTGATCAGCACGCCTTTGCCGAGGTCGGGCAATTGATCTTCCTGGTCGCCGAGCATTCCGCCGGAACCGGGAAGATTATTCGATCCGCCCATTCCTCCGGTGCCGCCCGTTAGGTCGGTGCCGGAATCTTTGGGCGCGAGAGTTTCGAGCAGATTCGAATGCTTGCCATTGACTGCAAGCTGCAGCTTCGACCAATCGATACCGCGGCTCACATCCTGGTTCATGCTTACGCTCACCATCGCCACCTGGAGGTTCACGACCGCGGCGTTCTGAGTGATGCGCTCGAGGAACGCCGTGACCCGCCGATACTCGGACGGGGAGACTTCCACTGCGATCATGCCGGCTTCCCAAGCTGCTGCGCCGTTTCCGGAAGAACTACCCTCACCGTCACCGCACTTGCTCGGCGCACTGGAAGACGAGCCCGAAGAAGACGAGGACGTCGAGCTGCCGCTTTCGGACGCTACGCTGACGGCCGACAGGCCACCGTCGCCGCCACTTGCATTCACGCACACGTTGAGATCCCGCAATCCGGCGGCAATGCGATTTGCGAGCTTGCGCTCCTGCGGCAGCGTGAATACGACGCGTTCGCGCGAAGAGATAACCAGCGCCCCGTTTTCCCAGACGGTCCACACGTCTGCTGCGCGCTGAAGGGACGAGAACAATCCACCCAGGGTGCCATGGAAGCGCGGCACCAGGATTTCTTTCTCAGCCGCCTCTTTGTCAGCAATGATGACAGAGTGGCCCAAGTTCGCGAGGACCATCACGACGTCATAGATCGTGGCGCCCGGGTCGAGCTCCAACTTGATCTGCCGTTTCAGAATGTGCTCCGGCGGCATCGTCGGTGTCTGGAGCACCATCATCGGGGTGCCCTCGCGAGTCACCGCGGGATCGTTCCAAGTGGCCCCTGCCGCATCGCGCGCAGAGACTTCAGTGATGGGCATATCGTCAGACGGCGGATGAATCTTCAAAGGGGCACATCCAACCAACGCTGATGCGATGGCGATAGTGAAAAATGGGTGTGATAGCTTCATGTCAGTCCTTAGCGAGTCTTCGTCGGCGCGGGCTCGGCAGCCGCAACGCCGCCGCCGCCCTTGGTAGAATCAGTGACCACACGGATCACGCATTCGCCTGCGAGCGCGGCTTTTCGTTTTTCAGAATCAATGGCCGGACCCTCTGTCACTGATGCGTCCGGAGTTAATGCTTCGACTAGATAGCGACCGCCGTAGCGGAAGATGATCTTTCCGTCGACAGTGCCCACTCTCTCGCCCTTCTCGCGAATCTCCTGAAGCTCTTCAGCGATCGCGGCAACGACGGGATCGACCGGCGGAGGGGTGTTGGGATCGACGGTCGGTTCTGCCGCCGGGGTCGGCGGACGAAACGGATTGAACCCACGTGGCGGCGTCACGGGTTCATCGGGGACCGGGGGAGGTACAGAAGCCGCAACCGTCTGTGGGGGGGTCACAGGCGAAACGACGCCTTGTGCCTGAGTGGCAATCGCAGTCAATAAAAGCGCGGTCGCGCCAATAGTCTTTAGAGTCACGCCTGAGCCTCACGGGTTGAATCCACCCGTATAGGCATCAGTGGTTTTAGTCCGGAGCGTGTGGAGAACTGAATCGAAATGGCGCCGTAGCTCAACGCGAGTGCCCGCTTGGCCTGGCAAATGTCGTAATGCGGCGTCTTGTGGTTCTGAAACCAGCTACGTTTTAAACCCAGCCGGCCTGCCGTGGCATGAAGGTCATCGAGTTCATCCGCCAACATGTGACACATTTTCATGCCGCGGTAGGCGATCTTGCCGTTATCGACGTAGACCGCCACCGATTACTCCCCTGCAGCTGTGACTGACGAAGGCGTAAGAATGTCCGCCAACTCGCTGGGAACGGACGCGCTCGAGCCTTTCGCCTTAGGAGCCTTTGACTTCGCCTCTTTCACCGAAGCCTCTTTCCCTTGCTCGATCTGCGCGGACTCCTCCTTTGCGGCTTTCTTCTCAGAGGCAGGTTTGGAGGGCTTTGGCTCATTGGATTTTGGCCGCAACAGCCCACCCATCAGATCATCCTTGGAGATCGTGTTCGTCAGCGGGGTCTGGAACAACGGGCGTTTCACGAGAACTTCGTAATAGCTGTCCTTCGGAGGCAAGCGCGAGACGAGCTCCTCGGGAAGATCGAGAATGATCACGCGCGAGAACTCGAGCTTGCCCGCCTGAATGACCCACAGGGCTTCGTGAGCAGGCACGGACATGGAGTTGTGCTCGCACACGAGCCAGCCCTTCTCTTTGAAGATCTTGAGTAGCGTCGCGGTCAACTTCTGGATGCGAACCTTCTCACCGGAAGGGGCAAATGCCGCCTTGAGGTCAGGGCGGAGCTTCCCGATCAGATGTTCTGTGACACGATTTTCCAAGAAGAAGGCTCGGTTGCCCTTCTTCCAGCCGACGGCCGGAATGTTCTTTGGCAGGCCCATTGTCTGGAACGGCATCATCGCGAGCTCGCGTTCAAACACTTCGAACAGCTCCACCTCTGGGTCTCGCTGCTCATAGGCCTTCGCGCCTACGTCTTCTGTTCTTGAGGAGGTTGCCGCAGGGGCAGGTGAGACGACGGCCGGTGCCGGCTGCCGATCGATCAGCTCACGCGTCATTCGATAGATCGCGGGATTCTTGGTATCGGGGATCAGCTCGATACGGCCGCGGTACTTCACGGCATACAGAATCGCCCAGCGTTCAACTTCCGGAAGCTGCCACCACGAAGGAAGTGCCGCGAGCAGGCGAGCCGCTTCGCGCTGCTCGTCATTCTTCACGCGAACCCACGCACCGTCCTTGTCCTTCTTCCAAGCAGTGATCTTGCCGAGCTCGCTGGCGGCCGCGACAAGCGCCGCGGGGCCTGGGTACCGCGGATCTCGAAGAGCGGCGTACGTCTGTTTCAGGGTTCGCTGGAGCAAGGTGCCGGGCGGCTGATTTTCTCCTGCGAAACACTCACGATTTGCTGCGAGCAAGCCCAGCACCTCGGTGAGGAGCGCAAGTTGCTCAGGCGTAAGCGCCTGCAAAGCTTTGTCGGTTGCCCGCAAGGTTACTGGCTGAAGCGGAGGGGTTTGCGGAATCGGTAAAGGGCCCAAGGACAGCGCAATGCCGCGGTACCCTTCCGAGCTCTTGACGCGATCTGCTCGCTCTTTGTGCTTCAACAGGGCCCACAGCCACACGATGCCGGCACCAACACCCGCAAAAATGAGTGTGAGGACAATCACAGGGCCGGTCCAGAACTTCAGGACCTGCTTTTGGATGTCGAGCGCCTGAAGAACGGTGATGTCAGCCGGAAGCTGAAACTGGACCCAGGGAATCAATTCAACGACGCGATGAAGCGTGGCGAGGTTCATGTCCGGGTCGGAGACGGACCAATATAGGGCCGTACCTAGCCACCAAAAACCCAGCACAAACAACAAGCTTTGGAGTAACCGTGAGCGCATAACCTTTCTCTCGGGGTGTATTCGGGGTATATAGAAAGTGCTGGCTTATTTTTCTGCACTGGGTGTATAATAAAAACACGAGGCGCAAGGCCTCTTCCGTCTAAAAGTATAAAAACAGTCGCTGTACTGAGTGTCGCAGCTCCGAAATCGAGTAGCTGCACTACCTCAGGCAACGAAACGGGAGTTAGTACAATGTCGATTCCGCTCAGCAAGCCCATCTACATCTACAAGCGTTTTCGCGTGAAGCGCGCAAGTGATGGTGGATCCACCACGGTCAGTGTCGATCCGGTGCTCGTCGTGAACGCCGTCAAGGCGCTCGGCAGCCTTGCCACGGTCAGCCGCATCGTCCGCGAAGCCGCTTCCACTTACGACGAGTCCGCCCCGGGCGCCGCGAAGAACCGCAGCGCGCACGTTACGCGCACGCTCGAAGCCATCATCAAGGACAAGGCCCAAGGCGGCGTCGGCGTCTCTGCCGAATCGCCGGCTCAGGCCAATGCCGAAGGTGATGGCATCGCCGAGCAGGGCTCTGTCACCGCGTAACTCGCGTCTACAGGCTCCCACGTAGAAAGCCCAGGTGAACCACCTGGGCTTTTTGCTTTTCGGCTTATTGCACCGGCGCCGGGATGGGTGGCGGCAGCGTCATCGGTTGCGTCGCACCTGAGCTCAGCACACTCGCGTTGTCGGACTGCGTGAAGCGTGAAACGGCGTAGTCGCTCATGGTCAATCGCATGGCGCCGACGCGCACTTCGCCCTCATTCAGGATCACGACGGGACCGAACTGAGTCTTGTCCCCCGTCTTCACGGCCATCGTTTGGCCGTTTACGTCGAGCAGCGCGGTCATGTCGTTGCCTGAGCGGATCACGCTCGAAAGTTTGACCACCGGCTCCGGGGGCGGAGCGGGTTTCACTGGCTTCTGCACAATCGGGGCTTGTTGCACCGGAGGCGGCGGAGGCGCCAACGCCTGCGAGATCTGCTTGGACTGTAGCTCGAGCTGTTCGAGCTCAGTGCGCTGCTTCAATGGCATCACGCTGAGCTGCATGCCAAGCTGAGCCTGCCGGACGCGCTCTTCGAGCACGGCAGTCTGGACCTTGGCCGTTTCCAGCTCGCGCGCGAGCGTTTCGAGCGATGCAGGCTGCCCGGTGTAAGGGTTGATGTCCGTGGACTGCGCGTAAGCTGCACTCAAGCCGAGCGCGCTTGCGAGTCCGAGTAAAATTGCAAGATGACGTGACATGGGATTCTCCACTATGGATTTGGTATAGCTGATCAGTAATTACCCGGGACAACGCGCAATAAATAGTTGTCAGCTCCCCCTGGTCCAGGCAGTCGAGCCCGAAGGAGCGCGGTATAAGGCGGCAACGCCATCTTGGCGGGGTTATCCGGCTCGGGCTCTTGCACCTGCACGCCGAACGGCAAGGTGCCCGACACAACGACTTGATTGGCCACCTCGATGGCATTGTTGCTTTCGTAAGCGGACACCTGCTCATCGGGACCAAGGCCCAATCCGGCCAAATGCGTGTGCACGAAGCCCCAGTTACCTTCCGTCGGCAACGGCACGGCACCCTCGCCGCTGTCGTACGGATATGCACCGGCAACGAAATAGTCGACCGAGTAATCACGCTCGGGGTTACCCAGGTAACGTGCCGTGAAGTAGGCGCCATACACCTCAGCGACCCGATCCACGCGGCGACGAGTTTCACGGTAGAGGTCGTATTGGATGTTGAAGCCGTTGAGGACAACACCGATGTCGTCGCTTTCGGGGTCGATTGTCAGGACGCCTTGATCGCTCAGGCCCGTTGTTTCACCCAAGACACCGTCGTTCCCCATCGCAACGATTGCGGCGACGTGGTAGTAGAGCGTGACGCCCTCGCGCGGCTGAGCAATGCGAGGTGTGATGAACAGACACAGTGGTTGCCGTGAGCCGTCCAAGAAGCTGCGATTGGCGTCGTCCGCCATGAAGGCGGCGATGACTGCCGCCGCTTCTTCATTCTCCTCGCAACTGCGAACACCATCCTGAGTCAGAAGTGAGCTGGGGCCTACCTCGTAGGTTTTCCCGCCTACCGTCACATGAAGCACCGGGCCGGACTGACTTTCGATCTGCATTGCATTGAGGCGATAAGCCATTCCAAGGGCATCGTGAACCTGTTCCAAGCGACGCTCGGTTTCGATCTTCTGACGCAGATTCAGCCAAGGCGCAATGGCTTGAAACATCATGAGCGTAAGCCCTGTGATGAGTGCCAGCGCGACAAGGATTTCGATCAGCGAAAAGCCTTTGGCACGCGAACGAATGAGCCCTGTTTTATCCATCTTGCCGATCATGTGTGCTTCCAAAACTCTCATAGGCGGTATAGAGCTTGCGTGCCCTTACAGCCGCTGCACGGCATAAACCGTGATGAGAGCGCCCCAGGGGGTTCTGGCTTGATAGCCCATGCGAAATGGAGGGTTGCTCGCGTTGTCGCGTCCACCGTTCAGCGCCCACAGTGGGTTGCCCCAGGCGTCGTATCCCTGCGAGATCGGCTGCCCCAAGGCCTCGAGTACGGGCACCGTCGCGAAAGGATCGTCCAGATCCTGCGGCGCGATTTCCGTCCAGCTGTCCAAGCAAGGAAGTTTCGTCCGCGGCGCGTCGCACGCGCGGAAATAATTCTTCGATAAGTTGTGATCCGGATCTGCAAGCCACAGCGAACGGAAATACGTCTGCGTGGCCCTCGCTAAGGTGCGCAGCGTCCGTACCGTCGTGTTGTAGAGCTCCGATTGAATTTCATAACCGCTAACTCGAATCGAGTGTTCATCACACCGATAGCCCGCAACACTGGGGCACGTAAACTCCCCTGTCGTCGGATCGAACTCAGGCAGTTCTCCGCCTTCGCCCTCCAACCAGATGCCGATAACGCGGTACTGAATGTTTCCGCGAACGAGGGGCTCTGACACTTGAGCAAAAAGCAGCCATTGAGGTGGCACGCCTAACCGGCCCAACAGCTCCTCACCGGTCGGTGCGACAAATTCAGGGGAATCAATGACAGGCGCGTTTGCGACGTACCATTCGCGAATCGCCCGCGCTGCGAACTCCATGCGCTCGGCGCGTAGTTGAGGAAGCTGGTTGGCTCGTTGCTTGGCCTGCCAGGAGGCCTGCCCGATCACGAAGAGAATCGCGACCGCGCTGATGACGGCAACAAGCAATAGAAACGCAGCGCCGTGTTGCGTAGAGGGCGAAGAGCGCACGCCTAACCTCCGCAACGCGGCTACCCGTTCCGATTAGCGGGTCGTGTCGAACAGCATCTGGAAGACGCCATCCGGGGTGCTGGTGCACTTGAAGTTTTCGAACCTGCCCGTGCCCATGTTGGCAGGTGCGCCGTCGGCGGCGGCACCATTGCACTCGAGCAAGGCCTGCCGAACAACGTCATCCGGAACGTCGATCGCTTCAACCACGTACTGACGGCCCAGGCCACCAGGCACCATGTTGAAACCGACGCTAGCACCTTCAGCGACCTTGTCGATGATCACCCGGCCATTCTCGAATGCGAATGGCGCCACGTAGGGGCCATTCCACGTGCGTCCGATCGGACGTGCAGTCGGCCACTCACACTCGGCACCCTCAGAGTCCAGGAGATAGCTGACGTCTCGGACGTAACAGCCGGTATCGTTCTTCAAACGAATGTTCGCTGACGAGAGCTCCGTCATGGTCGAGATCAGCGCTTGTGCGCGCGAACGTGAGCCGTCGAACGTCAGCGAGATGCCGACGGCGAGCAATGTGATGAGGGCAAGCGCGACGAGGATTTCGAGCAGCGTGAAGCCGGCCTGTGCGCTCTTACGTGGGACGAACATGGATAAAACTCCTGATTCTTGTAAACTTAAGGTTGCAGACTTTGGGTATAGCAAGTGGCGTGTAAACACCTGTGCTTAAGGACCACGAGCATTCTTTTAAACGTTGCCGAGGACGGTACCTGCCACGGGGAAGTAACTGACGGCCGCGGTGAGCAAGATGCCCACAGCAGCGAAAATGATTGAGGCGAGCTTGACCTTTTCTTTGAGGACTTCGGTCGCCGTATTCACATCTTCTTCGAGGTTGCGTACGAGATCTCGAAGGCCGGCGGATAAGTCACCGCCTGATGCCGAAGAACGCACACCCGCGACGATAAATTGAGGGAACTGACAGCCCTGAACGGCCTCTTCGATCGGAAGGCCCGCGTCGATGCGCTTTCCTAGCCGCAAGAAGCTTCGCCGACTATCCTCTCGCGCCGCCGCGTCCGCCAGAATCTTGCACGCATCGCGCGCCGGGATTGCCGCGTCATACAGCAGGGAGAAGGAGTTCCACAACGCAGCGTGATCGCTCTTCAAAGAGAGCATGCGCACCGAGGGCAAGCTGTCGATCAAGCGTTTAAACGCTCGCGAACGCAAGAACACGATCAGCAAAACTGGGAACGCAACATAGGCGGCAATACCGATCACGAGGTTGTCGTGAAACCAGTTTGCGAAGTCGAAGTACGCCTGGTTGAAGCCGTTCAGCTTGATCTTCAAGTTTGTCTGTTTGAGGAAGTTCATCGTCGCCGGCGCGATCTTCCACAACGCAAAAAAGAAGAACGCGTACATAAACACCGCCATTGCGATCGGCAGAAAGAACACTTGCTTGATCGAACGACGAAGTCCCGCGGTACGTGTCAGCTCCTGCGCGAGATTCAGGAAGGTGTCACCCGTACGGCCAGCTTCGGAGGTCGAGCGGATCACCATGGCGTCGCGCTTTGGGAAGCCCGCAGCAGTCATGGCTTGATACTCGTTCTGACCGTCTTGGAGTGCCTGGCGCATCGTCAGGACGGCCTGTTTCAGACGAGGGTCGGTCAGGTATTCCACTGCCGAGGCCAAACCATCGACGAGCGATTTCCCGTTCTTGATACGGCGGCCGAGGGTCGTATAAAGGCGCGCGAGCTGAGCAGGGTCGAACTCCCCGCCCTTGAGCAAGTGCAGCGTGTGCCCCAGATCGAAGCGAACACTCTGAGGCTTTATTCCTGCCTTCTTCAGGCGAATGTAGGCCGAGGTCAGATCATCCGCTTCAATGAAGCCTTCAATCTGTTGGCCGTGTTCGGATCGTGCTGTGTACTTGTAGCCGCGCTTCATGGTGCATCCGTTTAGATATCGGCTTTAGCCACGCGGCGAAGCTCTTCGAGGGACGTCACGCCATCGGCCACCAGACGCAGGCCGCACGCCCACATGGTGCGATCCGCTTTGATGCCCTTGCGCGCGATCGCAGACGGGGTCGCGCCCGCCTCGATCAGCTCCTGAAGTTCATGATTGACTTCGAGGAGCTCGTACACCATGCGGCGACCGCGATAGCCGGTGTAATCGCAGTACTCGCAGCCCTCACCCGCCTTATGAGGCGCATGAGAACGGCCTTCGAGGTAATCGGCCTTCAGCAGCGTCGCCGTTTCTTCCGAGTCATCAACTTGACGGCAACGCGGGCACAGCACGCGCACCAGGCGCTGAGCTAGGATGCCGAGCAGCACCGAGGCCAGCGTATTCATGTCGACGTTCAATGCGCGCAGACGCGCGAGCGCCATTGCGGCATTGTTCGTATGCAGCGTCGAGAAGACCAAGTGGCCCGTGTTAGCGGCATCGAGCAGGATCTGAGCCACGCCCTTGTCGCGAACCTCACCGACAAGAATGACGTCCGGCGCGTTACGCAACAGGGCTTTCAGCCACTTGTTGTATTCGTCGCCTTCGGAGGAATTCTCCGAGCTCTTGTTGAGTTCGTGCTGCTGCCACAGGCCGTGACGATACTCGATCGGGTTCTCGATCGACTGCACGGAGCGCTCAACGGGATCGATACCTTTCAGTACCGCGTAGAGCGTGGTGGTTTTGCCGGATCCGGTCGGACCTGTCACGAGGAACAGGCCTGTCGCGGTTTGCGCGATGCGCTTGACCGACGCCAACGTCTCTGAGTCGAATCCGAGGCGATCGAGGTCCGTCGCGGGGGATTGCTTATCGAGGATACGCACGACCGCCTCGCGCTCGCCTCGAGATTCGGACAGCTCCAGTCGGAATCCGAAGCGGCCCACGATGTCTTCGTTCGCTTTCGCCGTTTCTTCGTCAAAGGAAATGATCGCTTCGCGGGGTTCGCGGCGCAGATCCTCGACTTTGACTTTGTTCTCGGTGATGAGCTTGTTGAGGAGCCGATCGAACAGCGTGCCTTCGATGATGCGGAACATCTGGCCGACGCCGTTGATCTTGAGTTTGATCAATCCGGTGCGCTCGCTCTTGTAGAGGTACAAGTCAGATGCGCCGGAGAAACAGGCATGCCGCAGCAGCGCCATAAAGACACGACGTACGAGACCGGCATCCTCTTCATCGCCGCGGCGCGCGCCCGACACCGACTTACGGAACTCCTCGATGGCTGTATCAAATGCGACGTCAGTCTTGGCGAAGTACTTTCGGTACAGCGCCTGCACGACATGCTCACTTGCCACGACGATGCTGGTGGGTTGCGGGTAGAACTGATTCTTTGCCTCATTGACTACAGAGGCATCCGGCACTGCGACGATCAAGGTGTCGCCGTCGCGACCGACCGGCACGAAGCGACGATACTTCGGCAACTCGATATCCTTCAGGTCAGCCGGATCGATCTGGTCGACTTCATCGGCGCCGAAGTACTTAAGTCCAGTTTGCCGTGAGATCGCCTGTGCGACCTGCTCTCCTGAGAGAAAACCGAAGTCACGCATGATGATGGAGAGCGGTTCACCGGTGAGCTGCGCGCGCTCAAGCGCGATGCGCACGTGCGTGGGCTTGACGCCCATCTCCAAAAGAATGGACTGCATCGCGTCAGCGTCGAAGCTGCCGCGTACCAGGTTCTCAACAGATGCGAGTTTGACAACCGCGTTCATTTAAATCGTCCCTAAGAGCTTGATATCGATTTCGAAGGTGTTTCCCGCGATCGACAAGCGCGTGAGCGCGACAGGGTGGCGCTGGATCTCGGACAGGTAACGGCGCAGCCCTGCGTACTCCTTGTACGTTCCGCGAATCTGCAGCGTGAGCGAGCTCAGCTCGGTGCTGTCGAATGGCTTTGCCAGCTGAAGCAAGTCAGCCGTGGAGCTGCCGCCTGCATTCGGTGTCGTGATAGGCCCAATCTGCACGCGATTGCGCACCTGCCCCTGCTTGAGCGTGGAGATCACCTCAATGAGCGTTGAGGCAAGTGGAAGGGCCTCTTCGTCACCAGGCAAAGTCTCGGCCAGCAACGCCGCTTCTTGCTTGAGCTTCAGCTCGGACTGCTCAGCCCGTCGTAGCTGGTTCGTCGTGCTTTCTGCAGAGCGGCGCCACTCGAGCCCTTTGTAGGCGCTAACGGTCGCGATACCGATCGAGAGGCAGAGGAGCAGCTTCGCAGCGGATGTTGAGCTGAGCTTCATTGAACGTACCTGAGAAGTTGAGGGCGCCACGCTCGCAATCAGCGGGCATCGGGAGGTGTAGCAACGTGCTAGCAGCCGTCGCATTGACGGTAGGCGCGCGAAGATTGTTTTTATCCATCAGCGGCAAGGTGACGCGGTAATCCACGCCCGTGCCGTCCGCGACGAATTGAACGCGCGAGCCTGGAACCCAAAGCTGACGGGCGCGCTCGAGGATCAGCTCCACGTTCAGGGTCATGCCCTTCACCAAGGAGCGAGGTGAGTTGCTCAACACGTTGGTGTTTGCACGCTTGACCAGCTCGACATTGTTTTGAGTGCGCACCAACGCACGCTTAGCCTGCTCGCTATGCAAAAAGCCCTGGTAAGCCCAGGCCATGCAAGCTGCCGCCACGAGAACACTCAAGGCGGCCGCATGCGTCCAGACCTTGCGCACCGGAATGCCGGCAAGCTCCGGCTCATTCGGGTAGAACGCGAGCGATTGAGCAGCTGCAAACAGATCTTCATGGTTGAGCAAGAGGACTTGCGCGTTCTCGCGCGCTGCCTGGTGCGTCGCGGCAAATTGCGACAGCAAGAAGTCTCGATTGTCGGGATAAATCGAAATCTGCGGCTCGCTCAGTTTGCCGGACGCGGATAAGTAGAAGAGCACCAATAGTGCATCGCGGCCCGTCACGTCCTTAAGCTCGAGACCGATCACCAACGCGACTGCCTCCGGAGCGCGCTCGCGAATGAGACGGTCCACAAGCAATTGACCAGGCCCAATGCGATAGCTCAAGTCCTGCAGCCGGGACTGCAAGGTGGCGTACACGGCTCGCAGATCTTTCGAATGATTGAGAATCTGCACCGCATCGCCGATCTCCTGCAGCACGAGCGATTGTGCTTGGCGAGTCGTCAAACGCGTTTCGGTCTCGAAACGGTAATCTTCTGTGGAAAAGCTGATCGCGCGCCCGTAGTGCGGCACGGCCTCCACTGATTCGATGCCGTTCGCGGTGAGACGCCACGCAACCTGGCGATCGCCGCCGATCTGCGTGACAAGGTAGCGTTCCTCTGCGCCTTTGCGGCGAGAGGACTTTGTCTTCTTCGGTTTCGGGGCTTTGACCGCCTTCTTCGGCTTCTCTTTGCGAGGCTTGGAGGGGCTCTCCTTCGAGGACTCCTCAGCCTTCGCTTCGGGTTGAAGCTCGAGCTCAAGGGCATCCTCCTCCTCAACAGGGCCGAGGTTCAGGTCCAAGGGTTCCGACGGCGCGGACGGCGCCGCGGTGGCTTTCGCCTGTGCCGGACGCTTCGCGAACAAACCGCTGAGGAGTCCAGATCCCTTGGATTTCTCCTTCGTCTTTTTCGGGGTCGCTCTGGTCGATGGCTCAGCCTTTACCGGCTGAGCTTCGGGTGCGATGGGCGTCACTTCGATGAAGTCGGCTTCCTCTGCCATCGCTTCAAACTTGGACGTCTTGGATTCCGGGCGCTCCTCGACAAACAGCGACTCAAGAATGAGCTCGCCGTCACCGACGTCGGCACGATTGACCGCTGCGCCCTTCGGCGCAGCAGTTTGCGACTTGTTCTTTTTCGACTTTCCGAACATTCGAGACTGCCCGTAATGGTGGTGTGCGGTGAGTTAGAGAGCTTCGCCGATCAGCGGGTCGTAGTCCTGAGCCGGCAACACCGTTGCACGCATCAGGATCACGATCTCTTTCGCCGACTTCGTGCGCTTCTTTCCACCCACCAACAGCGGTGCCGGAGACTCCGTCTTGGTATCGACCGAGTAGCGGATGCCGCCCAAGATGAGGGTCTTGCCCGTTTCTGCGATCACTTTCATGAACGATTGCTTGTTCGCCTGGCGCGGCGCGGTGATTTGGCCACCGTCCGTGCCAAGTTCGAACTTCTCTAAGCCGAGCACCGTGGAGAGAACCGGCACCAGAGTGATCTGCACGCGGTTGTTGTCGATGATGGAGGGCTGCACCGAGAAGCTGACGCCATCCACGGCATAGGAGGCCGAACCTGACAGCTGTGCTGCCGAATCGAGAGAGCCACCCGTCGCCGTCACTTCGCCGAGGTACGGCATCTGCGTGCCGTCGAAGAACGTGGCCGGGCTGTTGTTCACGGCAAGGATGCGCGGATTGGACACCACCTTCGCATCCGTCACCTGACGCAACGCATGAATGACGGCACCGATGTTTTTGGAGGTGAAAGCGACGGTCATGCCCGGGGCCATCGGGACGTTGGCGTTCGGGTTTGGCGTGAAGACCGAGTTACCATCCGTATCGACGCCCCATGTGCCGCCCGCGGCACCGTTGGTTGCGGTCTGTACTGCACTACCCGCCGCACCGGTCACAAGGCTGCCCACTGAACCTGAGATCGACTTCGGATCCATGACGCGCGACCAGTCGATGCCGAGTTCGAATTGATCGTTCAACGACACCTCGACGATTGAGGCTTCGATCTCCACCTGGCTCATCGCGTCCACTGCAAAAGCCTTCAAGAAGTTGTGAATGCGTCGCTGAGCCTGCGCATTCGCGCGCACGGAAATCAAACCCATGTCGGACACCACGACTTCGGCATTGCGACCGGCCATGTTGGAGATCAGGACGCGCAACGAAGCAGCGTTCACACCGGCCTCGCCGGAGACGACAAACTGAGCCGACATATCGCTGCCGCTCGAGCCGCTGCTGCCAATGCCGGAGGGCGTAGAGTTATTGATCGGATTGCCGCCGACCTTGTAAGAGGCTTGAAGCTGCTGCAGAACGTGCGGCGGCAACTTGTAGGTGTAGGTGGCTTGCTCGGCGACCGTGATCGAACGATCGTATTGGTCGACGACCGCGATATAGCCCGCAAGGAAGGCTATCGTGCGCAGTCCCTCGACGACTTCCGCGCCATCGAGCTCCACTGTCACGCGTTTGCGCACGTCCACGCCCTCCGCGAACATCACGGTGAATCCGTTCGCACGCGCGGTTTCGATCATCAGAGGGCCGAACTCGGCTTGCACCGCACGAAGCGACAACGGACCTCGCACCTTCTTCGCCGGTACTGGCTTCAGGTCGAGGAAAGGTGTATCGAGCTCGCGAACGCTCGGTTGCGCCGCGTTATCGACGAAGTCGCGCACCGCCTCATTGCGTCGATCTGCGACGTGTTCAGAGGCCGAGCGACCCTTCAGGTCAAATGTAGAGCAGCCCGCCATCAATGTGGCGAGGACGACGGTGGAAAGAAGGACAGATTTCTTCATGGGGTACCTTGCGAAGCCGAGTTTTGTGGAGTCCGGATAACGACAGTTCGAGATGGGTTATAGAGATCAGCGCTCAGGCCAAACTGAGGCAGGATTTGTTCGAGAATGTCTGCAAAGGAAACGCCTTCCACGCGAGTGGGCGTCGCAGCTTCCAGATCAACATTGGCGCGCCACACCAGGGCCCAGCCTTGGTTTTCGAGGAGCCGTTTGATCGCAGAGGAGAGGCGCTCGCCCTGTGCGAGCTCGAGCGTCACCGCCGTCGGTGCGACGACAGCTGGCGCCGTCACCTCAACGGTCTCGGCCGGAACAGGCGGAGCGACGTGCGGTAGCGAGGCAACCGGAGCAACGGCTTCGGTCGCGACCGGTTTTACGACTTGTGTTTCACGAGCCTCTGCGACGAGCACCGGATCGATGCTCACGCTCGGCGCTTCAATTGGCGTGACCGGCGTCGGGGGTAGTTCCACCTGAGAGAGTGCTGCGAGCGAGGCCTGAGATTCCGCATCAGCAAGCTCCTGCGACGTCGGCACCGGACGGAAAATACGGGCGAACAACGAGCGCTTGACCGGCGGGACCGGGCGAGCATCGAAGCTGGCGAAGGTGAAGCGCGGCGCTTCGCGAACGATCAGCTGCCGCTCTTTTTTGTAATGGATGATCTCGAGCGGCAAGCGGCGACCGAACGCGCGATCGAGCAGCTCGATATCGGTATCGAGACCTTGGTCGAAGAGCAGGGTCACGGGGCCGGGAAGTGCGACATCCCCTGCTTCATAGATCAGCTCAAGGCCGTGGTACTCCGCGAGAGCTTCGAAGGGCACTCTCAGGTGCGTGCGGTTGAAGGCCTGCGCCGGGCCTGCCGCGGAAACAGTCGGCTTGACCTCAACTGGCTTGGAAACCTCCGGAGCTTTGAGCGGCGCAATCTCAATCGATGAAGCCGCGGCCGATTTCGCGGCAACCTCGGAAGAAACGGAAACCCCCTCGGAAGAGGATTCGGCTTTCACCGCGAGTTCCGGGGTCGATTCTTGAGGCTTGACCGCCCTCGTGGCCGCCTCGACGATGATGGCTTGAGCGTCCCAGTCGACCGTGACGTCGACGTCCGAGCGCTCCGAAACGCGAGTGAGCACTTCTAGCCAGGTGTCTTTTGGCCCCCACGAGACTTTGCCGGAGAGTTCAGTGCCCGGCGCAACGGTGAGTTGCCAACCATCGGGCAGGTTGCTACGAAGGGCGCGCTCGGCGTCCACCTGCATTCCGTAGGTGGATAAAGGAGTGGCCGGTTGTTCCGCGCCATTGTGATTTACCGACGCGGCAATCGAGGGGGTAACCGACGCTCCGCACAGGAGAGCGACAAGCACAGCAGACCGCAATGACAAGCAAGGCATGAAGGAGGTTTCCTCGGACGTATGTTCAGTGGCTCAGTATAGGTAGCACCTCTTTATGCTTAAGAGGCTGATACCCACTGGTGGTTTATCTTTGACACGTCTCAGTAAGTAATAGAAACCGGCGCTCGCTAGACTGATCCGATGCGCCGGTGGGCGCGGCGCGCGGGCGGGTCCGTGCGTTTGAACGGAGAAAAAATCGTGCTTATTAAACGCGCTGCGACATTGCAAGAGACTCTTGCGCTCAGAAAACTGCCGGCAAATGGAACGGCCTGGCATCACTTGCTTCTTCAGGGATTGCCTTACGCAAGCTTGCGTTCGGTTGCCAAGGCCCTTCGAATGAAGGAACCGGACATGGCAACGTACTTGGGGTTGAAAGGCCCGCAGCTTGCTGCTCGTAAGAAGGCTCGCCGACTACAGTTGGCCGAATCCGACGTACTTTATGCGATTGCGGTCGCATTCGTGAAGCTGGCGAGTTTCAAGAGCGTGGAGGAGGCCAGAGACTGGCTTCTGACCGAGAACGAGAGCTTGAAGAACGCTCGACCTTTGGACTTGCTCCGCACTCGGCTTGGCACCGAGTACGTCAACACTGCGATCAATCGAATGCGGCCGGCGCCGACCTTCGACAAGAAGGTGGAAGAAGATCCAGCGGATGAGGATGAGGACGAGCTCGGGTAAGCCGCGGGCTGACGAATAAAGAAGACCCGCCAGTTATGCGCAGCACCTGAGACGCTCAGGTGCTCAGCGTGGCGGGTGCGTCGATCTGAGGCGACGCAAGCGAACGCTTGCGTCGTTGTTTGAGACCGGGGCTTACCAGCTCGATCCGCTGCTGCTGGACCAATCAGAGCTACTGCTGCTTGACCAGTCCGAGTTGCTGCTCGACGACCAGCTCGAACTCGACCAGTCCGAACTACCGAACGAGGACTGTCCCAAGGGGGTGCCGCCGATGTCGACCCCACTGCCCGGGTCCATCCACAGTCCCGTAGACGGATTCAATTGCCGGCCCTCCGACCAGTTGAGGTCTCCGACACCTTCAGAACTGCCGCCGTAGTAGGCCGCCCCCGAACGGGCCAGGTTCAGCGCGATCGCCAGTGACAAGAGAACGGAGATGGCGGCCGCAACGAGCGCGCCCAGGAGCCCTACCATGCTCTGCACTTCGAACAGCGACGCGATCCACAGCGTGCCTGCGATTAACGTCACGCCGATCAAGGTGAGAACCCCGATTACATAGTTGCGTCGATAGATCCACAGAGTGCTGAACATGAGTTTACTCCTTATGTCAAAGTCGCACCTCTCTTGTCATCTGTCATTTATTTATAGCGTATCAGTTTATACATCGGTGCGCTGCGGCACATTTCCGAATGGTGCTCGGAAAAGAAATACCAAACTCGTTGCACTCGGAGTCTCATGCTGCCGCCGTCTTCGCTCGATCCCGTCGAGTTTGACATCGGCTCGGCCCTTCGGGCCTCACAATGAGTTCACGGTTCGTCGTGCCAAGCCCTGACCGGAGACCTATCGCCTCCGCGGAATCAACGGCACTCCCCGTACTTAACTTCC
>Ga0065720_1002829_pt1 | contig 51721 bp, 25 predicted proteins | sample Thericmetagenome_FD_59107 | JGI IMG/M metagenome (GOLD analysis project Ga0065720, IMG submission 59107) | Thermophilic microbial communities from the Joint Bioenergy Institute, California, USA of rice/straw/compost enrichment - eDNA_2 v2... | ecosystem: Engineered > Solid waste > Grass >... | reverse complement strand
TGAAAATTTGAGAACAACATGACCTTTCATTTCAAAGTCAAGTTGGTATTTTTTATTACTTCCGATGCTAATTGATTCAACGGTCTCTAGATTGTCTGATATGAAAGGCTTTATATATAAAAATTTTTCGAGTCCACTATAGAACTGATCTTCTACATTGATAGGACTTGTAGGGTGCAGAAATGTGACGCCTTTGAGATAGCCAGAAAATTTATGTATTGGACTTCCTCCCAAAAATACATAAAAGTGATCAGTAATTCTAAAATCAGATAATATGAGTATAAATCTTTTCCAAAAGTCATTTTCCCAGTGGAGATCTGCTTGATAATCAGCTTTAGATATCTCTAAGATAATTTGATTATCAATTATGTTAAGCTGAGAGAAAAGTGATCTCTCATTTTGATAAATTTGAAGAAATGTCGAATTTAAGCTATTTTCTCCTTGCAATCTAACCCATCCAGTAATGATGAATAAGGAATTTTGAGCTCCTGAAAGATCAACATAAACCATATGGGTATTTGTTTGCAAGTAATTAATAGCTTCGGTAAAAGGCAGAATAATTTGACTTTGTGTGCCATTTATCACTTTGAATGGCTCTAGACAGACAATATGAAGTTTCTCGTCATGAAACAAAGGAAACATGGTGGATGGGCATGTCTTGATGCATTGGCCTTGATGTAGAGCTCTTTGTGGTTTGCATTTGAGGCATTCTGATGTGGAAACACATTGAAGGCAGAAATCAGAGCAATTTATGCACTCAGAGCCCTGCTGATAGGTTCCTTGTGGGCATGATTCAATGGCCCCACAAGCATTGAGGAGAGAGAGAATAACAATCAAAAGAGAAAAGTGAATTATCAACATACTAATTATTTTTTTATTTAAAAATTTGAGCAAATATCCAAGGATTTTTGATTCCACGGTATATTCTTTTCCAGACAGCTAGAACCTCTGAAGAGTCTAGGAAGTTTTCCCATTAACTCAATTTAGTTCAACAAGAGAACAAGACTTCAATATTTTAGCCGAAGTCTATCGTTCAACGCCTGTTTAAAACAATAAAGATCTCAAGCTTAATCCCTTATTTGCTATTATATTTTCAAACTCAAAAAGAGCTATGAATTGATTGTGAGTGTTTCTTACATCCGAAAATCCACATACATCATTGAAAAATATCAAAAATACCTAAAACGTTCTTATATTCTACATATTTACAAGGGACCATAAAGCTTACTCATCTTCTTGCTGTTCGTTCTGAAGGTCACCGTTTATGTAATTCAATCTCTGATTCTTCTTCTAGAGCATTCCTAGGAAGCTTTTTATTAATCTCAGAGCTAAATTTCTTGATGGTAAAGATGGCAGAAGCAACGAGTAAAATTACCATGACTCCTAGCCCTAAATATACAAGTACAGGCGACTTCTTGTCTTTTATTTGTGGTTGGAAATCAAAGAATAGAGAAGCTGTAGGACTAACCACTAGGGATATACTTTTGTTGTATGAAACGGTTGAAAACATCCTGGTAAGACTTTTTGATTTAGTGTTGTTCCATTTTCCATCCTCCCAGACATATACAGCACCCTTTGTCTCATCCATTTTTAGATCAATAGTCATGTTAACTTCCAGCCAGTGTTCCCTCGGTTTTGATTCAACAACACCTAAGAAATAGTTTCTTTCAAGACTTTGGTTATTAAGAGTTCTTAATTTGCAGTAAAGGATATAAAGGTCTTGGGGATGGGGAGAAACTTTAGTGACCAAGAGTGCTGAGAAGCTATCGTCCAGGTTGAAGAGCTTAGATTCTTCTGTAGAATTCAATCCAATTAAATCACAATCTACCATCTTCCCTCGGTAGGAATTATCAACCGCGTTCAACTTTTGTTCTCGAACTTTTTCAAAGCATTGAGTTAGCGCTTCAAAAACTTGAGCCACTAACTCTATTGTTTCCAAAGTAATATGAGTATAACTGAGGGTAGTATCGAGACTGAGAATGATAAGGTAAGGATCGTATTGAGTCAAGCATCCATAACCTACTAGACTAAGGAAAGAGAGGAATTCATGGTTGTGCGATGGATCCGTATGAACTTTCGGCTGTATAGAATAAAGAGCAAAGCTCAAGATTGCGGCAGGCTGGCTAACAATATCCAAAATATTTTCATCTTCAGACACTATATCTATATATTTACTAATCATTGTAAGTTCTGAAGGGGAAAGATTGACTTGTTGCGGTCTATAGCAGTTATCAGCAAGTTTGGCACATCCATCATGGAGGGGAAACTTTCGATTCCTTATTATTGAAGCATGCGCGAGATAAGCCTGATGAGACCGTTTCTCAACACAGGTAATATGATCTGGGTTATCTGGATCTAGCTGTGCTCTGTGGGTTTCAGGACAAGTTCTGGAACAAGTTTTATGGATTGAAAAGAGGGGTTGCTCATCACTAAAGATACTTGCTAACGAACAACTAGGGACACATTCGCTGGTATAGTTTATAAGTAACATGCTATCTGGGCACTGTTGAACACATTCCCGAGTGACTCTATTTAAGAAGGGTCTAGAGGAAGGACAAGCACATCGATCTCCGATGATTTCGCCTTCGGGGATCAAGGGACTACACTGTAGACAAGTAAGATTTGCTGTGTCAGCACCGTGAGTGCAAATTAAACAAGATTTGTCACATGGACCTTCTCTTATATAGTTTGCAAATATTTGCTGGTCTATCAAACATAAATCAAGATAATGCTTGTATTTTCTGTTGTATATTAGCTTTGAGTACATCGTGGGATCAAACTCCCACGCTATGCACTGTAACATTTCTGAAATTGGCTCAGCTACCCAAGAAAATCTCCATTTCTTCGATATGTCATTCAAATTTTTGGTAGACCTGAATGGCCATAAATCAGAAGCCAGGGCTTTAATAAAACTGTGCCCTTCTACACCACTTCCAGAGTTTGGCGAGCATGTAAAGTTTGAGACTGAGTACCCCTTTTGGCATTTCCAACAAAGATCATGACTCCAGCATGCCAGACATGAAGAAGGACAGACCAGGCACCGCCGCAAGTTCGAGTCTGGATAAAAGCCCATCGGACAAGTTCTTTGGCATGCCCCATTGAAATTTAAGAAATATCCATCATTACATTCGGCGCATTTAAAATCAGACCCACAGGTTTTGCATCTTTCGTCACAGGGGGTACAATTATTCTCTTTTACAATGAGAACCTCCTGGAGTTTTCTGGATGTATAAGGCTCAATATATCTTTCTAATTGATATCGTAGAGAAAACGGGATTATTGTTTGACACAATTGACAGTGGGATTTAGGTTGCCAAACTGAAAAATATGTGCTTGGAACAAGGCAATCTGAGCATGCAGGCATTCTCTCACAAACATCACGCAACTTGCAATTTTCAAGGCTCTCTGTATGGAAACTGCCACAATTTCGAACACAAGCTCCATCCAATTGAAACCATCCTGTTTTACATTTTCTGCATTCTATTTCCCCTGATTCTTGCTTAACACAAGCCATACAATTCTCAGGGCATTCTTTGTAGTTGGCTATAGTTTCTTCTGTAAAGTCGAGATAAATGGGTCTCTTCTCAACGAGAGTCAGATTTTCACTAGTTCCATTTTTCAAGATGAGCCGCATTGAAAATGGTAGACATTCTTTGCTATGGGTCTGTGGATAATAGCCAGGAGGGCAAGTAGCTAAACATGTTCCATTAAAAAGAAACAGATTGTCTTTACATAAGAGACATTCCATTCTTTGATGTCCAATTTGACATTCGAGACAATTGATTTCACACGGAGGGCACTCAATTGACTCTGAGTTTAGCTTTTTGTTTACGCATCCTATAGATACGCAGGATTTATTAACAATAATGTATCCCTCTTGACATGAGTCACAAACTTGCTCACTTTGACATGATTTGCAATTGTCAGAACACTTAATACAAGTATTGAGCTCAGAGCTGAAAAAATGCTCCTCTGGACAGCTAGAGCAACACTTCCCATTAAAATGAATCAAATTCTGGCAGTTCTGGACGCATGTGTTGTTAGATAGCTTGAATCCTTCATGGCACTCTAGACATAAAATTTGGGAATTTTCAATATGGGCTTCTTTACAGTGAGAAATAGGGCAATCTCTGCATTCAAAATTAGAGTCTGAAATGGGAAAAGAACATTGATTTTCTGGGCAATCTAACACACAATAGTCATGTCTATTTAGATGATATCCTGGCTTGCAGGCTTCACATCTCCCGAAGTTAGAAATGTCGCAAAATGGTGTTAATTGTTGTTTTAATGAGAGTGGACATATTCTACCTTCACAACGACTATCCGTGCATTGTCCTGTGGTGGGATTATAATAATAGCCTTCTCGACATTCTGAACATGTGTTTTGAATGGTTTCTCGTTTGACACAGTTAACATCTAGAACATTTGATAAGCCGCTTTCGCCTTCGTAAACCAGAATATTGAATGGCCTATAAGAACAGGAGTTATCCCCACCTCCCCCAAAAGTCCAACTAGCTTTGGTTCCTCTGAAATTTTCTATAGACAATTCAATATTGTTTACATAAATCAGTAATTTTTGCAAATCTTGATGGTAAATTAGTTCAAATATAAATTCCATTTGATCGAGATTCCTGACTTTGATTTCATGGCATTCAGTAGAACAAATAGCCACAGAGCTACTTCTATAATCGATTCGAAGCAGCAAAAGTGCTTTTCCTTGATCATTTTTCAATTCAAACATTCGGCACCCATTATATAGAAAACTTATATTTTGCTCATTGAAAATTGCTGAGAATTTTAACACAACATGCGATTCTATCTCAAAGTCAAGCTGATAAGCTTTAATACTGTTGACACTGACGGATTCAATTGTCTCTGGACGATCAGATATAAAAGGTATTGCGTATATCAATTTTTCCAGACCACCATAGGGTTGGTACTTGCTTTGATAATTTAAGGAGATAATTGTTAAAGCTTTGAGAGATCCCTCAAATTTTCGATTAGGCCCTCCACCAAAAAACACGTATAAAGACTTCCAATTATCCAAATTATTCCCTTTCATTTTGAAGATGAACCGTTTCCACTTTCCATTTTCCCATTGGATATTAGCGGAAGCTACAGAGAGATGCTCTTCTACTACAATCTGTCCCTTAATAAAGCTAACTTGGAAGACTAGGGCTGTTGGGTTGATGTAAACTTCTAAAAATGTTGATTTAAGCAATTCACTTTTTGGCCTTATCCAGCCACTAATTGCAATTGAGGAAATCTCTTTTCTATTACACTTACTGATATAAGCGAATTGTGCATTCGACTGTGAATAGTCAACAATCTCTCTAGATGCCAAAATAATTTCACTTTTCGTCCCATTTAGTACTTTGAAGGGCTCTTGGCAAAAAAGATGAGCCATGGAATCATTAAACCCAGGGAATGTAGTCGGAGGACAGGTCTTGATACATTCCCCTTGGTACAGGGCTCGCTGTGGCTTACACTGAACACATTTTGTTTTAGAAATACATTGAAGGCATGAATCCGGACAATTTAGACACTTAGAAGCCTCCAGATATGTTCCTTGTGGGCACTTTGCTCCTGCAAAGGAGAGAAGAAGGATCCAGGAAACTATAATCAAAGAAAAGAAACTATTTATCATCTTTTCTCTAGAATATGATGATACTAAATTTATTTGACTTGAAATTTATTCAACATTGTTTTGAACTCTTATTTCATTATCTATTTAGGTATTCTTCCTTATTTCAGTGTATAGATGAGAAAGATACCTCAAGAAGAATCTCTGAGGGGGATAGACAAGCTCACTGGCTTACCCTTGACAGAAACAGATACTATTTTAAAATGCATCATCCATAATCAAAATATTCCTCATGCTCATCCTGAATACCACTATCTTGTATCCCGACTTGATGTTTACTTTAGCTTCCTCATTCTCAAGCTATGATCAGAATCTTTTAATTGTATAGCTTTCTTTATGTGTCTCAAAAGTCCTAAGCCATAAACTAAGCAATAAACTAGTAAGTGGAATTACCTATATTTCTACAAGAACAAAGTTCTCTGATAGATGAGAATGGATTACTGAAAGCTAGCTTTCCTACTATTGTGTGGCACATACTTTAATTTCCAAAGTTTTCCAGGTCATCCAGCCTTGAAGTAAAAGATTTTAAGTATCCAACCATAATTTGTGCGATACTTCTTCGATTAACAGATCATATAAGAGTACTCTTTAAAAAAGTTGGATTTAGTGGGAAAGTGAATTGCCTAAGAAATTGAAATTGCTTTTTAGATCCTGAAGGAATAAAAACAAAAAACTTTAAATTAGCTCATTTAATCAGAGAAAATAGGGGAGTAAATGAGTTCAATAGCATAAAGATCTTGTCTCCAGCAAACTTTTGAGATAGATTGTATAATGTTATTTAATTTCTTGGTGTTTCTCATAGAAATCAAGTATAGTAGTTTAACAAAAAATGAATTTCTATTTTATTCACTCTTGGAAACAGGTTAATTCTACTTGCACTGAGCACTAATTAATAATTACTGTTAGCTTCTTCCTTACAAGCCAGAACACTCTTCAAGTCTACTTGAAGAGAACTCCAATCAAGAAAGAGGAATAAATTAAAATCATCGGTTATGAACCTTTAGAAGGAAAAAAATTTCTAATATCCAATACACCGGAAATAATCTGCATCAGACAAACAAAACTATTAAAAAAGTTTAGAAATAGATGATTTTGTATCTTAAGAGCACAGTTTAGCTAGATCTGGTCATCTTCAGGCTCACTGCTTTGAAGTTCCACAACAGATTCCTCTTCAATGACGCATCTAGTCTTCTTTTTATTGATTTGTGAACTGAAATTTTTGATTGTGAACACCCCAGACAAAATTAGAAGAACTGAGATGCCCCCAAGCATTAGATAAGCCATTAAAGATGAACGTTTCACAGTACTATGAGAGTCAGATGAGAAATCCGAAGCTTCTGCTTTGACTAGAATAGAAATGCTTTTGCTTTGAGAGACAGTAGAGAAAGTCTTTTCTAACCTTTCAAATTTTTTGTGTGCCCAGTTTCCATTTTCCCAACCTAACAACTTATAGCCAGTCTCCTCGTAATTAAAATCAACCCTTAAGTGAACTTCCCACCAAGAACTAAGAGCGTTAGTGACCACAATACCAAGAAAATGAGTACTTTCTATACTTAAGCTTTCTGGAGTTTTGATCGAACAATAGAGAATATTGAGGTCTAGTTGATAGAATGATACTTTGGTGATGTGTAGAGATAACCTGTTGTTGTCAAGATGAAATACCTTTGATTCGTCATCATCAGCAGCCAGAAAATCACAACTGAGGATTTCTCCTCGTAAAGAAGGAATAGAGTGAGGGTGCTCAGCTTCCAGAATTTTTTCAAAGCATTGAGTTAGACCTTCAAATATCTGGGGCATCAACTTCAGATCTTCCATTGAAATTTTGATGTTGGCTAGTAAGTTATCCAAACTTAGAATGAGGGAAAATGCATCAGAGCTATTCGTACATTGATAAGCCATTAAATTTATCAAATGGAGTAAATTTTGAACTCTATCCGGATCTTTGTGCACAGATGGGTCCATTGAATGAAGACTAAGAATAATAAAGGCATCTGGTTGTTGAGAGATATCATAGATATTTTCACCTCCAGATATTATTTGAATATAATCATTAACTTTGTCCAAGGTTGATTGATTAATTTGAATGGAATGGGAAAGAAAGCATTCATTTCCTTGTTCACACTGGTGATAGAAAAAGGGATCCATTTCTCTTATAGTGGAGTTTAATTGAAGATAAGCTTTATGAGAAAGCATTTCCACACAATTTACATACACTGGATTATCAGGATCTATTTCTGCACGAAATCCATCTATACAATTAGTCACACAGTATTTCTTGGTGTTAAAGATAGTTAGCTCATCCGTAAACAGACTTAAAACCGCGCAGCTAGGGACACATTCATTTGTTTCAAAAATGATGTATGATCCAGGTGGACATGCGGAAACACATCTCCCAGACACCCGATCCAAGAACTTTCTCGAAAGAGGGCATGCACATCTATTCTCTATGATCTCAGTGTCAAAAAATTGAGGAATACATTGCAGGCAGGTAGGCTTTGACTGAGATGCACCTCCTGTGCAGATCAAGCAGGACTTATCGCAGTCGCCTTCGATGAGAGATCCCAATAACTTGTAATTGTGTTCGCAATTCTTCCAAAGAGTTGTATACTTTTTGTTGATAATCAAAGTTTGGTACATAGTTTCATCAAAATCCAAAGTAGGACATGGAATTGCTTCTACCAAAGGTTCAACTTTTAAGGACGGTTTCCATTTATTCAGTTCTTGACTCTTCCAAGCTGGGATCAAGCTGTAAGGCCATAAATTCGACATTAAGGATAATTTTAAAATAAATGATTCACTCGGTTTTGCTTGAGAATGACCGCAGGTAAAGTTTGATAGTACATAGGTTTCTTTACACATGTAGCAGAGAGTAGGGCCCCAACATGCTGCACATGGTTCAGGACAGGACATACAGGTCTTCAAATTCGAATCTGGATAAAATCCTAGAGGACAGGTTTTCCGACAAACCGACTGGTGAGTTAAAAAGTAGCCTTTCCAGCATTCTGTGCACTTGAAGCCCTGTTCACATATCTTGCATCTATGGTCACAAATAGTGCAATCATCTTCTTTGATAATCAGAATGTTTTGTAAATTTTGTGAACTTTTGAGGCAACGATTCAATTGATACCGAAGTGTGAAGGGAAATTTTGTGTGGCATAGCCTACACTGTCTATCAGATTTGTCATATGAAAAGAATGCTGACCTGTCACAAAGTTCTTTTAATTCACATGTCTCATATCTCCAGTTATGAAAAATACTACATCGCTTCACACACCCTTCATGTTGAAGCAGCCAGCCTTCCTTGCATCGTGTGCATGCTGGTTGTTTGGTGTCTAAACTCCTTAAGCAGAACAAGCAGCCTTCTGGACATTCTCTATAGTAAGACACCTCTCCATCAAAGAAGTCAAAATATGCTCCACCAAAAAAAGGCAGGCATTCTTTTGATCCATTATTGAAGAGTATGTAATGCCGGCATGGAAGACATATTCGGTCAACTGTGTTGGGAAGATAGCCAGGAGGACATGAAGTCCCACAGGATCCATTAAAGAGAAGTAAGGGGATTTGACATTTGAGACAATGAATGTCTCCATTTCTAATCTCACACTCTGAGCAGTCTCGAGGGCATGGAGGGCAAATTACTGAACTTGAATCAAGTATCTTCTGAGTACAGTGCTCTGGAATGCATTTATCATTTACTAAAATATTCCCTATTTTACAACTGTCACAGGAAAATGAGTTCTCACAAGATAAACAATTGTTGGAGCAGTTATTGCAAGTCTTTTTCACTTCGTCGAAATAATATCCTATAGGGCATGAGCTGTGACATTGGCCGTTAAATTCAATCAAATTTCCACAGCTTTGCACACAAGAATTGTTATGAAGCATGAAGCCTTCTTGGCATTGATAACATGATAATAGCGAGTTGCTTTCGAAGCATTCTTTGCAGTGACTAGTAATGCTATTTGTGCATCCAAATTCATTCTGTGAAATAGGAATAGAACATTGATTCACTGGACAATCAATGATGCAATAGCCATTTCTAGTCAAATGATATCCAGCCTTGCAAGATGTACATTTACCTTGATATGATTCAAGACAAAATGGTATAGCTTGTTGGATTGAAAGTGGACAAACTTCATCAGAACATGTTTCTTTTACACATCCATCCGATTTTAGATCAAACACCATGCCCTCTGTGCAATCCAAACAAATTTTATTATATACATCTCGGCTTTTGCACTGGCCTGACTCTTCAGGAAAATAACCCAGCTCACCTTCATAAACCAGGATATTAAAAGGTCTGAAACTACATGAATTCTCTCCATTTTCTCCAAAAATTAAACTCATATTGCCTCCAAAGAAGTTGTTTCTTGTAAACTCTCTATCAAATATCTTCATGATCAGTTCTTTAATATCATTATGATAAATCAATTCAATCTCGAATTTGATTAGAGTCATGCTCTCGACCTCAATTTTAGAGCAATTTAGAGTGCAGATTATCAGCGGCCCTCCTGCTCTGGCCATTCTTAAACTTAATATTGCATTTGTGTCATTATGCCCTCTTACTTCAAATATTGTACAACCTTGATAAATAGAATGGGTACTCTGCTCATTAAATACTACTGAAAATTTTAGTGAAATATGGCTATTCATTTCAAAGTCCACAGAATACGTCTTGTTTCCATGGACACTAACCGATTCAAGATTTGAAAATTGTTCTGAAATAAAAGAGATTCTATGCAACACTGTTTCGAGCATCCCATATCGTTGGTATTCAGTGAAGGGAACAGAACGAAGTATGCTAACTCCTTTAAGCAACCCAGGAAATCTTTGAGATGGCGCTCCTCCTATAAAAACATACAATGAGTCAAGATCATCTAAATTATTTGGCCAAGTGAACTTGACTATAAATCGTTTCCATATTCCATTTTCCCATCTGATCTCAGCTTCCAGCCCTGAATTTATCAACTCAACTGAGCCATTGTTTATGACAACTTGTAGAATTAACTTTCTCGAATTTCCATAGATTTCCATAAAGGAGCTAGTAATATTGTTTTCTTTTGCAAGTCTTGCCCACCCTGTAATACCAATTTTGAGAAGATCGCTGGGTCTGTTGATAAGGATAAATTCCGGATTCACCTTTAAGTAATCAACAGGCTCCGAAAAGGGCACTATAACCTCACTCAAATTTTCTTTGATTATCCTTAGCGGCTGTTGACAATTCACATGAAGAACGCTGTGATTAAAAATTGGGAAAGTACTGGGGGGACAGGTTCTTATACACTGGCCTTGATATAAGCCTCTTTGTGGAGTGCATTGGATGCACTGTGACTCGGACACACATTGAAGACAAGATTCAGAGCAATTTTTACATTCTTTACCTTTGAGAAAGGTTCCTCGAGGACATGAACCTTGAGAACAGAAAAATAAAAGAAAGAGCAGCATCAAATGAAAGTGTGTTAGTGTACCTGGCATCTTGAAGAGGTATATTGACTGGATTAAATTTATTTTGACTTTGAAAATTTTCTTCGGCTCATAGTAATTTTCTTAGTGTTGTAACTGCATCCTCTTCTATAGTTCAGAGGTCATTATTTGGACTATCAGGAGCAACCTGTCCATCTATGAACTTCTTTTCTGTTTGAACAAGAATGGAAAGGGATTTCCAACACTCATTTCTACAAATCTCAAACACTTAAAAATCTGAAGCAGATTATGGAGAACAGGGGTGACCAAGCCAGCCGATCTGGCTGGAATGGCTCTAATTAAGAATTAAATTGAATGAGACATACTTGTCAGAATTAATCAACCCAAGCGGATCAGATATAAATCTCATATGGTCATTTCAACTATAAGTTCAGATTCAAATTAATAAATATCAGAAACATGGCCAGACAGCCTGAGATGGAGACCAGCTCAACATCCAAGGTCCAAGCTTCTCAACTTCCTGAAGCTCCTAGGAGCGTAAACTTGATTCCTTGTGATGAAGAGCTATATTGTGTTCCAAATAAAAGAAGAAGTTTCATAGGTTCAATTCAAACCTTCGAAGCAGACGTTGACTATGATAAGTACTTCGAAGAGGGCACATCGGACAACAAAAGTTCAAAGTTTTTGAATCCACAGAATAGTAGTGAGGAGTATCATGCAGATTATGAGGATGAAGAGGATAATTTTGAAGAGGAATCTGTCGAAGAAGAAATTCTCGAGGATTCTGATGACGAGGAGGCATTTAATAAGTTCTTTGAGCGTTACCTTGAAGTTGAGAGGTTAATGCAGAAGAAGTATTAATGGCCTCAGTCAGGGCATCTCACATAAATTTTATTAGAATCTTAGTATATTATCAAGAGAATATTCTCATTATATATGTTAACAATCAAATTATCCATAGCTGCTCATTCTTTGTAAAAAAGACATAGTTCTTTATTACTGTCCATATATACATGTTTTTAATTGAATTATAAGTATGGGGTTGCTTGAGCCAATGAATCATTCATTACAATCAAACTACCTATCTCGCTATTTATTTTCCTCAACCTTTTTTTTTTGAGAGCATTCTCGAAGGACAATGTGAGACGATGGTTTCAAAATGATTTTATTAATGAAAAAGCACAATTTCTGATTTGGATACTCTTTGCGCCACCCTGATGTGACATATCTTCAGTTTAAACACAAGTAGATCTAGTTAGATGTGGCGAGGTTTTATGCCAAAGTGGAGCAAGGACACATCATAATTAAATTTAAAATTTTCTGATTTCTGATAACAACAGATATCATGATATTCCTCATATTAGAGGCTCTTTTAAGTTAAATCTATCACAATGAATGAATGTTTTGCTCTACAGTTTTAGCTTCCATTCACAAATGATAATCCCTATCAAACTTCATGTTCTATTGATTTTATTTGTTTTATTGTTATACATCCGAGCACTCGTAGAATCTTGTGAATCCAATTATGTAAATACAATTCTCTCGTTGGAGTGCAAAGAGACAGTATTTTACTTTGAATATCAATATGTTTGTTATAAAATTTTATTGGAGAATTCCTACACATAACAAGAGAAGTAATTTTGATTGCAACTACCAGTGTTTCAACGAGATTTTTAAATGTTACCTTTTCTGATCAAGCTAAGACTGACATATTTCTTTATAGAGGATCCAATTTGTTAAATATGATTAAAGCTTCTTAGTGGGTAGATGAGAAATGAGTTTACGTCCACAATTTTTACTGATCTTGGAGAGAGCTATAACTGTGGCAAATATTCCTGAAGACCAGAGATTGGGAGGATTAATTGACATAGGTTTAAGCCTCAAAGAAACCTATCGCTACAACCTACCGGAAGATCTTTCTGTTATTTTTTCAACGAGAGAAACCCTAGAATAGGATATTCGGCCTGAGAATATTAGATTCAGGGTTAATAAGTAACAAATTAATTAATATTAAAAGAATTCTGCAATTCAGAATGAGTTTCGATCCTTCAAGCGAAAAAAATTTCACAATCCAAAATAAAAGTAGTTTCAAAAAAGAGGAAAAAGTATGCACATTCTCATTAAATCCGGTAGAGTCCAAAAGCTTCACCCCAAGCCACCTCACTAATCCTCTAAGAAGATCCTAATCTTAAGTCAGGTAAAATCGAGGAAGTGAATCAAACCTTCACAGTCAAGACATATAGTGAACTTGGAAGAAGTTCAAAGCCCTCCATTAATAGTTCTAAGATCAAAGAGATCCCAAATTCCCAAAAGAATCTGATGAACAAACAAATGAAGGAATCTGACAATTTCCTAAAAGGACTGGGTGAGCTAGGCTCACATTTGTCGGTGCCGTCGTATCATTCTGGTTGGCAGGACCAGAAATCAAGCCTTGTAGCCCAAGATGATTCTGATGATGAAGAAGAAGATGAAGAAGATGAGGACTTGGAAAAGAGTAATAAAACAAGGATAAATTACGATTATTATCAAATATCTAAGAAGCCAGAAGTCTTATTGAAAGAGATCGTAGGTTTGATTGCGAAGCTTGAATCTAAATGGGATAAATATTCTTTGAGAGAGAAATTAATTGATAAAATAGCAGCTAAAATCAAATCCTACAAAGAAAAGTGCCAGACAAATCAACTGGCAAACTTAGGTAGGATCAAAATTAATGTACTTGGTAAGGAAGCGTTTGGATCTGTGACGAAAATGTTCCATAGGATGCACAAGGACTATCTTGCAGAAAAGATAATAAGAAAGAAAGACTCCTCTTTTGACAAGATGGCGCTTAATGAGTTAAGAGTTCTCATTATGCTTACTTTAGCCCGCCTTTCTTTGCAAAATATGCACGAACATCCTTGTATTTTCCTTTCTGATTTCATTTATACTCCAAGAGATCAAATGACCATCGTGATGGAATATGGAGTATGTGATCTCAAATTTTACAAAGAGATGAGGGAAGAAAAGGGGCTTCCTTGGAGCGATGATGAATTATTGATATCATAAAACAAATGCATTTCCAGTTGGAGTATCTAAGAAAACTAAATATTCATCATTGCGATATAAAACCAGAAAATATTATCATTTGCAAGGACTGGAAACTGAAGTTAGCGGATTTTGGTATCGCAGAAATCTCAGAGGAGGAAGAAAAACTGATAGGAGCTAAGGGAACGCCAGGTTATTGGGCTCCAGAGATTGCTAAGTTGTATGAGTCATGCCAGAGAGGTTATGTGAATTTATGGAAAGCTGATATTTAAGCAGTGGGACGAACTATTGAAGTGCTCATTAAGGAGCTAGATTCTAAGTTGAGCAAGGAGGTTAAGGATAATATTCACAAGATGACCGCAGAAAACCCAGAACAACGTACCATTGTCTATATTTATGAAGCTGACATGAACGTCGTTCCTTCTTGTGCTATATTTTGGACAAGAGACTTATTGGAAGAGCATATTTTATCGACCCAGTTAACCTCTGAATCTTATATTAATGACACTCTTGGAATAATGATTGCTAACAGAATGTTTGACGAGGGACTGAAAAGTATAGAAGCAGGCAAGGAAGCTATGACATAGCTTTGGAGAGCTATTCTGAAGCTATTAGGATAGGAAAAGGAAATATTACCGTTGAAGCTGAAGCATTGACGAAAAGTGGAAATGTATATTTAAAGAAGTTGGAATATAAAGAAGCTCTAGACAATTACAATAAAGCTATAAAGCTCTTTGATGGCAATGAGAATTATAGGGAGGAAGCAGATGCTTATGCTTGTCTTGGCAGACTGCTGATAATTCTAGGAGATCAAAGAGAAAGTGAAAACAAATTAACACAGACAATGAAAATCTATCAGAAGCTCTATTTAGACTATCTCCCTGAAAGATGGGAAACCTATTTGGATCTGGAGCTTTCCCGGCAATAAGATCCTGCTTGGTTTGGCTACAAGCCAATTCAAAATATCAAAAATTATGTTGACAAGAAATTTGAAAAACAACCGAATATGATAGAGGTTTATTATAAGTTAGTAATGCAGGACTATAGGTCTTTCGAATTCTATTTCAACAACATTTCCTCAATTTTGAAAGAGAATTACCCACCCAATGACCTTCTGTGGGTAGCTTACTATGAAAATTATGCAAGGCTGATCGGTGAAAAAAATCCTAAAGCAGCTTTACAGAGTGCTGAGAAGGCACTTGATATTCTACTTCAGAATCTTCCTGAAGATCATATCGAGGTTTCTAAAATACATCTTCTCATGGGACAAATAAAGAACAGGCAAGGAAAGTTTTTAGAAGCAGTGGATTCTCTGATTTTGGCCCTAACAGTTAGACAACAACACTTTAATGAGGGCAATATTAGTATGGTAGAGATTTACGAACAGCTCTGTGGAGCTTATCTTGCATTATCTCAAAAAGAGGAGGCAACTATGTATTTAGAGCTCTTATTAAAAATATATTCTGACAATACTTTCTATCACTATACTCCAGTTTTCATTGAAGTTCTCCAGAGTTATGTTGTTAAGAACTTCCCTACTCCAAAACCTGAAAGAGAAAGGCTATTAACTCAACTAGGCTTTATGAGTCATTATCAAATTTCAGACATCATGAGTTGCTATCAGCAATTGAAGAAGCAAAATTTGAAAGCAGCTCTGAGTGCATTAACAGCGCGTGCCGATAATTATCTTAATAATATTTTACAAGGCCGACCCATGTACTAAAGCATTAGCAATATACTCATGAATCCATAAAATATAGCTTGTCTATATCTTTTATGCAAGAGTTTGTTCATTAAACAAGGAATTTTGACTTCAATATAGACAAAACTTAGATCTATCTTATCATTATCTACTTAAGTTGAAAATTTTTGTTGAGCTCTGTTAAGACCTTAGTTTTGCATGTCTGGTCTCCGATATCAAAATGTCATTCGACACTGTTAATTAAAGCTGGATCATCAAAGCTTAATTGTAAATATCGAACCAAGCTTCTGTTAATAGAGAAAACCGATTTGAAAGTTGCCATACTAGCAATAGAGTCTTGATATAGTTAGGGGACACCGAAGTTTTCAGAACTCTTTGCTATTTTGACATGTGTTCAATTCATATGGGAACCCATATTTCTATTAACGCAGGAAAATATCTCACTTCCATAAATGAAGCCATACCTGTAGGAATATATAGTGAAATCATAATTATATGGATATTTGCGATATGGAAAGAAAACCAGATAAACTATTAAGACCATTAACAAGAAATTGGATGCTTCAGTGTGGACAGAATTATCTTTGTGTTTACCTCTTTAGTGTTCAATCTGGCACTGTAGCTCAACATGAGAAATCTGCTGTGTATAAAATTTCAGTCTTTTCTTCTTTTTCAACTTCTTTTTGTTACATTTTTTCATCAACTTCAAACTCAAATAGACCAACAGGCTCAACACCAATAACAAGATACAAAAGAATAAGAATGGATCCACTCTTTTTCTATTAACACTCAACTCCATAATGCTTTTTGGAATAACCATATACGAGAAGCTTTGACTCAACGAGAGACAACTGACTTTACCTGAAACTGTTGAATTATTCTTTAGTACCCAAGTTTGAATCTGAGAGTCCCAGATATAAAAACGATTTTGAGCTGATTTGGAAACCATGATAGTGCTAAGATTAGCATTCCACCATCTCTCAACTTTAATGTTAAGGAAACCTAAATGTCGGATGGCGGCAAAATCTCCCTTGTTAATTTCTAAATTAAATTGGCAGTCTAGGATCATAAATCCATTCTTCGAAATTGAAAAGTATTTTAGATTGGTCTCAAATTTATAGCCTTCAAACTCATTCAAAATCAGAAAATCTTTAGAATCATCTTCAGTAAAGGAATATTCTTCCGGTCGATGGACTGCGCATAACATAGCAGTTCCTTGAAAAATCTTGTTAGAGATGCTAGAGTCATTTCTTATTGTTTTCTCAAAACAACCAGTTAAATATTCCAAGAGAATTGGAAGCTTCTCAAGCAAGTCCATATCAATTGACTGAATAGTCTGCAGTAAATAATCAATATTCCTTAAAATGTAATATAGATCTAAGCTGGATTGGCAGGCGAAGAGTATATTTTCAAGTATTTGGAGACTCTTTTGGATGTTTTCTGGACTTACCATCTTGATATTGTAGAGGTAGTAACTGATGATAAATATACTCTTAGGTTGAAGTAAAGTCTCCCAGAAATTATCCTCTAATAGGAGGGTATTGATATATTCCGGAATAAGAGTGGTGTCTCCGAAAAGAGTAGGCCAAGTGTGGTTGACAACACAGAACAGATGTGAGCTATTCTTTAGACAAGGAGGTGTCTCAAAAGAGTCCTCAAGAATTGAGAGAGATTGATTATAGAGATCAAAACTCTTCATTGGGATGCAAATAATATCATCAAGCATGTGCAACTCAGTTTGAGGAAAGTAGCCTTCAGGACATAAATCAAGACAGAAATTCTGATATTGAAATAAGAATGGATGCTCTGGCTGGATCATACTGACAGTTTTACAGGAAGTGACACATTCACGAGTTTTAGGAATGATCAGGGTATCTTCAGGGCACTTCTGAACACACTTTTGTGAATTATGATCATAATATAACTCTTCTAGTGGACAACTACAATTATATTTTCTATCTCGCAGAGTATCAAGATTACTCGAGAATTCGACTTCACAAACCAAACAGTCCAAACCCAGAGAACAATTTGATACTATCTTTATATAGCTAATCAAATTACTAGCATTCTTGACACTCACAACCTCAAATTCTATAAGCTGAGGCTCTAGGGTCAGCAGAATGATGGATTCTTCAAACCTTAACAGGTTATTATAACTTAGCTTATAAATTCCATTCCTTGATTTCATACTGGTTTGTTTGCAGATCCCATCTTGAAGTATTTTAGCTTGACAAACTAGACATTTACTTTCTGACTCACAGCTCAAGCAGGATTCGGGACAAGAGTCACACCTTCTTGTATAATTATTAGCAAAAGTTCTAGAAGGACACTTGAGTGAGCAGAATCCTAAAGGGTGGAGAAAATAACCTTTATCACATCTTAAACATTTTCCATTGTCACATTGTAGACAATTCTCACATAAGTTGCAGGAAAAGATATTCTTGTTATAAACAATGGCAGAGTCTGGGTTTTCTCCACTTTGTAACCTTGTGGGAAACCTCAATTGGAAAGGCAACTTTAACTTGCAGGCCCTACAGATTCCTTGGAGCTTAACAGTCTCATAGTACAAATGATCCTTGCTACATTCTAAACATACAGGATCTCTATTCTGACACTTTTCATTTCCAAGTTGGCACATGTTATGTGAGCTATACGACCCAGCAGGACATTGGCTGAAGCATGCCATATAGAGCATATAGAACTTATTTTTACAGGTTTTGCAGCGAAAAGTGTTGTCTTCGGCCAATAAATCACCGCAGGAACTTGTTCCGAGGAAGCACTTTGATAGAGTGTCATTTACTATCTCAGTTCCATAACCTTCAGGACACATTGGAGCTCTAAGCTGGGTCCCATTGGGGAATTGAATAAAATGATTCTCGGTGTAACAATGATCAACATCAATAATGGTGTCATTGGGACAAGATTCAACACAAATACCTTGATATAGAATAGTTTTGTTTGTACACTTAGTACATTGCATCTTTGAGTTGTTGACAAGACACTCATCACAATTTAAAGGGCAAGGAGGACAATAGGGTTTGTTTTGGTACATTTTGATATTTTTGCAATCGGGTTCATAGCATCTTCCATCTATTAAGATAAAGGGGTTTCTACATTGAGTGCATATATCATCATTAATACAATCTTTGCAATTTAATGAACAATTTTTACACTCCCCTTGGTCATTTGGAAATGTAGAGTTTGGGCAGAGGGTAGTACATTTGCCGCCTACAGACAATGATGGACACTTTTCGACACATTGAGTATTATTCAATAAGTAGGTACCCTGTGAGCACTTAGTACAGAAAAGTCTTGTTGAACTGTAGCCACATGTCCAACAATTTTTCAACTTAGAAGAACACTTAACACAATGAAATGATTCTAAGAGAGGATCATACTCTGCAATCTCATCCTCTTGGCAATGTAATTGACACTTTCCATCTCGACTGAGAGAATAATTTTCAACACATTCAGTACAGGCACCCCCATCCCAGCTCTTACAAAATGGATATACAACCGAATTTTGATATGCCTTTAGGCAAGTAACATCTCCTTTACAGGCTCCACAATCCTTTTCGCATGAGGAATCACAAGAATGAGTAATGAAATTATACTTGTAATCTTTTTCACAGGTATAGCATATAGTTTTAAACATATCTTGCCTCAAGCATCCGTTGGGTACTTCATCTTGTGAAATGTAGCCATTTCCACCATGATACAGAAGCAGATTATAGGGAAGGAAATGACAGCCTTTTCTCCTATTCCCTCCGAAATGCACTGTGATTGCTTGAGAAGAATAATTCAGAGATAATATTCCTCCATTTTGAAAGATAATTCTCAATAATTCTAACTCTTCTTGATAGAGAAATGATATTGCTATATACCCATCATGATCTTCTTTGAAACAGCCTAATCGATTACTACAAACTTCGAACTCTATCCAAGTCTCATTTGACAACTTTATTGTAACCTCATCTTCACCATTGTTTCCTTCCAAGCTTAGGATATCGCAACCCTCTCCCAAATAATGCTCACTTTGATTAAAAATCTTGATATTGAATTTTAGAGTTACGAATTCTGAAAGATTAAATTCGAAGGAATGAGAAACATTTCTGTCAATAATTTTCGGTGGACTGTTAGCCTCTCCATCTTGTGGGATAATCTCCTGGTTTATGAGAATCTCGTCTGATCCATAATCGACCATGTTACTTGGGAGTGAGCTCGAAACATAAGTAACAATTCCTCTCAATTCCCCATAAAACCGAGTATTTGGTCCACCTCCAAGAAAGATATAGCTTTTCCAATCCTGGCCCTCCGACGAGAACATCCTCAATGATACATTTTTAAAATCCAGAAAAAGCTCAGCAGTAAAAGGAGCTTTCCCAGACAGCCTTAAATGAAAATTTATCCAATGTGGAGGACCTTGGAAATAGTACGATAACAAAGATGACTTCATCTGAACAGTTGTATTTTCAAACACAAATTCTTGATCAATGACTGAAAAGCTAATCTGTAGCTCCCCATCACTTGTATAGATTTGAACAATGGTCTCCATATCCTTTGTATTGTTCGAAAATTTTATCCATCCTGAAATTACATTGTACCTAGCTGTTGCTTGATCCTTAGATTGAATGAAATAAACTTCAGGATTTTGGTTCCAAAACGTTTTTATTTGTTTAAAAGGTATAAGAACGGTCGGATGATCCCAGGAAATATTTCTAACCTGTTCCAGGCAGACGAAATTCTGAAGATCCTTGGAGTAAAATGATTGGAAATGAGGCGGACATGAATCAATACATTTATGCTGAAATAGAGCCTTATTCGGTTCACATTTTGTACAGTTATTGATATCTGTACATTGGATGCACATTGAACTGCAAGGCAGGCAATCTTGACCTTTGAGATACTTACCAGGTCCACAAGGTGTGCCAAATCCAAATACGAAAAGTAAAAAGAAGATCAAATGTAGGCAGGCAAAGGCTTCTGACATTGCATACTGATTTAAAATTTATTTGTTATTGCGAAGGTAAGGACAGAATTAAAAGATCTTAAAGTGATTCTCAAGGAAATTAAGGCTAGCTCTTTCAGTTAGGAACCTAGGGATTGCCATACAATTACAAAAACTATTCACCTTCAATGACAAATACAGCTTGAGACAAGGAAATTTCTTCTAAAGTTATTTATCCACACATAATCCAAAGCTTTTGTGATTTTAATGAATTAAAAAAGGATCAGATCAAGAAATCAATCTCCTGGGTTATATGTAGACTAGATAGTTATATGCTGCCTAAATTTTCTTGTATAAGGTCCATACATCCTTATTTAAGTTTCTGTTTACAATTAGAAGATTGGCAATTAATTGGCATCCAAGCTTAATTTGAGAATCATCATAATATTCAAAACATTTGACTTGAATTTTCCTGTTCTTATTTCTAATGCATTCTCATTTATCTTGAAAACAGTAATACCGCAGATAATCCAGCCAGAATCCATAATAGATTTGAATCATCCGTTGTTTTTATGTAAAAACTATGATCAATGCTGCTCCATTTTTTCCAAGTTTTTCATGTTAAAATCCAAATCTAAGACCCCTTTGTCTAGTTCTTCTGATCTGTAGATAGTTTGAGATCACTAATATGCTTCAAGCAGATTGTCCTCATACTGTATACTCAGAGAACATTGTAGACCACCATCTATTAGCTCGTACTTATGACACTACATCCATGAGATAAATGATTGTATACCCTAGATTATCAATGGGAATAATTCTGGATACCAGCACAGAGAAGAGATTCTTTGCTGAACTGGAGTACATAAATAGCCGAAATTCATTTTTTTAACTATTAGAGTCAAAATGTGATCATTTCAGTTCCATTAGTCAGAGCCTATCCTTATCTGATAGGCTGAGAGATCTTTTTTTCTCAGCTTATTGGGATATGAAAGATACTGAAACCCTGACTATCTTGAATTTTCGAACTTAGCTTTCATCGAATGGAAAAGAGCAAAGAAGAAGAAAGCAACCTGAGCTGTGATCAAAATTGTTGGAAATTTTTTGAGTCATAAAACTTAAATAATTAGACTTTTAGGCAGGAATCTTTTAATCTGCATTTAAGTTGCTACTACTTCTCTAAGACATTGCCTTAGTTCATTTCTACTTTAAATCCCTAATCACAGGCTTTCTCATAGTTTGTATTTACTAAAGCTATGTTTGTGTTTCTAAACTCACTCTTTGGTGGGAAGAGAAAGTCCTGAGCACTATTGAGAAAAGATATTTGAATAAGGTAATAATTAAGATAATTCATTAGTAAGTTCTGATGTAACTTTCACTTCAATATGAGTACTAGTTAAAAAAATTTTGAAGAAATTGATTCGTAGTGATGTTCTGGATTTTTGCACTTGAGAAAAAAAAGTCTGAGAAATAGTAAAGATGACATAATTAACTACCAGCCCACCTAAATGTACCTAAATTTGAGAATTTTGATTCCCATTTTTCTAGATGACATCCAAGGCTGTATTTAGATACTTCAATTTTTTTGGTGTTTGAAACAGTTTAAAAAGATTACTGACATATCTATTGACGAAATGATTGTGCACATCAATACTAATCTCTTATTGTTATGACCTCCTTCTTCAGTTCAATAATTGACTCCATTTCATCCACTGGAGCTGCTATCTTTCTCTTTACTTGCTCGTCCTTTCTAAAAGAAAGTTTTCTACAGCAGATACATAGGATTACAGCAAATATTAGTCCAATCAAAGAAACTATGAGATATCCTTCTGATTCTTCAGGAATTAGTGCATGGTCAAAACTGAATGTGTCCACTGGGATTTGAACAAATACCATTGAGTTCACATCATTAAAAGTATTGAAAGCAAGATTGACCGAATCTTCCTTGCTATACAGTTCCCAGGATTCATTCTTCCAAACTCGCACATCGAAATTTTTATTATCAAAGATCAATTTGAATGCAGCCCTGCCAAACCATGGTTCTGAGGGATTATACAAACTCGTTACTCCAATCAAATGAAACTCTGATTCTAGTAGTTCTTGAGGTGGAGGGTGTCTTAACAGGCAATGTATAAAGTCAAAGGGGTGGGCATGAAGGGAACTATAAGAAATCTCAAAATTAATATCAATTCGATTGCTTTTGAATTCATATGTCATGATATCATCAATTTTAGTGTGATCATGTTTTGATACATTGCAAGAAATCAATCTTCCTTCAAAGTGTATTGTCGTATTTACAGGAACTAGAGATTCTTGAAGATTGTTTAGACAGTGTATAATAGAATCAAACATTTTCCGTGTTGCGTTTATGAAGTTTGTAGAGTTTTCTTTGCTGCTTAGAATCTGTTCGGCAAGTGATAAGAAATAAAATGCATCAGTATCATTATGGCAAGCAAAGGCCAAATTACTTATCAATGAATCTACTTGATCATTGTTAAAATTCTTGAGATCCTTCCCTTGAAAATATCTAAAAAGACTCCAAAAGAAATCAGGATCCTCTCTAATACTGACAGCATTATCAGGTTCAAACAATATCTCAGTCAAATTTTTTAATGAAAATTGAGAGTCAAACTTTCCTTTAACTCGCTGATCAATTCTGCAAGCCTTTGAAAAATTTTTATAGCATTCAGTTATAGGTCGTTGCTCCAAGGATGCGTTCTTTATGTGATCTGAAATTAATATTAGAGAATTTCTCGGGATACATCTGACTTCATTTTCAAGATGTAGTACGACTTCAGCAATGTATCCTTCGGGACATCTTTCAAGACATTCATTGTTATAGCGGTAAATGTATATATTTTCTTGATCCAAGAAACTAGAATCCATGCAGCTCCGAACACATTCCTTTGTATTTGTAATAAGTAAAGAGCCTTCGGGACAGTCACTTACACAAGTTGAAGCTGATCTATCTAAGTAAGGCATGGAGGGTGGACAGTGACATCCATTACCAGATATAACTCCATTGGAGATTTCAGGAGGACATTTAAGACATTGTTTGTATTCCCTCTGTAACAGACGAGACAGCTTGGATGGCAGTGATCCAGTCTGGTTGGAAGATTCATGCAGAACGATTTTGCGAAAAATGTATAATTTGAGATGTTTGGCATTATGTCCAAGATATTTGGACAAGGGAGGGCGAGAAAAGAGGTTTGAACTTGGACCTTAGTTTCTTCAATTCCGTTCATCCCAACCATGGTTAGATAAGACTTCCCAGGAGAAATATACCAATTCGGAGCAGGGGAATCTTTCCCATGAACACATGTGCCATTTCGAAGATAATAATTCTCTTCGCAAACCTCACAAATGTTGGCAGGAGTACAATACAAGCATTTAGGCGAGCATTGACGGCAAAGGTTAGAAGAAGAGTCAGGATAATATCCTCTGGGACAAGTCTCTTGGCAAGAGTGGAAAACAGTTAGGAAATATCCTGGTTTGCAAGAAATACATTTGTTATCATCACATTCTAAACAACCTTTTTTGCAGTTTTGGCAGTTGAATAACTGCTTGTATTTTATTTGAGCTATTGGATTTCGATTTTTATCTACAATACTGAAATTGTGCCTTAGCAGATATGAAATTTTAATGCTGCAGCTCTTACAAAACCCTTTGGTTGGTATAATAGAATAATACAAGTCATCCGGCTTGCAGCCTCTAAGACAGAGGAGGTCCCAATTTTGGCACCTTCTATTTCCAATGTTGCATTTCTTGGATTTGGATACAAAAGGAGCAATACATTCTTTAACGCAAATTCCCTCTTGTGACAGTAAGCCGCCTGTACATTCAGGGCAGCGAGGAAAGATTGGATTGGCTCCATCTTCGTAACAAATATCACAATTTAGAGGGCAAGCCTGACAAAATGGTCTCTTGTTTTGTCTGTTTTTGCTATAGCTGCCTTTCGGGCAAATGTTGCAAACGCTTGTATGATTCTCTAATTCGAAAGGATTCCAACAGGTCTCACAAACGCCGTCCTTGTTGGGAAAGGTATTAATTGGACAAGTATCATAACAGTTTCCTTGATACCGAAAATACCCTTCCAAACATTGTGAGCATTCTATGTTATTCTCATTAGCGACAGCTATGTCACAGAAGGGAATTATTGCGCATTCTGGTCCTACAAGGATTTTATCGTTTTTAATACAGCTAATCTTGATACATTTTCCATCGATTAAGCTATATCCTATTTCACAGTCAACACATTGAGTCAGGGAGAAGCAGCCCTTGCATTCTAAAGGGCATGGAGCACACTCACGATTTACTTGATCTGGATAGAAACTTGAATCACAAGCATCAACACATGCATTTCTGCTTTTCAAGTAGTTTGGAGGGCATTCTTGTAGACACTCACCTTTGTGCAGGAAGTATCCCTCCGTACAATTTTGGCATTCTTCTCTCGAAGTTTTGCAACGTTGACAATTAGGAATAGTACAATTTCTGCAAATAAAGCTGTTTGTGTCAGTATCTAGATGAGGATATTCTCCCTCTGAACAAATTTTGCTGCAAAAGTGCTCAGGCTCGAGTTGATAACCAGGCTCACATTCTTCGCATCCAAATTTGTATGACTTAAAACAATATGGAAACGACACAGCTGAGGTATCGTTACTGAGACAAAAATCAGGATGAAAACAAGCAGAACATCCAGATTGGCAAGTGCCTTCACAAGTTCTCTCTGGGAGTTTCATAGAATATTGATTAGAGCAGGATATGCACAGCCCGTTAATATCTCTGTCAACGCATGGCATTCCTTTGCTTTCAGTCACTGTTGAGATCCCTCCTTTAACGATCAGAAGATCATAAATGAAAAAATGGCATGATTTAAGGCCCGAATGTGAGCCGAATTGGAGACTGATTTCGTCATCTGTATTTTTTATGAAATAGATATATGAAGACCCAACATGGAGAATAAACTCTTTGGTCTCACTATTATTGAATATTGAAAGTTTAAGATGTTCTCTAGCTTTGAACGAAGTATGGCTATTTTGTACATCATCCTGAACACGGAATTCAAAAGTTTTGCTTTTCATGAAATTATGAGATAGAGAGGCTGAAGCCCCTATTTCTGCCTTATTCATAAATAAAGCAAAGATGCCACACTCTTCCCAGAAAAGACTTAGGCTTTGATTCAAGAAGACAAATTTTAGATCAATAGTTAAAAGACTAAAGTTATTAAAGGGACCTAATACCATGGAATCTTTAGTTTTGAATGCAGTTTGTTTAGCTTGGGAAGCATTAAGTTCAGGAAGGAAGAGTGAATTAACAAGAATTTCATCAATTCCATAGTGCAGGCCTGTTGTAGTAGGGCTTACTACAAGCCCGCGTATTTTTCCCGTGAAAGACCCTTCAAGACTCCCTCCAATTAAGACGAATAACTGAGGATCATTCAAGTCCAAAATTTTAGATCCAAGTAACTCCACATCAAGCCTAAAAGAAATGTGGCGGTTGCTGCAGATTAAGTTGAATTTCATCCATCTCCCAAGATGATTCTTTTCCTGATAAAATTCAAGTGGATCCTCACTACCTTCTATCGTAAAATAAAATGACTCATTTTCGTGCTTGACAGTGGCCAGAAGTTCACCTGAGAATGTATATATCTGTAAAAAGGTGACATTTTTGTCAGAGGGCTCGGGATTGGCTAGTAACCATCCTGATACTACCATTGATTCATCACGCAGTACTGGTATAGCTATGAGATCAGCTTGGCGATCCTTATAGGATATTATATCATCAATATGGATTATTGTTTTGGAAGTAGCTGTCGTAAATGTCATTTTGGGTGATAAGCATATTACTTTTCCAGATACTTTGTCTTTGAAAGGGAAGCCCGATCCATGAGGGCACTCCAGTGTCCATGCCTCCTGGAATATCAAAAGGAAATATAGAAGATTTATGAAAACCATAATTTCCAAACCTCTGATAATTCAAATTAATTTTATTTCTCTCTTGTATCTTATAGTTAGATGTATTCTTCACAATGTTCCTTATTTTTCCCCCTCTGGAAGCATCAATAGAATGATCAAATGTCAACAATCGACGTCACACCTCTTTGGGATCTGACACACAAGGTACCTTCTTTCTCGTTTATCACATCTTGATAATCAGTAAGCTTATTTATGAAATGCTTCAAGCTTTGTGACAAAAAGACCTTATCAGAAGGACAATAGCATTATGTCCAAGGACTTTTCGATGAATATCAAAGCGGATTACTCTAGAGCTAAAGATCTAATGTTCATTACTTCTTATACAGATTAAGTATTGTCCAATCTTGAAATGTTATTTATTGTGAATGAAATAATTCAATATTGAATAATAATGATAACGAAGTGTTATATTAATTTTTCTAGTATCAAATTAGACTAATACATCACTCTTCTATAACTATTTCTTTGTTCTTCAATTCGACTATGGATTCCATTTCGTCGGAAGGGGAATCCATTTTACTTTTTCTTATTGCTTGTTTTTCCTTTAGTAGTTCTCTCAATTTGGCGATAACACAAACTAAAATAATAATAGCTGATCCTAGAATGCAAACTACTAAGAAATGACGAGAAGATTTCTCAGCAGGTGAACTTTCGAACTTAAATGAATTCACTGGAGCTTGTACCATTATGATCGAATTAATGTCCTGGAAAGTGAAGGAGAAGGATTCTGCCTTGTCTTTGTCAAGTGACAACCAAGATTCGTTTTTCCAAAGACGAACTTCAAAGCTATTAGTATCAAAGTTTGGCCTGAATGAAGCCTGACCAAACCATGACTGAGAGGAGTTATATAAAGTTGATAGTCCAATCATGTGAAATTCAGCTTCTCTTAAATTAAGAGATGGAGGGTTTTGTAAAACACAATGAACAACGTCAAAGGGATGGCGGTATAGAGAGGTATAGTTTATGTTAAACTCAAAAGATATATTGGCATTATTGTAGCTGAAGTCTATTAAATTTTCGTTGATTTTTTGATCATATTTTGAAACATTGCAAAAAAGATAAGTCCCTGCAAATTTTATTGTTTGATTTACAGGGACAAGAGATCTCTGTAAATTGCCGAAACATTGAATAATTGAGTTAAAGACTATCCTAATTGTCTGAAGAGAGTCTTTAACATGAACGAAGTGAAGGATAAAATCTTCAAGGATGGATAAAAAGTAAAAGGAGTCACTATAATGATGGCAAGCAAACGACAGAGTGCTTATGATTGAATACATTGTGTCCATTTGGATATCTGGGGTTTTGACTCCTTGAAAATATTTATGAAGTATTGAGAATATTTCAGGATCATTTTGATTTTCTTTGCATTTTCCACATCAAGGAGCAAGTCATTCAACTTATTGGGTGTAAACTGATGTTTTGACATGCCAGGCAACCTTTGATTGATCTTACATGGCTTTAAATAATCCTGGAAACAATCCATTTGTGGTGTTCCTAGTGAGATATTATCCTGGTCATCAATTAGCTTAATTCTTTGCTTTGGTACACATCTTAGACCTGTCTCTAGATGGAGGGTCGTCTCACCATAATATCCTTCAGGGCATCTCTCTAGACATTCACCGTTATGTTCAAATAGATATGGGGTGGATGAATCAAGAAAACTTTGCTTCATGCAATCAGGAACACATTCTTGGGTTTTGCTAATGAGGAGATATCCTTCAGGACAGTGTTTAACACAAACTGATGCTTCTCTGTCTAATAGGGGTAATGATAGAGGACATTCACATCTTTCACCGGAGATAATCCCATTGGAAATTTCAGGTGGACATACAAGACAACTTTTCGAGTCGCGTTTGCATATCAAACAGGAAGAATCACAAAATCCCGCTGTCATCATTGGGTGATCACACAATGACTCAGAGAAGCTTTGGGAATATAATTTATGCGAAGGATTTTCTTTAATCTCTGAGATGTTAGGACAAGGAGATACAGAATCAGACTTTTGAATTTTTATTCTTGTTTCTTCTAGTCCATTGGGGCCTATCATAATTAAGTAATGCCTATTAGGTGAAAAATAACTATCTCTTGGAGGCAACTCACGACCTTTCAAGCAAGTACCGTTGTAAAAGTAATATTCCTTCTGACACACCTCGCAGTTGAACTGAGATCTGCACTGATGGCATCCAATAGGGCAGGGAATGCAAAGATTTGAAGCATTATCAGGAAAATACCCTAGCGGGCATATCTTTTCGCATGAGCCAAAAGTAGTAAGAAAATAGTCATTTTCACAAGACAAGCATTTTTGATTGTTTAGGCATTCCTTCGCTGCAATCTTGACACTTAAATTCCTGCTTAAAGTTGATTTCTGCAATGGGATCGCCCTTTGCCTCTAACACTGTGAAATTATATCTCAAAAGATAGGGTATTTTAAGCCCGCAAGTTTTGCATTTATTTTCTAAAGGAACTAGATTGTAATAATTATCTTCAGTATTGCATGCCATACAGAGAAAGTCCCAGTTTTTGCACCTTCTATTTCCAATTTTACACTCCGTAAATGTTGATTGATAGGGAGCGATGCATTCCTTCACACAAATGCCATTTTGAATTACAAACTTACCTTCACATTCACTACACAGAAGAAAATCCGTAGAAGATGCATCCTCGTGACAATCTCGGCAATGTTCAGGGCATCGTGTTCACATTGACATCGATTTATTGTGGAATTTCTTGTAATATCCTTTTGGGCATCTATTGCAGATAATAGTGTGATTTTCCAATTTCACAGGGTCAAGACATTTCAGGCAGGCATCATCTTTAGGGATTGTACTAATTGGACAGGTACTATGGCATTCTCCTTCATATAAAAAGTAGTTATTCTTGCATTTGGAACATTCAAGATGTGTTCCCTTAATTAGTACGGTTTGGCAATTAGGAATGGTAGGGCAAGCAAGATCGTTGGCTAGAGTATATTTATCTTGGATGCAATTGTTAGGAACACAGAAATTATCGAAGAGAGTATATTCTACTGCTTTGCATTCAGAGCAGAAACTTGGAGATGAGCATGAAATACATCCTCTTGGGCAAGGTTGGCATTCTTGTGTTTCTTCGTCTTTATAAAAACTTGTTTCACACTCTTCAACACATATGTTTCCTTGTTTTACATGAGGTGATGGGCATTTTTCTACGCATTCCCCTTATAACGCAAGTACCCTTTAGTACACTTATCACATTCTGTAGCCACAGCTGGAAATGCGGCGATGCAATCTTCGCAATGAGGAATCCTACATTTCTGGCACTGAAATCTCTCCTCTAATATATTCAAGTAAGCGTATTCCCCTTTAGGGCAAAGATGTCTGCAGGAATGATCTTTGTGAAGTTGGTACCCATTCTCGCATTCCTTACAAGCCATAATACTAGTGTTGGAGCAGAAGGGAACAGCTGCCTTCGCAGGATAAATATTATCGAGACAAATGTTAGGGGAATAGCATGCTATACAAGATGCTGGACAAGAGAGTTTACACCTTCTTTCTGGTAGTTTCATTGAGTAGCCAACAGAACAAGAAATACAAAGTCCAAAAAGATCTCTGGAAAAACAAGGATCACGTGCTTGAGGATGTGTGGAGATTCCACCTTTGATAATCATAAAATCATAAACGAAGAAGTGACATGATTTGAGTTTTGAAAATGCTCCGAATTTCAAGCTTATTTTATCATACTTATTCTTGACAAAAGCTCTTTCATGAGCTTGATTGTAAATAATGAACTCTTTGGTCTCGCTGTTATTGAAGATAAAGAGTTCAATGTTTTGAAAATTTGGAACAGCAAAACGATTTTTTGCCGAATTGTTTCCTATATGAAGGTCAAAACTACCAGTCTCAAAAAACTTGTGTGATATTGTGAGAGTTGCGGCTTCAGTGTCTTTGCTTGTAAGGAGTGACATTAGTCCACAGTCCTCCCATAAAATATTCAAACTTTGGTTTAATAATCCGATTCTTAAATGGATAGATATCAGACTGAAGTTGTTAAATGGGCCTACAGCTAAAGATTCTTGGTTTCTGAAAACATATGGCTGGCTTTGATCCTCTTCCGGTTTTGTAAGGAAAAGATTATGATGTATAACCTCATCAATTCCATATTGAAGCATAGTTATATTAGGACTTATGACTAACCCTCTGATTTTTCCTGTAAATGTTCCTTGCATCCCACCACCAATTGAAATTAACAAATAAGTGTCATTTAAGCTTAATTTGTGATTGCTGACTACAATCTCATTTAATTTAAGAGAGATAACAACTTGAACCCAAGCAATACTGAATTTTACCCATCTGTTAGCTGTATTGATATAGTCTTTTGGTGATATATTAGCTGAGTTTTCAGCTTGTACATTTAAGACGAATACGTCGTCCTTTCTTGTAAGGGCAGCTATTGACTCTCCATTTGATGAAATCAACTGCACAATTGTCTCATTTGTTTCATGGTCGTCAGGATTTGTCCAGAGCCATCCTGAAAGAGTCATAGCGCCGTCAGACCTAGCAGGAATCACATACAGATCAGGATTGGCTGACTCATAGGACTTAATTTCATCAATATGAGATAAGATTGTTGTTTGAGAAGCTGTTATGTTCATTTTAGGAAGCAAACATATTTCTTCCCCTGAATTCTTATCTTTGAAAAGAACGCCGGTCCCTGGTTGACATGCTAGAGTCAGGATAATATTAAAAAAGAGGAAGAAATAACTGAATTTTGACTGTATCATCAGGTTTCAGGTCAGATAATTTTATGATTTTATTTATTAGGAATTAGTAATGAAAAGGCACAAAATACATCATTATCTGTATTCAAAACAAAAGCTAATATCGACTGTGAAGTTGTAGAAGGAGAAATTGGCTTCTTAAAAGTCAAATATAAAAGATGTTCAAAGAATTTAGATCTCATCTTTCCATCTCTGCTAAATTAGGATAATTTTAGAGTATTAGATGGCATATCTAAAGAAAAGAGTTTAAAACGGCTTCAATCTGAATACACTATAGAATATACTAAATGTTGACAAAAATTAGCTTTCTTCACAGGCAAATGACTCAGAAAAAATTATTTTATCACCCTGGGTCATAGTTACGGTCAGAATCCAGTCACTGAGTTTACTTCCAATTTCTCTAAAGTAAAGTATATCTGAAATCTTGAGCTCTTGCTTTTTTTCCTGCTTTGTTGGTGTACAGAAGCTTTCCTTGGATATTTGATGCTGATGAGCTGAAATAATCGTTGAAGCGCAATTCAACAATAAAGAATCCAAAGTACCGATTCTTCGTTATTGACATTGATTTCAGCAGTAAAGTATCTTTTTGTTCTTGTTTGAGATAAGTGTGATCGATCATCTCCGCTTTGTAATTTGATAGAAAAGTTAAGAATTCAAATGTTTTATAAGCAGGAAGTTCTTAAGATAAGACCAAAAATCGAATCCTGAGGTAAAGATCGTCTCATTGGCGATCAGACCTCCTGCAGAATTAGTGGCATACTCCAGAGTATCTGGAAGATATATACCCATAATATTAGAACAATGAATGCTTTTTATCACATAATGAATGAGTATTATCTAGTTAATATTAATCAAGAAAAACTTGTATTAAACATATCCAGATCCTAATCTACTTGAACTGAAGGCATACAGGCCATTTGTTATCTCTTTATAATTATTCTCTGGATTATCGTTAGGGATAAAACGCCCGTATCATCTCCCTGAGGGACCAAAATGATTTATTTCAACTTTTATATATTTCAATTCTGGGAATCTGTTGATTACCACGATAGAGACTACGTCTTTTTCAAATTACAATACTGAGATTCAAACTGATTAATTTACTATCATGCTAAACTTTAGCCTTAAGAGTTGAACTTATTTTATTAGAAGCTTTGAGGCTTTCCCAAAGTTACCTTTGACACTGATAAAATATGAAACATTTATACGAGAGTAGCGCAACTGATAAGTTAAATAATCGAGAAAATGTCTTTTGTACACATCTAATAAAAGAACAAACTTGTTATCAGCAAACTGGAATTCAATTACAAACAATATTTCTGAGTATACTTTCAATTTCTTGTCTATAAGGAGATGAGCTATCAATTAAAACCCGAACATTGCGAATTCTTAGAAAAGTTCATACAAATGATTTTATTTAGTATCTTCTCTTGTACAAGATCTTCTTCATACTGTCAACAGCCTTTTCTCCTTGTGGTCTTAGAATTCTTCTAGTTCTCCTCTTATCTTCTGACTTCTTCTCCACCGATGTGATTGACATCTCCTCCGACTCATCGTCACCATATCTCTTATTTTCCTTGATTTCTTCGAACTCAGGTTTGCCCTTAAACAACTGCTCAATTTTATTTACTCTGTTTCCTTTTATGTAATCAGACCTAGAATTTTCAACAGAAGGCTCAGTGCTGAATTTTAGAAGTTGTCTCTTGTTCGTGCGTCCAAATATCTGAGCTAGCATATCATCCAGGAGTTTTGACTTTAAAAATGTTCTGAGAGTCTCGCTGGAGTTGGCGAAAGCCTGAGATAAAGTGATCTTATACAAGATAAACTGTCCGAGTATGAATAAGAAGGGAGTTACAAGAGTATCCTGCAGGATCATGTGCACAAAGTCAATTTTCCAGTTGTGGTTTGGAGTGGGTTTGTTCCCCACGTTTACTGTAAAAGCTCCTGCTATAAGGCCAACTAAGGTGAGAAATAGGAGCAAATGCTTCATAAACAGCTTTATTGTATTGCTGGAATTTGGTGTTATTATTGCATTGCTGGTCTCCACTGGCTCAGGATTTTTCAAGCTTTTCCTCAGGGAGAATCTAGCTATGGCCATCCCTGGGATAAAGGTGATGTAGGGGAAAAATGGAAGGGCAGGATTGATATTGAAAAATGACTAAAGTATTAGAAAATAGATAAGCGGAATAGTACTTTTGGATCTTCTCTATCATCGAAAATTGAAGAGATTAGCAGTATGAGTAAGATCCTGAGATAGTATATGATCCCTTTCATGAGCTTGTTGATCTCCTTGTGGTGGATCAGATAAACGCTAAGGAAAGGATGGCAAATCTAGAAAGTTAGAGGAAGGATGCTAATCATACCACAAACATAATGCCAAATACCTTGAGACTATCTCCTGTAAATTCTCTCTTGAAATCCTCAAATATGCAGAAATTTTCCAGTCTTGGGAACAAGAGCAGAACAATCGAGGAAATGAACAAATTTAGCGAGAAGCCAAAAATAACCCAGAACACAAAGGAATGTGCAGCTCTCCAAGGCACCGTCCACTCGAAGTCGAGACCTGAAAACCTGTCAAAATCAAATAAAAGCTTAGCTAATTGTGCTTTATACTCAAAATCGTTAATATTTGCACAGACACAAGCCCTTGTCTCATTCCTAACGCATCCACCCCTACATACATATCCATCAGGAATAAGGTAACTCAAAGCAAACTTATCCAGAGAATTTACCCCTGTGTAGGCATTGACAATACTCAAGCCCAGCACATCCTTAATTGTGAGCAAGGTCTTGTCGCAGGCTAATAAACTTTCTCTAAATGCATAGAATACAATATCATACGTGTCATTGTATCCACAGATCTCTGGAGGAGTGATTAGTGGGGTTATTTCAACCACTGGAGCATCACTGGAAGTCTTGTTTATTCCATTTCCGAACTCACAAAGTGTTACTTTCTGCACAGAAAAATCAAAAGTATTCATCAAGAAGAAAGATCTCTGTTCGTTAGGAAGCGTAAAGTCCAAAAACGCCTTCGAAATTGCTTCAAAATATCCTATAAGACTATTCGAGAAACTATTAGTGACGTCAAGTCTATAACTGCAGCCATTCTCAAGGAAAAATCTCATGAAATTATCAATAATCGAGAGCATTAGCTTGGCTTCAGACATGGATAGTTTTGTCGTGGGTTTATCAATGGCAAGTTGATTTTTAAGTAAATTTTGAAGCATTGTCATTGATTCATTGTTATTGAACTCAGGATTCGATAGATCGGACACCAACTGGATAGCTATTCTTCGGTATTCTGAAGTTCCGAGGCTGGCATAATTGCTGGAAAATATGTTTATGAGAGTCTTCTTGAGTTGGATGATCTCGTTAAGGTCACTTCTAGCGTAGTAGCAGTTAATTGTCCAGTCGGGATCACATACACATTCCTGATTTACACATTTTCCATGTCCAGAGCAGGTTGGGCAGCCCATGGAAGCGGCCTGTATGATACCTAATTCGAGGTTGGAGAACTCTTTTCCAACTATTATACAAGCCTGAATTGCATGAAGGCTACTTGGCGCTGAGGGGAGAATGTCAAGTATGAGCCTGATAGTGTCCAAGGAAGTCGAAACATCAATAGGAAAGATTTGAATGGGAAGTGAGACTTCAGATCTTATATCCAGAGCATCAAAGATTTTGGCTTTTAGATAGGCATTTGGATTTGTTGGATATGCTGAAAGGAATGTATCAAGTGTGCTGGTAGTATTTTTTATTGAGATCTCGAAAAAGGTATCTGGGTCCTCACTGTAAGACATAGCGAATTGATAGCTTAGAGGAAGATCTTCATCAATCCAAAGAGAACAAGTGAGAACAAAGATCGTACTCATCGAGAAGCCTACTGTGGAGGAAACCGTAAATGTCCCTCCTCGAGGAGGTTGATTATACGGGAGCTGGAAAACCCCGTATCCTCTGTTTATGGAATTATGTACCTGGAGATCTGAGATAAATAAATGGAATGGGTTGGCCTCGTAGCTAGGATAGACTTTAAGTCTATTCTGAAAGGAGTACATCTTGAAGGGTGGGAAGGTCCCCCAGTCAAATTTATGCAAATTGAAATCAAGTCCGTCCTTCAACAGAGTGGCTTCCAGGATAATTTCGTCACTAGGAGAAAAATAATCCTTGCAGTTCAGGCAAGAGATACTTATATTGAAAGGTGTGCTTCCTGTGATTGTTATATTGGCAGTATCTATTGTATAAAATGCACCAGAATAGACTTCAAGGGTGATTGTGTAGAAGTCCTGAGACGTTAGGTATGATTTAGGGACTACAAGCTGATTAGAGGAGCTCAACAGTCCATAGATCCCTTGAGGATCTGGGCAGGAAATCCACTTAAATTGACTAGGAGTCATACATTTCCACTTGTAGTAAGGCATAAAAGCACAAGAACTTGAATATGAAGCAGCAAGTACCATGTCCAGTCCTGCAGGATGGTTCCTATTGCCTCCTACAATGTATGCTCCAGCTGTAATACTATTGGTAGTTATCTGCAAGATTATATTAAAACTTCCTGATGTATAATCATAAAGTGTGAGCTCGTATGTGTATGTTGTCTGGGGTTGTAGCCTACAATAAGGAATAAGCAGACTGGTATTTGATCCGGTGGTGATAAACTGATTGATGTCTAAAGTCGGCCCTCCTGTCTGCGTCCACTGGGCAGTTGTTATCTTTGAGAGGCATTCAATATGTTTAATTTCCAAGACATTTGATACGTCCATTGTAATACTAGATAAAGTTAGACCTCCTGGAGTAATGTCATTTCCCAGCTCATCATATATCGTGATAGTAGGTTGAATTAATAAACAATCTCCTGTTGATATATCTACACACTTTCCAACTGGACATTTGTGGCAAAATCCATAAGAATCATCAAAGGTCTGACATCCTCCTTGTGCGGGAATTGCTTGGATAAAGGTAGAAGAGGCAGCTTCCGCTACAACTTCCACTGGAGAATATACCTCAAATTCGGGTAGATAGTTAATATTGTCATTAGTAGTGAGCACACAATCCACAATTTCCATATCAAAAGCTGTTGTTTCCCTAGTGTAGACCTGCAAGTACCTGAAGTCAGTGGTGTTAAACAAGAATCGAGACTCTGTTGTATAATATCCTTGGGTATTCATAGCCACATAAGGAGTGACATCGGTCTTGGCTAGATCCAAATAAATGTGTAAAATTCCGTTGTAAGTAAACTGTATTCTGCACATTAGACTACTATCCGGGTTGGTGTTCCTAAGGCCAATAAGTCTAGAGGCAACAATAGTATAATAATCTTGCAAAGAATATGGTAATTTCCCATCCCAAGGATCTCCAAACTCTATTGAATCCAGGTTTGCTACTCTAATTCCATTGTTAGTGGTGTGACTACAAGCAGTCGCAGACACAAAGAATCCACTTACTCGACAGTCGCTAGGAAGGGCTGTAAAGAGCCATCCGCCAGGTCTGGTACTCCAGACCTGTAGGTTGGAGGTTGTAGGACTATTATATCCTAATGAAGCAGTGAATCCTGTCGCCTGATTGGTACTAAAAGGATTTAGTTTTCTAAACCTACTTGCAATAAGTGCTCCTGAGATTGTTGTAGTTCCAAGAAAATTGGAAAAGTACATGTAGGGGATATGACGGGTCACAAAGTAGGTCATTCCATTGGTAAGATCGGCATTTTGGAGGGTTATTGGATCCTGTTGTCCGGTTGGATAATCAACAGCTGCGCCTTGGAGGTATTGCATCGCACATTGGACAACAGAGCTTCCTGAAAATTTGTATTGCTTGCATGGATTAACACAGTAATTCTTGCTTTGGTAAGTGCCTGGCGGACAAGAATTCACACACTTCAGGGTCGTTTTGTCGAAGAACAATGATCCTGGACACAAGTGATACTCCAAAAGATGTGTATTTTGACCAGAATGAGCAAGGGCGAGCTGGGTGGGGTCTGTAACCAAAGCATCATTTCTTTGGAAAGCTCCTGTACTTGCATAAACAATATGAATTACAACGAAATAATCAGCTGTTTGAGTTGGGGTAAGAACTGCTGAAGCAACTCCTGAAGAAGGCTCAGTTACGAAGGACTCTCCATTGATATAGCTCTCGACTGGGAGAGTTGTGGGAACGGTGAAAGTAATCTTGTTCCCATTGGTTCCTGGCTTATAGTAGGCAATTATGTAGTACCAGTTTCCTGCATAAACTGAAACTGAGTCGATTGCACTAGTGAGTCCAGTTGAGAAGATGTCATATGGAAGAGGTTTACTTAAAAACTGGGCATAGTGGAAGTTTATATTGGAAGTTCCAAAGTCAGAAGAGAGGACTCTGATCACAAAGAGTGATAGTGGGTTATTCCCTGATGCAGAAGCTGTAATCGATAAAGAGGTACTTGTAATTGACTTAATAACAATTCTTGTTGTAAATCTTCTGGGTAAGAGTCCTGGAAGATCGCCATATGCTCCACCCTCAAAGGCAATCGCATAGAATAAAGAGTTTGCAGGATGTGCTTGGCCTATATAAAACAAATTAGCTGTTATTGATTGGCCAGCTGGAGATTGAAAATTTCTCATAAAGTAAAGCTGGTCAAGATATGGGATATTAATTGAACCAAGCTCGCTTTGGGTCTTGTGAGTCTCATATGCGTAATTTGTGCATCCTTTCCCAAAGCTTGTAAGCCCTCCAGTACACATGAAGCAGGCCTCCTGGTTACATGAAACACAATTTGAGTCAAAACTATTGCATGCTTGCACACTAGGGACCGTTGGAGTTGTTACGTGCATGATATCCTCGACAAGAGAATTTACATCGACTGGAACGCTTGTTGCAAAGAAGGCGTTAGTGTTAGCATCCAGGCATTCTATTAACTCAATGCTTTTTATCTCCAAGGAGACACCATATACTTGAATTAGGGAGTATCTCCCTTGAGAAAACCTGAGCTGACTATCACTAACAAAGACAGCATCAGCATCCTCGAATATTGAATTACTAATCCCGATCATCTTTCCATCAACATAGAAATTTCCCTTTCCTCGATGGACAACCCTAAGGCTGCAGAGCACCGGACCTGCTACCTTGATGCTGACTAGATTTGTCACCAATATAGACCCATAATAACTATTCACATTTCCGAATGTCGTTTGAAATTGTGTAAAATGGGTAATCCTTGCTGTTTTGAAGTCTGCATTGCCGGAGAACGGCAAGGAAGTGCCCAAGTATGGGCCTTTGACTGCCTGTCCTGGAGGAAATGTTGTCACAGTGTATCCATCTGCGAGACCCCTCCAGAGGTATATTTTATTTGAATGTGTAGCTGACCATAAAAAATTTGCCGTTGTTCCGTCTCCGTGTGTAGGGTTGACTAGGTTTAGCCGTATCGCTCTACTTACTGCGGCTGAGAAGGTGCCTGCTGTGTTGTCATAGTAGGGTAGATAGTTCTGAAAATTTAACTTATCGTGTGTTCTGAAGATAAAATAGATGAAGTCTGGGTCAAAACTGCCATCCACTACTATTGAATTCCCGGCAGCTGTGGGAGCAGTTACGGCAGTTCCAGAAATGGTAAAGGAACTGTAAACAGGCTGGGTAATGCAGAGGATGATGGCTAAGACTTTAAATAAGAGATTCACTCTCATTGAAAATAAATTTTATTTTGTCTATTGTTAGAAGAAAAATGATTATAGAAGAGGTGAGGATAAGTGTTGAAACCAACATTCGTATGCTAGAATCCAGGCAAAGCCTTCATAACAATATTAATAACTCTAATTTAAAATTGTCTTTGTAACCTTTATGCCTGCCTCGATGAATTCCAGCATTATCCTAATTCATATGAAACCTCAATATTCTTAACTAGACAGATAATGTGTCTCTACATACTAATAAATCAAGAAGGTTAGGAAATTGATTTGTTAATAACTCAATTTAAAAGCCAAAGTTCAATCGGCAAATTAAATAGCCTTCATAATATTTCTTAAGAAATGAGTTATGAATGATGAGAATAACTGGCACTCAGCTAATTAGCAAGAATAAGTAGTACAAAAAAAAAATTCCAATATTGACATACTAAGGATACTAAAGTTTTTCATAATACTAAAAGAACAATTACTCTTCATCTTCTAAAATACTATGCCTAAGTTCACTCGAATCTCTGATCTTCTCAGAGCAAAGCGAACATATATTATATATTCTCAGAAGGGTCATGATCATATAACAGCTTATTCCAACACAAAAGAAAAGCCAAGCTAAATAGTTATCCATGTGAGGGTCAATATTTGCCACAGCAAATGCCACAAGCATCGTCTTTACAAGCAACTGTAGCACATGAAGGGCCAATCTCACGTTATTTCCAATGTTTGATAGTGTCATGTACTGGGCTCCTGGTATTCTGAATTTCACAACCTTAATATAGAATGACAGGAAGATAAAGACATACATTCCTGCAGTTATACTGGTCAAGGAATTCCATTCAATGAGATAGAAGATCTTGGGTCTCTTGCAGTACAGATATATACTAACCAAGAGTCCTATTCCAAAATTTACAGCAAAGAAAATCCATCCCATGGGCAAAACATATGCAAAGAGAACAGTAATCAAAGCCTTGGAGAATAAGTCTGCTAATGTAAAAAAGAATTGGAAGAAGGGCTTTGTGTCCACAACAGAAAGATTGTTGTTCTTCATCATGACGTCAAGAGCAACATTATGAATAAAAGTATAGCTAATTACACATATACTCACAACGGCTGAGTTTATAATAGCAAGGTTATACGTCTGTGTTGAAAGGAGGAAGAACAAGGATGTGAAAGTCGAAGGAATAGCCTCGAAGATGACCTCCATTAGTTTATTTGAATCAGGTCTAAGAAGTTGTTGTGAAATATTTCCAGACTTCCAAGTGTAGTAATTTTCAGCCACGAGGTCCAGTTGAAGCCAAGGGAACCAGTGCCTTTTCCAGGTAAATTTCCATTTGTCAGATTCGGGTATCTCCTCGAAGAGCTTTTGTTTTAGTGTCGCATAAGTTGCAATTGGAAAGTCCTTAATGTATCTTACATTGGACATCCTTGGGAGCTCTCCCCCTTGCTCCAAGGTATTATATCTATATCTCCTTACGTCGAAGTTGATTCTCATGCAAACTGATAACAAAATAAAGAAAAGTTGGCTCAGGCAAAACTCCCAGTGTCCAGTTTTCCAATATTGGATAACTGCTTTGAAGTCTGTGAAAACATCATACAGGGCAAATATACTCAGGAAGAGGGTCTTGTACCATCTCCAATCATATACAAAATATATTTTTCTTAGTTTTACATGAATCTCTCCTATCTCTGGCTTCATTAGGTCCTTTACTTTCTCCCCGTTAGGATATACAAATTTCACACATCTAAGACTTATGTGTACCTGTTCCCGGAACTTAGTTTGAATTCTTGGAAATTATCAGCCTTGATGAGAATTTCCTCTCTGTTTAGACCTCGGCCCTGCAAGAATCGCTTAGTTAGAACAACTTCACAAGTGTTAGGAGCGTCTCCCTTTATGGCGGAAAGTCCTCGATCAAAATTTTTTAGTGATTCATCGAGGCTGATGTTTCTTTTTTAGGAATTAATTAGTGCAAAATTAGGGGTTAAATTGTTAAGAGTATTGGGAAATACTGATAAATATGAATATGTATAATATTGAGGTACGAATGGTTTAGAGAACAAAAAATAAGCTAAGCTATACATTGGAGAAGTAGTCAGAGAAGGAACGGATTAATTGAGTGAAGCACAATGGTTTCTTAAGATAATCATCAGCCTTGATATGGCCCTTCGTAGACATATATCTTTCTTTCATTTCCACACTATCATTATCTGTCAGGACCAGCAAGAAGCATGGTTTGATATTCTCTTTTCTTTCGAACTCTCTAATATTTCTAGCGATCTCATAAGCATCAGCACTCTTCATATCAATATCTAATATTACTATATCGATTGGCTTCCCTTGGAGGGCTTCCCTTTCATAATAGTTTGCTGCCTCATTTCCATCTGACTCGGTCTTTATGTCATTAACTTTAAGGGTCTTTAAGTGGGTGCTTATAATAGAGGCATCGAGCCTCTGGGCATTGATAACTAATGCTCTTAAGTTCATTGCTTGTGTGATTGTCTGGATTTCTTCAAAGGTCCTGAAAGTTTTGGTGTTGCGCATGCAGAGAGTTGTTGGGAGGCAAATTATGAAGGTTGAGCCCTTCCCTGGCTTGCTATATGCTCTTATGTCTCCATTCATTTTTCTGACGAGCTCTTGAGTGATATAGAGCCCCAATCCAGACCCTATTTTTCGCTTGGAAGGGAGCTGAGAAAATCTTTTAAAGATTTTCTTCATCTGCTCAGGAGAGATTCCAGAACCAGTGTCTGAAATCGTGATCTTGAGAACTCCTTTCTCGTGGTATCTTGGGGCTTGCTGTCTAGGATTAACCTTTTTGTTAGTCAAGTCAAGGATTGAAAAGCTGCTGCTGAGGGATTTCTTCTTTGTGATCATGTATAAGGAAGATTCTTTCTCGAAGACAGCTTCTTCGTCTTCGTTGTAAGGTAACGGGAAGAAACAGTCATCATCGACTTTGTTTTTATCGTCTATCCAGTTAACTGAGATTCTGATGAGTCCTTTTTCTGTGAATTTCACACTATTTCCGACGAGATTAAGGATGATCTGTGCTATACGGTGTTCATCAATGTTGGCGACGTGGGGAATGGACTGAGAAATAGCACAATGACCTTGGAGGTTCTTTGATCTAATGAGTTCGGAAGTAATGCTCCAAATATTCTCGAAAGCCTCCAAGACACTGGTGGGCTTAGGGTCAACTTCTAATTCCCCGGACTCAATTTTCTCAGTGTCAAGAATATTATTGACCAAGTGAAGAAGGAGGTCTCCGCAGAGCCTGCCTGTTTTGAGGAGACCTTCGAGTTGACTAGGAAGAGAATTGAGAAGAGCAAGGTCCAGGACTCCCAGTAGACTGTTGAGTGGAGTTCTGAGCTCATGAGAAACGCTGAGGAAGAAATTTTTTTGTGTGTCCAATTCATTTTGCTTTTGGGTGGAGAACTGGGAAATGGCACATCTTAGGAAGTTGTTCATAAGAAGAAGAGAAATCATGATGAGGGTCATGACGATGGTGCATTCGAGAAGGAAGTCAGTGACAACTTCATTGAGTGGCTTCATTATGAGATGTTCTTGAAGAGGATCTAGAAGGAAAAATCTCTGGAGAAGCAGCTGAAGAAGTGTTGTAAGCATTATGTGAGAACTCTTGCCTGTAAATACAGCGATATAGACCGGTGCCAATACGGAGCATGTCCAACTGCGCATTATGCTTTTCTTTTCTAGAATGAATAAGATAAGAGGAAAGGCTGCCGAATAAAAAGTGAAGAAGAGATCGAAGTACTTCTTCCTGTCCCGACAGAGAATGCAGAAGAGCCATAGAAGGCTGAGAATACCTAGCATCTGTACCAATGCAGAAATAGAAAGGGTCCAGAGGAAGGTCAGACCTGAGAGCACGGATAAGAGAGAGAACTTGATAATAAAGCTCTTGTTTCTGTTCCAATCAATGTGTGTCTGGATCTTGGTAGACTCAGACATCTTTTTTGGCATCGACAGATGATCTAACATCTGAGGTTGTGTTGTTGTCGCTTGTCTAAACAATTATAAATTATTAAATTTATCTGGCACAATAGAAATTTAGAACCAATTTCTCCCTATATCGGTGTGAACCTCTCTCACTCCGTTTCCCGTTTCAAAAAAAATTGCCTTAACTCGCTGACTCCCAGCAGTGGCTTCAAGTGGGCGTCCAAAGATCGACCTCATCTTCCCTTATTGCATTTCCATAGTAAATGACTTTCATCAAACTGAACGAGTAAGTATTCAGGACTGTCTTTGAGTGATCGGCTTTAGTTTATGAGACACTTTATATTTTGAATTTGAACATATTTATTAACGCATTAATTTTGTATTCGAAAATAAAGATTACAACAGGATCCCCATCAATCGGTCATGAACTTTTTCTCCATGTTTTGACCCCTGAGTCTTGCCTGTTTAAGGATTTGACTTAACTAAGATAAACCAAAAATAATAAATTGTGCCATGCAATTAGTTTACAGCTAAGGTTCTATATGTGTTTTATCTTTGGAAAGAATGCAATATTTACTTTGGTGATCCTTACTCAGTAAACTATTCCGACTAAACGAGTTATGTAATTTTGTATCGAGACTTTATAAATTGTGATCCTAGTTTAGGCAAATAATCAGAGATTGAAATAACTTGGACTGAAGGAAACCTTAAGATTTCAATGTCTTGAAATAGTTTAAAAGAAATTTTATTGGGAACAATTTTTAAGGTAAAGAAGACTAAGTATGTGAAAAGATACAATAGAGATTATGCCAGTCTGAACAAGACTCTGCCTTCATCAGATTTAGCAGCAAAATTGCAAAGTGAAGCCTTTTTTGTTAAGGCGTTAGAGCTGCTTAATACAAAGAGTGAATCATTGGGTCGATATAATTAAATTTAAATTGTCGACGAACTGTCCCTTCAGCCCAACCGTTTTCGATGCCGTCTTTACTCTCTAAATTCTACACTAATATTGACCAATCTGAAACAAATAACAGACTGATGATTTACCGTCTCAAGAGCTTTCGCATAATCTATGCCTTCATGGTGTTTACTTCATTTTTCAGCCTTTGCATTGACTATAACCTGAATTTGATCATCAATCTCATATACTTTTCCCTATTGCTCATCCTGCACTATTTTCTAGCTGTTTCACATAACAACATTTTCAACACTGTGTATGTTTTGAGTAACATCCCTTATAGTATATTATTGGTTTCCTTTGCTAACCAAAAGCAAATCATTCTTCCATTCCTCAGTACTATTACTTCTCCCGTTTATTGTGCTCTATTCACAGGAAGTACTAAGCTTATTATCTTCAATGTGGCCATGCAGACTTATATTCTAAATTCTCTTTATAGTGAACTCCTGTTCAACCATCTCCTCACTAGCTCTGTGGCTCAGATCATCAATGAATTACTTACTATGGCTGTTGTCACCTTGACATTTGGTGCGATTCTGTTGATCGTCATGAATACGTTCCTAAAAAAAGCCCATGAAGACTACTCAGAACTAAAAAAGCGAGAACTCGAGACCCAGCAACAATTCTTCTTGAGCATCTCCCATGAATTAAGAAACCTACTTAACAGCCTTCTAGGTAGTCTCCAACTAGCCTTATTAGAAGAACTTCCAATCGCAGTGAGAAATATTTTAAACACAGGACAGGTCTGTGGAGAACTACTTCTCCACCTTATCAACAACATCTTGGACAAAGGAAAAGTTGAAATGGGTGAGCTTGAAATAGATCCCAAACCTCACTCAGCTATTGAGACAATTGAAAAAGTCTGGAAGATTTGTTCTGAGCTGATCCGAAAAAAGGATATCCAGGGTCAATTGATTATCGAAAAAAACATGCCCTATATGATAAACATAGATGAGCATAGATTTGCCCAGATTCTGTTGAATCTGGTAGGGAATGCAGTCAAATTTACTGAGAAAGGTCTAGTTACACTTGCTGTCAGCTGGATTGAAAATAAAGAAAAAGTTGATGAAGAGTGCTTTGCCCCTTATCTAATTCCAGAACAGAACTACTCTGAAAACAATATAAAGAGCCCAACTCAGTACTTAACTAATGTAAACTCACCTTGTGTATCAAATCCCAATAAATTATCACCCAACTCTCCGAGTATAAATAGTGAAAGATTTGGAGGAATATTAAGGCTGGCTATAAGTGACACAGGATGTGGGATCTCCTTAGAAGATCAGAAGAAGCTATTCCAAAGATTCACTCAATTTTCTGAGGATCAATCAAAAAGAAAGATTGGAACAGGTTTAGGTCTTTTTATTACAAAAGGACTAGTCAATAAGATGCAAGGAGATATAAGAGTGCAAAGCACTCCAGGAAGAGGAACAACCTTCATAGTTTGTATCCCTATGGTAACCTGCCAACCCAGTCCTCAAATTGCTTCTGGAGTACGAAGCTTTAGCTTTATTAATAGTATCAAGACTATTAGAGCATTAATAGTGGATGATTCCAGGTTCGATTGCTCTGTATTTTCCGAGTTTCTCAAGAAAATGAAAATCCTGGATCAAGAAATCGTAGGGGATGGTCCAAGTGCTCTTAAGGCTTATGAAGATTCTATCAATGAAGGAAATCCTTTTGATATAATGATCATAGATGTCGAAATTCCAGGAATGACTGGAATTGAATTAGCTGAAGCTGTGAGATCTCTTGAATTCAGGAAAAATTCTAACTCCTGTATAATTATTCTTGTGAGTGACGATGTTCCTAAAAGTGAAGTGAAAAAGTGTCTGGATCCAAGTGGAAAGATTAGGGCTTCTGAGTTCTTGACGAAGCCTCCTAGCTATGATGCCATGAGAAAAGTGATCATTAAGAAGTTCTATCCTCTAAAAACTCAATATGCTTAATTCTTATAAAGATTTATGGTATAATTATTTGTAAACTTTCTAATTTGCTTGGATACTTATATAGTTTCTTGTCTGCTCTAACTTGAAGACTGTCACGCTAAAATCAAATCGGCTCCTCATTTGTTAGAATTCCATATAAATATTTCTAAAAAGGCCACCTAATTTTAAAGCAATTCTACACTTTTATCTGACAAGAAGTTCTTACATTAGAGCTCCTTTCTTAGTTTAGTTATAATCACCATAAGAAAACTGGTAACATATACATCTAGAACAATGAAAACTTACAATCAACCATAAAAGTTTTGTAATGGATCTAGTCTAGCACGTGGTCTTTTCGAGAGCTGGATTATCCCATATGAGTCTCAAATTGAAAAATTCTCAAAAAATCTCGAACAAAAGCTATGCCAATTGTGAGAATTAATGTATTTAGTCTCAGGAGTGAAAAAGTATGTCCATCTCCTAGCTATTCCATTTAGGATTATTACCCGGTTATTTCACCTAAACTTCTTTGCAGGCTTGAGTGCTATACCTATGAATTAGTAAATTAAGACTCAATGCGCTTAAATCAGAACTTCGGGGTTCTAGTCCCCAATATCTTAAATGAAATGTATTAGGCCAAAATTTATTCGAGTACGGATGTCCACCTCAGAAATTAAACAACTAGGAGGAGTAATGCCTAATAAGGTTCTTCTCTCATCAGACACCACCAGAAGCCTGGGGAAATCACCCCCTTGTTTAAAAGGTTGTCCATGAAGTTAGTTCTAATATTTGATCACTAAGTGCATATATTTAATTAAAATTAAACTGCCGACGGATTGTGCCTTCACCCTAAACTATCCACAATGAAGACTTTCTTCTCTAAATTCTACACTAATATTGAGCAAGCTGGAATCGACAATAGGCTCTTGGTTTATCGCTTGAAGAGCTTTCGCATAATCTATACCTTTATGATGATAACTTCTGTAGGAAGCCTTTTCATAGAATATTCATGGAATATGATATTCAATCTCCTCTATTTTATCACATTGCTATGCCTTCACAGTTCCTTAGCAGTTTCTCACAATCGCATTTTCAACATTATCTATGTTCTCAGTAATATCCCATATAGCCTGATGGTGAAATATTATGACCCTGGCCAGATTATCTTTCCTTTCCTAAGCACTCTTATTGCTCCAATGTATTGTGCATTATTCACTGGGAGTACCAAACTGATCATCTTCAGTGGAATCCAACAGATTTATATCCTAAATTCCCTTTATAAAAATGTACTCTATGATCTGATTCTAACTAGTTCTGTAGTACATGTGACTGAGGAATTGGTGATCAAGGCCGTGGTATCCATTCAATTTGGTGTCGTTTTGCTTTGCGTTATGAATCAGTACCTAAACAGACTCCATAACGATTATTCCCAGTTGAAGAGAAAAGAACTAGAGATCCAACAGCAATTCTTCCTAAGCATATCTCACGAATTAAGAAATCCACTCAATGGGCTTCTTGGAACCCTCCAACTCGCCTTATTAGAAGAACTTCCAGTTGCAGTGAGAAATTTTCTAAATACAGGAAAGGTCTGTGGGGACCTACTTCTCCACCTTATCAACAACATCTTGGACAAAGGAAAAGTAGAAATGAGTGAGCTTGAAATAGATCCCAAACCTCACTCTGCTATTGAAACAATAGAAAAAGTATGGAAAATTTGTTCAGAGCTGATTCGAAAAAAGAATATTAAGGGTCAGCTGATCATTGAGAAAAACATGCCCTATATTATAAACATAGATGAGCATAGATTTGCCCAGATTCTGTTAAATTTGGTAGGCAATGCTGTTAAATTTACTGAGAAAGGCCTAATTACTCTTGTTGCGAGCTGGATTGACAATAAAGAAAGAGTAGATGATCAATGCTTTACTCCTTATCTTCGTCCAGATCTGAACAAATCTGAAATAACCATAGAAAATCCAATCAAGAATAGGTCTCGTCTAACCTCTCTTGGTTTAGATGATTTCTCACGATCATCATTAAATTCATCTATTATACAAAGAGAGAAATTTAATGGAGTTTTACGATTAGCTATAAGTGACACAGGATGTGGGATCTCCTTAGAAGATCAGAAGAAGCTATTCCAAAGATTCACTCAATTTTCTGAGGATCAATCAAAAAGAAAGATTGGAACAGGTTTAGGTCTTTTTATTATAAAAGGACTAGTCAATAAGATGCAAGGAGATATCAGAGTGCAAAGCACTCCAGGAAGAGGAACAACATTCATTGTTTGTATCCCTATGGTAATCTGTCAAGCTAGTCCTCAAATTTCTCCTGCTGGAAGAAGTCTCAGCTTTTTAAACAGTATCAAGGCCATCAGAGCATTAATAGTGGACGATTCCAGGTTTGATTCCTCAGTATTTTCTGAATTTCTCAAGAAGATGAAGATACCAGAGATTGAAATCTTTGATGATGGCCCCACTGCTCTTAAAGCTTATGAAGACTCTATCAATGAAGGAGGTGCTTTTGATATCATGATCATAGATGTTGAACTTCCAGGAATGGATGGAATTCAAATAGCTGAAGCTGTGAGATATCTAGAGTTCAAGAAGAATTCTAACTCCTGTATAATCATTCTTGTGAGTGGTTCTGACATTCCCAAAAATGAGGTGAAAAGGTGTCTATATCCAAGTGGCAAGATTAGAGCCTCTGAATTTTTGAAGAAGCCTGCTAGCTATGATGATCTAAAAAGAATAATTCTTAAGAAATTCTATTCTCTAAGATCTCAATTTATTTAAGCCTGATTGAATTCATTCCAAGACTTATCTATATCATTCTTAATTTAAATCCTATTACATTACACCTAATGATTTCTTATCATTCACCTTCAGCATCAGTCATCTTATTAAACTAAAATGACACACTATCAGCCAGATTTTATGAATATATCTGAACTAAATCCCTGTTGGTTCTAATGTATTATAAAGTTGCTTCAACAAGGTAATGTATTAAGTTCCATTGAAAATTATTAAAGTTAATAGGAAGGAAATCATCCATGAATTCAACAAGGATGTTCTATAATTGACTTGAGGGATAAGACCTTGTTGGGATTTAGACTAATTCTATGATCGAGGCCTTAAGGCAAAAGAGCTCATTTATACATAAATTTAATAGGAAGATTTAGATTGTTCTCATATCAAGAGAAATTAGTATTTGCATTAAGATTTTTCCAATTCAATTTATCCTAGTCAAATTATTTAGAAAATATTCATTTAGTAGTTATGCTAATCTTGGTTGCATTCCAGAAAATCATGCAAGTTTAAGATCATCTGACATGTAGAACCCACCATAAGATCGCGTTTATTAATTCTAGTACCCAACATTATGGTTCACCAATTTAAATGTATAGAGGTCTCACCTTCTGAAAGAGCTCTGATCTAAATATGAGACTGATCTATTATAAAGAACTTCTCATATCCAGCTTCATGGAAAACTCAGTTATCTGGCTGCCTTTTTGCAACTCCTGGGGATACATTTTATACAAAAGCTTAATTATTAGGTCTGTATCATTAAAATTAATTTGTCGACGAATTACCTCTTCTGCAGATAACCATTGTCAATGCCAACATTTTTCTCCAGATTCTACAAGTATCTAGACCAGGCAGGGCTGGACAATAGGCTCCTGGTTTATCGCCTGAAGAGCTTTCGCATCATATACACAATTATGGTGATAACTACTACCATAGGCCTTTTTGTGGAGTATTCAATCCAAATGGTCTTCGATCTCTTTTATTTTATCACGCTGTTGCTTCTTCATCATCTCTTCGCAGTTACCCATAATAATCTTTTCAATATCGTCTATATTCTCAGCAATATCCCATACAGTCTTATGGTGAAATATTATGACCCTGATAAGGTCATCCTCCCATACTTGAGTGCCATTATCTCCCCGGTGTATTGCGCATTATTTACTGGTAACACCAAACTCATTATTTTCAATGGAATTATGCAGACGTATATTCTGAATTCTCTTTATAGAAATCCACTCTCTAATGTCCTTCTAAATAACTCTGTGCTCTATCTCACTGAGGAACTGCTCTCAAACGCTATCATTGTCATGCAATTCTGTGTACTTCTGCTTGTTGTCATGAATATGTTCCTTAATGGTGCACATGAAGACTACTCAGAACTAAAAAAGCAAGAACTCGAGACCCAGCAACAATTCTTCTTGAGCATCTCCCATGAATTAAGAAACCCACTTAACAGCCTTCTCGGTAGTCTCCAGCTTGCACTACTCGAAGACCTTCCAGTCGAAGTGAGAAATATTTTAAACACAGGAAAGATTTGTGGGGACCTACTTCTCCACCTTATCAACAACATCTTGGACAAGGGGAAAGTGGAAATGGGTGAACTTGAAATAGATCCCAAACCTCACTCAGCTATTGAGACAATTGAAAAAGTCTGGAAGATTTGTTCAGAGTTAATTCGAAAAAAAGATATCCAAGGTCGATTGATTATCGAAAAAAACATGCCCTATATTATAAACATAGATGAGCATAGATTTGCCCAGATTCTGTTGAATCTGGTAGGGAATGCTGTCAAATTTACTGAGAAAGGTCTAGTTACACTTGCTGTCAGCTGGATTGATAATAAAGAAAGAGTTGATGATGAATGCTTTTCCCCTTACTTAAGCCCAGAAATGACTAACTATGAAAAGACATTGAATAGCCCAATAAAGAATAGACCTAGTGTAAAATCCTCTGGTTTGTCAGACTCCAAGCAACCATCAATCCATTCTCCCATTAGGCAAAGAGAGAAATTTAATGGAGTTTTACGATTAGCTATAAGTGACACAGGATGTGGGATTTCCTTAGAAGATCAGAAGAAGCTATTCCAAAGATTCACTCAGTTTTCTGAAGACCAATCAAAAAGAAAGATTGGTACAGGTTTAGGGCTCTTTATCACAAAAGGACTGGTCAAAAAGATGCAAGGAGATATAAGAGTACAGAGCACTCCAGGAAGAGGAACAACATTCATTGTTTGCATTCCACTAGTGATTTGCCAACCTAGTCCTCAGCTTTTTCCTAGTCGAACGCTTAGCTTTATAACCAGTATAAAGACAATCAGGGCACTAATAGTGGATGACTCTCGGTTTGATTCCTCAGTATTTTCTGAATTTCTCAAGAAAATGAAAATACCAGAAATAGAAATTTTAGGTGACGGTCCTACTGCTCTCAAAGCTTATGAAGATTCTATCAATGAAGGAAATGCTTTTGATATCATGATCATTGATGTTCAGCTCTCAGGCATGAATGGAATTCAATTAGCTGAAGCTGTGAGGAATCTTGAATTCAGGAGAAATTCTAGCCCTTGTATAATCATCCTTGTAAGTGATGAGATTTCTAAAAATGAACTCAGAAAATGCATGGACCCTAATGGCAAGATCAGAGCCTCTGATTTCTTACAGAAGCCTCCTAGCTATGATGATATGAAAAGGGTTATTACAAAAAAGTTCTATTCCCTAAGATCTGAGTTTCTATAAGTCTGATAGAAGTAATCATTTGAATTACTTGTATATCTTTTTAATACATCTTCTATACTTGTATCATTTTCCTGAATTCTTTTCTCTCAAATTCTCTTCCATATCTGAATTTCCAATATTTAGAAGCTCAAATATTACTTTTCAAGTTATTTACAGTAGATAGAAATTGATTATTAATTGAAATTTTTAGAAAGTTATCTGAAGTTCATTTCTAGCCTATCTTCTTCGGGTAGAAGTACCCCCCCC